>SMVA01360030.1_pt1 | contig 10247 bp, 9 predicted proteins | sample 2456451 | NCBI WGS metagenome assembly SMVA01 (sample SAMN11095933, study PRJNA526329) | marine sediment metagenome | biome: Marine sediment; feature: Surficial sediment; material: Deep marine sediment; isolation source: Hadal surficial sediment | place: Pacific Ocean | collected 2014-05 | depth 0-1...
CGGTGGCGCGGACGGGCCGCAACCGGCCAACACCCACGCAGCCAACCCGCCCACGAGCGCATGTCGCATGCTCGAACAGTTCATCAGAGCCCCCCTGTGATTATTCTGGTTGCTGGTGCAGTGCGGGACACCAGGATGCAGGGCTGATTATGGCATTGTTCGGGGCGGAATTGGGTCGAGAAAAAGAGCGCTGCCACAGACCTGTGAAAGGGCGGGAACGTCCCGTAGGAGCGGCATCCTGCCGCGATTGGATCCCGGTAGGACGCAGTCCCGAGCAGGAAATTGATCGCGGCAGGATGCCGCTCCTACGGGGCCTTCGCCAACGTATTAGAAATAAATCGCCTTTTTTTTGTACACTGAGGCCCATGAGAGTTGCACTGTGTCTATGTCTCTCGCTGCTCGCCCTCGCGGCCCCAGCCGGGCAGGCGTCCTGCACGCTCGATACGCACACGCTGGACCGCGGAGAACGTCGAACGTTTCTGCTCTGCGGACCACCGGTGTCTGCGGACAGCCGGCTCGAAGGTCTCGATGCCGCCGGCATTGACGTCGTCTATCGACAGAACCTGAAACGTTGTCACCCCACGGACCGGCGGCCCGGGTTGTTCCTGGAGCTTCGGGCCCGCGCCGATGCCGGCGATGCGGCGATCCGCCTGCTCGATGCGGCGACCGGCGACCTGCAGTGTGAGGTCGCGCTCGGCGTGCCGGAACGGTGGCTGCTGCCCGCCGCCGGCCTCACGGCGACGGGCGAGCCCGACACCTGGCATCTGCGTATCGATGCGAACGCAGCAGACGCGGTTGATTTATCCGGCGCCTGCGCGGCGGGCCTTCGTTTTCCGCCCGGTCAGGGCCCCGACATCACGATTCTCTCCGAGCCCGCCTTACGCTGCGAGCGCAACGCGATCACCGCCACGGTGCGTATCGAACCCGGCCGGCAACGGCCGGCGAAGGTCTTGCTCAGCGCGCGCGATGCAAAGGGCAATGCGCTCGATGCGATCAGCTACGTCGATCCGCCCGAGCCGGCATTCGCCGATGCGATGGCCGAGTCGGACGCGAAGTTCGTCGACGTCAACGGTGTGCGCACCCGTTATTTCGACCAGGGCGACGGCGAAGTTCTGATCCTGGTGCACGGTGGCCAGCCGTCGGCGGCCGACTTCAACGCCTGGGAATGGCAGCAGAATTTCGACGGGCTGGCCGAACATTTCCGTGTGCTGGCGCTGAATCGCATCGGCCAGGGCTACACTGACAACCCGGCCGATATCGAAGACTACGGTCGTTACTACCCGCTGGTCGTCGAGCATTTGCTGGGGTTTATCGACGCGCTCGATCTTGAGCGGGTGCATCTCGTCGGGCATTCCCAGGGCGGCTGGCCGGCGGCCCGGCTGGCGCTCGATCACCCGGAGCGCGTGGCGTCGCTGGTGATCGTCGATTCGACGATGATCGCACCGGCCGGCAATGTTGCCCAGGCCGTACGCTTTTATATTTATCAGCAGAACGAGCTGCACCCGCCGGACGGCGAGACCGCGCAGAGTATCCGTCGCGGGCTGGCGTTTTTCTCCTATACCGACAACAACATCACGGATCAGCGGGTGCAACGCATCCTCGCGCTGTCGCGAACGGAGAAATACCACGTGGCCAGCGACTGGTTCAACGTACACCGCATGAACCCGGCGCACCCGGACTTTCGCAAACTGAAAGAAAACCTCTGGGCCGAAATGACAGAGGGTCGGTTGCGCGTGCCGACACTGATCATCTGGGGGCGCGAGGATCCGGAAGGCTCTTTTCCCGCCGGTGTTGCGATGTATGAAGGGCTGAAAGATGCCGGCAGCCCGGTCAGTTTTCGGCCCTTCGATAACTCCGGCCATGTGCCGTACATGGAATACCCGGAAGAGTTTAACCGCGTCGTCATCGAATTTAGCGGCGGGAACTGACAATAAGCCGTGCCGGATTCATGCGTTGCGAAAGTTAATTTATGGAATTCGCAATCGCCACCCATACGTTCTACTGACGATTGATACGCGCCAGGTCCGGATAGCCCAGCGCCGTCAGAAACAGCACCATTTTGCCCGCGGCGTGTGGCGAGAAAAAATCGATCACCTCGTCATCGAAAAACGTCAATCCGGTGGCCCCGAAGTGTTGGGCGTACGCCGCTAAATAGAGTCGTCCTCCCGTGATGCCACCCTCGAGCTGCGCCGCTCGATAGCCGCGATTTCCAAACTGCGCGAGGATCGGCAGAAACGAGCACAGACAATAGATGTTCACGGCCGCGTCGGCCGGGAGTTCCTGAGCAAGGCCGAGTCGACCGGCTACGCGACGAAAGTCTCCCTCAGCGAGCAACTCCAGCGCCCGATCGTCGCGCCGGTAATAATAGGAACCCGGCACCAATCCATCCACGGCGTTCACGATGAGATACAGGTCGAGTAGCGTGGCGCGCGGCGCGATGAAATCAGTGGGGATGCCGCAGGTGGCCCGGTCGAGCACGATGGACAGCTGCTCGTAACTGATGGAGCGGGATCGATCAAAGGCGCGAGTCGATCCGCGCCGGCGAATGACGCTGGCCAGCGACTCTTGTGGTAACTCACGACCCGCTCTCGGGCGGAGTGGCAGCACGGGGCTGCTCGCCGGCACCGCCTCTGCAGCGGGGCCGCTGCCCCGCCAGGCAGCCGCTTCATCGCCCGTGGCGAGTGACGAGGCTGCGTGCATGACGTGAATCAGTGAGTAGTGGATTTCCGAGTGGGACAGCGGTTCGGTCTCGAGCGTCAGCTCGGGCATCGGCGGTACGGCTGGCGAACGATCACCGGAGCGCCCGAGTGAGACCAACGTGATTACGCCTTCCCGTTCGGGGTCGATGCCCAACAGGGCTTCCACGCGAGAATCGGCGAACCCCATTACGATGGCCGGCTGTAGCCCCTTCGCCTCGGCAATAGCAAGCAGGTTTGCATGCAGCGTTCCGCCGTCCCAGAAGCAATGGCGATAGGCGCGTGCCTGGTATTTCCAGGCGTTGCGCCAGTACGTAGAGGCGCTGATCAAAATCATCGGCGCTCGCGCGATGCTCGGGTGGCCTCCCGACGCATCGACCAGGAGCGCACGGTAATCGCCTGTGCGGAGTCGATGGAGCGCGAAGTCATGGGGTCCGAAGTGGTAAACGCCCGCCGGGAGATCGGGGAGATTCTGTGTGGCCAGATAGAGATCGATGTGATACATAGCACCGGTGTTCGAGTAAGCCCGGAAATACACCGTACCACCGGGATGGCGCTTTTCCTTCGTTACGCCGGCGGTCAGAAAGAGGACCTGGGAGAGCGTCGCCAGGTCCGGGATCTTCTGACCCGTCTCAACATCCGGTACCTGCCCGACAGGTACGGATATTGCTTCCAACGCGGTGGGCGTTGCGGAATTGAGAATATCGGGATCGCGTATCAGAGGAACCGATTCTGCGCCGCGGTAGACCTTGAAAGGCAGTGGCTTGTTTTCCCAATCGAGAAAGTGGGTATCCGCCCGGAGACTCTCCGCGCTGTGCTTGGTGCTCTCGTGATAATCGAGGGCCGCCTGCGTATTCTGATTTTGACTCGATTTGTCCATTGGACTCTCGCGCGATCAGATGACTTCGTGATCCGCAGCAACGCAGTACCAGAACGCGCTAAGATTAGCATTTCCAGCACTCCATTGGTGGCGCCAGATTCGGTTCATGCTCAAGGACTCCGTAAAATTCGAGCGCGCTATTTCCCGGTTTGATTCCGTCCATCGGGAGGATCCCGAGACCGTTCTTTCGCAGGGGTCGCAGATCCCTCGGGCGTGTCTATATCATGAGCGTCTCAGTCACTGGGTCGATCATCTGGACGAAGACGCGTCGGAGCCGTTGCGACTTGCCGCCCACTGTCAGCACCTTAGACGCTGGATGATTCCGAGGGCCGACTACCCCGAAGGCCTGAAGGGCTACAGGCGCTGGCGCAGAGCGCTCGCGGATTTTCATGTTCAGGAAGCGAGTTCGATATTGCGCGAGGCGGGTTACGGAGACGCGACCATAGGCCAGGTGCAAGAATTCTTGACCAAAAAGAATCTTAAGCATGACCCCGGGATGCAGCTGTTTGAAGATGCCATCTGTCTGGTTTTCTTTGAAATCGAACTCGCCGATTTTGCGGGCAAGTACAGTAGAGAAAAGTCGCTCCGAACGTTGCGGAAAATCTGGTTGAAAATGTCTGAACACGGTCGCGAGGTTGCTCAACAGGTTGCCAAGCAGCTGCCAACTGAGCTTCACGATGTTTTTTACGAGGCGATCAAGCAGGTGGAATAGTGCCTGAGCGATGAGCGAAGGAGCGAATGGATGGATCAGAAAACTCAAGTCGAGCTGGAAGCAGCAGCGTTCCGGCGGTTGCTCGCGCACCTTGACGAACATAAGGATGTACAGAACATCGAGCTGATGAATCTGGCCGGCTTTTGCCGGAACTGCCTGAGCAAATGGTATCTCGCCGCAGCGGATGAGCGGGGTATCGACATGGACTACGAGGCAGCTCGTCAGCGTGTGTATGGCATGCCCTACTTGGAGTGGAAGGAAAAGCATCAGACGCCCGCGGCCGGGGAATAATATTGCGTCTATTGGTGTCAGACACCACAACCAGATCCCAAAGAGTTGAGGCCCGGACTCCGCCTCAGTTATGCTGACACGCAGCGGGTTCTTGAGAACGACCGAGTCAGACGATCCGGCGAGCGGGCACACGAAATGTTGTTCAACGATGCGAATTTGCAGAATACGTTCGAGCGCGATGGTTTTGTGCTGCTGGATGACTTCTTTTCCGTGGATGATATCGCGACGCTGCGTAGCATGCTCGACGGCTTCCAGAACCACACGGAGGCATACCTGAATGGCGCGAGCGGCACGATCAACGACATCGACAAAGGTCTGTTTTACACGCGGCACTTTCAGGATCTGGAACTGGAGGAAAGCATTCGCCTGGAGTTGTCGGTGGCCTGCAACCGGGCGCTGAGCCGGTTTCTGAATATCGAGTACAAGAACATCGCCGCGCTGGGCATGTTCAAACCCCCGAATTCGCCGCAGAGCATCCTGGACATGCACGTGCATCACAGCAACCTGGCACCGGGGAGCGAACTTCCGGGGCTGTCTTTGTTCGTGCCGCTGGACGACCTCGACGACGCCCTGGGGCCGCTGGCCCTTATCAAGGGCAGTCATGAGCTCTGGAAAGACGATCTTTCCTACTCGCTGACCTATATAAAAGAGACCTATCCGCAGTTGTACCCGTTGATGCAGTCCTGCCTGACGAACGTGTGCCCGTCGGCCGGTCAGGCAATCCTGTTCAATCAGTTCACGATCCACAAAGGCCTGGCGAATACCCACCGGACGTCCGGCCGGCTCGCCATCACGGCCGAGTTCATTCCGGAAGCCCTGGATTGCGTGTTGTTTTTGCCGAAGTACGATGAACGCGGTCATCTGGCGTCGCTGCACGGCCGGCAAGTCCGGAAATTGCCGTTCGAATTCAGCCGGCGTCACCGCTGGGTGCCCGAACACCTCGGCGAGGAAGTGCACACGATCGATCCCTACCGCGTGCGCACGATTTCCGAAGATGAATTTCGACATTGCTGCAGACTATAAACGGGGCTGCGTACAGTGCTGTCCGGACAATCGCTCGCCTCGTAGGAGCGGCATCCTGCCGCGATTAGCGCCAATCGCGGCAGGATGCCGCTCCTACGAGGAGATCTGGTCGAGCCATATCGGCACGGGAGGCAAACATGAAATTCGACGTCATAGTGGACTCCACCTTGTCCGCAACGGATATGGTGGAGCTCGGCAAGTTGGCCGAGGACTGCGGCCTGAGAGGTATCTGGATCGCGAATAATTACGCGACCCGCGACGCGTTCGTGAACTTCGTGCCGCTGGCCATGCAATCAAAACGGTTGCGCATGGGGCCCATCGCCGTGAGTCCCTTCGAACTCCACCCGCAGAAGATGGCCCACTCGCTGCTGACGTTGAATGAGATCGCCGCGGGCCGTGCACTGCTCGTGGTCGGCGGCGGCGGCGGCACCGCCGAAGTCATCGGGCACAAACCCAAACGCGTGGTGCGGGCCGTGCGCGAGTGTGTAGAGATCCTCGAGCAGGCCATCGCCGGCGAGGCGGGGCCGTACCAGGGCGAGCTCTACAAGGTCGGCTGGCTCGACGTCCCCTGGGTCACGCAGCCGGCGCCGATGATCTACGTCGGTGCGAACGGGCCCCAGATGCTCAGGGCCGCCGCGCGCTATGCTCAGGGCATCATGGTCAGTGATTTCACGCCGGACCGGATACGCCGGACCCATGATCTCATCGATCCGGTTCTGATCGAGAACGGGCGCGACCCGGCCCGCTACCCGTTGAATAACTTCTGGGCCTGGCATGTGCAGGAGAGCTGTGAGCAGGCCCAACGTGAGGCCCGCATCTACCTCGCCGTGCGCGGCACGATTTATCCCGATTACATCGGCGATGTCGTGAACGAGGCCGAGGCGAAGATCGTTTTGGATCACACCAGCGCTTTCATCAATGCTTATCAGCAGAAATCCCCCGACATCGAGGGTGTGTCCGACGACATCCTGACGAAAATCGTCGATCATGGAGTTTCGGCCTCGCCCCTGAGTGAGATCGACCGTGAGATAGAGCGAATGCAGGCCTTCAAAGACGCCGGGCTCACCGAGATCGCACTGTGTATCTACAGTAATCCCGCGGCGGCCATCCGCGTCATCGGTGAAAAACTGGTGCCGGCGCTGAGCTGATCGATGAGCGTCCGGCAGCATCGTATTGACGGCCGCGGCGGCGCGGGGTAATGCATGTTCGATGACCCCGTGCAATTCACCGTCGAACATCTCGCGGCAGCCATCCGGGACGGCAGCATCAGCGCCGTGGCCGTGGCCGAAGAAGTGCTGGCGCGCTGCGCCCGCTTCCGGCAGCTCAACGCAGTCATCAGCCAGGAACCGGAACGCCTGCTGGAATCGGCGCGCCTGGCGGACCGCCGGCTCGCGGCGGGCATTGATCCGGGGCCGTTGCACGGTGTGCCGATTTTCATCAAGGACAACATCGACACCCGCGACTACCCGACCACGGCGGGTACGCCGGCACTGGAGAACGACTATCCCCGGCACGACGCGACCGTGGTTCGGAGACTCCTGGACGCGGGTGCGTTGATCGCGGGGAAAACCAATCTGCATGAACTGGCGGTCGGCGGCAGCAGTAATAACCTGTATTACGGCTTCGTGCATAGTGCCTGGCGCGATGATGTGATCGCGGGCGGCAGCAGCGGCGGCTCCGCAGCGGCGGTATCGGCGCGACTGGCGCCGGCGGCGTTGGGCACCGATACCAACGGGTCGGTTCGCGGACCGTGTTCACTGTCCGGAATCGTTGGATTCCGGCCCGGCTTCAGGCGTTATCCGGGCGATGGCGTGATACCGCCGACGCCCACGCGGGATTCGGTGGGCATCATGGCCAATACCGTTGGGGACCTGGCCATCCTCGACCGCGTGCTCAGCGGCGAAAGTCACACCGTCGTACACCGTCCGCTCGACGGCGTGCGGTTCGGACGCCCACGGGGTGACCTGTACAAGATCATGGACCAGCGCACCGCCCGGATCGTGGATGAGGCCGTCGCGTTGCTGCAGGATCAGGGCGCCGTCATTATCGATGCGGATATACCCGGGCTGGCGCAGCTCACGGCGAAAGCGGCCTGGGCGATATCTGCGTACGAAGTCGTCCGCGAGATGCCCGTTTACATGCAGCGCCGCGGAACCGCGATTACCGTCGCGGAGATTCGTGACAAAATTGCATCTCCGGTCGTCAAAGAACGCTTCACACCGTTCACGGACGATATGAGCGCGCTCGAATCGCGTTACAAAGAGGCGATGGAGGTCCACCGGCCGCGCCTGCAACAGACCATCAACGACTACTTCGGAGAGCATGCGCTGGATGCCATGGTTTTTCCGACCACGCCGTTCCCGGCACCGCCGATGGGCGACGACACCTCGGACCTGATGATCAACGGTGAACCGCTCAGAGGCGGGTTCAGCTACGTGATTCAAAACACGGTGCACCAGAGTGCGGCCGGTATCCCGAGCCTGGTCGTTCCGGCCGGCGTGACGGACGACGGCCTGCCCGTGGGCATCAGCTTCGACGGCCTGCCGGGCTCGGATCGGGCTCTGCTGGCGATCGGCCATGCTTTTGAGAAGGCGCGCGGTCCTTTCCCGTTACCCCCCAGCATGCGCTGGCACAGGTGAAAGCCGCTAAAAAGAATTTGTTCGCTGATCGCATCGACACATTGGTTTGCCTGTACCCGCTACACGAACCGGCTGAAACCCGCGCTGTATCTGCGTGCGCGGACATGCGAGAATGCCAGGTTCGAGCGATGGGATCGACTGAATGTTTATCAACTTCTGGTATGCCGCCGAGCTGAGCGAGAACGTGACCAATGAACCGGTCGCGGTGCACATGCTCGGCCAGGATTTCGTCGTGTTTCGGGACACGGCAGGCGTTGCGCACTGCCTGAGCAACGTCTGCGCCCACCGCGGCGCCGCGCTCGCCAACGGCAAGGTCGCGGGCGACTGTATCGAATGCCCTTACCACGGCTGGCGGTACGACGGGGATGGCCAATGCCAGACGATTCCGTCTCTCGAAGCCGACGCGAAAATTCCGCCGCGAGCCCGTGTCGATGCCTATCCGACCGTGGAACGCTACGGGATTGTTTTTGCGTTTCTCGGCGACCTGCCGGAGGAAGAACGTCCGCCGATCATGGAATGCAAGGAATGGGGGCAGGAAGGCTGGCGGGCGACCACCATAATTTTTGACTGGGATTTTGACTACAAACGCTCGATCGAGAACGCGCTGGATCCCGCGCACAACGAGTTCGTGCATACGACGCATATCGACAAGAAGGAAGACGACCCGTTCCGAATTCCGCCGCTCGATTTGATCAATCATGACTGGGGCACGGGTTTTCATATCGAGATGCCGGCCCCGCCGATGTTCGAGGAAAAAATGCGTGACACTGCCGGAAGGGACAAGGCCAGCATTTTTCATATCCATGCCGGCTATCACGGCGTTTCGAGTTTCTGGACGTTCATCGAGCCGACACCCAAATTCATCCGCCGGCAACATTTCTATGAGACACCGGTCGATGTCGGGAAGACACGGATTTTCACGGTCGATATGCGCAACGCCATGTGCGACCCGAAGGACGACGAGCGCATGGTTTACATGGATACCCTCGTCATGGACGAGGATGCCAAAGTATTGCTGGGGATTCGCCCGGTCTTGCAGCCGACGACGAACATCAAGGAAAACCTCGTGCAGCCCGACAGCCACATGGCCCATTACCGCGAGAAGCTCAAGGAATGGACGGCGCTGGGCTGGCGCATCGATCAGGACGAGGTCGACCGCAACCAAATGAAGGTGGCGTACGCGATTCCGAGTCCGGCGCGCCGCACGTCGAAACACTGGACGCTGGATCCGCTGCCGCTCATTCCGGCGGCGACCGGGGCCGCGACTGCGAAAGTCGCGAGCATCGGTTCGAACGTCCGCGACCGGCAACCAGAATAATCAGAGGAGAAGTTCATGAGTGACTGGCGATATCACAAGATTACGCGGGAGACCGCGGAGATTTACGAAATACCCGGACGTGAGGTGACCTATTTCCTGGCCACGGCGGCCGAGACCGACGGCAAGGTCACCGTTATGGATTCGTATTTTCCCAAGGGCAGCGGTGTGCCGTGGCACTCGCATTCGATCGACGAGGAATTGTTCCTCGTCATCACGGGGACCTATCAGGTCGGAGTCGGCGACGAGGAATTCGAGCTCGGCCCCGGCGACATGGCTACGGCAGGCGTTGGTGTGCCGCGTTGCTTCTGGGCCACCTCGGACGATGCGCGCATGATCATCATCAATGCGCCGGGCGGTCCCGCCGAGGGCTTCATTCGCTACATGCAGACGCTGACCGAGCGGCCGGATGAAGCGGTATTCAAGCGTTGCAAGGAAGAGTTCGGTGTGACGTTTGGTCGGGGCGACGAGAACACGGACTAGTTGTGATAGTTCAGACTTGATCGTTCAGGCAGTGTCAGATCAGATTTCGCTCACATGACGGCTTCGCGCTTGTAAGCGATCAGTCAACTAGCTAGAGAAATGACGTCGCGAGTGTCTCAGATCGGCCAACAGCGGTCATCGGATCGACGATCAGAACTTCACAGTGGGCGGTAACGAGTAGAGTGACCAGGCGTCATAGGGGGTAACG
>SMVA01178390.1_pt1 | contig 10246 bp, 10 predicted proteins | sample 2456451 | NCBI WGS metagenome assembly SMVA01 (sample SAMN11095933, study PRJNA526329) | marine sediment metagenome | biome: Marine sediment; feature: Surficial sediment; material: Deep marine sediment; isolation source: Hadal surficial sediment | place: Pacific Ocean | collected 2014-05 | depth...
GGAAAGCTTGAGCCTCCGTCGATTGCCGATGGGTCCACCACGACGCTGGGCCGCGGTCCCGTGGCCGCGGGGACCGGGGCGGGCGGCGGCGGCACATTGGCCAACTGCGGGCGCTCAGGCGGTGTGATCCGCGTCGGGCTGCCGACCTGACGGTCGAGCGACGATCCAATACGCGGCGGCGGCGGGGCGATTGTGGCGCTTGCCCGCGCGGCGGCGGCGCTTTCACGGGTGGTGCCTTGGAGCCGGATTTGCTCATCGCTATAGCGGGCATTCTCACGGTCGGCGACCAGTCCCTCGACGACGCGCTGGCGGACGTCGGGCGCAGGCACCCCTGCGGGCCGCCCGGGCACGCTCGACAGAGCCGGCGTGGCTCCACCAGCAGCGGCTGCCTGATCGGCGCGCGCGCGTAAGTCCGCCTGGGCTGCTGTGGAGGCTGCTGGAGGAGTTTCTTCTAAAAGGCCAAACACATCGAGATCGGACACGGTCTCGCAACCAGCCAATATTACGGCGACGGACAGGGCGATCAGCATCCGCGCACGCCCCGTAGTTCCACGAGACAAGACGTTCGTCATTTGCGTAGCTACCATCGCCAGTTTCCTTCCCATCGCGCGATTCACGGTCAATGCCATTGAAATCGCAGTTTTAAACAACTATTATTGCAGTGCAACATAACTCTTCATTTGTTATATCGAATACCACTGTTGCACGCGCCGTGTCCGCGTGCGAATCGAAAAAACACCGTATTTATAAAGGATTGGCGAATGCCGGATCAACCAGCCAGCAATGGCGGTTCGTCACCCAACGACGAGATGAGCGAAGCCATCGCCGATATAGCCGAGCGCAGCCAGCGCCTGGTGAGCAATTTCCTAGCCAATCAGGGGGCCAAATTCGGGGCCAATCGGAGCCCCCAGTTCGGCACCGCCGACCCCCAGAGCATCGGCAATGCGTTCCTCGAACTGACCACCCGGATGATGGCCAACCCCGCCAAGATGATGGAAGCGCAGATGGCGCTTTGGCAGGGTTATATGGAGCTATGGCAGTCGGCGAGCCAAAAGATGATGGGCCAGCCGGTAGCGCCGGTCGTCAGTCCCGAGCCCGACGACCGCCGGTTTCGCGGCGAGGAATGGGAAGACAATATTGTGTTCGACTACATCAAGCAGTCCTATCTGCTGTCTGCCCGCTGGCTGCAAAATACCGTGCGCGAGGTCGACGGGCTCGATGATAAGACGGCGAAGAAGGTCGATTTTTATACGCGCCAGTTCGTCGACGCGATGGCGCCTACGAATTTCGTCATGACAAATCCCAAGGTGTTGCGCGAGACCATCGACAGCCGGGGCGAGAATCTGGTCAGAGGGCTGAAGAACCTGCTCGAAGACATGGAGCGCGGCGGCGGCCAGTTAAAGATCCGCCAAACCGACGAAAGCGCGTTCGAGCTGGGCCGCAACATCGCCCTGACGCCGGGCAAGGTGGTGTTCCAGACCGATTTGATGCAGCTCATCCAGTACGAACCGGCCACCGATACGGTCGACAAGCGTCCGCTGCTGATCATGCCGCCGTGGATCAATAAATATTACATCCTCGATCTGCAGCCTCAGAATTCGTTCATCAAATGGTGCGTCGAACAGGGCATGACCGTGTTTGTCATCTCCTGGGTCAACCCCGACGAAAAACTGGCGCGGAAATCCTTCGAGGATTACATGCTCGAAGGCCCGCTGGCCGCGCTCGACGCCATCGAACAGGCGACGGGCGCGCGCGACGCCAATGTCATCGGCTATTGCCTGGGCGGCACGCTGCTGGCCGGCACGCTGGCCTATATGGCGGCGAAGGGCGACAAGGGCTTCAAAAGCGCTACCTTTTTCACCGCCCTGGTCGATTTCGCCGAGCCTGGCGATCTCGGCGTGTTTATCGACGAAGAGCAGTTGAATGCGCTGGAAGAGCGCATGAACGCCGACGGCTATCTCGATGGCGCCGCCATGGCCAATTCCTTCAACATGCTGCGCGCCAACGATCTGATCTGGTCGTTCGTGGTCAACAATTACCTGATGGGCCGCGACCCCTTCCCGTTCGATCTGCTGTTCTGGAATTCGGACTCGACGCGCATGCCGGCGGATATGCACAGTTTTTATCTGCGCAACATGTACCAGGAGAATAAACTGGTGCAGCCCGGCGGCATCGAATTGGACGGCGTGCCGATCGATCTCGGCAAAATCGACACGCCGGCGTTCATCATGTCGGCCCGCGAAGACCATATCGCGCCGTGGATGTCGACCTATGCGGCGACGCAGATTTATCAGGGCCCGATCGAATTTTGCCTCGCCGGCTCAGGCCATATCGCCGGCGTGGTCAACCCGCCGGAGCCCGAGAAATACGGCTATTGGACCAACCCGGAAAACCCGGCCGATCCCGAGGACTGGTTCGCCGGGGCGGAAGAACATGCCGGCTCGTGGTGGCCCACATGGCGCCAATGGATCCAGCAACACGCCGGCGGACAGACTGACGCCCGCAAACCCGGCGACGGCAAATTAAAGGTGATCGAAGCCGCCCCCGGCAGCTACGCCACGACGCGCTTCGGCAACGAGGATTAGTCGGCGTAACCGCAGCGGCGTCTCGAAGGATGAAGAAGGCCCTAGCGGCCGCCGTTGCCGGACTTCAGATGATTGGCCGCGAGTTCCTGATAGCCGGCCACAGGTTCCGGCCAGTAATCGAGCTCGTCCTGGCGCAGATCGCGCAGCGGCCGGGCGGGTACGCCGGCCCACAGCTCGCCCGATTTGACCACCTTGCCCGGCGAGACCACCGCGCCGGCGGCGACCATGGCGCCGGTCTCGACGACGGCGCCGTCGAGCACGCAGCTTTTCATGCCGATGAAACAGCCCGACTGAAGCGTGCAGGCATGGATCAGGGCCATGTGGCCGATCGTGATGTCGTCGCCGATGATCACCGGTTGCGCCGGGCTGCCGTCTTGGCGGGCTGAATTTACGTGGATGACCGCGCCGTCCTGAATGTTCACCCGCGCGCCGATGCGGATGAAGGTGCCGGCGTCGCCGCGGAGGACAGCGTTGTACCAAACGCTGGAACCCGCGCCGATAGTGACGTCGCCGATGACGGCGGCGGTATCGGCGATAAAGACGTCATCTGCGATAGTCGGCGTGATGCCAAGATAGGGTTTGACCGGACCGGACATGATTTCCTCGGGCTCGTGTTCGAATAACTGTTCTTTTAAGGGAACAGGGGCTCCTGTTCCAACCCCGTCGTCTCGGCGATGTCGAACATCAGGTTCATATTCTGGATCGCCTGGCCGCTCGACCCCTTGACCAGATTATCGATCACCGTGATCAGAATCGCCCGGCCGGGAATGCGGTCGGCGAAGACGCCGGTGACGACGAAGTTCGACCCCCGCACATGGCGGGTCGCCGGCGTGCCGCCTTTGGGCACGACCCGCACGAAGGGCTCATCGGCGTAGCGCTCGACCAGGGTTTGACGCAAATCGTCGGCGCTGGCGCCATTGGCCAGGCGCACATACGACGTTACCAGCTCGCCCCGGTTCATGGGCATCAGATGGGGCGTGAAATTGACGGTCACCGCGTGGCCGGCAAGCTTGCCGATTTCCTGTTCGATTTCCGGCGCGTGGCGGTGATGGGCGACGCCGTAGGGATGGATACCCTCGGCGACTTCGGCGAACAGCGAGGTTTCCTTCACCGCGCGTCCGGCCCCGGTGACGCCCGACTTGGCGTCGATGATGATATCGTCGACATCGATCTGCCCGGCGGCGACCAGGGGTAATAGCTGCAACAGCACGGCGGTCGGATAGCAGCCCGGACAGGCGACCAGCCGGTTGCCGGCAATGCGGTCGCGGTTAAATTCGGTGAGCCCATAGACCGCCTCGGGCTGCAGCGCCGGGGCATAATGTTCGTGGCCATACCATTCGGCATAAGTGGCCACATCGTCGAAGCGGAAATCCGCCGACAGATCGACCACCTTGAGCGCGCGCGGCAGGTCGCGGACGATCTCCTGCGTCGTGCCGTGGGGCAAGGCGCAGAACGCAACGTCGATACCGTCCCACGACGCCTCCTCGGTCTTGATCAGTTTGGGCAGGTCGTTGCCGCCGAGATGGGGAAACACCGCGTCGTAGGATTTGCCGGCATGGGAGTTCGCCGTCATCAGCGCGATCGACGCATTGGGATGGCGCACCAGCAGGCGCACGAGCTCGACGCCCGTATAGCCGCTCGCGCCCAGAATACCGATCCTGAGCTGATTACCTGCCTGAGTGTTGGTCGATTGCGCCGCCATGGCGGGCACTCCTGATAAATGGTCGATCAAGGGAACGATTGCCTACTAGGGCTGCTTACTAAGGCAAAGCGCCGCTTTCGCGCAACCGCCGAATAACGTGAGGAGACTTATCGCCGGACAGGCGGGCCGGCACGCCGCCGTTCCATTCGCCCAACACCAGAGTCGAATCGCAAACGCCGGAGCCGGCTTTCGCAGACCCCGGCGCTGGAACGCGCGATAATTTGGGTCTAACGTTTCGAGAACTGGAAGCTGCGGCGGGCCTTGGCTTTGCCGTATTTCTTACGCTCGACGACGCGCGAATCGCGGGTCAGCATGCCGGCTTTTTTCAGCACGCCGCGTAGTTCGGGCTCGCGCAGGTTGAGCGCCTTGGACAGGCCGTGGCGCACGGCGCCGGCTTGTCCCGACAGACCGCCGCCGGAGACGGTGCAAACAATGTCGTACTGGCCAACCCGCTCGGTCACCTGGAACGGCTGCGAGAGGATCATACGCAGCACCGGGCGGGCAAAATAAACCTCCCCGGTACGGCCATTGACCGTCAGGGTGCCGGTTCCCGGCTTGATCCAGACACGGGCGACGGCGTCTTTGCGCTTGCCGGTGGCGTATGTGCGTCCGAGGTCGTCGATCTGCGGCACAGCGGCTACCGTCGCCGGCGCTACTATTTCCGCATCAGGTTCCGCGGCTTCCACGGCCTGTACCGTTTCATCGCTCATGGTCAGGCTTTCCTCTTGTTCTTGCGGTTCAGCGCCGCGACGTCGATGACTGCGGGCTGCTGAGCTTCATGGGGGTGTTCGGCGCCGGCATAGACCTGGAGCTTGCGCAATTGGGCGCGGCCCATCTTGGTCTTGGGCACCATGCGTTCGATGGCCTTGCGAATAACCCGGTCCGGATGGTCGCCTTCCAATATGGCGCCTGCCGTGCGGCTCTTGATGCCGCCGGGATGGCCGGTGTGGCGATAGTAGGTCTTAGCGGCTCTTTTGTTGCCGGTCAGATAGACCTTCTCCGCGTTGACGATAATGACGTGGTCGCCGCAATCGATGTTCGGCGTGTACATGGGCTTATGCTTACCGCGCAGCCGGTCGGCGACGATGACCGCCATGCGGCCGAGAACCAAATCCTCGGCGTCGATCAGCCACCATTTGGAATCGACCTCGGAAGGTTTAGCGCTATAGGTTTTCTGGGCCGGAAAGGGCATTGTATCGAATTCCGTGTTAAGGGGCCCCGAGGATGAATTTCCAAGGGCGCCGCGCGCGGTTTTATGGCAACGAAAACGAACTGTCAATCGGAAAATAGTGTTTTCTCTGAACGGGTTATATCAACGGTATTATAGTACCACCAAGCGAAATATTGAGGCTTGCGCCAGCCCTGCCCGGCAATGCACATTGCCAGCGGGCACGTGCCGCCCATATCAACATTCTTCGTAGCGGAGCAGCCCTGAAAATCATGAGTGACGCGGCAACAAGAGCTGAAACACGGGACGATGCCCGCCGCCTGCTGCGCGAGGACCGCGGCGCCGTGACGACCCTGACCTTGAACCGGCCGGCGAAGATGAATGCCTTGTCGGGCGGAATGCTCGACGAATTGCGCGCCGTCCTCGACGACATCGCCGCCGACCGCTCGGTACGCGTGGTCGTCCTGGCGGCCAACGGCAAGGCGTTTTGCACCGGCCATAATCTCAAGGATATCCGGGCCAACTATACGCTCGACTATCAGACCGAACTGTTCGCCAAATCCAGCGGCGTCATGCTGTCGATCCTGCGCCTGCCCCAACCGGTGATCGCCAAGGTGCACGGGCTAGCGACGGCGGCCGGTTGTCAATTGGTCGCCACCTGCGATATCGCCATCGCCGGACAGTCGGCCAGGTTCGGCACCTCGGGCATCAATAACGGCCTGTTCTGCTCGACCCCCGCCGTGGCATTGAGCCGCAATGTCAGCCGCAAGCACGCCATGGAAATGCTGCTGACCGGCGATTTCATCGATGCCGCCCGCGCCGAACAGATCGGCCTGATCAGCCGGGTCGTCCCCGACGCTGAACTTGACGCCGCAACCGCCGCAATGGCCGACAAGCTCGCAGCCAAAAGCGCTTTCGGACTGGCACTGGGCAAGCAGGGATTTTACCGCCAGCTCGAGATGGGTGTCAGCGACGCCTACGCCTTCGCCGGCGCGGAGATGGCGCGCAACGTGATGGACCGCGACGCCGCAGAGGGCTTCGACGCCTTCATCGAAAAGCGCGCGCCGATGTGGGATCAGTCCCCGCGCGGCGAACCGAAAGCCGAGGACTGATTTTCAGTGAGCCGCTTTTCCTATTCCGACGATGTCCTGAACAAGCTGTTCCGCGACACCAAGACCGTCGCCCTGGTCGGCGCCAGCCCACGCGGCGAGCGCCGGGCAAGCTGGCGCGTGATGCGGTTTTGGCAACAGCACGGCTACAAGGTCTATCCGGTCAATCCCGAGGCGGTGGGCCAGGAAATTCACGGCGAAAAGGTCTACGCCGCGATCGGTGATTTACCCGAAAAGGTCGATCTGGTCGATATCTTCCGCCGCTCGCGCAAGGTGGCGCCGGTGGTCGATGATGCCATCGCGGCCGGCGCACCCTATATATGGATGCAACTCGACGTCATCGACGAGGATGCCGCGGCGAAGGCCGGAGCGGCCGGCGCCACGGTCATCATGGACCGCTGCCCGGCGATCGAACTGCCGCGACTGCAACGGACCGCATAGTTACAGGATCATCGGCATGGAACCGCTCTATTACCCCGACTGGCAGATTCGCCGCATTCTGCGCGACACCGATACCATCGCCATGGTCGGCGCCAGCACAAACTGGAACCGGCCGAGCTATTTCGCGATGAAATATCTGCAGGTGAAGGGCTTTCGGATTATCCCGGTAAATCCGCGCGCCGCCGGCGAGGAACTGCTCGGCGAGACGGTCTATGCCAGCCTCAAGGATATCCCCGAGCCGGTTGAAATGGTCGATATCTTCCAGCGCTCGGAGCGGGTGCCGCCGGTGGTCGACGAAGCCATCGCGATCGGCGCCAAGATCGTCTGGATGCAGTTGACGGTGCGCCACGATGAGGCGGCCCGGAAGGCCGAGGCCGCCGGCCTGACCGTGATCATGGACCGTTGTCCGAAGATCGAATTCGGCCGTCTGAGCGGCGAGCTCGGCTGGTTCGGCATAAATACGCGGGTCATCACCTCGCGCCGTTCGAAAGAAATCCGCCCGCACTAACCGACGGAATGACGGATATGGCAGACGACAACACACCCGCGAAACCGCCCGGCTTCGAGACCCTGGCCATTCACGCCGGCGCGTCGCCGGATCCGGCGACCGGGGCGCGCAACGTGCCGATTTACCAGACCAATTCCTATGTGTTCGACGATGTCGAGCACGCGGCGTCTTTGTTTAACCTGCAGACCTTCGGCTACATCTATACGCGCATCGGCAATCCGACGGTCTCGGCGCTGGAGGAAAAAGTCGCGGCGCTGGAGAACGGCCGCGCCGCCGTCGCCACCGCGACCGGCCACGCCGCGCAGTTGCTGGCCATGTTTATCCTGATGGAGCCGGGCGCCAATTTCATCTCGTCGACCAATCTGTATGGCGGCTCGATCACCCAGTTCACCCATACGTTCAAGAAATTCGGCTGGGACTGCAAATTCGTCGATCCGGGCGAGCCGGAGAATTTCCGCGACGCCATCGACGAGAACACCAAGGCGATCTTCCTCGAACTGCTGGCCAACCCGGGCGGCATCATCGTCGACATGGAACCGATTGCCGAGATCGCCCGCGAGGCCGGCATTCCGTTGATCGTCGACAACACGACCGCGTCGCCCTATCTGGCCCAGCCGTTCGATTGGGGCGCCGACATCATCATCCACTCGATGACCAAGTTTCTCGGCGGCCACGGCAATTCCATGGGCGGCATCGTCGTCGAGAGCGGCCGCTTCGACTGGGCGCAGAACGATAAGTTCCCGTCCCTCACCCAGCCCGATCCGGCCTATCACGGCCTCACTTTCTACGAGACCTTCGGCGATTTCAGCTTCTCCATCAAGGGCCGCGCCGTGGCCCTGCGCGATCTGGGCCCCACCCTGGCGCCGATGAACGCCTATCTGATCCTGACCGGCATCGAGACCCTGCCGCTGCGCATGGAGCGCCATGTGCAGAACGCCCAGGCGGTGGCCGAATATCTCGAAGCGCACCCGGCGGTGGCCTGGGTTTCCTATGCCGGCCTCAAATCCAGCCCCTATCGCGAACTGGCCAAAAAGTACCTGCCCAAGGGCGCCGGCTCGCTGTTCACCTTCGGCCTCAAGGGCGGCTACGAAGCCGGCACGCGGCTGGTAGAGAGCGTCGAACTGATCTCGCATCTGGCCAATCTGGGCGACACCAGAACCCTGATCATCCACCCGGCCTCGACGACCCACCGCCAGCTCACCGATGAGCAGCGCATCGCCGCCGGCGCCGGGCCGGACGTGGTGCGCATATCGGTGGGACTGGAAACCATCGACGACATCATCGCCGACCTCGAGCAGGCGCTCGGCCACGCGCTGGCCAAAGCGGCGGAGTAAGTCGCTCAAATCGTAAGCGCGTTGGCGCGGCCCTATTCGGCTGCCTGCTTGCCGTACCATTGTTGCGGCATGGCGCCGCGGATGGCGTAGGCCAGGGCCTCGACCACCTGGTGCGGCTCGCGCGCCACCACTTTCGCGGCGGCATCGATCTCTTTCAGCGCGTGGTTGTGCTCTTCTTGATGCAGGATGATGAGGGGCTTGCCGAGCGCGGCGGCGTAACCGGCGTCGAAGGCCGCGTTCCACTGCTTGAACTTCTCGCCGAAACGGACGACGACCACATCGGCGTCCGCGATCAGGGTGCCGGTGCGCACCGAATTCAGCAGCGCGCCCTTATGGTCATGCCAGAATGTACTCTCTTCGCTGCCCAATACGGCGACGCCGCAATCGTCGGAATCCTCGTGCACCGTGACCGGGGCGTTGAGGACCACCGGCAGGCCGGCCGCGGCGACGCCGCTGGCGATCTGCTCGCGCCAGTCACTGTGGATTTCACCCGACAGATAGACTTTCCATATTTTCTCGTTCATTGACCCTGTCCCAATTGCCAAAACGGGTTGCTGCAATTTCGCGGTCCCGATTATAGCAGCTACGTTGAGGCGAGGCGAAGGGGAGTAAACACAATGAAAATCGGCATCATCGGCGCTACCGGCGTTGTCGGCCGCACTCTCGCACCCCGGCTGCAGGCCAATGGCCATACCGTGCGGGCGATCGTGCGGCGCGAAGCGGCCATCTCACGATTTGCGGCAATCGGCGCCGAAACCGCCGTCGCCAACATCTTCGATACCGGCGCTTTGACGGATGCGCTTAGCGGATGCGACGCCGCCATCAATGTGGCGACTTCCGTGCCGCGTCCCGGCGATCCGTCGGAATGGGCGGAAAACACCAGGGTGCGCGTCGAGGGCACCCGCTCGTTCCTCGCCGCCGCCACGGCGGCTGGCGTTTCGCGGGTGCTGCACCAAAGCATCGCCATGATCAATAAAAGCGATAACGCAGCGTGGGTCGATGAAACCTCGCCCTATTTCGCCACGCCGCACACTCAGTCGGCGGTCGAGCTGGAGACCTTGGCCCGCGCCAGCGATCTGGATTGGCGGATCGTCCGCTGCGCGCTGTTCTACGGTCCCGGCACCGGCTACGAGGATTACTGGCGCCGCCGGGCGCGCGAGGGAAATCTGCAAGTCCCCGGCGACGGTGAAAATTATCTGTCGCTGATCCACATCTCGGACGTGGCAAGCGCGCTCGCCGCCGCGCTCGACGCCCCCGGCGGGCGGCAAATCTATATGGCGGGCGACGACGAACCGGTCACCTACAACGCGTTTTACGGCTATCTCTCGATGCTGGAGGGGGCCGGCGCACCGGCGCAAGACGGACCGGAGTTCTTACCGTCGTTCCGCGTCCGCAACGA
>SMVA01168750.1_pt1 | contig 10245 bp, 9 predicted proteins | sample 2456451 | NCBI WGS metagenome assembly SMVA01 (sample SAMN11095933, study PRJNA526329) | marine sediment metagenome | biome: Marine sediment; feature: Surficial sediment; material: Deep marine sediment; isolation source: Hadal surficial sediment | place: Pacific Ocean | collected 2014-05 | depth 0-1...
ATTCACCCACACGCTTCGCACGTCAGCCGGGTCGCACGAGCGGTTTCTGGTCATCGAAGTGTTTGGAAGGTACGCCGGTTTTACAGCCCTGCTTCCGACGATGGCCGGTGCGGCAGACCGATGCGTGATACCCGAGCACCCGTTCGATTCCGAGCATCTGACTGAATTGTTGGTCCACGATCGAAACAGGAATCCATCCAAGTATGCTGTAGTGCTGGTGTCTGAGGGAGCGTCCATGGCGCTTGGGGACAATTTTACTTACGAGCGTGAAGAAGTGGATCAATTCGGGCACAAGAAGCTCGGCGGGATCGGGGATCTCGTGGCTCAGGATCTGAAGAAGTATTCCACGAAATTCGACAACGGTCGTCGAATAAATGTTGTCAGCCAGCGGCTCGGATATCTTGTCCGATGTGGCAATCCGGACGCAATGGATTCGATCGTGCCGATGGCATTTGGAAACCTGGCATTGGACCTGATCCTGGAGAAATCGTACGGCCGTCTGGTGAGTCTGAGAAAGGGTAAGTACGACAACGTTCCCATCGAACTCGTGACCGGAAAAAAGAAAGTGGTCGACGTAGCCAAGTACTACAACACGGATCGAATGCGGCCCTTCTATAAATCGTTCCACGACAGTCCGACGTTCATTATGACGAGCGACGATTAGACAGACGATCAGACGAGCGACTAAGCGCGCCAGCCACTGGACGAGCGGCTACGCGGGCGCGATCGCCCGTTGGGTTTGACCCCCACTTCGCCTGATAACCAGCGTCGAGAGCCCGATCAGAATCATCAGGAAAACGCTGTACGCCGCGGCCGCTCCAAAATCGTACAGACGAAGCTGTGACAGGATTTCAACACTGATGGGTCGGTTGTCGAATACGTACAACATAATCGACGAAACAAATTCACCGAGCGCCGTCACGAAAGTGAGTAACGCCCCGGCCATAATACCGGGTGCAATGGACGGAAGAACGACGCGTCTAAGGGTCTGAAGGCGCGAGGCTCCCAGGTCGGATGACGCTTCGGACATTCGGTCATCGTACGATTCAAGTGCCGCGAGCGTCGAACGGAATACAAGAGGAATATGGCGAATGAAGTACGCGAGCGGGAGCATCCAAAAACTGCCCACCAGGACGTTTCCCAGCGTGAGCGCCGACGGTTGATTAAAGGTTACGATCAGATTGATGGCGATGACCGTACCCGGGATGGCAAAAGGAAGAATGGCCAAACCGCGGAGTATGCCTCTTCCGGGCAGGCGACCCTTTGCTAAAACGAGAGCAGCCATCACGCCGAACAGAACATTTCCCGTGGTGGCGATTGAAGCCATCTGAAGGCTGTTAATGATGGGTTCCAGGACATCTTTCTGAGAAATCAGATTGCCATAGTTGGCCCACGTGTATTCCTGGGGAAGGACCTGATACGTCCAGCTTCCTTCTTTCACAAATGAGATCAGAACGATGGTGGCGATGGGTAGGAGAAGGAGCGTTAGCATTACAAGACCAACGCTGAGCGCCAAAAATCTGCCCCATCCCGACTGAATGGGTATCGCCAAAGGCGTAGCTCCTTTAGAGGCAGTCGTCGACGGTTTAGCCTGTGAACGGATCTCCATCAGTATGAGGAACACCAGGCATATGGCTGTCAGAACGATGGATATCGTTGCAGCGGCCTCCAGATTTCCATTGGTCTTGTAGTTGTAAATCTGAAGCGTCATGAAATTTTTTGCCCCGGCGAACATGAGCGGGGCCGTGAAAGAAGCCATCGAGATCATGAATACCAGGAGCGAGGAGCTCACGATCGCACCCCGGAGTTGCGGAAGAATGATCTGAAAAAATGTGCGAGCCTGGCCCGCGCCCGTGTCGTATGAGGCCTCTACCAGACTACGATCAACGTTTCCCAGGGCGGCCGAGCAGAAGAGGTAAAAGAAGACGTACATCGAATAAACATGCACCAGCAGGACAGCCCAGAGTCCGCTGAATGAAAACGGAATGGATTCCAGGTTGAACAGCAATTGAATGCTTCGCGGAAGGATGCCGCTTTCGCCATACAAAAACAGAAAGGCCAGGACACCTACGAGTGGCGGCAACGCCAGTGGAAGTACGGCAAGGCTCATGAGGACCTTTTTAAACTTGAAATCGAACCGAAAGAATAGATAGGAGAGCGATATACCGACGCCTGCCGAACCCACTACGGTCCAGAGGGAAATCCAAACTGAGTTGCTCAGCGCACGGACATTGGCCGATCGAAAGGAAGAGAAGAGCCCGGTGATGGCGGAGAATTTTAAGCCCTCGCCAACGAGCTGAAGGCTAGGATAGACGACATACCCGCCTAGAATCAGGATAACTACCCCAAAGAGTACCCATGCCACAGTGGGCGAGAACCACAGAGACTGTCGAGTCGGCTGAATCATGTCTTAGTCTGAAAGAGTCGGTCGTTGCCCGCATCTGCAACGCGCTTACAGCTCGACGCGACTTTCGATGGCCCTTGACAGCGTGGCTTCGTCCGTGAACTCGAGGTTGCTTCCAATAGGCATTCCACGCGCGAGCCTGGAAACTTTGATCTGAAATGGCGCCAGGAGCTGAGAAATGTAATACGCGGTGGTGTCGCCTTCCACGCTCGGATTCACAGCGAGAATCACCTCATGAACGGGAGTCGAGGATTCGCCGTTGCCGGATGGCTTCAGCCTGGCTATCAATTCTCTGACCCGAATATCATCCGGGCCGATCCCGTCGAGGGGGGATATCACGCCGCCGAGTACGTGATAGACTCCTCGATACCCGTGAGTTCGCTCGATGGCGACCACATCGCCGGGCTCTTCCACGACGCAGATCAGGGATTGATCTCGTTTATCCGACTGACAAATGGGACAAGGGTCCTCATCCGTTACATTGAAACACGTCGTACAGAAGATGACACGTTCTTTTACTGCGATAAGGGCGTCCGCGATCTGTCTGACATCCTCGGTCGACATTTTAAGAATAAACGATGCCAGCCTTTGGGCCGTTTTTCGCCCTATCGTGGGCAATTTTGAAAGCTGCTCGACGAGCGTTTCGACCGATTCCGAAGTGAAATACATAGATTCTCCATTAAAGGCCAAAGCGGCTAGGGTCCATTCCCGGTGGTAAAAAACTACCGGCAGCTCGAGCCATTTCGCCTTTGGCTATGTTCGCAGCTTCTTCGAGCGCTTTATTGACGCCCGCGATAATCAAATCTTCGAGCAGCTCGATGTCATCCGGATCGAGGACTTCTTTTTCGATGGAAATCGCCGTAATCCGTTGCTGACCATTGGCGGTTACCTTCACCATGCCTCCGCCGGCCTCGGCCGTTACTTCGTGCTTGGCAAGCTCGTCCTGTGCCTCCGACATCTTTTTTTGCATGTCAACCATCTTGCCGAGCATATCGGCCATATTCATCTCATCTGTCATCTTAATATTCTTTTTAGCGGAAATAACTCGGGTATCGCGTCGATCACGTTCAGCCGAGGAGTTTTCTGCAGATCGCCCTATGGATCGAGCGGCGCATTACCATACGATTTCACCTCCAAAACGCTCCACGAGAGACTGCACAGCCGGGTTTTCTTCACATTTCTTTTTGAGAAATCCACGGGCATCAAATTCAGAACCGTTCGATGCATCAGAGTCGTCCGCAATATCCTTACAGACCACAAAACGGAGATTGCCGATTTCAGTCGAAGCGGCTTCCTCCAGGAGTTTCGACAAACGCGATCGTTCGCCTTTCAGAATTCGTTCATGAAACGCATCAGGAACGCCGATTTCGATCAGGCCTTCGCGCGTGGCGATCACTTTCGTATGGCGAAGAAGGGATCCGAGTCGAATCTGCGACTCCATCGTATCTGTAACGACTTGTGCCCACGCCTTGGTGATGGGCTCGGACACGTCGATCGCGACTTCAGCCACAACTTCGGCCGCGACTTCAACCAGAGCATCCGCAACTAGTACCTCATCGGTACTATCTCTGTCCATTAGTACAGACCCAGTACTATCTGGGTCAACGATTACGGACCCCGTACCAATCGCGCTTTTCGACTTTGTACTGGGTCTTTTGAGTGCTGGCTCATCGAAAGGCAACCTCAGTTTACTCGTGTCGACCTGGACGGAAGCAGGATCGGCCGCCGGAGCCGACGAATCAGGTACCGTCTCGGTAGAAACAGGGGACGATTCGGGTTTTTCCTTTATCGGAGGCGTCTTCTCGGGGTTCGGCCGGCCGGCTTCTTTAGGCTCCGACGGGACGGCCTCCTTAGATTTTGACGGCGGTGCCTCCTCGGATATTGACGGCTTGAACACCGACGGATCCCGTGCGATGGATTCGAGCCGTTCAATTTTCTCTAAAGCTGTCTTGATGTCGACTGCTGACGGCAGGCTCGCCATCTTTAGCAGCGCCATTTCAAGCCGCAGGCGGGGCTGCCGGGTATTTCGAAGCGAATCGGCGGTTTCACCTACGATATGGACGTATCTGAGGAGAACAGAATCGGTAAATCGTTTGGATTCTGCCTCGTATCTGTCCTGAACATCTTCCGTCGCTTCTAGTAGCGTTCGATCCCCGACCGTTTTGATTACCAGCAGGTTACGGAGGTGTTCAGCGAGACCGTCCAGAAACTCTTGAAGATCATATCCGGCCTGTACGATTTTTTCTACGATCCGGATCATTTGCCCGACGTCACCTTTCTCGGCCGCATCGGTTACTTCGAAATACAAATCGGTGTCCACGACTCCAAGTGCACTGATCAGATCTTCGTAGACCAATTCCGTTCCACATAGCGATACAGACTGGTCGAATACGGAAAGTGCATCGCGGAGTGCACCGTCGCCCTTTCGGGCGATAAGCATCAGCGAGGCCTCGTCGGAGGTGATCTTCTCCTCTTTACAGATCTTTTTGAGATGAGAAATGATCTCTGGAACGGAGATTCTCCTGAAGTCGAATCGCTGACACCTGGACTGAATAGTGGGAAGAACCTTCTGGGGCTCCGTGGTAGCAAAAATGAAGCATACATACGGAGGCGGTTCCTCCAGCGTTTTCAGGAGCGCATTGAACGCGGAAGTCGTCAGCATGTGGACTTCATCGATGATATAGACTTTCATCTTTGCTCCCTGAGGCGGAATTCGAACCGTGTCTCGCAAATCACGGGCATCATCCACCTTGTTGTTGGACGCCGCGTCTATTTCGATGATGTTCAGGCTGCGACCCTCTTCGAAGGACTTGCAGGAATCGCATTTCCGACATGGCTCTGCGCCATCTACCCGGTCTTCAAGCGCAGTCGTACAGTTGATAGCCTTTGCAAGAATCCGGGCGGCAGTCGTTTTGCCCACCCCTCTGGGCCCTGCGAACATATAAGCGTGAGCGAGTCGGTCAAGCCGGATGGCATTCTTGAGTGTCTCCGAGACATGCTCCTGGGAGACCATTTCCCCAAATAATTGGGGGCGATATTTCCGAGCCGTTACGAGATACGTCTGCTCACTCATCTTCAATATTCAGACAGGGCAAATGGGTTGATTCACGGGCTCAAACGAGCGATCCAACATAGCCTCTTAACGGAATGAGTGCAAGCCAGGTTCGACGCGAGTAGCAGAATTATCGAAGGTGTGTGGGAAGAGAAGTGGACTTCTCGCTCAGACGCCCATGACTCGAAGTGCAGCACCCGTAATCGACTGAACGAGGGATGCTCTAAACTCGTCTATTCGAGCGAGAGCCAATCCGGCGGCTTTCAACGTGTCCATTTCAACAACAGAGATGCGAGCATCGACCAACCATTCATATTCTTTGGACGAGAGACTGCCTGCGGCAAGCATGGCGTTCCATCTGGCAATGTCCTGACCAGATTTTTGAAGAGCATCCCTTCCTGATTTCAAAATCACCTCACGCATCGATGGCAGATTCTCTCGAATCTGCTCGGCTAAAATAGACATGACATCATCTAGAAAAGATTCGTTGCTCACGGGTATACCTCTTGCAATTAATTACCAAACCGGACTTTTCCGCTCTCGAGACCAATCACGGTATCGAAAGCATCCGCGATCAGGAGTTGCGATTGCTGGATGAATGGGTAGCTCAACTGAAGCTGTGACTCCCACCGGGACAGAAATCCGCCCATTAGATTTCTTTCAGGATCGATGAGGATTTCCCACTGACGCGTGGAGTGTTCGTTGCGAGGTCTTCCCTTGGCAAACTCGAACGCTTTCTTTAGATCGAGCTTTAGTTTTTTAACATCTTTCAGATTGTCCAGATAAGGAGTCTCGGCGTGGTCCATGAGAGAAAGCGATTCCACTTTGAGCTCGGTCGCGTACAGATACGCCTGTTGGCTGAAAGGAGCTATGCTCGGCGCGCAGGAAGACAGGACGCAGCCGAGAAGGGTCGTCAAGACCGACTTGCTCAATGCTCTCATGATGAGATTCGATTATCGAACTGCGTCCCGGGCAATTCGGAATAGGAATACGCTTCCCTATTGGAAACGAAAAAGAGGCTACGGATACGCCGGAATCGAGGTGAATCGGAAGAAGATTAAACAGGAGATGTGCCTAGCGCCGCAGTCCTACCTTCTTAAAGCCAAGGTGACCTTTTGAGCTCCGTAATGTAGAATCAGGTCCTGGTTCTTCTTCGGCACACTGGCAAGTTCAAATTCGGCATGGTACACATAGACGCAGGCCGTTGTTGGATCAACCAAGACAGGAATTTGCCGGGCGCCGTACAATTCAGAAACGGGCAGACAAACGGGTCCTTCCAGCCGTCCGTATGTGGCGCTAACGGGCGCTTCGTCCCCATGCGTTAGCGTGAGCGCAAGGGCATCGCTGGGCCGGAGATACAGACGATTTCCTCCCTGTTGGATTTTTTGATCCGCATCCAATTCCAAAGCTACAATGGCATGAATACCCGTCGAGCAGGAGTCCACGGCAAGCCAGGCGGTATCTGGAAATTCAACTTCGAAGAGCGGCTTGAATTCGCGATGGTCAAAGTGCGTGACCCGCGAGGAGTTGCAACCCGCGAATAAGCAGGACAATCCAACCGACAGAAAAAAGACGATCGAGCTATTAGGCTGGGGCTTTGACATTTAAAAACAGGTTTCCGAGCTCTGCAATCAGGGGCGAAAATTCGGTGAGACCGGACGCCATCAGCACGGTGAGAATATTTACCGTTGCAACCGCCATAACGACGACGATAACAACCACACCGGTATACAGAGACGCGGCAATCGTGAAAAGAAGGAATTTCCTAACGGGCTCCGGAAGAGCTGCCACATCTAAGTGTGGCCACGGAGAATAATCGACTGGCATGAGAGTATCCCGATGAGTGGTTGCGCCTGGGTTACACGCATTTCCTCCCCCGAGATCGCTATTTTCTTCCTAGCCACATTAATAAGGAAATTGTGGATCCAAGTCAAGGAAAATCCATATCGGGTTGGGCAGATTAACAGGAATAACTGATTCGTGCGCAAGATTTTACATATTGACATGGATGCTTTTTTCGCTTCCGTAGAACAGCGCGATAATCCTGAGCTTCGGGGCAAGCCGGTAGCCGTTGGGGGTACATCAAAAAGAGGAGTCGTGGCGGCTGCCAGCTATGAGGCTAGGGCCTTCGGAGTGTATTCCGCGATGCCGTCGTCGGTGGCAGCGCGAAGGTGTCCAGAACTCATTTTTGTAAAAACCCGGTTTGATGTTTACGGCGCCGTGTCAAAAGATATCCGTCGCATATTCAAGCGCTACACGGATCTCGTTGAACCGCTTTCGCTGGACGAAGCGTATCTGGATGTCTCGGAGCCGAAAATTGAAACAGGGTCTGCCACATCGATCGCGCGTGAGATCAAGAAAGCCATCCGAGACGAGACCGGCTTGACAGCCTCAGCCGGAGTTTCGTTCAACAAGTTCCTGGCGAAACTGGGGTCGGATTACAAAAAGCCGGACGGGCTCACGGTGATCACGCCTGCGAAAGCTGCCGTATTTATCGAACGTCTCCCTATCGAAAAATTCTATGGGATCGGTCCGGTCACTGCGGGGAGAATGCACGACATCGGTGTGAAGACAGGCGCCGATCTTCTACAGCTGTCTGAAGACGAATTGGCTGCGAAATTCGGCAAGTCGGGACGATATTATTACAAGATGGCCCGGTGCGAAGACGATCGGGAAGTGAAACCGAGTCGTGAACGCAAATCCGTGGGCGCCGAACGCACTTTCGAAGAGGATATTTCTGATGTCGGAGAGCTTCTCAGTCGGTTGGATCGGATTGCCGATAACGTCGCCGATCGACTCGTGCGGTCTGGTGTAGCGGGTCACACGGTAACGCTCAAGATTAAATATCACGATTTCGAAGTGAATACGAGACAGACCACATCGAAACATCCGATAGCAACTCGCGAGGAATTGATCGAACTTGGCGATCTTTTGCTTCGCAAGTCACCGGCGCCCCCGAAGAGACCGGTACGGCTCTTGGGCCTCAGCGTCTCAAAACTGTGTCCGATTAACGGTGGTCCGGAAAAAGAACAGCTGGTCTTGGATTTCAATGGTGGCGAAGACGCGACCGGTTAGTCCCGAGACAGATTCACGATCTATCTCACTCTGCAGCCAGCGACGGACCCTGTACATCGTATGTCATGACCATCCCACCCAGAAAGCTTCGTGCTCGCCGAAGGCCTTTCCGGTGATCTGATAAATATTACTCGGCGGATAATCCCACTCGACTTCGTCTGCCACTATAAAGTACGTGTACGCGACACCCGGCGTCGTCGATGAGAAAAACATCCAGCAAGTCCGGAACCGGTCAGGATTAGGAATGGAATGAATAAGCGGGTAGAAGCTTTCATCGGAGAACCTCCAGTCGTGATGTTGGAGAGTAAGAAGCCTCCGTATCAGGATAATATGGAGGGTTCTGGGTGGATGAGCGATTGATTGCGATAAATTGTTTGAATTGTCAAAATTGGTCCTTCCATCGCGCAGGGGGAGGCATATTCGTATATTAATTGAAAGACGCTCTTTCGATCGCGGGAAGACCGAAAACCCTTGTCTACTTGGTGAACTCGGTTCATCGACAACATCTCACTGCTTACCACCTCTGACATGAAGCCTTTTTCTGCCGTTTCCTACCTGTTTCCAGTTCTTGCTTTCATCTTGGTTGGCGCCTGTGAGTCCTACGACTCGGTAGAGTCCGAAGAGGCTTTAGTCGAACGCGCTCGGGGCATTCACGAGCGGGTCATCACGCTCGATACTCACAACGATATTCGCGTGTCGAATTTCACGGAAGAGACCAACTACACGATGGACCTGCCCACGCAGGTGAACATACCGAAAATGATCGAAGGTGGTCTCGACGTTTCGTGGTTGGTGGTCTTTGTGGGTCAGGATACGCTCACGGCGGCGGGGTTTGCTCAGGCAACCGAAGACGCGATGGCCAAGTTTGACGCGATCCACTGGCTGGCGGAGGAGAAAGCTCCCGATCAAATCGAAATCGCGTACACGTCCGACGACGTGCGGCGAATTGTTTCGGAGGGAAAACGCGTTGCCATGATCGCCATCGAAAATGCCTACCAGGTTGGACTCGATCTCGGCAATATCAAGCGATTCCAAGAGCTCGGTGGACGATATATGTCGTTGTCTCACAACGGACACAGTCAGTTTTCCGATTCCAACACCGGCGAACGGGACGACATCTGGCTGTACCATGGACTCAGCGACCTGGGTAAGGAAGCCGTCGCCGAGATGAACAAATGGGGGATCATGATCGACCTTTCCCATCCGTCGAAAGAGTCCAACCTGCAGGTGCTTGAACTCTCGAGAGCCCCGGTTATGGCGTCGCACTCGGCGGCCCGGGCCATGAACGACGTGAGTCGCAATATGGACGACGAGCAGCTGATGGCGCTCAAGGAAAACGGCGGTGTGATTCAGACCGTTGCCTTTCGAAGTTATGTGAACAGCGAGAAGAGCCGCGCCTATCGCGCAGTCCAAGATTCAATTCGTCGGGAGATCGCTGCTGAGATGGGAGTTGAAGTGGTCTCGGGGCGTCGCGCATTTTTTCAAATGTCGCCGGAGGAACGCGACGCATATACCGAGCGAATCGAGCCGGTAAATGAAGCCCTGGAATTGCGCCTGCAGGACATCGAAGCCAAACCGGTTGACGTGGCAGATTTCGTAGACCACATCGACTATCTCGTGGACCTGATAGGCATTGATCACGTCGGGATCAGTTCTGACTTCGACGGTGGGGGTGGGGTCTTGGGATGGAACAGTGCGGCCGAGACCTTCAATG
>SMVA01081002.1_pt1 | contig 10244 bp, 6 predicted proteins | sample 2456451 | NCBI WGS metagenome assembly SMVA01 (sample SAMN11095933, study PRJNA526329) | marine sediment metagenome | biome: Marine sediment; feature: Surficial sediment; material: Deep marine sediment; isolation source: Hadal surficial sediment | place: Pacific Ocean | collected 2014-05 | depth 0-1...
AGATGACACCAGTGTTACTGGACTTGGTTGCGGCATTTGTGGCGGGCGATATTGGCGCTGAAGCACTACTGGAGGCCAGTAAAGTCGATCCGGCACTGCGAGAACTGATGTACGATACGAAGGCTTTTTTGCGGGAATAAACTGGCGGAAGGAGGGGATTAGCTGGGTAGAAGCAGGCAGGGGCGTCTATTGCTTTGCAGGACCGTCTGAGGCCATGGATGGTCTGGTCCGACATTTCGGAGGCGAGCCCTCATGGATGAGCTTGTAAGCGTGTCAGGCAAAGCAATAGACGGCCCTGGCTGCTGGGTTTCAACCAACTAATCCCGCCCTACCTCCTACTTATTTCTCCACTAGACTCAGTAATTCGTCCAGCATATTCAACGACAGACCCCAAATCCTCCGCCCCTCATAGAAGTAGCAAGGCAGTTTGATGTTGAGGCCTTTGTATTTCCATTCCATCTGCTCCCGGTTATCGGTCTCCAGCAAAAACTCCAGCGGCACCCAAACCACTTCGGCGACTTCATGGTTGGGTTCGAAATTGACCTCGCGATTCAGCCGGAATACAAATGGCGTGACCGCCATGCCAAAACTGCGAACCCGACTCATGGCATTAATTTCTGACAGCCGACCTATGCAAGTGTCTTCCGGGAGCAGTTGCAGACCAATTTCTTCCTCGGTCTCGCGCAGGGCGCAGGCGAAGCCATTAATATCGCCGGGATCTTTTCGGCCACCGGGAAAGGCCATATGCCCCGACCAGGGGTCGCCCTCGCGTTCGGCCCGCTTGATCATTAGAATATGCAACTCGCCCTCGCGCACCTGAAGAATCAGGGCCACGGCAGAGCGCTTCATCAACGGCCGTAGAAACTTTTTCCCCGGGCGGTGATTAGAGAGCTTGGACTCAATTAATTGTAAAAGTGATATAGACACAGCGGCCACAGTGTAACGGATAAACCACACAAGGTTTAAAGCGAGAGGTGAATTCCAGTGAAAATCAATCCATGAATAAACGCGCCCTCCTCTCCCTACAGGGTGTTGGCCTCGCCTACCGGGCCATGCCCGCCCTGCGTAATATTAACTGGGCCATGGCTCCGGGCCAGCAATGGGCTTGCTTGGGCCCCAACGGCTCAGGAAAAACCAGCCTGGCCAATGTTATCACCCGTCAGGCCAGTCACGCATCCGGCGAGGTACACCGGTCCGAACAGCTGTGCCGCCAGGGTGTGGCCTACGTGTGTTTTGAGCAGCAAAAGGCGCTGTGTGACCGGGACAAGAAGCTGGACGATTCAGAGTTTCGAGCGGACGCCTGTGACCCCGGTACCCGTATAGCAGACCTGATCCTGCAGGGGAAAACACCCGACAAGCAGTTTGATGATTGGGTGGAGCGACTCAACATAGGCCAACTCCTCACGCGCGGCCTGCGCTTTGTCTCCACCGGGGAAATGCGCAAGACCCTGCTCATCAAAGCCATACTCAGTGACCCCGGCCTGCTTATTCTGGACAGTCCACTGGACGGCCTGGACCTGGCCAGCCAGGTCGAACTCAATCAAATTATTGATGAATTACTGCACAGCAGCCTTCCCCTACTGCTGTTGTGCAGGCAAATAGAAGACATTCCGGCTGGGGTCAGCCACCTGCTGGTGCTGGACAGAGGTGAGCTTGTGGTGGACGGGACGCGCGAAGAGGTATTGAAAGATGCCCGGGTTCAAGCCCTGATGAACCCACCCGTCGCCGAGTTGGAGAAGCTCCCTGCCCCTGCGCCCCGGGCGTATCAACTGCCACATCGGGGGATTCCCCTCATCGAACTGCGCAATGTCTGCGTGGCCTACGGCGAGTTGCAAGTACTGCAAGACGTGAGCTGGGTCTTGGCACGGGACCAGCACTGCTGCGTTTCCGGGCCCAATGGCTGTGGTAAAACCACCTTGCTCAGCCTGGTGACGGGAGACAATCACAAGGCCTACGGCCAGGACATCACCCTGTTCGGCATACGCCGGGGCAGCGGCGAGAGCGTGTGGGATATCAAGCAGAAGTACGGCCAGCTGGACACCCAGCTTCACCTGAACTACGTGCGCGGCATGCGTGTGGTCGAAGTGGTGGTGTCCGGATTTTTCGACACCATAGGGCTGTACGATGACTGGGGCGATGCCCAGCGCGCCATCGCCGAGCAATGGCTGGCGGCCCTGGGGCTGGGTGAATACACGCGGGAGAGTTTTGACGCGCTGTCCTTCGGCATTCAGCGCATGGTTTTGCTGGCCAGGGCGATGGTGAAATCTCCCATTATTCTGCTGCTGGACGAACCCACCCTGGGGCTGGATGGCCATCACCGCAGGTTGATTTTACGCGCCATCGACCATATTGCGGCACACTCGGATACCCGGATTATCTTCGTCAGTCACTCGGCGGGGGAGGTGCCGGCCTGTATCAACCAGCACCTGTGTTTTCAATCCCGCGATGGGGGTTTTGAGGTGGTCGCGTCTGAACCCTAGGGTGTCGTACTACAGGCGGCATTCGCCACCCCCGGTGCCACCCAGCCATCACCGCCCACATCGATAAACAGGGGGTTGGTGAAGGCGAAAGCCGGCGTGCCGCTCTGCCCCAGATTGCCGTCTATCAGCTGTTCCAGCGTGGTGTTTTCCTTGGGATCAAGACTCGCGGGCAACACCGGAAACAGCGGCTCGGATACGCCGTTACTACCCCGGGCTATGGCCATCACCCAGGTATCTTCAGTGAGGTTGGGCAGAATCAAAGTCACATTAATCTCTGTGCGAGAAGCGCCTTGCACCGTGTCGTTGACCACCACGTCGACACTGTTCCAGGCTTCATCGCCCGCGACAAATCCTGCATCCGGGCAAATTGAATACCGTGCTGCTTCACCCTCGGCTGTGGTCTTTTGCGGCTGGTTATTGATGTAAAAATCAATTCTGTCCACCTGTGCCCATTGGGGTGTTACCACTTCAACCCGAAGTTCAACATCGGAACCTGGGTCCACGGGCATGCCGGTGCTATCGCTCAAGCGCAGTCCCGCGTGCTGGGCCTGACCCTGGAAGCTGCCCTTGGCATCCAACAACAAAAACGGTGCGTTAGAGCCAATAGTCTTCCCCTGGCGCACACTGGCGGCCAACAATTCAGCAGCGGCAGACAATTCAATACCGCCGCTCTTATCGCTGGCTATGAAATTACGGGCTGAGATGTGGGTAAAACGCCGGTCGTGAGAATCGGAGTTGGCTATGCCGATGCGAACGATGCCCTGGTTGATCAGGTTGAACCAATCACCCGCGTTTTGCCCCAGGAACTGATCGAAAATGCCACCGCGCCCGTTGGTGCCTATCCATACCTCCAGCGCATCGAAGCTGGCGGAAAAGGCATTGTCCAGCTGTGGGTCCAGGCGGCGCGACACCGGGTCGGTCATGGATCGCGGGGGCGTTAAGCCAGTGTCTATGGCCAGGCCGCTACTGCCAAAATGTGAGGCTATGTGGTTAATCTGCACCAGGTTATCCATGGGGTCCGCATGCAAGCCATCGATGATTTCCTGGGGTGACAGCACATAGCTGCCATATTCGGGGAAATCCATGCCGGGCTCGGCACCGCGACCCCAGTCCAGCGAACCCCCTCCCAGCTGTTGCGTGTCTACCGTCACTGGCCAGCTATTAAAATGGCCGTAATCGAAGGTGGTGGTCTCACTGCTGGAGGCCGTACCGATCAAGTCCTCTACGCCCATGTCCTGTAGAGTAGAGGTGAAATCGACACGAATGCCGTGGTCCGACGGGGTAAAGAAGTCCATGCCTTCAGCCAGGTAGACGGCGACGCGCTCTTCGCGGGTCACTTCCGCATCCGGGCTGTCGATGGAGTGCACATGGAAGTCGCCATGGACAAAGCCCTCGCTTTCAACAATGCGTATTATCTCACCGGCAACCGTGGTCATCTCACCAGGATTGATGGTTATCCGCTGCTTGAACACCGAATAGCGGGGTCCGCGGGACAGAACCAGTTGATATTCACCGGGCTCCACCGATATGGTGCCACTGTCTCCGCTGGTGCCGATAAAATCTACCAGCGCTATGCCGTAGGGCAGGCGGTCGGCCCCCACGTCACTGAATATGCCGGACTGTGCAAACTGCACATTATTCAGTGGTTGTGGGCTGGGGTCGAAGCCCACCAGCTGCAGCTTCGCCGGTCCGGGACCGATCTCGTCAATCACCGTCACGTGAAGCTGGCCGGTCTCGGGAAATTCGATATCCACCGTACTCACTTCGCCAACCACGATGGTCAGCTCCCCGGGCTCATCGCTGGGAAAAAGATAACCCTCCATGTTGGCGCGCACCGTGTAGTCTCCGGGCGGCAGGCTCATGCTGAAGCCGCCCTGGTTATCGGTGGCGCTGTGCCCAGCCATAAATAGCGAGGGCGGATCTGTATCGGCATTGAGCACCTGGTAAACCGCCACCTGGGCACCGACCAGGGGCTCGCCGCCGCTACTGAGCGTGCCATTCAGCTCGCCGGTCTCGATACCAAATATCTGGTTGCGAATATCGCCAATGCTGGATACAGAACCATCCCCCACGGCAAAATAGGTGCGCAGCGCCAGTTCGCCCTCCCCGGGAACTATAAAGTTGGGGTCGCCCTTGCCCAGTAGCAAATCAAACACGTTGAGACCCAGAATCAGGATGTTCACCCCACTGGTGGAGAAGCTGGTAGTGCCGGGCACTTCATGAATCAAACCATAGGACACGCCCCGCGCCCCATCGACACCAGCATAAGCCAGGAAATTACACTGGTCACATTGGCCATTTTCTGAGCTGCTGCAGGCCACCGTTTTGTCCGCCGGGCAGGCGGGTGTAATTTGTGGCTCGCCAAAACCGACCATCGGTTGGTAGGCCTCCACCTGACCGGAGCCGTTCAAATTCTCCACCAGAAAAATCGCAAGCTCCTCGGAGCTGGTATTTGTCAGCGTGGTATCCATGGTGACGTAAGAGTCGTCCGGCCCCAGGCTGTAACAGGTTTCGATCTCCAGCGGCAGGTCGCGATCGTCCGCGGCGTCCGGGAACTGAAAACCCAGCCCGCGAATAATGGAACTGGCGTTGATGAAATCCAGCAAGTCGTCCGGGCCCCGGGCGCAGACTACCGCCGGCTGACCGTCGCTACCGTCATTGGCCACCTCTACCTCGATATAGTTCGGGGTATTTTCGATATTGACCCCGAGCACGAATTCTTCCATGTGATCCGGGTAAAAGCTGCCGTCGGCCTTCCTGCGACTGACATCGATAATATTGCCGCCGTAGGTGCCAATACCCAACCAACGGCGACCCGGGCGCTGTACAATCACCCGCAAATGATCGTTTTCCAGGACGAAGTCACCCAGGGCCCCGCGCGCCAATGGGCCGCTCAACAGGTCTGCCTCGCTGCTGACCACGTGTGCGGAGGCAGTCGCCTCCGGCTCTGGTTCAATGGGTGGCGGCGTGGGAGGTGGGCGATGATCACTGCTATCACTGCAGCTGAAGAGAAAAATAGCGATAAACAGGAGTGCCACACCCCTGCCTGAAGATAACCCTATAGTCATTGCGTCACTCCCTAAGGTGTAAATGTCCTCAAAGCGCTGCACTGGGCAGCACCGTTACAGTACAGCATACCGCGCTGGGCGACAGCACTGGCCATGGCCTGATCGCCTTTAGCCGTATAGGTCTTGGCCAGCGATAAATAAATCTCACCACTGTTGGGCGCTATGCGCTGGGCGCGTTCAAGCAGCGCCAGGGCCTGCTCATAATCGCCCTTGCCCACCGCCGTATCGGCTTTACTCATTAAGCTGAGGGCGGCACCCGATACCGCGGGCAGCGCCGGCGCCTCGGGCTGAGTCGGGGTAGCGGGCGCAGTCACATCGGTATACTCCGGCTCCTTTTCTATGGGCACCGCCCCGCTGTCAGGACCCTGCCCCAGGGTGCCACAGCCAGCTAAAAATATGAGTCCAGCGAACATGAACCCTCTACTCAATGTCTTCACTACTGCTCCTTAGCGCACTATCAATTCTTGCCAAACAACGACTGAAACCAGTCTACAATACCGCTGGATGTTTTTGCCTGGCAGCCGGTTCTCTGGCCAGGCTCTGACCCGGTAATGAAAGGTAGCATAAGGGCCTCGGGGCAACCCTTGCCAGTCAACAACCCCCTGTCATTGGTCACCCAGTGGGTTTCAATGCCATCGGGCATGCGATAACCGAAAGAACGCTTGCTGGCATTGGCCATAAAGTGAGCCCACACTTTCAGTGCGCCTGTGCTGCCGGTCAGGCCGGTGCCGCCGTTGTTGTCGTAACCAATCCAGGACACCGCCAGCAGGTCGCCGCTGAAACCGGCAAACCAGGAGTCTCGCCCATTGTTGGTGGTGCCGGTTTTACCCGCCACGTCAAAGGACTTATCCAGATAGCGATAGACGCCGCGACCGGTTCCCTCACGCACCACCTCACGCATGGCGTAGTGCAACAGGTGGACCGCCTGCAGGCTGACCGTCCTGTCATATTCCAGCGGGTAGCGTTTCAACGGCTCACCGCGGGCATCGACAATTGCCCGAATACTGCGCAGGGGCATTTGAAAACCGCCCGCAGCAATGGTCTGGTACATGGCGGCAAGGTCCAGGGGCGAATACTCCCCGGCCCCCAGTGTCAAAGAGGGCACCTCTGGCACGGTGCCGGAAACACCCAGGCGGCGCAGCATGTCCACGACCCGGTCCAGCCCCAGGGCCATGCCCAGCCTGGCCGTGGCCAGGTTATAAGACTTTGCCAGCGCCTTGTGCAGCAACACCGCACCGTGGGAGACACGGTCGAAATTGCGCGGCTGCCACTGCTGGCCGTTGGCGCCGGGGACATGGATGGGCGTGTCCTGCAGCGGCGTTGCCAGGGTGTATCTTTCTGGTTGCTCCAATGCCAGCAGGTAAACGGCGGGCTTCAACAGCGATCCCGCCGGACGCCGGGCATCCAGGGCGCGATTAAACCCCGCGTAACGGACATTTCGCCCGCCCACTAAAGCGGCAACTTCACCGCTATCAATACGCGTGACCACGGTGGCCGTTTGCAGATCACCGCCGGGGTCAAGCTGGTCCATCACTGTTTTAGTACTGGTCTCCAGCTGGTGCTGTAAGATGGGATCAAAGCTGGTAAAAATACTCAGACCCAGGCTGGTCAGGTCTCGGTCGCGATATTCCAGGCGCAGTTGCCGCCGCACAAGGCCCAGGTAGGCGGGATAGGAGTCTGCGGGGCGTATTCGGCTGTTCAGTCCCAGCGGCATGCCATTGGCGATGGTAGCGTGCTCCTGGGAGATAATACCCTGCTCTACCATCACCCCCAGTACCAGCCGGCGCCGCTCTTTGGCGCGCTGGGGATTGCGTTTGGGGTTGTACAGTGAAGGCCCCTTGATCATCCCCACTAACAGTGCCTGTTGATGTAAACCCAGTTGGTCCAGCGGCGTATCAAAATAATGTCTGGCGGCCAGGGCAAAGCCGTGGATGGATCTGGGCCCCTGCTGGCCCAGATAAATTTCATTGATGTAACTTTCAATAATCTGGTCTTTGCTGTAGTGAAGCTCCAGCAGCACCGCCATTACCACTTCGGTCAGCTTGCGCGTCAGGGTGCGCTCGGGGCTGAGGTAATAGTTCTTCACCAACTGCTGGGTGATGGTGCTGCCCCCCGCCACTATCTGGCCGGAGCGCAGGTTGTTGATAGCGGCCCGGGCGATACCGCTGAACGAGAACCCCCAGTGCTGGTAAAAATCCCGATCCTCCACCGCCAACAACCCGGCCATCAAGGTATCGGGAACGTCCTGCAAGCGGGTCAGCACCCGGTCTTCACCGTGGGAGGGATAGATACCCCCTATTTGCACAGGGTCCAGGCGCATCAGGTCAATGTTCCTGCCCCCACCGGTGAGCTCACTGACACGGCCCGCCGCAAAGCGTACTTCAACCCTGCGGGCCGCCTCCGCGTCATCCGGGAAACTAAACCCCCGCGTAAAGACGCGAAAACTGTTTTGCGAGCGAGCCATCTCACCGGGGCTACGCGGCTGTGACTTGCTTCTATAACCCAATTGCCCCAGTTCGAAGGCGAAGTCCTCGGCCCCGATATCGGCACCCACGAACAACTCCAGGGGCCGGGCATAGACCTTCGCAGGCAGCTCCCACATTTTATCGTTGAAGGTCGTGGTAATTCTGACATCCAGGTAAATCAACGCCAGGACGGCAACCACCGCGGCCGCCGCGCAGAACTTCAGCAGGAACTTTAACAAGGGTCTGCCGTTTTTGGACTTTCTGGATTTTTTTCGGGAACGCTTCTTGGCCATAGCGGGGCAGTGTACAACAGACGCGCGGGGTTTTATTAAAACAGCGTAATTTGCTTGTCTACCAGGGTTCGAAATGAGCTGCCGACAAAACCCAGAATACCGTCGGCAACCGGCTCCAGTTGCCTGTCCACATAGAATTGGTAGTCCAGGGGAGCCAGGGGCTTTTCGGCGGGTTCGGCGCCACTGGTGGTAATCACGTATTCCACCCAGCTGCCGCGCCGGGGCACGGGCAAACCACGCTGTTCACACAATCGCGCCGCCTGCACATGGGGCGGTACATTGCGTTCATAGTCTGCCAGCTTGCGACGCAGGCGCTTGCGGTACACCAGTTGCCGGTCGCAATGGCCGCCCAATACTTCCAGGGTGACATCCTTCACATACTGTTCATAGGGTTCGTTATTGAAGATACGCCGGTACAATTCCCGCTGAAAATCTCTGGCCACTCGGGTCCAGTCGCTGCGCACATTCTCCAGACCCTTGAACACCAGCTTGTCTCCGTCGGGCGTCGCTACCACCCCCGCGTAGCGTTTTTTGCTGCCCCTGTCGGAGCCGCGTATGGTGGGCATGAGAAACTGCTTGTAGTGGGTCTCAAACTCCACCTCGAGAATACTCTCGAGGTCAAATTCTTCGCGTATTTGCCGACGCCAGTAATCGTTGAGGTCCCGGGCGAGTTGCACACCCACAGCAACGGCATCATCATTACTGTCGGCCCCGCGAATCCAGACAAAAACCGAGTCGGTATCGCCATAAATCACGGTCTGGCCGGCCCGCTCGATAAAGTCGCGGCTGCGGCACAGGATGTCGTGGCCACGCCGGGTGATGGAACTGGCCAGGCGCGCGTCGAAAAAGCGGCAACCCGGCGACCCCAGCACCCCGTAAAAGGAATTCATAATAATTTTAATGGCCTGCGACAAGGGTGCATCACCCGATCTTTTCGCCGCATCCCGCTTTTGCCACAACTGCTGTATCAGGCCCGGCAGGATATGACCCTCCCTGGCATAGCGGGCCTGCAGATAACCGGGAACGGTCTGTTCTTGGTCCAGCTCAAAAGCGCCCCCCCTTTTTAGACCCAGGGCAAGCCCCAGGGGGTCAATAAAATAGGTGCGAATAATGCTGGGGTACAAGCTCTTGAAATCCAGCACCAACACGTGGTCATACATGCCGGGGCTGGAGTCCAGTACGAAACCGCCAGGACTGGCAATGTGCTCGGTGCTGGCGTTGGGGGCGACATAACCTTCTCGGTGCAGCCGTGGCAGGTAGAGATTGTCGAAGGAGGCCACCGAGCCACCCATGCGATCAATGTTCAAGCCGGTCATGTGGCTGCGGGCCACGGCAAAATCCAGCAACCCCGTCTCCTCGAAGATAGCCGTAACCAATTCACAGTCTTTGAGATTGTACTCGGCCAGTGCCGTTTTATCGTGGCGGAACAACTCACCTATCGCCTCGCCGGCACCGGGCCCGTGTAACAATTTTCCCTCTCCCAGCAGTTCCCGCGACACGTTCTCCAGAGAAAAGCTCTCGAAGCGATAAAAGGCTGCTCGCAACAACTCTATGCCATCCAACACCACCCGACCCGGCAGTTGCACGGCGCGCCGCTGCCCGTCATCATCCAGTTCGCGCCAGTGTGCCTGCCTGCCGTCCCGGCCCAAGGTGAGACGTTGGCGCTTGGCATGGGCAATTCTCTGTAAGTCCCAGCTGTCAAATTCACCACGTTCCAGCCTATCAGGACATCCGGGTCGTAGTCGGCCACCCAGGCCAGAAATGCGTCCAGCAGCTGCTCCTGGTTATCCACCGCCACCACGTAGTCCTGTTGCGCACCGCGCCCGCACATAAATACTTTGCGCGTGGTCACGCCGTCGTAGTGGCTGTGCACGGCAATGGAATACAGCGCCAGCCCCGTCATGGCCGTCTCTATGTCATAGGACACCACCCGCAAGC
>SMVA01363826.1_pt1 | contig 10243 bp, 9 predicted proteins | sample 2456451 | NCBI WGS metagenome assembly SMVA01 (sample SAMN11095933, study PRJNA526329) | marine sediment metagenome | biome: Marine sediment; feature: Surficial sediment; material: Deep marine sediment; isolation source: Hadal surficial sediment | place: Pacific Ocean | collected 2014-05 | depth 0-1...
CGAACGGATCCAGCCGGAAGTCGGTGGATATGTGCATAAATCTGGCGATTTCAATCCGGGCAGGTCGGAATAGCCCGGGAACTCGCACGCCTGCTTCGAATAACCAGGGCCCCGGCGCAGCGCATGCAGTCGAGGTGATTTTTAACCCCGCATCGCGCCACCAGAGGATTTTGCGGACTATTCGGCGCCCTGGCGAATAAAAGTAACCGGGTTGACGCGGGTGCCGTTTTGCAGGACTTCAAAGTGCAGGTTGGGGCCTGTCGCGCGACCGGTGTCACCCATCAGCGCCACCGTCTGGCCTTTTCTTACTTCCTCGCCGACAGACACCAGATTCTCCGAATTATGGGCGTAGCGGGTGGCATAACCGTTGCCGTGATTGATTTCGACCAGTTTGCCAAAACCGTAGCGCGTTGACGACCAGGTCACGACGCCGTCGGCTACCGCGATGACTTCAGCGCCGGATTGACCGGCGAAGTCCACACCACGATGATTCGCCGGCTTGCCGGTGAACGGGTCCGTGCGGCGGCCGAAATAGGACGACATCCAGCCGGATTTGACCGGTCGTCCCTGCGGATATACCCGATCCGACAGGTTCTGGTCCATCAGCATGCTCTCGAGGACCCCCAGTTGCACTTCGCGATTATCGAGTTGCTTGCCGAGGATCTGCATCGCGGCCAGAACCTCCGGTACGGCCACCGCTGAGCCGGTAGGAAGCGGCTCCTCCTCAGGTCCACCAAATGCCGGGGCCGCATCAAAATCAAATTCGCCTTCCTCCAGATTGGCCATTTCGGTCAGCCTGCGGCCGAGGGCATCCAGGCGGATAATGCGTGCATTCATCTGGCCCACGCGGATAGACAGGGCGTCGAGCGTATCCTCTGTCTGTTGCCGCGTCGTCGCGATCGCGCTTCGCTGGGAATCCAGTTCATCCATGAGAGTGGCGATCTCACTGAAACTCACTCCCGAGCCAGTATGCGCGGAATAGAAATATCCAGCGGTGAATGCTGTCGTCCCGAGAAGGCCAACGATTGCCAGTACACATACGGTGGCGGCCTTGCCTGACAAATTGATCTGCAGGGGTCTTCCAAAGCCCTTGCCGAATACGACTACATTCATTTAGATCTGCCTGAAATACGCACTGTTCAAATGTAAGATGTTGATTTCGGAATATCTGTACTGCAGGCTAGTCACCTTAACTGGCGCCGCTGGTTATTGTTGGCCTGAGTTCGATAGTCGCCTCGGTAGCCCCGCTATCCTAGGACGTCAGTCCCTTAGATCGGTGGTTTTGCGCCCCCGTCTTTCGACGAGTTTGCCTTTATCGGACCGCTAACTATGCAAAATTCGGCTTTTCATTACAAGATCAGACCTGCAGAATATCGGGATCCGTCACCGGATAACGCCGGAAACCGCCAACTCCGTCACATTTTATGACCATTATTCGACTCCAAAAGCTGCTCAAAGCGGGCACCAGCGATACTCTGGGTAAAGTTATCCAGCGCGCTCAACATATGGAAAACCTGACGACGGCCCTCAGGGAAGCACTGTCCCCGGATGTCGGTCAGAACCTGCTCGCCGCAAATCTGCGCGAGGACGGCGAATTGGTTCTGGTTTGCGCCTCATCCGCGTGGGCGTCCCGGGTCCGATTTGAAACCGACAAGCTAATGGGCGTTGCTCGAAAAGCAGGCCTGACCGTGGCCGGCTGCCGCGTAACTGTCAGCCAGAACAGATAACGCGACAGTTTGCCTGACTAAGCGTAGGCGGGTGTCGTGTAGGAAATCGGCGCCTTCCTGGAATCGCTGTACGTCACTTCTTCCCAGGCAGATGCGTTTTCGAGCAACGAGCGTAGCAACTTGTTATTCAGGTCGTGACCCGATTTGTACGCCGAGAATTCACCGATCAGGCAGTGTCCGAGAAGATATATATCGCCGATAGCGTCGAGAATCTTGTGCAGTACAAACTCATTCGCATAACGCAAGCCATCCTCGTTCAGGATACGATAGTCATCAAGCACAATCGCATTGTCCATGCTGCCGCCCAGGGTCAGGTTCCGTGCTCGCAGCGTTTCGACGTCGCGTAGAAAACAAAAAGTTCTCGCCCTGCTCACTTCCTTCAGAAATGAAGTCGATGAGAAATCGATCGACGCTTCCTGGCTCAACTTGTTGAACACCGGGTGATTGAAAGAAATTTTAAAATTGACTTTGAAACCGTTGAATGGCGTGAACTGCGCCCACTTGTCGTCTTCCTCGACTCGTATCTTCTTCTTGATGCGAATGAACTTTTTCGCCGCGTTTTGCTCCTCGATGCCCGCAGACTGAAGAAGGAATACGAATGGTCCTGCGCTACCGTCCATGATGGGCACTTCGGGTGCGGAAAGGTCGACATGCAGGTTATCGATGCCAAGTCCGGCCACTGCGGACATCAGGTGTTCTACGGTCGCAATCTTGACACCGTCCTTTATCAGGGTGGTGCCGAGCATGGTCTCACCGACCAGACGCGGGTCGGCCGGAATGTCGACCGGTTCGTCGAGATCGACACGGCGGAAAGTGACTCCTGAATTCTCGGCCGCGGGACGGAGTGTCATGTACACCTTCTCGCCGGTGTGCAGCCCGACACCGGTTGCCCGAATCGCCGTTTTGATCGTGCGTTGTCGCAACATTGTTATTAAATCTCACACGCCTCGGCGCCAGCCAACCAGACCTGCCACCCGGCGATTGCCGGTCAGTTCTTGCACTGTGGCACCCATTCCAGGCGTCTCGTTACACTGATGGATGCAAGCATCCCATCGGTCGAAAATACTAAACCGCCACAACATTCAATGGCTTACGGCCACTGTTTGTTCTGATTTGTGCGAGAGCCTACCATATTGTGCCTGGCATTGGGACGGGCGACGGAATTCTTGCAATGTTCACAGACAGGCTTGGCCGAATGGTGGGGACGGACCAAAATCGGTCCCCACCACCAGCCAGAGCGGCGCCCTGCAACCGCGACGAGTGATTTCGCGATCGCCATGCCAATCGCCGTTCAGTCTGCCTGACGCCTCAGGAACGCCGGAATATCCAGCAACTCCTCCTGCAATGTACCCTCCTGCAACCCATCTCCGACGGCACGCTTGCGCTGCACTGTCGGCTTGTCGAGTTGCTGGTAGTTCGGCTCAATCGGCTGCGCGGGCCTGCGGACTACGCGCATGGGCGACGCAGCGTGCGAGGCCGGCTGACCGAGGCCGGTGGCAACGACAGTGACACGGATGCGGTCCGTCAGATCGGGGTCAATGACCGTACCGATAACCACGGTCGCATCGTCCGATGCGAATTCCTTGATCGTATTGCCGACCTCCTGGAATTCGCTGATCGCCAGGTCCATTCCCGCGGTTATATTCACCAGGATGCCCTTCGCGCCTTCGAGGTTGATGTCTTCGAGCAACGGGCTGGACACAGCAGCTTCGGCGGCTTCGCGCGCACGATCTTCCCCTGATGCAGAGCCTGAGCCCATCATTGCCATGCCCATTTCCGCCATGACCGTCCGTACGTCTGCAAAATCGACATTGATCAGGCCGGGCCGCGTAATGAGTTCGGCGATTCCCTGTACTGCGCCCTGCAATACTTCATTCGCAGCCCGAAAAGCATCAAGCAGGGTGGTGTCGCCGCCAAGTACCGCCAGCAATTTCTCGTTGGGAATCGTAATAACGGAATCGACATATTTGCCGAGTTCAGAAATACCTTGCTCAGCAATCAGCATGCGTTTGCTGCCCTCCATTTCAAATGGCTTTGTCACCACGGCAACAGTCAGTATGCCGAGTTCCTTGGCAACCTGGGCGACCACCGGCGTGGCGCCGGTACCGGTGCCGCCACCCATGCCTGCTGTGATGAAAAGCATATCCGCACCTTCGATCACTTCCTGAATCCGGTCGCGATCTTCCATTGCCGCCTGACGGCCGACATCGGGGTCCGCACCCGCACCGAGTCCCTTGGTAATGTTGCAGCCAATCTGCAGCGCCGTCCGCACGCGCGCGCTGTTCAGTGCCTGCGCATCGGTGTTGGCACAGATAAAATCGACTCCGTCAATTCCCGCATTCACCATGTGGGCGACCGCGTTTCCGCCACCACCACCGACGCCAATCACCTTGATGACCGCGCTCTGGCTGTGCGCATCCATTAGTTCAAACATTTACGTTCCTCCGCTCAATTTTCTGGTATCAAACTTTCACTCGTTGGTCCTGCAACGATTCGGAAATCCTTCCAAACCGGTCCTTCCGGCAGCCTGTTGCGGCTTGAACATGCATTCGTCTGCCTTGGCTCACTAAAATTGTCCCTGGAACCAGGATTTGGTCCTGCCCCACAAATCTGCCAGTCCGCCGCCGACGGATGCACTCTGGCGGCTGCGCCTCGACATGCTTTCGTAACCGTAAAGCAGCAGACCGACACCGGTTGCATAAATGGGATTGCGCACGACGTCCAGCAGGCCATCGACATATTGCGGCGAACCGAGCCGCACTGGCATATGGAATACTTCCTCCGCCAGTTCGACGGCACCCTCCATCTTTGCGCTGCCGCCGGTGATCACTACGCCTGCCGCAATCAGTTCCTCGAATCCACTTCGCTGCAATTCGTCGCGTATCAGCCCAAATAGCTCCTCGAATCGCGGCTCGACAATTTCCGCCAGGGTCTGCCGTGCAAGTCGCCGCGGCGGACGCTCGCCGACGCTCGGCACTTCAATGGTCTCGTCCGGATTGGCCAGTTGCGAAAGCGCGCAGGCATACTTGATCTTTATTTCTTCCGCATACTGCGTTGGAGTACGCATGGAAACGGCTATGTCATTCGTCACCTGGTCGCCGGCGATCGGGATAACGGCCGTATGCTGGATCGCGCCGCCCAGAAAAACAGCGATGTCGGTCGTACCGCCACCGACGTCTACGATGCAGGCACCCAGCTCTTTCTCATCGTCTGTCAACACCGAATAACTTGAAGCCAGCTGCTCGAGAACGATGTCATCGACTTCCAGTCCGCATCGCTGAACGCACTTGACGATATTCTGCGTCGCACTGACGGCGCCGGTCACCATGTGAACCTTGGCCTCCAGCCGGACGCCGGACATGCCAATCGGCTCGCGAATGCCCCCCTGGCCATCGATCACGAATTCCTGCGGCAAAATATGCAGGATTTTCTGATCTGCAGGAATGGCGACAGCGCGCGCAGCGTCGATAACGCGGTCAACATCGGCGCTGGTCACTTCCTTGTCGCGCACACGAACGATGCCGTGCGAATTCAGGCTGCGCACGTGGCTGCCGGCAATTCCCGTGTACACGGAATGGATGTCGCAGCCAGCCATCAGCTCGGCCTCCTCGACGGCCCGCTGAATTGAATGCACCGTCGATTCGATATTGACGACTACGCCTTTTTTCAGTCCGCGCGACGGATGCGAACCGATACCTATGACCTCGATGGCGCCTTCATCGCTGACCTCACCGACGATCGCGACAACTTTCGAGGTGCCGATATCGAGTCCAACGATGAGATTTTTGTCGCTTTTCTTGTTCACTTGATAATCCCTGCAACCATTCCCGGTTTATTAGGATCAGGATCCGGATCGAACTCGTGAATGGGGGACCTGGCGCCGCTTTTCCAGCCAATCGTAAAGCCGTTGCTGTAGCGCATGTCGACATATGCAATTTCCGGCGCCCGACTCGATACGATGCCGGCGGCAACGTCCAGAAACAGTTGAATACGCTCGCCGACGTCGCGGCGGCCCAGCCGAATATCGATGCCATTCGCCAGCGTCATCTCCCACGCACCGCGCGCATCAACATGAACGCGCCGCACATCGAGCCCTTCTTGAATGAGCCTTTCCCTGATTTCGAGATAGCGGGTGGTGACGATCGAGTACTGTCCTTCCGGACCGCTGAGTCGGGGCAGTTCGGCGGGCACGTGCCGCGCGGCAGTCACGAATAATTCACCACGGGTGTTCAGGAGGCCGCGTTCGCCCCAGCGCGCAGCGGGAATCTGCTCAATCACGCTGATTTCGAGACTGCCCGGCCAGCGGCGCCTGACATTCGCCTGATCGATCCATGGCAAAGCAACCACCAATTCCTGAATGACCGAAAGATTCGCACTCAGAAAACCGCTCGACAATTCCTCACTGATCGCTGCCTCGATTTGCAACGCGCTAACGCGCTGAAACGGGCCCTCGATGGTGATTTGGCGGATCGGCTGATCGAGTAACTCGGCACTGAATTGGTAGCTCAGCGCGATGATTGCCAGGGCGATGGACAACGCCGACAATCTGCGCCAGGGAATCGACGGCAGCGCGATTCTGCGGACCTTTTGCCGTTTGCGACGGTTTGCCTGCTTACGCATGATTCGCCGCTACTCCCAGGGGTTGCATGACCTTCTGCGGCGCGATGCTGGTTTCAAGTACCCGCCAGCAGAGTTCGGCAAAATCCATGCCCATCGCCTTGGCAGCGATTGGCACCAGGCTGTGACTGGTCATTCCGGGCACGGTGTTGACTTCCAGTACCTGTGGCTCACCGCTGCTGCCGGTCATGAAATCGACGCGGCCCCAACCGCTGCACCCCAGCGCATTGAACGCGGCTATGGCGAGATCGTGGAGCCGTTGCTCCAAATCGGGATCGTCCGTGCCCGGACAAAAGTAGCGCGTGTTTTCGGACTCATACTTGGCGCGGTAATCGTAGAAAACACGCGGGGTTTCAATGCGGACGCTCGGCAATGCCTGACCCTGCAGCACAGCGACTGTGGACTCGATGCCTACGATGCATCTCTCGGCAAGAGCGGGGCCACCGAAGTCGAGCGCCATTGCGACGGCATTCTGCAATTCATCGGCCTCGAACACCTTGCTCATGCCGACGCTCGATCCCTGGCCTGCGGGCTTGATGACCAGCGGGAAGCCAAACTCATTCGCTGCCAGCCTGGCGTCACCGACAGACTCGACGACTGCGTAATCAGGCGTCCTGATGCCGCCTGCATCAAACAGGTGCTTGCTGAGAACTTTGTCCATCGCGAGAGCCGATGCAAGAATACTGCTGCCCGTGTACGGCGTATCAAGCCACTCCAGCATCCCCTGCAGGCTACCGTCTTCGCCGCCGGGCCCATGTAAGGCGATCCACACACGATCGAATCCTGCGGCGTCCAGTTGAGCCAGATTTTTCTCGGCGGGGTCCCAGCCGACAACGTCCACGTCCCGCAACTGCAACGCGGCCAGAACGGCGGCACCTGATTCCAGCGACACCTCGCGTTCACTGGAGAACCCGCCGTATATGACGGCGACTTTGCCGAAGTCGGCGGCATCTTCGATTGCCATGCGCTGTTCGCTCATGGCGTCGTGTCCCCGACGATGCGAACTTCAGGCGCCAGCTCAACCCCGTGAATGTCAGACACTTTGCGCTGTACGAAAGTGATGAGCGTTTCGATGTCCTGCGCACTCGCGTGGTCACGATTGATAATGAAGTTCGCGTGTTTGCCAGAGACTTCGGCACCGCCAAGGCGGAAACCCTTGAGCCCTGCTGCCTCTATCAGCCGTGCTGCGTGATCTCCCGGCGGATTCCTGAAAACCGAGCCACAACTCGGCAGGCCGAGTGGTTGCGTTGCCTTGCGACGCGCCAGCATCAGCTTTAGTGTTTCCTGACTTGCCGCAGCACCGGCGTCGAATTCGAACAGCGCTTCCAGGAACCATTCGTGGTTCGCGCCGACAACGCTTCTGTAACCAATTTGAAAATCTTCCGGTGTACGCTCGTGGACGCCGCCTTGCCGATCGATGGTGGTCACCGAGCGCACCCGCTCCCAGGTTTCGCCTCCGTGGGCGCCGGCATTCATCGCCAGCGCGCCGCCGACAGTGCCGGGAATGCCCGCGAAAAATTCCGCAGGCCCAATACCCCAACGGACGCACTGTCTTGCCAGTTGGGTGCACGGCAGGCTGACGCCGGCGCGTACCAACCGCTCAGCCACGCGCTCAAGGTCCTTGAAAACTCCCGCAGCGGCGATAACGACCCCGCGTATCCCGCCATCACGAACCAGCAGATTGCTGCCCAGTCCCAGCCACAACACCGGTGTCCCCGCATCCAGTTGATGCAAAAACAGCGACAGATCGTCAGCCCCGGCCGGCCGGTAAAAAATGTCGGCGGGACCGCCGACACGCCAGGACGTATGGCGGCTCATCGGCTCGTTTTCCCGGTACTCGCCGGACACTGCGGGACTTGATGGGGCAGCCATCATCTCTGCACCAAAATGCCGGACTGCGCGAGTTGCGTCGTGGCAGTCTTCATTTCACAACCTTCAGGGGAGCGCCTTGTCTCAGTTGCTCGGGCAGACGCGCCGCCGCGGCACCGATATCACCGGCGCCCATGGTCAGCAGCAGGTCCCCGTCCGCGAGCAGTCCCTCGAGCGCGGGCAGGATTTCGGCCGTCGATTCGATGAAGACCGGTTCAACGCTGCCGCGACTCCTGATTGCGCGAGCAATAGCGCGACCATCTGCGCCTGCGATCGGATCCTCGCCGGCTGCAAAAACTTCCAGCAGAAGCAGGACGTCCGCGTCGCTCAACACTGTCGCAAAATCATCCAGCAGGTCACGCGTGCGTGTGAAGCGATGTGGCTGAAACACCAGCACAATGCGTTTCCCCGGCCATCCGGCGCGCGCCGCTGCCAGCGTCGCCGCCACCTCGGTCGGGTGGTGGCCATAGTCGTCGACCAGCATGACCTTGCCCACGCTGGTTTGAATTTCGCCGTAATTCTGAAATCGCCGCTCGATGCCCTCGAATTCTGCAAGCGCATCGACGACCGCCTGGTCGTTTACCTGCAGTTCACCCGCGATTGCTATCGCGGCCAGCGCGTTTTGAACGTTGTGCAAGCCGGGAAGCGGCAGGCTGATGGCAAGCGTGCCCTCGCGCCCCTTCCGCACCACATCGAAGATCGTCAGGTTTTCGTTGAACCGGATGTTCTCCGCGCGGACGTCGGGGTCGCCATCGATGCCGTAGGTAATGATCGAACGACCGACCTGCGCGAGGACTTTATTGACGCCCGGGTCATCCGTGCACATGACGGCAAGGCCGTAGAATGGCAGGTTATGCAGGAACTCGACGAAACTCTGCCGCAACTTGTCAATGTCACCGTCATAAGTCGACATATGATCGGCATCGATATTGGTGACGATCGCCAGCATCGGTTTCAGATGCACGAACGATGCGTCGCTCTCATCCGCTTCGGCGACGAGGTAATCTCCCTGGCCCAGCCGTGCATTTGAATCCGTGCTTTTCAGCCGCCCGCCGATGACAAACGTGGGGTCAAGCCCCCCCTGCGCAAGCACGCTGGCAATGAGACTTGTCGTCGTCGTCTTGCCGTGCGTACCCGCGACAGCGATCGAATAACGAAATCGCATCAGTTCCGCGAGCATTTCTGCGCGCTGCACGACCGGCATGAGTGCTTCCCGTGCCGCAGCCACTTCGGGGTTGGTCTCATCCACCGCGCTGGATACCACGACTGCGTCCGCATTGCGGATGTTGTTCCTGGCGTGCCCCACGAATACGGTAGCGCCCTGAGCCCTGAGCCGCGCGACAGCAGGGCTGTCGCGCAGGTCCGATCCCTGCACCTGGTAGCCCAGGCTCAGCATAACCTCTGCGATGCCGGACATGCCGGAACCGCCAATGCCCACAAAGTGGACGCAGTTGATTCGACGCATGCGTCTGATCATGTCGTCGTCCCCGCCGCTTCCATGCAGCAGCTGGCAATCCGGCGCAACGCGTCGGGGTGGGCCAGCGCACGGGATTTGCGGGCCCTGGCCAGCAATTCGTCGCGGCTTTTCAGCCAGTTCTTCAGCAGGCAGGCCAGCGATTCGTCGCTGAGTTCATTTTCAGGCAACAGTGCGGCCGCCCCGGCGTCGGTCATCGGTCGCGCATTCGCCGTCTGGTGATCGTCGACGGCAAATGGATACGGCACGAAGATCGCGGGCAAGCCAGCCGCGGATAATTCCGCAACCGTCAGGGCGCCGGCTCTGCAAACAACGAGGTCAGCCCATGCGTAGGCTTCCGCCATGTCCTCAATGAACGGCTGCAGCTGGACCTCGATGTCATGCGCCTGGTAAGCCGACCGCGCTTCCTCAATCGTCCGCTCGCCCGCCTGGTGCCGCACCACGGGCTGCAGATCGTCCGGCAACAAGGCCAGGGCTGCCGGCACGATTCTGTTCAGCGCCAGGGCGCCCAGGCTGCCCCCGAGGATCAGCAGATGCAGCGGACCTTCGCGTCCCG
>SMVA01394704.1_pt1 | contig 10242 bp, 8 predicted proteins | sample 2456451 | NCBI WGS metagenome assembly SMVA01 (sample SAMN11095933, study PRJNA526329) | marine sediment metagenome | biome: Marine sediment; feature: Surficial sediment; material: Deep marine sediment; isolation source: Hadal surficial sediment | place: Pacific Ocean | collected 2014-05 | depth 0-1...
CCCTTTTGGCTGTCATTCCAGTAGTCCCCACGCGAGATAGACTCGGCCACGAGCGTTTCGATTGTTCCAACAGAGCCTAACCCTCTCGGAAACACACAGCCAGTAAATCTCCGAAACACGCTGCCCGTCGCCCTCGAAGGCGCGCGACCAGTCGGTTTCGAAAACGCGCTGTCAGTCGATCTGCGAAACAAGCTTCCGGTCACGCGCCCGGGCGCCACCGCGAATAGGCCGAGGAGGCACTATGCACCCCATCACCACGACGTCGATTCACCCCCGGGGGCCGCCCGATCCCGGTTTGCAGAGTCGGCGACGACAACACGCACTTCGCGCGCACCTCGAGGGCTGCAACCGGAAAGTTCGGCGGAAACGCGGCGATGTCGTTCGCGTTAGACTCCCTGCTCCATCCGCGGAGAAACACCCAATGCGCGCCGCATCCTCCCTCTCAGCAGCCTTCACGATCGCGGTCATTGCGATCTGGCTGCCGGCCTGCGCCGGAAAATCGGAGGACGGGCCTACGATTCTAGCGGGTATGGATCCCGCCACGGGCGCACTGCCAAGCGGATTCCCGGATCCGCGGCCCAGAGGTCCCGACACCAACGATCCGATTCTCCTGCCGTATCGCGGCCCCGGCAGCGGTGGCATCGCGTACCGTCTCACACTCGAGATCGAGGGTGAACGCTCGGCCCGCAGATCACCTGGTAACAAGCAGCAACCAGCCGTTCGCGAGGCGCACGCGCTGGAGGCGGAATTCAGGATGCTTCCCGTCGAGGGTACCGATTCCGGAAACGACATGTTTCTGCTCGGCCTCGACGCACTCTACTACACACAAAAACAGCAGAATCCTCCATTCGAGCGCATCATCGAGCTCGCAGACGACCGGCTGCGGATCAAGATCAACGGTGAGACATCGATCGACAATCGAGGCAACCGAGTCATCGGGCCGCTCGCGCCGCGCGCGTTCCTGAACCGCATTTTCGGCGTATTCACCCTCGACCCGAGTGGTAATCCCATCAAGCTTTCGAGTCGAGGGGCTCCAGCCGCACGTGAGTTCCTAAATGGAATCCCGATTCTCGGGGCCATCGCGTACACGATGGTGTCCCTCCCAGAAGAGCCGATCACCCCGGGCTCCCGATGGACTGGCGTGCGCGTTCCAGCCAGCCGCTCCGGCGAACTCGGCCTTGGCTTGACGATCAATTACACGCTGGCGGGCTTCGAGCTCTTTGAAAACGCGACCTGCGCGATGATTCTGATCGATGCCCGCATTGACGAAAACGCGTTCACGGGACTCACGGGACTCGAATTCAACCACGTTCAGGCGACCCTCAACGGAACGGCCTGGGTCGAACTGGAGAATTCGCTCGTTCGGCGAGTCGTTCTCAGCGACCAGATCAGAGCCAGCTGGGTGAGCCCGGGCAAGGCCGAAACGGCTACCGAGTACCGAATCCAACACACGAGTAAATTGGAATTGGTACTACGCGACCCCCATCGAAAATCCAAGAAGTGGTCAGACGGGACTTCGCATTTCGAAAATCGCTGAACGAGGCCGCTCAGCTGCGCTCGCCGCCGTCGCGAAAAATCTCTCGCGACAGCTGCCCTTCGCTCGAGGCGACAATGCAGCTGACAGCAGCATCGCCACTCACATTGACGGCTGTCCGCACCATGTCGAGCAAGCGATCGACACCGAGGATCAGCCCGATCCCCTCGACCGGAAGGTTCACCTGGCGCAGAACCATCGCGAGCATGATGAGTCCCACTCCCGGAACGCCAGCAGTCCCGATCGACGCGAGCGTTGCCGTGATGACCACCATCAGATAATCCGTCGGCGAAAGATCGATCCCATAGGCCTGAGCGATGAAGCCGGTTGCGACACCCTGCATGATCGCCGTCCCGTCCATGTTCACGGTTGCGCCGAGCGGGATCGTAAACGAGGCGATCGAATTGTTGACGCCCAATTTGTGTTCGACGGTCTTGAGCGTGACGGGGAGTGTCGCATTGCTGCTGGCCGTGCTGAATGCCAACGCGATCGGATCCCGCATGTTACGGAAGAATACGATCGGATTGAGGCCCGCGAGAATTTTCAAGAGACTCGAATACGTGACCAAAGCGTGCAGCGCCAAGACTCCGAGTACCAGCATGAAATACTGGAGCAGCGGCGCCATCGCCTCGAATCCCTGAAGCGCGAATACCTTCGCGATCAAACAGAAGACCCCATAAGGCGCCATGCTCATCAACAACATCACGAGCTGCATGATCACGGAGTTGAGATCGCCGAAAAATTTCAACAAACGCTTGCCCGGCTCTCCGGACATCGTCAGCGCGAGCCCAAAGAGTCCGGCAAAGACGATGATCTGCAACATGTTGCCATCCGCCATCGCCCGGATCGGATTCGTAGGAAACAGATCGATGAACACATCCACCAGTGACGGGGCCTGCTGCGCTTCGAAAGAAGTGTCGGAATCGAGTTCGAACCCAGCGCCCGGCTGGACGATCGTGGCGGCGATCAGCGCCAGCGATACCGCGATCGCGGTGGTCGCCAGGTAAAGACCCAGCGTCTTGGCGCCCACCCGACCGAGCTTTGTGACATCGTCCAGAGCCGCGGTGCCGCAGACCAGAGAAACGAAGACCAACGGAACGACCAGCAGCTTCAGGCTCGCCAGAAAAATCGAACCGCCCGCGCGGAGCAACCCATCCACCACGACAGTCTCGATCCAACCGGAGACCCCGATCCCGTTGAGCAGCAGGCCGACGCCGAGTCCCACGCCCATTCCGAGCACGATTTTGAACGTCAGGCTGCGGCCCTCACCCCGATCGGTCTGCATCGAACCCCCCCGATTGATTGGCGTGATCATACCCCGGCAGGAGAGTCCGGCCTCCGCGCGGAGAGAAGCGGCGCGGGCGACTGGAAAGCGTTACCCCATGCTAGATGAAGCGCCTGGCTGCCGACTTCACCGCGAGTCTGCGCCGCGGAGAACCGCGGGTCGAAGCGCTTCAAACGGTGGGCGATCCCGATCCGGCCGCAGCGGCGGCGTCATTCTCGCTGGCCATGGAAGAACCCAGCCTCGCCCCCCACGCGGAGACCTGGGTTCCCGCGCTCCTGCGCTCCGCGCGACCTGGGCGCGGAGCGGAGCGCTTGCTCGCGGTCGCACGCGAGCACAGCAAGGCGGGTGGGATCTTCGACCCGCGCCTCACGCCGTCGTTGCCGCTCGTGCTCGGATCGAGCGACTTCCTCGCGCGACTGTTGCTGCGCCATCCCGATTGGGCCGAAGAACTCAAACCCGCGCTGTTGGAATCGACCCCCATCAAGCCGATCGCTCCAGATTGGGACGCGATCCGCGACGCCAAATACCGCGGCCTGCTCCGCATCGCGGCGGGCGACCTGGGCGATCGGCCATTCCGAGACAACCTGCGCGCACTCTCCGACCTCGCGGATGCTTGCCTCATCGCGGCGATGCAGTGCACCGCACGCGAACTCGACGTGTCGGACCCGCCCATGCTCTTTGCGCTCGGCAAACTCGGCGGGGTGGAACTCAACTTCTCTTCCGATGTGGATCTTCTCTTTATCTACGATGCCTCAGCCGGTGGTGACAATCTCGAGCGCAACCAGCGCGCAGCTGACTTCATCCGTCACTTGAAGAAGCAGATGGAACTGCCTACCGAAAAAGGCTTCATCTACCGCGTTGACCTCGACCTGCGGCCCGAGGGTGCCACGGGCGCACTCGCCAACTCGGTCAACGCTGCCCTCGATTACTACGAGAGATTCGGCGCGGAGTGGGAGCGCCAGATGCTGATCCGCCTGCGTCTGGTGGCCGGGCCCGCCGCGACGGCGAATGTGTTCAGCGAGGGAATTCGCCCCTTCGTCTACCGCCGCAGCATTGATCCCGCGGTGCTTCGCGCCGTGCGAGACATGAAACATCGGATCGAGAAAGAACGCCGGGAGGCGCAGACGGACCTCGAAGTCGATCTCAAAGAGGGCCCGGGCGGCATTCGCGATGTCGAATTCCTCGTACAGGCGCTCCAGCTCTTCCTGGGAGGTCGCACGCCCGAGATTCGCACGGGCAACACCCTGGATGGATTGGAGGCCTTGGGACGACTCGAAATGCTTCCCGAAGATACCGCGACCGAACTCTCGACCGCCTACCTCTGGCTCCGCCGCGCTGAACACGCTCAACAACTCGTCGAGGAGCAACAGACGTCGAAATTCCCGCGCGATCCCAGCACTCAGCTGGGACTCGCGCGGCGCATGGGATACGACGAGGCCTCCGGCGACGACGCGCGCGCGCGTTTGATCGACGATTGGAATCGGCACCGCGCTCACGTGCGCAGCCATTTCGACGCCCTGGTTCTAAGCGGCGATTTATGAGTTCGCTGAAAGATCGATTCATCGATGCGATTCGGGGCGGCGTCCTCGAATCGCGCCTGGAAACATCAGCGGCGCCTTTTCTGGAACGGCGATCGAACGATGCCTCCGCGGCGCGCCTCGAGGGAGACGTGCTCAGCGGGCTGGCTCGCGTACTCGCAAGCCAGCCCATGGTCGCAGGATTTCTGAGCCACCGTCCACAGCTGCTCGAGCGCATCGCCAATTCCGACACGACTACGCTGGCCGCGCGAGCGAAGGAATTCGAAGCGGCTACCGACGAGCCTGCTGGCGATCTCGAAACGGCTCTCGACGCGCTTCGAATTTTCAGACGCGAAGAAACCTGCTTGGCCTCATGTCTCGACCTCGGAAGAGTCCTTCCGTTCGAAGACATTTCCAACTTCCTATCCGTGCTCGCCGAGACGATCGCGCGTCGGGCATTGAGACTCGCTCAAGACGCGCTGGGCGGCGCCCCGGCCGTCACGGACTTTGCGGTGCTCGGGATGGGAACGATCGCGGGCCGCGAATTCACCTATCACTCGGATCTCGATCTGATCTTTCTCTGCAGCCGCGTCTCTGACGATATCTCAATGACGTCACGGGTCGGGCAGAGAATGATCTCCTACCTCGCCAACATGACGGGCGCTGGCATCGCCTACGCGGTGGACACCCGCCTACGACCCTCCGGGTGCCAGGGTGTACTGGTCACTTCATTTGATCGCTTCGAGAGCTACCAACTCGAGAACGCGGAGACCTGGGAGCACATGGCGCTCCTCCGTGCCCGCGCCATCGCGGGCAAAAAAGACGACGCACAGAACATGCTCGAAAATGTGCGGCAGAAGGTGTTGGCGAGCAGCGCCAATCCCTGGAGTTACGTGGAAGAGCTGCGCGTCAGGGTCGAGCGTGAGAGAACGCGACCGTCCGAGCACACGATTGCGCTGAAGACCGGACGCGGTGGATTGATGGACGTCGATTTCCTCGCATCGTGTGGCGTACTCGAGGTGCGACCCAATCGATTTCCGCCCGTTCCGAGCGTGCCCGCGATGCTCGACACGGTCGCCCAGGGCTCGAAGGTCGAGCAGCTCCTCGAAGACTACGCGCTCTTGCGACTCGTGGAATCCAGGGCCCGCTTGATTGCGGGTCGGCCCGTCGAAGACGCGAGAAGCGATGGCGACGAAGGCGCCCTGCTCGGCGAACTCGCCGATCCGAGGATCGAACCCGCGGCCCTGTTCGAAGCGATCTCCAAAGCGCAGGAACGGATCCGAGCGGCATTCGAATCCGTCGTCCAACGCGGCGCGATTTCCGCGCTCTCCGACTGAAGATCCGATTTCCAGGGCGATTTGCGGCGAGATTTCTCGAATGCGCAGAATACCCCTGCAACCCCTCTGACTCGGAGCGTTTTCCGGCTTCCGCGAGCGCCGTCGTCCAATCAAGTCCAGCGCGGGACGTCCCGATGTTCTTCGCACAGCGAGCCCTGCTGGAAGGCTCGCCCGGAGGCTCCGTACTGCCGTGCGCCTGATCGCCTGCCCGAATTGCCACACCCAATACGACGTCACAGGCGTACAAGCGAAGACCATTCCGTGTCGCTGCGGGGAAGAAATCGACAACCATCCGCTGCAGGCCAAGGACGCCAAGATTGCGCGGTGCGGGTCCTGCGGCGCCGGTGTCCAAGGCGACGCGAAGTCCTGTCAATACTGCGGATCCGAGATCGTCCGCGAGCCAGGCGAACACAGTCTGATCTGCCCCGAGTGTTATGCACGCTGCGCGAGCGGCTCGCGATTCTGTACCGCCTGCGGCGTCGGGTTCCGGCCAGAGCAGGTCAAAATCAATGGGCACGAACTCCCCTGCCCGGCCTGCACGACACTGATGCCCCCGCGGCAGGTCGCTGGCGTCGGGGTCAACGAATGCCTCTCGTGCCACGGGCTCTGGGCGCCGGGTGAAGGCTTCGACCTTCTCATCGGTCGCGCAATCGAGGCGCGGCAGCAGGCCAGTCCGGCGGAGTTGCACGCGCTCAAACCAAGAGTGAAGGGATCCAATCCCGCCAGGCAGGGTGTGCAGTATCGAAACTGCCCCGAGTGCGACGGATACATGGCGCGCCGCAATTACCGCAAGAAATCCGGAATCATCATCGACACCTGCTCGGAACACGGCATCTGGCTGGACGCCGACGAGCTGGAGCAGATCGCGGGCTTCATCCTCAGCGGCGCTGCCGGCGACCAGATCGAGCCCGAGTCCGCCGAGGGACGCAAGAAGCAAGCGGCCACGGCGGCCTCCTTCGCACGCCTCGAAGCGGAACGGGCGGAGCGCAAGTTCAGCCGGCCGTCTGGTTTCTCGAGATTTTCAAGTGACGAAGGCGCGGTCGAATCGATCGCAAATCTACTGTTCAAGATCCTGCATTAGGAGAATTCGCATGGGACTGATGAAAAAACTCCGAGCCGAGCTGATCGACATCATCGAGTGGATGGATGACAGCCGGCACACACTCGTCTGGCGTTTTCCGCGCTACCACAATCAGATCAAGTACGGCGCTCAGTTGATCGTCCGCCCAGGCCAGCAGGCGATCTTCGTCACCGAAGGAAGGATCGCGGACGTGTTCGAACCCGGGCAGTATCGGCTCGAAACCAAGAATCTGCCGGTGCTCAGCACCATCGCGGGCTGGAAGTACGGCTTCGATAGTCCCTTCAAATCCGAAATCTACTTCGTCAGCACCCGCCAGATCACAGATCTGAAATGGGGAACTCCCAACCCGGTGATGATGCGCGATCCCGACTTCGGGAACATCCGCGTGCGCGCCTTCGGCACCTACACCTTGAAGACGAAAGACCCCAAGACCCTGCTCCGCGAGTTGGTTGGAACCGATGGCCAATTTGAAACCGAAGAAATCAGTGAGCTGCTGCGCTCGATCGTCAACACCACGTTCGCCGACGTCGTCGCGAAATCCGAAATTCCCGTCCTCGATTTCGCAGCCCACTACAGCGAGCTAGGTGAAGAAATTCGAAAGCTCGTGGTGGAGCGTATCGACGGCGAATACGGGCTCGAAATTCCGCAGCTCTATATCGTCAACATTTCCGTCCCCGCGGAAGTCGAGCAAGCACTCGATGCGCGCACCAGTATGAATGCCATCGGCGACATGGCGGCCTACCAGGGATATCAACTCGGGCAGGCCATGCCTGTCGCCGCCGCCAACCCCGCAGGCGGCCTCGCCGGAGCGGGCGTGGGCGTCGGTATGGGTCTGGGAATCGCGCAGACGATGGGTGTGACGCCGACGCAGGGCGAAAACCCATCATCCGCGCCGCAGCCGCCTCCGCCGCCTCCTGCACCCAGCTGGCACATCGCGGTCAACGGTCAAACCCAGGGCCCCTGCACCCCCGAACAAATTGCAGCTGGTGTCACCGCTGGACAGGTCCGCGGCGATACACTCGTTTGGACCGCGGGAATGGACGCCTGGATGGCCGCCGACCAGGTACCGTCGTTCGTAGCGTTGTTCCAACCCACCCCTCCTCCTCTGCCGGTCATGACTTCCGACAATGAGTAACCGCATCGACGTAGATTGAATACCCAAGGCACCTTCACTCAGATCAGTAACTACCGGAAGCTGCGAATCACGTGCATCCGTGAGTACCTGAAATTGCGTAACTCAACGCATCTATGAATGCATCGATTTGCCGCACAGTGAGGGAGCGCGCTACCCTGTGCGCACCGCCAAGGAGTTCAATCGATGATCGAAAATAGTCCGGCGCAGAAGTCCAGCGTGAAACCGCGTCGAAGTGGACGCAAGAGCGGCGGACGCGCAGGCGGGCTACGAAAAGGCGATTACGACGACCGCGGTCGCTTTGGCGGGAGGTAACATCGTCAGCTGCTACCCGGGCATCGTCGGAAGCCTTCTCGCACAATCCTTCGAGGGAATGGTCATCGACAACGACATGATGGGAAGCGTGCTGCGCCTGCTTCGCGGCGTTGAAGTTTCGGACGAGACGCTCTCCTACGACGTCATCGAAAGCACGGTCCACGGCGTGGGGCACTACCTCGGCCAGGAGCAGACGCTCAAAATCATGCAGACGGAATACCTCTATCCGGAAGTCGGCGATCGCCGCACCGCCAACGATTGGCAGCAGGGCGGAAAGGAGACGGTCTACGACCTCGCGCACGAACAGGTCAAGAAACTGCTCGCGAACTACTACCCCGAATACATCACGCCGGAAGCGGACGCGAGAATCCGCGAGAAATTCCCGATCAAGCTCGACCCGAAAGACATGCAGCCCGGAAACGGAAGGTGGGGAGATTGAACGGCCGTTTTGAGGGCTCGGATTTCGCGCCAGCCCATGGAGATCAATTTTTCGGGAATTTGCCACGCCAGAGGCCCCCGCAGCAGGAAGATCGGCACCCACCAAAAAGCACTCATATCCCCGCCCCAATTTGTTAATTTGGGTGCGCTGGACCAATCCGGGAGGCCACCGGCGTCCTGGAACGGTGTCCTGAAAGGCGAGGGGTAGATGACTGAAACGATCCGATCGATCAGCTGGCTGCGGCACACCATCCCGGTCACGCTTCTGCTCACGAGCGCCACGGCGTGGATGGGTTGTGGGGAGGAACCGGCTCCCGTGGTGCCGGTTGCGCGACCGGTCAAGATCCTGACGATCGGCACCCAGGGGGCCGTTGAAACCCTCGAGTACTCGGGCACGATCACCGCAGCGCAGCACTCCGAGATGGCGTTCGAGGTACCGGGCAAGATCACCGATTTTCCGGTCGTCGAGGGGCAGGTCGTGAAGAAAGGCGACCTGCTCGTCCGCATCGATCCGCGCGACATGGCGGCACTCGCCGACGTCGACACCGCCAAGGTGGGGCTCGCGAAAGCAGAATACGAGCGGATGAAGAAACTCTTCGAAGCCGACGTCGCTTCGCAACAAGAACTCGACCGCGCGAAACGCGCCTACGAGGTCAACGTCGCGAAGTCAAAGGGGTCGACCAAGGGCCTCGAAGATACCGAGTTGCTCGCGCTCTTCGACGGCATCATCGCCAAGAAACTCGTCCGGGATTTCGAGAACGTCCAAGCGAAGCAGCCCGTGTTGATCCTCCAGGATACGACGAATCTCGAAATCGAAGTCACGATTCCCGAAGTGGATGCGGTGAGGACCGTTCCGAACCTGACTCTCGAGCAGCGCACCGCTCGAATCAAACCGATCGTCATCGTGACGGCGCTTCCCGATCGATCCTTCCCCGCGCACATTACGGAGTTCAGCACTACAGCGGATCCCGTCACGAGAACCTTCGGAGCCACGCTCCGCTTCGACCCTCCAGACGACGTCAGCATCAAACCCGGAATGACCGCCACGGTGAGAATTCACCTCTCATCCAGAGCGCAAATAGCGGCCGGCGCAGCGGAAATCTCGATACCGGCCAGTGCGGCCATCACGGATGAAACCGGCCAGGCGTTCGTCTGGGTCATCGAGCCGGGGTCGATGGCCGTCAAGCGCACTCCGGTGCAGCTCGGAAACCTCTCCGGAACCCGGGTATTCGTGCCGAGCGGTCTGGTTTCGGGCCAGCAGATCGCAATCTCGGGTGTGCATCAGCTCCGCGACGGCATGATCGTTCGCCGCCAAGGCAGTTAATCGAGCCATCCGATGAATATCGCCGAGGCCTCGATCAACAACCGCGTCATCACCCTCACCTTCGCCGTCGTGATGCTGATCGGCGGTCTGCAGGCATTCACCGGACTCAGCCGACTCGAAGATCCGGAATTCACCATCAAGGACGCCCTGGTCATCACGCCCTATCCGGGCGCCTCCGCTGCAGAAGTCGAAGAGGAGGTCACCGACCGGATCGAAATCGCCGTCCAGAAACTCGGGCAACTCGACGAGATCGAGTCGCGGTCGGTCCGCGGCCTGTCG
>SMVA01296010.1_pt1 | contig 10241 bp, 10 predicted proteins | sample 2456451 | NCBI WGS metagenome assembly SMVA01 (sample SAMN11095933, study PRJNA526329) | marine sediment metagenome | biome: Marine sediment; feature: Surficial sediment; material: Deep marine sediment; isolation source: Hadal surficial sediment | place: Pacific Ocean | collected 2014-05 | depth...
GATTTTGTGACCCTGATGGGAACTGCCGGCACGGGTAAGACCTTGCTAACACTGGCAACCGGGCTCGCCCAGACCCTCGATGAAAAATGTTTTACCGAAATCATCGTGACCAGGGCCACAGTTTCCATCGGCGAGGACATAGGTTTCTTACCGGGTACCGAAGAGGAAAAAATGACTCCGTGGATGGGCGCCCTGACCGACAATCTTGAAGTGTTGACCCAACCGGGTGAAGGTGGCGAATGGGGCCGCGCTGCCATCAATGACTTGCTGGCAAGCCGGGTGAAAGTCCGTTCCATGAATTTTATGCGGGGCCGCACTTTTTTAAATCGGTTGGTCATCATAGATGAAGCCCAAAACATCACACCCAAACAGATGAAGGCTCTGGTGACGCGTGCAGGACCTGGGACCAAAATGGTGTGTCTTGGAAACGTAGGGCAGATTGATACACCTTATTTGACTGAAACAACATCTGGCCTGACTTTTGCAGTTGACCGCTTTAAACAATGGTCACATGCAGGTCATATCACGCTAAGGAGAGGAGAGCGATCTCGACTGGCCGATTTTGCTTCTTCGGCGCTTTAGGCTGGATGATCAGCAGAATCTGAATCCTGGCTTAATTCCTGGGGAAGACTATTGCGTGGCCAGGCTTTCAAAACTGTCTGCACCAGGGTTGCGAGCGGGATTGCAAAAAATACACCCCAAAAACCCCACAATCCACCAAACACCAATATTGCAACAATTATGGCCACCGGGTGCAGGTTAACCGCCTCGGAAAACATTAATGGCACCAGCACATTTCCATCCAATGCCTGAATGATAGCGTATGCGATCATTAACTGGCCAAAATCCCAGCCCCATCCCCATTGGAAAAACCCCACCAGGGCGATGGGCAAAGTTACAACGGCCGCACCGATATACGGAATCAAAACTGAAAACCCGACCACGGTTGCAAGTAATGCAGAATATTGCAGACCCAATGCCACAAAAGTTACATAACTGACTGCACCCACAATCACTATTTCTCCAGCCTTTCCACGAACGTAGTTGGCAATTTGCTTCTCTACCTCAGTCCAGACAGAAGCAACCAGGTGCCGTTCTTTTGGAAGATAGCTGACAAACCAGTGAATCAGCCCTTGCTTGTCCTTCAGAAAAAAGAATACCAGCACCGGCATTAACACCAGAAAAATCAGCAGTCCCAATACATTGGCAACAGATGCCAGTGACCAGCTGACCAGTTGCTGCCCCAGACCGGCTAGTTCAGAACCTACGCTGGAGATGATCAACTGGATTTGTTGTTCTGAAACCACCTGGGGATATTGCTCGGGCAATTGCTCCAGCAACTCCAGTCCCTGGCTGATGTAATTCGGAAATTGCTGCACCAGGGCAGACAACTGTGAAGACAGCATGGGGACCAGGCCGAATAGCAGGAAGATAAGAGTTGCCAGAAAAAACAGAAAAACCAAAATAACTGCCGGCAACCGTGGCGAGCCAACCATCTGCAGGCGCACGACCACTGCTTCAAGCAGATAGGCAATTACAATACTGGCGAACACCGGGGCAAGATATTTGCCCAGACCAAAAACGACTATAAACCCCGTCAACAGGAACAAGCCAAGAATGACCACCTGGGGATCTGAGAAGGTGCGCTTGAACCAGTCTTTTAGTAAGTCCAAGTGAAGAATCCTGTCAGCCGGTTAACAGCTGATCGTTTAAGAAAAGAATAACTACGTTGAGACCGACTAAAAATCCAGGGTCCAGAATGCTTCAATTTCAAAGTTCTGGTCCAGATTATCTGTCGTAATGCCAAGAACGTTGCCGCCAAATGCATACTCTGCAGGTGCATAAGCTGCATTCAAGTCAAACCGGCTCGACCGGCCAAGCTTTTTGGAGTAACCAAGAATCATCGAGTTATCAGCCAAATCCCCTTCGAGAGCCTGGCTTAATGTCAAGGAACTAGGCGATGGTTGCGACTTTGAACTGAAGTCAAGTCGCCATTGCGTATCATCACCATTACTCCATGACCAGCCAACTGAATATACAGTCAGGTCATCCCAGGAAAATACAGGACTGGTTGAGTCACCCAATAATGACAGGAACCGGTCCGGTAACAATCTGCTCGGGAACGCATTGACATCACTGTACATCACGCGTTCTACAGAAAGATTAAGCCAGGAACGATTACTTGCCTGAAACGTCAGACCTACGCTTGCACGGGCTGGAATATCAAGATCCGCCGGTTGGGCATACACACCCCGGAATTGGGCAAACTCTTCCATGTCGATGCGCGACTGAAAACCGGCATTAATGGCAACACCCGAAGCAACTTCGCTTCGAACGGCAAGCCGGACACCAGTACCAAAACCGGTTTCTTCATATGGTGAATAAATAGATGTTTGCAAATAACCAGGCAATTCATCTTCAAAGGACCGCATACCCAGACTGGATACGCCAAAACTTTGGTAAGCAAACACAGCGGAAACACCCAGCACATAGGTATCGTTTAGCTGGTGCATGATTCCGGGCGTGAACAATGTTCGTTTGAAACCAAGACCCGGTTGCAACTTGTTGCTGTTAAAGACAGGAGAATTAAGCTTTCCGGAATATTGCCATTCAAGTTCTATGTTCAGTTTTGAACGGGACTCCTCACCCAGCAATTGCGCGGCAAAAACCGGAAGAATTACGACTGATTCGTAGTCCATCCAGCTGATGTGCAATGGTTCGATATTGGCATCGGCCATAAAGTCAGGTGTCAGTTGACGAGCCAGATAGTCCTGCCAGGGACCCAGTTCAAAACCCAGCACATAAAATGGGGTCAGACCGGTACCACCAGCAGCCAAATTGGCCATTGGAAGCCCTGAAAGCTGCGCAGCACAAAGCCCAGGCAGTAAGCCTGTGATCATTAATGCTGTTTTAAGCAGCCGCAATTTCATGCATTGAGCCTCTGTAGTGCGGAATTCCGTAATTTCACGGGCTTAAGAATGGCAGGAAAACAACAAATTGTCAACGAATTAACATTCTTTTAACGTCGCAATATCACCCGCAAACCAGCCACCAATACAACATGTATCTGTTTGATTTAAAATAGTATTGAGTGAAATACGCAAGACATTAATCATACAGCTTTGACCTGAGAAGCTTATTGAGGCGTTGCTTGAACGCAACAAAGCCCTGATAATTAGTTCAGGCGGTCGATAATTGCGTCCGTCATGCTCCCGGTTGAACCTGTTCCGCCGACATCAGGAGTCACCCGGTCACCGGCCTTCAAAGTTTCTCTTATTGCGGTTCGCAAGCGACGGGCACGGTCATCCATCCCGAGATGCGACAGCATCTGGGCAGCAGCCAAAAATAATGCACAGGGGTTGGCGATTTGTTGCCCCGCAATATCCGGCGCCGAACCATGTACGGCTTCAAACATCGCTGCATCCTTACCGATATTCGCACCTGGGGCCAACCCCAGACCGCCCACCAGTCCCGCACACAAATCTGAAATAATGTCGCCGAATAAATTGGTCGTCACAATGACATCAAAGTGCCACGGGTTCATCACCAGCTTCATACAAGTTGCATCAACAATCATCTCTTCTGTTTCAATATCTGGATACTCTTTGGCAACTTCCCGAGCGACGTCCAGAAACATCCCTGACACTATTTTAAGAATATTCGCCTTATGAACGATGGTGACTTTTTTACGCCCTTCCCTTTGCGCTAATTCAAAAGCGTAATGTGTAATCCGCGCACAGCCATCGCGGGTCACGACCATTTTGGATTCTGCCTGCTCTCCGTCATCGCTCAGTTTTGCGTCAGCGGCAAGATAAGCACCCTCTGTGTTTTCCCTGACGGTAATGATATCGATATCCTCAAAATGCGACTTCGTACCCGCCATTGAAATGACCGGACGGACATTGGCATAAAGGTCAAATTCTTTTCTCAATGTGACGTTAATCGAACGAAAACCCTTTCCCACCGGGGTTGTCAGCGGGCCTTTAAAGACAATACGATTGCGCCGAATGGATTCAAGCGTTACTTCGGGGATCAACTCGCCGGTTTTTTCCAGTGCGACCAGGCCTGCCTCAACCATCTCATATTGAAATCCTGCATCCAGCGCATCCAGAACCCTGAGACTTGCTGTCATAATTTCCGGACCGATTCCATCTCCGGGAATTACAGTTATTATTTTGCCCATGTATTTACCTGCTTACCTTTAATCTGCTACACCAACGGCCAAGCCCGCCATTATAAGTCCTAACACCTGAAAAACGCATGTTGAAACGCAAATCAAATACAACTGAGCGGTAACGGCAAGCCGGCAAATTTGCTGCCCTGGCGCACCGGGCCCTCAGGGAAAAGCCGATAAAGCTCTAGGCTGTTGGCAAAGTCGTTGGCGCCCCTGGCTGTCATTTCCTTCACCAGTACCCGCATCGGTGGTTCTATCTCAAATTCCTGGAAATAATCACGCAGTATCTCCAACACCGTCCAGTGAACCGCGGTGAGTTTAATGCCATCGTTTGCAGCGAAACTGGCTGCGACGGCCCTGGTCCACTCGCTGGCATCTTTCAGGTGACCGTGTTCATCCAGGGCAAAGCTGGTACCGTCCTGTTTTTGCAAATGTTTGCTCAATTCCAACTCAAAACCAGTCGATGAGCCTGAATGCGTTCAAGCCATTCAAGGTCGCTCAGCATTTCAAATTCCTTTCTTTTTGCTTCCTGCTCAAGACCCAGGGCCTGTACATCGGCTGAAAGTGCAGATGTCTTGATAGCAGTTCCGTGCCGGTCAAAAATCAGCCTAAGCTCAGCCGCACGACCCAGCAAATACACGCCGTCACTAATTAACAGGATCTCATCTCCGGAACAGACGAATGACAGACAGTCATTGAGCGCACGCGGATCGGCTGAAAATAACTGATGAAGGGTTCCTTGCTCAGTTGAATTATTTTTATTCATATCACCATGGCCAGGTCACAGGCAGCCAGGCGAATTGCTATTTCGTCAGCTGTTGCGACATTCACCTTAATCAGAAATTCCTTGGGGGAACCTGCTGACTGCAGGGTTTCAGCTGTCGCCCAGGCTTTTACTGATGTCAACTCAGGCAAGGCTTTCCAGCCTTTATGGCCACCGCATCCCGGCACCAGATGGGTAATCCCCAGTGGGGTGAAAAACAGTTCAAGCTCCATTCCAAGACTGGCGGCAGACAAAGCGATATCCAGTTGATCCCGGGATTGAAGGCCCGGTCCTGGAGCGCTTTGCACCACCAGTCCGGTTTTTCTATCTGTCAGGGTATTCAAAATGTCACAACCCGGTCACATCGGCCGGCAATGTCCCACATAGTGGCCAGACCGGCATGGCAAAATGATTTCTTAATTTTAGCAGCAGTTTCTTTATCCAACCGTCTGGCCACCGCTGCCGAGCAAAGCAATAAGTCAATATGGTGGTGCTCAGTCACTTGTTGCCAGAGATTCGGTGCAGGCTGCAAGTGGTCACCAGGTTCGATCCTTTCAATTGCGTTATTAATGCCTTCGCCCTGAAAAAACACCGCGGGCACTTTGTGGCCGGCTTTTAGCGCCGCTCGCACAAAACGAAGCGCCGTCATCGCGGGCGAAAAATCCCCAGCTTCCCCATTCGGCCGCGGTCCTTGGTTGACAATAACCAGGATATCCATTGCGCAGACCTCCAAAATTAACTAGTTTGAATGAGCAAGCGGACTGTATCCGTTAGAATAAATGACAATATTCAAGAACCAGCTTCGAATTTAATTGTCTCAGCCAGAGTTCAGATGGGCTCAGTTCGGGTGATCTCAAGGAATCAATGGTCAGGGAAAGCATGTTTACCGTCAAGCAACTCATTACCGGATGGCAACGCATCGCGCTCGCCATAGCGGTTGTATTTGTCAGCCTGAGTAGCGTGGCGCAAGACGATCGTATCTCGTTGCCGGACATGGGGAACTCTGCCGACAATCTTCTTTCAGAGAAGGAAGAAAAGGAATACGCCAATGCACTGATTCGACAAATGCGCGCCTATGAAGTGCTGGTCGAAGATCCTCAGATCAGTGCTTATTTTCAAAATATGGGATTCTCCCTGGTTGCCCAAAGTGACCGGCCGGACAAACCTTTTCACTTCGTGGTACTGGATGAGCCAAGGATCAATGCTTTTGCTGCACCTGGCGGTGTCATTGCACTGCATTCAGGCTTGATCATGGCTGCAGAAAACGAGCATGAAGTGGCCGGCGTGCTTGCCCATGAGGTTGCACACATTACCCAGCTTCATCTGTACCGTTCGTATGAGAGTTCGCAGAGAATGACGATCCCTATTGCACTGGCGATGCTGGGTTTGATTCTTGCCGCTGGCGGTGGCGGTGATGCAGTCACCGGCGCATTAATGAGCGGGTCTGCAATGGCTCAGCAAATGCAAATCAACTTTACCCGTGCCAATGAATACGAGGCAGACAGGATCGGGATCGTTACACTTTCCAGGGCGGGCTTTGACCCGTATGGAATGTCAGGTTTCTTTTCAAAATTAAACCGCTTAACGAGGCCAAATGGAGAGGGCCCGCCGGAATTCCTGCGAACCCACCCGGTCACCGTCAACCGGATTGCAGAAGCTGAAAACCGTGCCCAAAATATGCCTCGCGTGGAAAAGACCGACGACCTCGATTTTTACCTTATACAGGCGCGGGTGCGTGCATTACTGAGTGATAAGCCGGCAGAAACCATTACTTATTTCAAAGATCAATTTCGAAAAGGATTTACCGGAAACCGGGAAATAGCACTGAATTACGGCATGGCAATTTCACTACAAAGACGTGCTGAATACGATGCGGCCCGTCAAATCTTGTTTGAGTTACTCAAAAACGATCCCAGTAGATTGAGTTTTCAATTACAACTGGCGGACCTTGACCTGGAAAGCAAAAATTATGGCCTGGCCCTGGAGCGGATGGGGAGCCTCTATCACAGCTTCCCCGGAAATCACGCTATTGCCATGCAATACAGCAAAGCCCTGTTGGCTGAAGAAAACCCACAACGCGCAGAAACTGCAAGCATTATTCTTCGACAGCAGATTTTGTATCGCGATGAAGACCCTGAATTATTTGCCCTGTATGCAAAATCTGCCAACATCGCAGGCGACCATGTCCGCGCAACCGAAGCAATTGCTGAATCTTACTATCAGCGTGGCGGCTTGCACGAAGCGATTGACCAACTGGAACGATTATCCAAGGACCCGGAACTTGACTACTACCAAAGGGCCAGGATCAGCGACCGCTTGCTGGAGTTGCGGGTTCAGATGGTTGATATGCGTGACGGGGAACGGCGTAGCTGATTTCAGAACGATCTGCATTCTCATGCACCGCTGAAACATACAAATTGTTATTCGAGTTACTTTTGAAGCCTTTATAATGCGGCGAAAGTACAAATCTGCGCGCAACTTTTTGAAGGAATCAGCCTAATGAGTCCCGCCAAAGCATTAATTCTCACCTGTCTTTACCTTGCAACATCAGTCTTTTCATTTCCCGCCGATGCTCAAACAACGGAGAGTGAAACTGAAATCTCCGAAATGAGGGCATTATTGTATGCCCTGAGTAACCGGCTTGATGCGCTTGAAGCTTCCAACGCCGAACTCAAGCAAGAGAATCATCGCATGCAAAAATCAGGCGTCGAGTCCGGCCAGAAAATTGCGCAAATGAAAGATGCAACGCCAGCATCATCCTGGGTGAATCGGATTTCTTTAAAAGGTGATTTTCGTCAACGCTATGAGAATATCGATGAACAAGGCATGGATGAGAGAAATCTCAACCGGATTCGGGCACGTGCCTCCATCATTGCGGACATAAATGAAAATTTTAAAGTGGGTCTGGGTATTGCCAGTGGCGGCGAAAGCCCTGTTTCGAGCAACCAGACTTTGGGTGGAGGTGGCTCAAGCAAGGGTATCAATTTGGATCTCGCCTATTTTAAATGGCAGGGATTGCTAAACACCACGGTTTATGGTGGCAAGTTTAAGAATTTTCTGTTCAAACCCGGCAAGCACAACCTGTTATGGGATACAGACTGGAATCCTGAAGGCCTCGGCCTGGTGTGGAACAATAACGGTCATTTCGTCAACGTCATGGGAACCTGGCTGGAAGGGGATAGCGCACACGGAACAGAGTTCTCTTACGGCTTGCAGGGCGGGTTCAGAAATGAATTTGCCAATGACATGCAACTGACAGCGGGTATCGGATATTACAGTATCGGCACCAGTGGCAAGGGCTCTTTTTTCGAAGATGGCGATGATTTCTTCGGTAACAGTTTTGACCCAAACAGCAATTCCTATATTTTTGATTACCAGGAACTCGAGGTCTTCGCTGACCTGAGTTTCAAACTTAATGGCAGGTCTGCGAACGTCTTTTTTGATTACGTCCAGAACCTGGATGCTGATAAATTTGATACCGGCTACGCCGCCGGATTCAGGTACGGCAGCACCAAATCCGAAGGAGACTGGAAATTTGCCTATATTTACCAGCATCTCGAAGCTGATGCTGCCTTTGGTCTTTTGGTGGATTCTGATTTCGCGGGAGGCGGAACAGATGGCAAAGGACATATCCTGAAAGGGAGTTTCGCCATTGCAAGAAACATCAAGGCAAAAATTACCTATATGAGAACAGAGCGAAACGGCAATCTTGAAACAGCACGCGACTACAATCGCCTGCAACTGGATCTCGACCTGAAATATTAACCCCCATTCTCTATTGACAGTCGAAAGGGCCGTGTAGCGACCCTTTTTTGGCTTGGTTCAAGGTTTTTGTCAACTTTACAGCGTTTAAAACGTCTTATTACCAGGCAGGGAAAATGTGGAACACTCAAACATTCGTAATAAATCGTATCATCGGAACTAGCTGATGGAATCTACAGTCGTTCAATTACCGGTGAGCAAGAACCATCTTCGGGACCTGGAAACACGGCCACCGAAGAATTTGCGTGACCGGCGTTTATACGTAAACCGTGAGCTGAGCCTCCTTGAGTTCAACGAAAGAGTGCTTTCCCAGGCAATGAATCCACGTCTTCGCTTGCTCGAAAGACTGAGATTCCTGTGCATTTCCCGCCAGCTACTGGATGAGTTCTTTGAAGTCAGGGTTGCTTCCCTCAAACAGAGGATATTGCATGGCGCGGCGAAACCAGGTCCCGATGGCATCACACCCCGCAATACCTTGAAAAACATACGCGAATCGACGCTGAAACTGATTGAAGGCCAGTACCAGGTATTTCAAAACTCCTTAAAACCTGAACTGGACGCTGAAGGTATCCGTTTTCTTGAATCGGGGAACTGGACTGAACGCCAGGCTCGCTGGCTGCACAGTTATTTCTTGCGGGAACTTTTACCGGTTCTAAGCCCGCTGGGTCTTGACCCCGCACACCCATTCCCGCGAATTTTGACCAAGAGCCTGAATTTCGCCGTGGAACTTAGAGGTAAAGATGCGTTTGGACGGGAAGGCTCAATGGCGCTGGTGAGAGCACCACGCTCCCTGCCCCGCCTGATACGAATTCCAAAATCCTATTCCCGCGGACCGGACGACTTTGTATTCCTGTCCTCGGTTTTACAGTACTTTATGGACGAATTATTCCCTGGCATGGAGGTCGTTGCCTCCCATCAGTTCAGGGTCACCCGAAATTCAGAACTTCTGGTGGATGAAGAAGAAATTGAAGACCTGGCCAACGCCCTGCAAAATGAATTGATTGAACGGGGTTACGCGGCCGCGGTAAGACTGGAAACACGTTCTGCCTGCCCGGCTTCAGTTGAAAAATTCCTCACTTCCAAGTTCGAATTGAACCCGGCAGACGTTTATCAATGCGACGGCCCGGTCAATCTTCATCGCCTGACTGAAGCCATCGATCAGATTGATCGGCCTGACCTCAAGTACCCAGTGCTGCGACCCAGGATCCCCCGGGTACTGCATGGAAAACCTGATATTTTCTCCGTCATCAGGCAGCGGGATATTATCCTGCACCACCCATATGAGAGCTTTACGCCGGTGCTTGAATTATTGCGCCAGGCAAGCCGCGACCCTGATGTTCTGGCCATCAAGCAGACGCTTTATCGTACCGGCATCAACTCCCAAATCGTTCAGTTACTGGTGGAATCGGCGCGGGCAGGAAAAGATGTTACGGTCGTAGTTGAGGTTCGAGCCCGTTTTGATGAAGAAGCCAACATCAGCCTTGCAGCAAGACTGGCCGAGGCTGGTGTGCAGGTTGTTTATGGTGTAGTCGGGTTCAAGGC
>SMVA01210574.1_pt1 | contig 10240 bp, 7 predicted proteins | sample 2456451 | NCBI WGS metagenome assembly SMVA01 (sample SAMN11095933, study PRJNA526329) | marine sediment metagenome | biome: Marine sediment; feature: Surficial sediment; material: Deep marine sediment; isolation source: Hadal surficial sediment | place: Pacific Ocean | collected 2014-05 | depth 0-1...
CAAGAATGCATCTTCTGGTGGTTCGTTCAAAGCACAGACTGGCCGCTACACTGAAGATGACGAAGCGTCCTTCCTGATTGGTGCCAACATTGGACTGCCATTGGGTGATAAAGGCTTCATCAACCTCACCATGGAGCTTTCTGACGGACAGCCGACATCACGTGGCGAACCCTACGGCGGCACCATTGCGGAGTCAGGCGACCGACCGATTGATGCTGCACAGAACGCAGCTTGTCAGGACGTTGACGGTGATCCGGACACGCCATGCGAGATGCGCTTCGGGCCGGATGCTCAGACTGAGTTTGTAGATAGCAGCGGAAATACGACACCGCTCAGAGGCAGTGACGGCATTTACGACGATCTTGACGAGCGTTATAGGACCAACCTGCCATTTGTAGAAATCGGTGGAGCGGGTAATTTCACACAGGTATGGGGTGAGCCCGACCGCGATGCGATTCGTTCGTTCGTCAATATGGGTTACGACGTTTCCGATACGGTTTCGCTGTATGCCTGGTACAACTATTCAGACAGCAACGCGAACACTGGCTTCTTCCATCGAGATCCGGATGTCAGCCAGTTGGCACCTGTCAGGCTCCCTAATGGCAACATCTACAATCCACGTGACCAGTATCCTGCTGGTTTCACACCGCGCTTCTTCGGCAATGTCATCGACCAAAGTCTTACGGCCGGTGTAAAAGGCGAATGGGGCAACGGCATGACCTACGACTTCGGTGGTCGCTGGGGTGAAAATGAGATTCGTTACACGATCAAAAACACCCGCAACCCGTCAATGGGACCAGAGTCTCCGACGGAATTTGCTCCGGGTAACCTGATCTCTGACGAAATCGCTGCCAATGCTGATTTCTCCGTGCCCATCGGTAATTCATCGAACTTCGCGTTCGGTTTTGAATTCCGCGAAGAGGGCTATGAGGTAGAACAGGGTAATACGATTTCATGGACGGTCGGTCCTTACGGTTCTCCGGACCCATGGAATTTTGAGATATCACAAGCTGAAGTTGATGCTGGAGTCGATTCCGAAGGCAATGTGGTTACGCAAACCGCTTGCACCATTCCCGGACAGGAATCTGCCACTGAGCTTTGCATAGACGGTGATCCGATCAATACCGCGGTACCCGTTGGTTCCAACGGCTTCCCGGGCTACTCACCTGAGTTCGCAAGTGACTTCGAACGTGATAGCTGGGCTGTCTACGGCGATTACGAAATGGACGTCACCGACGCCTTCCTGATCACTCTTGCAGGTCGTTACGAGGACTTCTCTGACTTCGGTGATAACTTTAGCGGCAGGCTTGCGGCTCGTTACACATTCAACGATTCGTTCACAGTGCGAGGTTCTGTAGGTACAGGATTCCGTGCACCGACACCGGGCCAGATTTCGACGACGAACGTGTCGACTCGAATCGCTCCAAGTGGTGAACCGGTTGCGGAAGGTATTTTCCCGCCGTCGCATGGTGCATCTCTGCACTTTGGCTCTTCACCGCTGACCGATGAGACCTCTACCCAGTTCACGTTGGGTGCAGCCATCACGCCGACAGATGGCCTGACCATCACGCTCGATTATTACTTTATCGCGCTGGATGATCGTCTGATTCTGTCTTCGGACTTCACGGTGGGTCCTCTCGATGTTATCGCATTGCTTGCTGCGGGTGTAGACGGTGCAGAAACCATTGCACAGGTTAGCTTCTTCACCAATGACATCGATACGGAAACACAGGGTGTTGACATTGTTGCGACCTATGACATGGATTGGGGTGCTGGTATTACGTCGTTCTCTTTCGGTTACAACTGGAACGAGACGGAAATCACGCGTCGAACCAATCACGGCACGGCTGCTGATCCGATCTACTACCTGAACGACGAAGGTGTGTATGACAACGAAAATGGCCTGCCTAGCTGGCGTGCCAATCTCGGCGCTCGCCACACATGGTCCAACGACCTGACATTGTCAGTTCGTGCAAACCTGTACGGCGATTACAGCAATGTCAACGATTCCGATTTCGATCCACCGCCTGCACAGTTTGACGGTGGTGCCGAGATTGACTTCGATCTGACCTGGGACTTCAACGATGGTGCTTACAGCCTGACGGTTGGCGGCAACAACATCTTTGATAACACCCCTGATCCGGTCGACAAGTCCGTCGATAACGAAGGATGTTGTGGCCGAATCTATCGTTCTGACTCAGTCGTAGATTGGCAGGGCCCGTACTACTACGTACGTGGCACGGTTCATTGGGACTAAGATCGATCGGTTAAGAAAAGAAGTAATGGGTTAGCCGCTCCAGGACGGAGCGGCGAAACCAGAAAAACCAAGCCCTCGTCGCAAGACGGGGGCTTTTTTTTGCTTGTGGAAAATCTATTCAACCAGGAAACGCAAAAACACCTTGTAGAGCGCGTCAGGACGCGCTCATAAAAGGTTTCCGGCACTGCGCACAAAGCGGCGGCAGCCACTTTAGTTCTTGCCGCGAGACAACCCGGAACGAGGCTGAAGCCTCTCCAGCAATCTCCTACGGGCGCTGCCGGACAAGTGCAGCATCACACCAGTCGAGAATATCGGCAGTTACGTCATCCCGATTTGTTTCGTTCAACATTTCATGCCTTCCATCTGCGTAAACACTGAGTGTCACTTCGGAATGACCCGCTCGCTGGTAAGCCCTCGACAATGCATTCAGCCCACGAGTCCCGCCGACAGGGTCCTCCGCGCCCCCCATAACAAGTATCGGCATATTAGGTATCTTCGAGAGCGCGCGAATCGTACTGATTTCCAACAATCCACCCAGCAGATCCCGCCAGAGCTGATTGCTGGACGGTTCGCCGCACAACGGATCGGCAACATACTTGTCGACTTCATCAGGGTCTCGCGAAAGCCAGTCGAATTCCGTCCGGCTTGGCAAAAAGGGTTTATTGAAATCCCCAATCCCCATCCTGTTCAAGAAATCGCTTTTTGCCTGCCCCCCTTTGATCCAGGCAGCAATCGTAGCCAGCATCCGACCCACCCGGAGCTGCGCGCGGTTTGGCCATGTGGACGCGGATAAGGCGAGGGCATCAATATTTTCGGGGTGGCGCATCGCGAAACTTTGCGCGATGTATGAGCCCATACTGTGCCCAAACAGAATCAAGGGCACTTCCGGGAACCGTCCCATCACTTCTGTTTGAACCTGCAAGGCATCGCTGATGACTTTGTCCCAGCCGTCTTTATCTGCGTAATGCCCCAGACCGTCAGTAGCGTAATTTGCACCATGCCCGCGATGATTGTGTGCGACCACACCGAAGCCGCGCGCAACACAATGGCGGGCGAAGCGATCGTAACGTGCTGCATGCTCACCGAGTCCGTGAAAAATATGAATGAGTGCGCGGGCATCACCTTCAGGCCGCCAGCAATTCACTAAAATACGGTGCCCATCCGCAGCTTCGATCATCGACCGGTCGCACAGGGGGCTTTCATCGCTCCTCATTTGTCGTCCCCCCAGATCTTCAACATTTCAATAAACGTGTATGAGGCCGACCAGGTGATAAAAGTCAATCCGGCAATCGCTTCGGTGCTGGTCATGAACCGCTGGCATTCGTAGTGGAGCGTGACGCAGGCAATTACGGCGACGCCAGTTACTCCCACGGTGATCCAGTGACTAAGTGTTAGCATGATGAACGATATTCTAACTGCAACGTCAGGATTCGCAGCCTATCGAAACGTTGAATTGTGTTGCGAATGCCAATGGCCATCAATTCCACTCCAGGAGGTACCAATGATTGATCTGTATTATTGGCCGACGCCAAACGGGAAGAAAATCAGCATCATGCTGGAGGAGTGCGGCCTCGAATACGAGTTGAAGCCAGTAAACATAGGGCGTGGTGATCAGTTTAGCGAGGCGTTTTTGCGTATCAGTCCAAATAATCGAATGCCTGCCATAGTCGATAGCGAGACCGGGATTTCCATTTTTGAGTCGGGCGCGATCCTGATGTATCTGGCTGAAAAATCCGGCCAGTTCATGCCTCTGGAAACGCAGCCACGATATGAGGTTTTACAATGGCTTTTCTGGCAAGTGGCGGGACTCGGGCCCATGGCCGGCCAACTCAGCCATTTCGTCAATTACGCACCGGAGCCGATTCCCTACGCCCGTGAGCGTTACGAAAACGAGTACGACCGCCTCCTGTGCGTAATGAACACCCGCCTGGGAGACAGGGAATATCTGGCCGGCAGTTACAGCATCGCCGACATGGCATCTTTCCCGTGGGTCGCCGGTTACGCCCGTTTAGGCGCCGACCTTGATCAATTCACTCACTTGCGCCGCTGGTTCGACGACATAAAATCAAGGCCCGCCGTGCGCCGCGGTATGGATGCTGGTGAAGACTGGTCCCGCCCGCAGTTGACGGACGTCGAAGCACGTAAAGTTCTGTTTGGGCAAACGGGGCAGTCCATAATTGCTGCGCGCAATGAACGGGCTGAGACCTAGCCCGGACTAGAATCCATGAAACTCCATGATTGCCGATCGGCACCGAGTCCGCGACGCCAAAGCCAGACAATTGCGATTGAGCATCTGATACAGGCCAAAGAATCGATCTATCGCCCCAATCGCTTAACCCCATCCTTCGATTCCAAGATCCAGACTCTCTGCGCCTGCCGATAATGTCGCGGCGCGAGATCAGCACTCAGGAGTATGTCCTTGAACAACTTCAGCGCTCGCTCAGCCTGACCTTCCTGCTCCAGCAGGCTCGCGAAGCGACATTTCGCTTCGGCACCGGCGTAATAGTCGCTTACCGCGTCGTATTCCTCCAAAGCCTTTTTAGTGTCGCTGCAATGTTCGAGTGCCCGTGCATACAGCAAGTGCCCGCTGGCCGACCTGAAGCCCGGGTTTTCTGCAGCAAGACGCTCCAGTGTTTCCTTGCTCCGGGTGAACTCCTCGTTGCCGAATTGTGCTTCCGCCAACCCGAGTAACAAGTCCGGATCGTGTTCGTACATTCCAGTGAGTGCACCCTGATAGTGTTCGATGGCGTCAGCAAAACGACCGTTTGCTATCAATTCGCCTGCCAGGTGGCGTGCCGCATCGACACTGCCCGACAACTGATGTTGTTTTTCCAGCTTGCGAATGCCGGCCCGGGGATCCAGCGTTTTCCTGAAGCGTCGCAGCGTATTTCGTGCTTTCGGATTGCCGGATAATTCCGGCAGCACCTCGACAAAGAAATAGACAGCAGAGCCAATGAGTGGTGCAAAAAAGAGAACAAAAACCCAGAATAAAGGTCGACCGGTGCGTAACACATGCACGATCAGAGCGATCTGGATACCCATTGTGATTATCGCGTAAAGAGATAGTGTCATTGTTTGTATTTTGCCTGTGTTCCGAGAATACGCAAAGAACGAAAACCCAGAACGAGAAGTAACAATAGCTTGGCCAATTCGGTGATCGCGTACGCGGCGTGTGCGATGGACGGCGCTGGTTCTATGCCACTGACGATGAGTTCAGATCTGCTCGACAGCAAAGGCAGCAGCCAGATTGATTGCGCCATCATGATGACAATGATTGCAACGCACCCGGCCCACAATTGGCGCGCCTGTCCAGACAGCCGGACCAGCAACAGAAGAAGAATCAAAGCCACGAGTTCTGCCTTGTTGAGTGCCTGGAATACGACTCTCCCGACATCAAGTGCGACAGGTCGCGTCAGCGTGGGAGCCAGAAACTTGACCGGCGCCTCGAGCAAGGAGATTCCGGCGGTCATGCCAAACCACACGAAGCATAGCCAGGCGGGATTTCTGACATTCTTTGCCAATTCTTTCAGTTTGCTGTTGATACCGGGCATAATTCCTCGTCTTAATGAAGCCCCGCGAAGGTCTGAGTGAATAACCGATCGCAATTCCGGATGTAACGATATGACCTCAGGGCAAGAAGCACAACTGGCGTCGGCTGTATTGATGATTCGCCCGGTACGATTTCACAGCAACCCCCTGACCGCTGAGTCAAATCGTTTCCAGGGAAAAACAGAATCAAGCCCTGCTGAGCAGCAAGCGGCAGCCGTGTGCGAATTCGATTTGCTTGCAAATGCCCTTGCGGCTGCAGGCGTGCAAGTCGTTGTCGTGGAAGATACGCAAGAGCCACACACTCCCGACTCAATATTTCCGAATAACTGGGTCAGCTTTCATGCTGATGGCAGCGTCGTTTTGTATCCAATGGAGGCAGCGAACAGGCGCGATGAACGTCGTCAGGACATCATCGATTCACTTGCCAGCGACCATGGCTTTCACATTCGCAAGATCATCGATCTGGCAGTGCACGAAAAGCAAAACCAGTATCTTGAGGGCACTGGCAGCCTGGTGCTCGATCGCGCTCACAGGATTGCTTATGCCTGTTTGTCATCGCGTACGAACCTGGATGTCCTGGGTGATTTCGCGCAGCAACTGGATTACGAAATCTTTGCTTTCGATGCCGCAGACCGGGACGGTGCGCCAATCTACCACACCAATGTGTTGATGAACGTAGGTGAAACATTGGCTGTGATTTGCGATGAGGCCATCGTTCGTCCGGAACAACGTGACGCTGTCTTGCAAAGCCTGCGGGAAACAGGCCACGATATTGTGCAGCTGACATACGACCAGATGAATGCATTTGCTGGCAACATGCTTGAACTTCGTACCTCCGCCGACGAACGTCTCATCGCAATGTCCGAACAGGCACGCGAATCGTTGACAGAGGATCAGGTCGCTGTCATCGAAAAGGCTGCGACGATCTTGAGCGTGCCGATTTATGAAATCGAGAGATCCTCTGGCGGCAGTGTTCGCTGCATGCTGGCAGAACTTCATTTGCAGAAAGATGCAGACCATGCGCGAGCGTAATTTTTGAGGGCCAATAGAACATGCCGCACCACTATAAAATAGTCCTCAAAGATCCCGGAGCGCATCTCTTCGAGGTTACTCTGGTCGTCGCAGCGCCCGAATCCGACGGGCAACAATTCAGAATTCCTGCGTGGATTCCCGGCAGTTACCTCATTCGCGATTTCGCCCGAAATCTCGTCTCGATAAGAGCCGAGTCCCAGGGGCAGGAAATAGAACTCCTGAAGATTGACAAGAGCAGTTGGCAGGCGGCTGCCTGCGAGGCATCCATTACGATCGTCTGTGAAATTTATGCCTGCGATCTGAGCGTGCGTGGCGCGCACATCGATACGACACACGCGTATTTCAACGGCCCCAGTGTTTTCCTGGCCGTTGTTGGACAGGAAGATTCAGCTTGCGAACTGGAAATCTGCCCACCCTCCGCGCCGATCGGCGCGGGTTGGCAGGTTGCAACTTCAATGCGCGCGGCGAAAGCCGAGAAATACGGTTACGGGTTCTATACCGCTGCGAACTATGCAGAGTTAATTGATCATCCCGTTGAGATCGGTGACCTGTTGATTGACGAATTCGAGGTGGGCGGCATTCCGCATGCGATTGCAGTGCGCGGCAATGTCAGGGCGGACATGGCAAGAATCTGCCGTGATCTCGCGACTCTTTGTGAGCATCACATGACCCTGCTTGGCAGGCCCGCAGATCTCGATCGCTACCTGTTCTTGTTACTCGTGTTACCGGACGGATACGGCGGTCTTGAGCATCGTTGGTCAACGAGCCTGGTCTGCAGTCGGGACGACCTGCCTCGTCATGGTGACGACTCGGTGACAGACGGCTATCGGAAATTTCTCGGTCTGTGCAGTCACGAGTACTTTCACCTCTGGAATGTCACCCGGATGAAGCCCGCAGCATTTACGCCGTACCAGCTTCAGGCGGAATCACACACCGGGTTATTGTGGGTTTTCGAAGGAATCACTTCCTATTACGACGACCTGGCACTTGTTCGCTCGGGCCTCATAATGCCGAAAAGCTACCTGGAGCTCTTGGGTCGAACGATTACGCGCGTCATTCGGACGAGCGGTCGATTACGGCAATCTCTGGAGGAGTCCAGCTTTGATGCCTGGACCAAATTTTACAAACAGGATGCGAACTCACCAAATTTCATCGTCAGCTATTACACGAAGGGGTCGTTAATAGCCCTGGCACTCGATCTGACCTTGCGGCAACTCACGCATGGCAAGACTTGTCTTGATGATGTAATGCGCGAGTGCTGGAAACTTTATGGTGATGGCAAAAACGGTATGCCTGAAAGGGGACTCGAATCTGTCGCGCAAAAGATCAGTGGCGTGGATCTGCAAGACTTTTTCGAATGCTATGTACGAGGCACGGTGGACGCACCACTCGATGAGATGTTGCTCGAATACGGAATTCAATTGCGCATGCGACCTGCTGAAAACAGCAAAGACGCTGGCGGCAAACCGGGAAAGAAAGATGGGTTGGTTGGTGTGTGGATTGGCGCGAGCCTTGCCGGCAGGGAAAATCGTTCAGTATTCAACAGAGTTACTGCTGGCGGCCCGGCAGAAAATGCGGGCGTCGCTCCGGGAGACGAAGCTGTTTCTATCGACGACCTCAGGTTATCTGCTGCAAACATCGAAACGCGACTGCGGGAGTATCAGGTCGGCGATGAGGTGACATTGCGAATTTTCCGGCGCGACGAAATGATGAGTTTCAAACTGCTCCTGGAAGAGCCACCGCTGGATACCTGCTATCTCGTCATTGACAAGTCGGCGAGCGACTCTGCACAGAAGAAGCGCGATGCCTGGTTGCTGCAGAAGTAGATGGCAGTCCCGGTGTGACAACATCCGTATGCGGCTTCAGCCGAAATTGGACATTGGAGTGGCGCTCGTCGCACTCACAATTCCCAACATCCTGAAGTCATCATGAATTTTCTAAAGAACCCTCATTTTCGCCTGTTTGCCGGCGCCGCGACGATCAGCTTTTCACCGGTGTTTGTGAATTTAGTGAACGTACCACCAACGACGAGCGGCTTTTACCGGGTACTGTTCGGCGGCGCGGCGCTCGCTATTTTCCTGATTGTTACGGGAAGAAAACTGGCCTTTACAAGAGCGGCATGGATTGCGGTAGTTGGCTCCGCCATCTTTTTCGCACTCGATCTGTGGTTCTGGCATCGAAGCATTCTTTATATCGGTCCGGGGTTGTCAACGCTGCTCGCGAACACGCAGGTGTTTTTCATGATGGCCGCAGGGATTGTGTTTCTGCGTCAATATCCCTCCGTACGACAGCTTGTTGCAATTCCTCTTGCGATCGTTGGTCTCGCCATGGTCGTCGGCATCGAGTGGAGTGAATTGGATGCGGGCTACAAGGCGGGCGTATTGCTTGGATTTCTTACCGCAATTAGTTACGCCGGCTACATGTTGTTCATGCGCCAGGCTCGATTGCATGCATCGAATGCTGTGCCGATTCGGGAAATTGCCGTGATGTCATTGCTGGTGTCAGTCATGCTGGGTGTTGCGGCGCTGGTTGAAGGCGAGTCTCTTGCGATTCCTACCACGGCCGATGCGGTCTGGTTACTCGCGTACGGTTTGCTTTGTCACGCGGTCGGGCTGATGTTCATAGCAAGCAGCCTGGCGAAAGTGACGACGACGGAAGTTGGCATCGCTTTGCTGTTGCAGCCCTCATTGAGTTTCATCTGGGATATTCTATTCTTCGGCCGACCGACCAATGCCATTGAAGGAATGGGGGCCGTGATTGCATTGCTTGCAATTTTTCTCGGCTCCGCACGACGCTCACAAAAGGTGCAGAGCGCCAGCTAGAATTTCAATGTTGAATTCGGTCTGCATCTCCTGAATTTCGCCGTCGAGATGTGAAGGTACTGGTGCACTGGCAACGATTTTGCATTTTGTGATCGGGCTGCGTGTCACTTCGGGCTCAGCCAAATGCGTTCCCCTGATGATTTTCGGAATCAGCCCTAAAATTCGCCAACGTGAAACTGCTTCGGCATATACCAGGTCAAGAACGCCGTCGTCGTTCGCGGCATTGGGCGCCAAATGAAACATGCCACCAACCCAGGGGCCGTTGCAGATGCCCGCAAGCGTCAACTTGCCATCGAATCTCGTGTCGCCGAAGGCTAGCGATAATTCAGGCGTGGCGATGCCATCCCACATGGCGCGAAAAACGCCGAGCAAATAGACAAAGTCACCGATCGGCAACTTAATGCTGCTGGAAATGCGGGATACTTTTGCATCAAAGCCGATACCGGCCCCGTTGGCGAAAAAACGATCATTGAATCGGCCGGCATCGATTTGCCGGCTTTGCACGCCACTTTTCATTCTCTGTGCCAGCAAAGTAACGGCGTCAGTCCAGTGCAAGGGGATGGAACAGGCTTTGGCAAAA
>SMVA01169643.1_pt1 | contig 10238 bp, 5 predicted proteins | sample 2456451 | NCBI WGS metagenome assembly SMVA01 (sample SAMN11095933, study PRJNA526329) | marine sediment metagenome | biome: Marine sediment; feature: Surficial sediment; material: Deep marine sediment; isolation source: Hadal surficial sediment | place: Pacific Ocean | collected 2014-05 | depth 0-1...
GGCTCTCTGATCGTGTTGCAGGAGGATGACAGGCTCTCCCTCCTGTGCCGTTTCGGCGATCACGGCCTGGGCCACCCGTACAGCCTCCGGACTGCCAAAGACGACCCCGATGACGGCCCTCGGCTGTCCCCGATCACAGGACAGCAGGGGCGTCCACACCAGGGTGGCAATGACGATCCAGCGACGGCGGAACATGGACTGGAGATTACCGGCGACACCCAGCCTCGGCAAGCCCGGGCGCCTCCATGTACCGCCCCTCTACCTAGGAGCCAACTCTTTGCCCTGCGACCGCTTGGCGAGAACGTTATCTTCTCACCTCGACCGAATGCCGACAGTTCCTTTTGGAGTGTGCTGTGGATCCCAACGTCTTCGAAACCGCCAATGCGGGCTTCGCGCAAGCGCTCTATGAGGATTTCCTGCAAGACCCCGCATCGGTGCCCGCCCAGTGGCGCCAGTTGTTCGAGAGCGGCGTGGTGGGAGAAGTACCACCGGTGGCGCCGGAGCCGGGCCCGGAGATCCCTGCGCCCGAGGTGACGCCTCCGGGGACCGATTCGGCCGAACCGCCCGAGCACGCTACGCTCATCAAGGGACCGGCGGCCCGGTTGGTCGGCAACATGTCCGAGAGCCTCACAGTCCCGACGGCGACCAGCTTTCGGGAGCTGCGGGTGGCCAACCTCGACGCCCGCCGACGGGAACTGAACCAGAAGCTGGCCGCCGCGGGTCGCAACATCAAGATCTCCTTCACCCACCTCATCGGCTTCGCTCTGGTGGAGGCTGCCCGGGCTCATCCGGTCATGGGCAATACCCTCACCATGGTCGACGGAAAACCGTATCGCATCACCCCGCCGACCATCGACTTGGGGCTGGCGGTCGACATGCAGCGGCGCGACGGGAGCCGCGGATTGGTGGTACCGGTCATCCGCGACACCGGGTTGACGGACTTCGGCGCATTTTACGCGGCCTACGAGGCCCTGGTCGAGAAGGCCCGGACCAACAAACTGATGCCCGACGATTTCGTGGGCGCCACCATCACCCTGACCAACCCCGGCGGCATCGGCACTGTGGCTTCGGTGCCCCGGTTGATGGTCGGACAGGGAACCATCATCGCCGTCGGGGCCATCGGTTATCCAGTGGGCCTCCAGGATCTGGCACCGGACGCGTTGCGGGAGTTGGGCGTCAGCAAGGTGATGACGCTCACCAGCACCTACGATCACCGCATCATTCAAGGGGCGGAGTCGGGAGAGTTCCTCCGCACCATGGACCAACTCCTTCAGGGCGAGCAGGACTTCTACCAGCGGGTGGCCGAATCAATTGGGGTGGCGGCATTGTCGGAGGCGCCGGCCCCGGTCGAGGAGCGGCAACCGCATCGGCCAGCCGCCCCTTTGGTGGTGGACGCCGAGGTGCCCAGCTCGCAGTTGTACCACGTGGCTTCGGGAATGGCGTTGGTCAGGGCACTCCGCAGCTTCGGTCATCTGGCGGCACACCTCGACCCGCTGGGGAGCGAACCGCACGGCGACCCCTCGCTCGACCTCGAACCCCTGGGCCTCACGCCCGAAGCGATGGCGTCCGTCCCCGCCAAGGCCCTGCGGATCTACGTCCCGGGGCGGACGCTGGCGGACGCCTATCCCCACCTGTTGCAGTGCTACACCGGTACCATCGCCTACGAAGTCGAACACATCGACACCCACGAGGAGCGGGTATGGCTTCGGGGAGAGATCGAATCAGGCGCCCACCTCGCGCCGCCGAGCACGGAGCAACGGCGGGCTCTGCTTCGCAGGCTTACCCAGGTGGAGTCGCTGGAGCAGTTCCTTCATAAGGCCTATCTGGGTCAGAAGCGATTCTCGATCGAAGGGCTGGACGTCCTGGTCCCGATGCTCGACGACACCATCGCGCGTGCGGCCCAGGCCGGCGCCAACAAAGTCGTCATCGGCATGGCGCACCGCGGACGACTCAACGTGCTGGCCCACACGGTGAACAAACCGTACGAGTCTATCTTCGCCGAGTTCGAGGGCGGCAAGGACCTCGACGACGTCGGTGCGCTCACGCCCGAGGGTGGTACCGGAGACGTGAAGTACCACCACGGTGCCGAGGGCGCCCACCAAACGGAGAGTGGCAAGGCCGTGACGGTGGTGTTGTCCTACAACCCGAGCCACCTCGAGTTCGTGGGACCGGTCGTGGTGGGGAGCGCCAGGGCCGAGCAGACGCAACGCCGGGGATCCCAGGCGATTCACCATCCCACGACGGCCGTGCCCGTCATCATCCACGGCGATGGGGCCTTTGCCGGACAGGGAATCATCCAGGAGACGTTCAACCTCAGTGCCCTCAAGGGATACAGTACCGGTGGGACGCTGCACATCATCACTAACAACCAGATCGGCTTTACCACCGACCCGAGTGACTCCCGCTCGACCCACTACGCCAGCGACCTGGCCAAGGGCTTCGACGTTCCCATCATTCACGTCAACGCCGACGATCCCGAGGCCTGCCTGGGCGCGGTGCGGTTGGCGATGAACTACCGGGAATTATTCCACAAGGACGTACTGATCGACCTGGTGGGCTACCGCCGTTACGGCCACAACGAAGGCGACGAGCCGTCCTACACCCAGCCGCTCATGGCGGCTCGGATCAAGCAGCACCCGACAGTGCGGACGCTCTACGCCGAGCGGCTGGTGGCGGACGGAGTCATCGACGCCGATGAAGCCGATCACGAGCGCGAAGCCGCCTACCAAAGACTGGTCGCCAGCCAGGAGGCGTTCAAAGCGACCCCGCCGACCACCGAGCCGGCCCCCGTGGCTGCTTCCGAGGTAGAGGAACCGGTGCAGACCGCGGTTCCCGCGTCCCAGTTGGAGGCGTTGAACGAGAAGCTCCTCACCTGGCCGGCGGAGTTCACCGTCAACCCGAAACTCCAGAAACAACTGGAACGCCGGCGAGCCGCAATGGGCCCGGACGGGGGTATCGAGTGGGCCCACGCGGAGGCGCTGGCGTTGGCGTCACTCGTCACGGAAGGGATACCAATCCGGCTCACAGGCCAGGATACCGAACGGGGAACTTTCAGCCAGCGGCACCTGGTCCTTCACGACGCCAAGACGGGCGAGACGTTTTCACCCATGCAACACCTGAGTGGCGCCCTGGCCCCAATCGAGATCTACAACAGCCCTCTCTCCGAGCAGGGGTGCCTCGGGTTCGAGTACGGCTACAGCGCCGCGGCCGACGACGTTCTGGTGCTGTGGGAAGCACAGTTTGGCGACTTCATCAACGGCGCCCAAGTAATCGTGGACCAGTTCCTGGTGTCCGGGCTCACCAAGTGGGGACTGACGACCAGGCTGACCCTGCTGCTGCCGCACGGCTACGAGGGCCAGGGACCGGAACACTCGAGCGCCCGGGTCGAGCGCTTCCTCCAGCTGGCCGCCGAACGAAACATACGGGTGGCCAACTGCACCACCCCGGCCCAGTACTTTCACCTCCTCAGGCGTCAGGGCCGGGACAGCAACCGGCGGCCGCTGGTCATCATGACGCCGAAGAGCCTGCTGCGACTGCCGCAAGCGACCTCGTCACTAACGGATCTGGCCGAGGGCCGCTTTCACCACGTGCTGGACGACGGCAGCGCGCGGGAACACGCCTCAGCTGTCACCAAAGTGGTGCTGTGCTCGGGGAAGGTGTACTACGACCTGGCCGCCGCGGCCGCCCAACTGGAAAACAATCGAATCGCCATCATACGGGTGGAACAACTGTACCCGATTCCCGAAGGGGAGTTACGGGACGTCTTGGCCCGCTACCCCAATGTCGATGAGGTGCGATGGGTGCAGGAAGAGCCGCGCAACATGGGCGCCTGGGCATTCGTTCACGGGCGGCTGCGCAACATCCTCCCCGAGAGTGTCCGCCTGACGTACGTGGGCCGGCCCTACCGTGCCAGCACGGCGGAAGGGTATCCCGCAGCGCACTCGGCGGAGCAGGCGCGGATCGTCAATGAAGCGTTGGGGGTGGGGGGTGGGTAGTGTGTTGGGAGGGCGTGGGACGTGGGACGTGGGGATGTGGGGGGCACCTGGGAATTAATGGGTTCAGGAAGACAGCAGGGGGCGCTCCGAGGCTTTGCGGGCTAGTTCCTGGAGGGCTTCCGATAGGTGGTCGCCGTAGTGGAGGAGATAGACTCCGCGGGAGCGTTTGCCCAGCAGGAACGTGAGCAGAGGGACGTCGGCCTTTTCGGCGTTGCATGAGCGGCAGGCGAGCACCAGGTTGTCGGGCCGGTCGTAGGCCGACTGGCCCTTGCGGGGCCGCACGTGGTCTAGGGTCATCTCGTCGGGATCGGTCTCGACGCCGCAATAGGCACAGATCGAGCCGTGCCGGTCGACGAGCCAGTCCCGGTGCGCCTGGTAGGAGCGCCCGCCGGACCGGCGAAGTTGATTCCGGGTGGCACTCGACGCGGTGGTGCGCCCTTTTCTTGGAGATCTGCCCACAAAACCCCACTGTCGATTCGCCATGCCGCAGGCCTACCGCCCATGGCGTGCCTGTCCTCGATGCATAAGGTATCAAGGAAAGTACCCTGGTGGAAATCGTCGCCGGCCGGGGGTCTGCCGGGCTACCGGCCGATAGGTTACTTTCTCAGCCCAATCCCCCGGTTTCGACACGCCCCGAGGATCGACCCCTGACCCTTCACGCCCCACAACGGCCGGCCATGCCAACGACTCCGGCTCGCAACAATCCCGACATCGCCTGGCACAGCATCAATAGCATCCGCGCCCTAACGATGGACGCGGTGGAACAGGCCAACTCCGGTCACCCCGGCGCCCCGATGGCCCTGGCCCCAGCGGCCTACCTGTTGTGGAGCAACCACCTGCGGCACAGCCCCCAGCACCCGGGCTGGGCCAACCGGGACCGGTTCGTCCTCTCGTGCGGCCACGCCTCGATGCTGCTGTACAGCCTGCTCCATCTGAGCGGCTACGATCTCCCGTTGGGTGAGATCAAGGCGTTCCGTCAGTGGGGATCGGCCACTCCGGGCCATCCGGAGCGGGGGGCTACGCCGGGGGTCGAGGTCACCACGGGGCCCCTGGGGCAGGGTGTGGGCAACGCCGTGGGGATGGCTATGGCGGAGCAGGTGCTGGCCGACCGATTCAACCTCCCCGACTTCCCCATCATCGACCATCGGGTGTGGGCCTTCGTCAGCGACGGCGACCTCATGGAAGGCGTCGCCAGTGAAGCGGCTTCCCTGGCGGGCCATCTCCAGCTGGGCAAACTCACCCTCATCTACGACGACAATCACATCACCATCGACGGCGAGACCTCCCTGGCCTTCTCCGAAGATGTTGGGGCGCGCTTCGGCGCCTACGGGTGGCACGTGGTCGATGTGGCCGACGGCAACGACCTGAACGCCATCGATGCAGCACTGGCGGCGGCGCTGGATGACGACCGGCCCACGCTGATCAGGTTGCGGACCATCATCGCCGACCCGGCGCCGACCAAGCGCAACACCGCCGGCGCCCACGGCGCTCCCCTGGGCGAGGACGAGATCCGGCGGACCAAGGAGATCATCGGCTGGCCGATAGACGAACACTTCTTCGTACCTCAGGCAGTCCGGGACGACATGGGCCGGGCCGTGAGCCGCGGGGAGCGGTGGCAGTCCGAGTGGGACGCGCTGGTTGCCCGCTACCGCGAGCAGCACCCCGATCTGGCGGCGACGCTCGACCGGTGGCTGTCCGGTGACCTCCCCCAGGGCTGGTACGCCGATCTCCCGGTCTATCAGCCGTCGGATGGGCCGCTGGCTACGCGCCAGGCTTCCGCCGGCGCGCTGAAGGTGCTGGACCGCTCGGTAGAAAACCTGATCGGCGGTTCGGCCGATCTGGCGTGGAGCACCGGCGTCAAGCTGGCCGATACCACCAGTTTCTCCGCCGGCACAGCCGGGCGGCAGATCCACTGGGGCATCCGAGAGCACAGCATGGCTGCCTGCCTCAACGGCATCGCCGCTCACGGCGGCCTACGGCCCTACGGCAGTACCTTCCTCATATTCACCGATTACATGAAGCCGTCGATGCGGCTGGCGGCCCTGATGCGGCTACCGGTCACCTACATCACGACCCACGACTCCATCGGCCTGGGTGAGGACGGCCCTACGCACCAGCCGATCGAGCAGCTGGCCATGTTGCGGGCCGTTCCCAATTTGACGGTCATCCGGCCGGCGGACGCCAACGAGGCCATTGAAGCGTGGAAAGTCGCGGTCGAATCGCGAACCACGCCCACGGTCCTGGTGTTGTCCCGGCAGAAGCTGCCCATTTTCGACCGCACGACATGCGCCGCGGCGGATGGCTTGCGTCGCGGGGCGTACGTACTGGTGGAACCGCCGACATCGCCGGAGGCAATCGTCATGGCCTCGGGGTCGGAGGTCCATTTGGCCATGGAGGCCGGGCGGGCACTTACCGAGGCCGGCACGGCGACACGGGTGGTGTCGTTCCCGTCATGGGAATTGTTCGAGGCGCAACCGCAGGCCTATCGCGAGTCGGTCCTCCCCCCGGCGATCACCGCGCGCGTGGCTGTAGAAGCGGGCACCACGATGGGGTGGCACCGATACGTCACCGATGGCGGGGCGGTCATCGGGCTCGACCATTTCGGCGCGTCGGCCCCGGCCGAAACGCTGTTCACCAAGTTCGGTTTCACGGCGGAGCGCATAGCCGCGACGGTTCGCGACGTCGTGGGCGGGAGGTCTTGATGGCACAGAACCCGTTGCTGGAACTTGCGGCACTGGGGCAGAGCGTGTGGTACGACTTTGTGACCCGTGAGTTGCTGACGTCGGGAGCGCTCGCCACGCTGATCGCCGACGACGGGCTCCGGGGCATGACCTCGAACCCGACGATCTTCCAGATGGCGATCGCCGGCAGCACCGACTACGACGCGGACATCAGAGCGCACGCCGCCCAGGGGCACTCGGCCCAGGAGACGTTTGAGGCGCTGGCGGTGGCCGACGTGCGGGCCGCGTGCGACGCGTTCGCGGCGCTCCACGCGTCGAGCGGAGGCACCGACGGACTGGTTTCGCTCGAAGTCTCGCCGGAGCTGGCCTACCAGACTGACGCTACCGTGGAGGAAGCGACCCGGCTGTGGCACGCGGTCGACCGCCCCAACCTGCAGATCAAGATCCCAGGAACGGCGGCCGGGCTTCCCGCGGTCGAGCGGTGCATCAGCGAGGGGATCAGCATCAACATCACACTGCTGTTCGACGTCGATCGCTACCGGGAGGTCGTCGACGCCTATGTGTCCGGCCTCGAGACCCGGGTTCGGAAGGGTCTTCCGATCAACAGAATCGTCTCGGTCGCCAGTTTCTTCGTCAGCCGACTGGACACGAAGATCGATCCGATGCTCGACGGCCTCAGCGCCCCGGCGGCGCTGCGGAGCAAGGCGGCCATCGCCAATGCCGCCACGGCGTACGAGGAATTCGAGCACTTCATCCACAGCCACCGGTGGGAGCGACTGGCGGAGAAGGGCGCCAACGTCCAGCGTCCTCTGTGGGCGTCGACCAGCGCCAAGGATCCCGGCCTGTCCGACGTGTACTACGTCGAGGCGTTGATCGCGCCCGACACGGTCAACACTCTTCCGCCGGCCACGTTCGACGCCTATCGCGACCACGGCGAGCCTAACGTGCGCATTCATGAGACCATGGCACAGGCTGCTTCGCAGTTGGCGGCGCTGGCGGATGTGGGAATCGACCTCAAAACCGTCACCGCGGAACTGGAGCGGGAAGGGGTCGAGAAATTTGCCAAGTCGTACCGGTCACTGTTGGCCGAAATCGATTCGAAGGCACAAGCACTCGCGGGAGCCTGATAGGGAACACCATGCCCTGGTATCGCAAACTCCACTGGCAAATCATACTCGGCCTCATCCTCGGGGTGATCTACGGTACCCTGGCCGCCGCCCGGGGCTGGGGCGCGTTCACCAACGACTGGATCACCCCGTTCGGCACCGTGTTCATGAACGGGCTGCGCCTCATCGCGGTGCCGTTGGTGCTCGGCTCGCTCATCACCGGTGTGGCCTCGCTCAGCGACCTGAAGAAATTGTCCCGCATCGGCGGCAAGACGATCGGGATTTACATCGGCACCACCGTCGTGGCGGTCACGCTGGGACTGGTGATCGTGAACGTCCTCCGCCCCGGCGACCGGGTGCCCGACGGCATGCGCCAGGAACTGGCGGCCATGTTCTTGGCGCAAGTGTCCGACCCTGAAGCAGCCGCGCCGGCGGCCAACGAACCTGGCCCTCAGCAGCTCATGGTGGACTCGGCCCAAGTGTCCGATCGTGAAGCGGCTGCGGCGACGGCCAAGGAACGTGGCCCCTTGCAGCTCATGGTGGACATCGTTCCCACCAACATCTTTCAATCGATATCCGACAACCGGAACATGTTGCAGGTGGTGTTCCTGGCCATGCTCATGGGAATCGGTCTGATCCAGATACCCCCGGACAAGGCCAAACCACTGCTCGGCATGTTCGACGGCCTTACCCAGGTCATCATCCGACTGGTCGATCTGATCATGAAGATCGCACCAATCGGGGTGTTCTCACTGATCGCCAGCACCATCACCTCGGTAGCGGGCGACGACCCCAATCAGATCGTGCAGCTCCTTGGCGCCCTGGCGTTCTACATGATCGCAGTCATCATGGGGCTGCTGCTGCAGACGCTGGTGGTCTATCCGATTCTCCTCAAACTGATGTCCCCGATGCCGTGGAAGACGTTCTTCAAGGGTATAGCCCCGGCACAGTTGGTGGCGTTCACCACCAGCTCCAGCGGCGCCACCCTCCCCGTCACCATGGAGCAGGTCGAAGAAAAGTTGGGCGTCTCCGAGGAGGTGTCCTCCTTCGTGTTACCACTGGGCGCGACCATCAACATGGACGGTACCGCCTTGTATCAAGCCGTGGCGGCGGTGTTCATCGCCCAGACGCTGGGGATGAGCCTCGGCATCGGCGCGCAATTGACCATCGTGTTGACCGCAGTGCTGGCGTCGATCGGAACCGCAGCCGTCCCCGGGGCGGGCATCATCATGCTGGTAATCATTCTGGAAGCGATCGGGGTGCCCACGGCCGGCATCGCGTTGATCCTCGGCGTCGACCGGATCCTGGACATGATGCGGACCGTCACCAACGTCACCGGCGACGCCGCCGTGGCGACCGTGGTGGCCGCCTCGGAGAACGCGCTCAGCATACCGGACCTCGGCGAGACCGCAAATCGGATCAGGACCTGACCACCGTCGCAAGGGGAACGAGGGTGCTAATGCCAGTGGGTTGTGCATGGTGCGTGGTGCGTAGGGTTGCCGACAATAGTCTGAACAGAGGCGTAGGAGAGTGACGGTCCTGCTCAGTCACCGGCTAGCCGAAGAGGCCTGGAAGTTCCTCAACCTCCAGAGGCCGGGCCTCCTCTAGCAGCCCTCCACGGAAGGCGGCTTCGCCCAGCAGCGTTTCGGGGCTGACGCCGGCTTGGCGCAGTTCTGCCAGACCGGTGTCCCGGTTGGCTTTGCTCAGTTTTTCTCCGGACGGTTTCAGCACCAGCGGGTGATGCAGGAAGGTGGGGGGATCAGGCCGCCCGATCAGCCGGGCGAGCCGGATCTGCCTCCCGGTGGAGGAGAGCAGATCCTCGCCCCGGATCACCAAGTCGATTCCCTGATCCCAGTCGTCGATTGTCACGGCGATCTGGTAGGTCCACTGGCCCAGCCGGTCCCGCACCAGGACATCCCCGCACTGGCGAGCCGGATCCTGGCGCTGGGTTCCCAACAGCACATCGATGAACGTCTCCTCGCCGGGTTCCATGATCACCCGACTGCCCACCGCCTCATCGGGGTCGGGCCGGTGATCGCGGCACGTACCCGGATAGCGCGTCTCGGCTCCCCGCGCCGCGACCGCGGTGTCGGCGATGTCGCGGCGGGAGCAGCGGCACGGGTACACCAAGCCCCGGTGGCGCAGCCCTGCGATGACCTCGGCATACCGGCTAGCGCGGTCACTCTGACGATAGGGTGATGGACCATGCCGCAGTGCCTCGATCGGGGGCTCGTCGGGCTCGAGGCCGAGCCATTCGAGGTCGTCGAGGATGGCGGACTCAAAGTGGTCGCGGGAACGCCCGCGGTCGTGGTCTTCGATGCGGAGCAGCACCCGGCCGTTGTGGCGGCGGGCCAGTCCCCACACGTAGACCGCGTTGACCAGGTGTCCCAGGTGGAGAAGCCCTGTGGGTGCCGGCGCAAACCGGGTGACCGGCGCGTGGTGGATGGATGGGGCGA
>SMVA01217564.1_pt1 | contig 10235 bp, 10 predicted proteins | sample 2456451 | NCBI WGS metagenome assembly SMVA01 (sample SAMN11095933, study PRJNA526329) | marine sediment metagenome | biome: Marine sediment; feature: Surficial sediment; material: Deep marine sediment; isolation source: Hadal surficial sediment | place: Pacific Ocean | collected 2014-05 | depth...
AGCGGTCGCTGGCGATCTTGGAGAAGGCACTCGGCCCGGACCATCCCGACATGGCCGCGAGCCTCAACAACCTGGCGGAAATCTACCGCGCCCAAGGCAAATACACCGAGGCCGAGCCGCTCTACCAGCGGTCGTTAGGGATCCGTGAGAAGGCGCTCGGCCCGGACCATCCCGCCGTGGCCACCGGCCGCAACAACCTGGCGAAGCTGTATCATGACCAGGCCCGGTACGCCGAGGCCGAGCCGCTCTATAAGCGGTCGCTGGCGATCTTCGAGAAGGCACTCGGCCCGGACCATCCCGACGTGGCCATCGGCCGCAACAACTTGGCGAAGCTGTACCATGACCAGGGCCGGTACGCCGAGGCCGAACCGCTCTACAAGCGGTCGCTGGCGATCTTGGAGAAGGCACTCGGCCCGGACCATCCCGAGATGGCAACATTTCTGGAAAACTACGCCGAGTTATTGGGACTGACCGGTCGAACCGATGAAGCGGAAATATTGGTTGGCCGAGCGCGTTTGATCCGAGCGAAACATGCTGGCCGTAATTTGTAACTTCGGGTTGGGCTGATGTTTGGACATTTCCCGTTCGAACCGGCGCATCTTCACTCTCATTGTAGCGTCGTGCCGCACACGCTGGCCTCAAGGCATGGAGATTATACCAACTGACGTAAGTCATGACACGTTAGCCCAATTTCGTCGGGTGATGGAGGCGAGTTGGTCGGGCATTGCGAGCAGGTCGTTCCAGGCCTTGCAGCAGGCCTCGACGATGGCATCGTAGTCGTCGAGGACGCGGAGCGCGAGATAGTTCTGGCGCAGGTATTGCCAGATGTTCTCGGTCGGGTTCAGTTCGGGCGCATAGGGTGGCAGGCGGATGGGGGTGATGTTGTCCGGCGTCTCGAGCTCTGGGGTGGTGTGCCAGCCGGCGCCGTCGAAGACGAGGGCGGCATGGGCGCCAGGGGCGACGGCGCGGCTGATCTCCTGGAGATGCAGGTTCATCGCCTCGGTGTTGGCATAGGGCATCACCAGGGCGGCGCCGGTGTCCCGCTCGGGGCAGACGGCGCCGAAGATGTAGGCCCATTCGTAGCGGCTGTCGCGCGGGCCTGGGGGGCGCGAGCCGATGCGCGCCCAGACGCGGGTCAGCGTGCCCTTCTGGCCGATCCGTGCCTCGTCTTGGAACCATATCTCCAACGGCTTGCCGCGCGCTCTGGCCGGCAGCGCTTGCGTCACGATCTCGGCGAAGTTTTTTTAAAAGCCTGTTGCGCCGCTGCGTCGGCCTTCGGGTGGCGCGGGCGCACCGAGAGGCGGGTGAAGTCGAGCCGCTTCAAGAGCCGTCCGACGTGGCGCTCGCTGAACGCGACGCCGAAGCGGGCCTTGATCTCCCCTTGCAGATCGACGCAGCGCCAGCGTACCACCCCGTGCACCGCCATATCCGGGCCGGCCTCGACCAGGTCCGACAGCTCCGTCAGCTCGGCCTCGCACAGTTGCGCCGGCCGGCCCGAGCGCGGCCGGTCACAAAGTCCCCCGATACCCTCCGCGTTGTAGCGGTGCACCCAGTCCCGCAGCGTCTGACGGTCCATGCCCGCGGCCCGCGCCGCCGCCGTCCGCGAGGCTCCGTCGAGCACCAGAGCCAGCGCCAGCAGACGGCGCGCCTGAAAGCTGTCCTTCGTCCCCCGCGCCGCCGCCCGCAACGCATCGGCCGACAACTCGGTTCGCGTAATGGCTATAGCCATATCGATTCTCCTCAGCGAATCAGTCGCTTAAGAGAATCACATCGGTCCCGCCCTGGGAATCGATTTCTGAGTCAGCAGTTCAGTCGGTTGGTATAAGTTGTCGTTCGCCGCCACGATCATAAGGAGCGGCGTCGGCGCGATGCGGTGAACGAAGGCCCATGGCTCGTACTGGAACGCCATGTCGAGCGACTGCAACGTCACCTCGTTGTGCCACGACGGCGCGCGCAGCTTGGCGGTCTCGGTGAACCATTTCCACGACTCCGCCTGCGGCAGCGTGGAACCGCCCATCGGATCTTCCGACACCACCGCGATCATACCGGGCGCCTCCCCTCGGAAGCGTGCCTCGCGGTCGGCGTCAAGCACCGCCAGGAGACCCGGCCAGAAGTCCTCGCGCACGTTGCGCACGAAGGCGTCGTATAGCTTTGTGGCCGGCACTTGCGCGACCACGGCCTTGACCCGCTTGTCGATGGCGCCGACCACGAGGACGTGGCCACCGCTATAGCTCGAACCCCACACGCCGATGCGATCGCGATCGACCTCGGGCAGTGTCCGCGCATAGGTGATGGCGTGGCGATAGTCGCGGACCTGAGCCCAGGGATCGATCTCGTACCGCGGGGTGCCGTCGCTGGCGCCAAAGTTGCGGTTATCGAAGACCAGCGCCGCCATGCCGGCATTGGCGAATTCCTCGGCGTATTTGTCGAGCCACATTTCCTTCACCGCCGACCAACCATGGGCCATGACGATGGCCGGAACGGGCCCGCTGGCGTTGGCCGGCGTGTAGAACCAGCCGCGCAGGGTGACGCCGTCGGCGTTGAATTCGATATCGCGGCGCTGGAAGTCCGCCGCCGCCGGCGCGGCCAGCACCAGCGCGACGAGGCCGGCGAGCGCGGCGGCGCCGAGCCGGTTGCGTGATTGCGTGAAAGTATGTTTCATCGCTTCCTCCCGTGATGCGTTGTCGATCGGGCGATACGCCCCCAGATCGACGCCGGCGCCGCCGTGACGCGCGCGCCGCCCGCGTCGTCATCCCGTGAATTCTGTTCCCTCCGGCGTCCGGACGCAACCACCTGGATCAAGCCGCAAGTTCCGCCAAAAGCGCCCTGGCGTCCTTCAGGTCGGGAACTTGGGATTTGTGAGGATTGCGCCGCGGCTCGGCGCCGCGCGCCGCGTTACCGGGCGGTGTCGGGCGCCGACTTGTCGCGCCAGGTTTCGCCGTAGCGTTCGGCGGCGCCCATTTTCTCGAGCCGCGCAACTTCGCCAGTGACCAGATCGAACCCTTTTTGCGGCTGCGTGAAGAAGACCCGCTCGCGCCCGGTCTCGTCGTCCAGGGTGACCACCGCGTGGCCCTCGATCAGGGACACGGTGGCGCCGGTGACGGTGACCGCCTGGCAGGGTTCGAAATAGAAATTGATGCGTGGCACGTGACGTCTTCTCCCTCATATCGCCTTGGCGCCAGCCACCCTATCCGGATTCGGTTAACGAATGGCTACGGCGTACCCGGACCGCGCGAACCCTACCGGAACCTCGCCACAACCGAAAGCCCGCAAAATTGGCGGCGGCCCCGGCTCAGACCACCTGGAAGCCGTGGCGGTAGGGGTCGCGGGGGTCGACGAAGATGGTGTTGTGGCCGGTGAGGCGGGCCCAGCCGGTGACGGCGGGGCGGATGGCGGGGAAGTCGCCGACGGTGGTTTCCTCGACCACCTCGCCGTGGAACAAGCTGCCGATGATGCTTTCGTGGACGAAGCTATCGCCCACATTGAGCGCGCCACGCGCGGTCAGTTGCGCCATGCGCGCCGAGGTGCCGGTGCCGCAGGGCGAGCGGTCGATCGCCGCGTCGCCGTAGAACACCGCGTTGCGCGCGTTCGCTTGTGGGTCCCTGGCGGGGCCGGTCCACATGACGTGGCTGATGCCCTTGACGGTGGGGTCTTCCGGGTGCGCCACCCGCAGCTTGTCGTTCAATAGCGCGCGAACCAAGGGGCTGAGGCGCTTGATGTCGCCGACGCTCATGGCGTCGAGACCGCCGAAGCCGCCTTGCGGCTCGATGATGGCGTAGAAATTGCCGCCGTAGGCGATGTCGCACTTCAGCGGACCGAGCTCCGGGCAGTCGAAGGCCACGTCCGCCTCGTGCAGATAGCTCGGCACGTTGACCAGGCGCACGGATTCGATATGGCGGCCGTCGCGCTCGATACCGGCCACCACCACGCCGGCCGGGGTATCGAGGCGGACTTCGTCCGCGCGCGCCGGGCTGACCAGGCCGTGCTCAACCGCCAAGGTCACCGTGCCGATGGCGCCGTGGCCGCACATGGGCAGGCAGCCGGTGGTCTCGATGAAAATCAGCCCCAGGTCGCAGTCGTCGCGCAAGGGCGGATAAAGTATCGCGCCCGACATCAAGTCGTGGCCGCGTGGCTCGAACATCAGCGCGCGGCGGATCCAATCGAAACGGGTCATGAAATCCTGGCGGCGTTCGCTCATGGTCGCGCCCTTGAGCGCCGGCGCGCCGCCCGCCACCACGCGCACCGGGTTGCCGCAGGTATGTCCGTCGATGCAGAAAAACGTATGGGCGTTGTCGCTCATGAACGTCCCGCCATGTCGCGGCCGTCGCGCGGCTTACCCAGTGGCGCCGGTGGCGAGGCGGGCGCCGTCGGCGCCGGCAAAGAGGTGGCATTTGTCGAGGGCGAGGGAGAGGTGGACCGGCTCGCCGAGGGTGTATTGCGGCTGGCCGGTGATCTGGGCGCGCAGCACGGAGTCGCCGACCGAAAGAGCGACCACGGTGAAGCCGCCCAGCGGCTCGACCTCGTATATGGTCGCGGCGACGGCGTGATCGCCGGTCGCCTCGCGCTCGATCGCGATGTCCTCGGGTCGCACGCCGACCTCGCCTGGCCCTGGGGCGCCGTTGGCCTTGAAGGTCAGCGCGAGGTCGAGTCCGTCGGCGGAAAACGCGCCACCCTCGCCGATCGCGCCGGCAATGAAGTTCATCGGCGGCGCGCCGATCACTTCCGCCACGTAACGGCTGTTGGGCGTGTTGTAGATTTCCTGGGGCGTACCGATCTGGGCGATGCCGCCGTCGCGAATGATGCACAGGCGGTCGGCCACAGACATGGCTTCTTCCTGATCGTGGGTGACGTAGACCAGGGTGCGGTGCATTTCGCGTTGCAGGCGCTTGAGCTCGACGCGCATTTCCTCGCGCAGGCGGGCGTCCAGGGCCGAGATCGGCTCGTCCATCAGCAGCGCGTTTGAATCGCGCACGAGGGCGCGGCCGATGGCGACGCGCTGGCGCTCGCCGCCGCTAAGGTGCGCGGGAATCTTGTTCAACAGCGGGCCGATATGGAGCTTGTCGGCGACCTCGTTGACGCGCCGCTCGCGTTCGGCTTTTGGCGTTTTGCGTTCCACCAGGGGGAAGGCCAGGTTTTCGCCCGCCGTCATGTGCGGAAACAGCGCCAGGTTCTGGAACACCATGGCGAGATCGCGCTCGGCCGGCAGGCGCGCGTTGACCACCTCGCCGCCAATACACACGTCGCCAGAATCCGGTGTCTCAAGGCCCAGAAAAAGCCGCAGGATGGTCGATTTTCCGGTGCTCGGCGGGCCGAATATGCAGAAGAACTCGTTGTCCTCCACGGTCAGGTCGATATTCGCCACGGCGACCGTCTTGCCGTAACTTTTGCTGACGCCGCGCAGTTCCAGCTTGGCCATGGCTCAGCCCGCCTCCAGCGCGGTTTCGGTGGCGGCGTCGAACAGCCAGCCGGCGCCGGGTTTGGGCGAGACGTCCATCGGCGCGCCGATATCGACGTCGAAGTCGTTGCGCTCGATCGCCTTGACCTCGTGGTTGGCGCTACGCAAATGCACGATGGTGCGCGCGCCGATATGTTCGACGAAGGTGACCGTCATGGCGAGCCCGCCGTGTTTATCGGTCACCGGCGACAATTCCACGTCCTCGGGCCGCATGCCAAAATAAAGATCGGCGTTGCGCGCCGACGCGCATTGCTTGAGCAGCGCCTCGTCATGAAGCTCGACGCGGCCGCTTTCGTCGAAGTCAAGCGCGCGCCGACCGTCGCTTTCGGTGAGCCGACAATACAGCAGGTTCATGCTGGGACTGCCCATGAAGCGCGCCACGAACAGATTGCGCGGCCGGTTGTAGACTTCCAACGGCGTGCCGTATTGCTGCAGCACGCCCATGTCCATCACCGCGATGCGGTCGGCCATGGTCATCGCCTCGAGCTGGTCGTGGGTGACATAGACCATGGTCTGACCGAGCTGATGCTGCAGGTGCTTGAGCTCGGTGCGCATGACCGCGCGGAACGCCGCGTCGAGATTGCTGAGCGGTTCGTCGAGCAGGAAAATCTGCGGATTGGCGATGGCCGAGCGGCCGATGCCGAGGCGCTGCATCTCGTTCACGCCGAGGCGCGCCGCGGGCACCGACAGGCGGTCCTCAAGATCGAGCAGCTTGGCGATCTCGTGCACGCGGCGGTCGATTTCGTCTTGCGGCAGCTTGCGGATCTCCAGCGCGAAGGACAGGTTCTTGTAGGTCGTCATGTGGGTGAAGATGGCGTAGTTCTGAAACACGAAGCCAACCCCGCGCTTGCGTGGCGGCACCGCGTTGACGTTCTTGCCGTCGAAGCGGACCTCGCCGCCGTTTGGGGCCTCGATGCCGGCGATCATGTTCATGGTCGTGGTCTTGCCGCAACCCGACGGCCCCAGCAACGCCACGAATTCCTTGTCCTTGATCTCGAGGTTCAGTTCGTTGACCGCGACCAGGTCGCCGAACCTCTTGGTCAGGTTGACCAGTTCAATCGACGACATCGCCCACCTGTTTCTGTTTTGCCTTGGCCATCAGGGTCATGCCGATCACCGCGATAATGCTGAGCGCGATCAGGATCGAAAGCCCGACCGCCGCGAGATAGGACCATTCCAGTTGCTTGAAAAGCTTATAAATATAAATCGAGATGGTCTCGGTCGCCACGCCGGGTCCGCCCTTCGTCATGACGTACATCACGTCGAACAGCTTGAACGCCTCCACCGCGCGGATCACGATGGCGATGATGATGACGGTGCGCATGCGCGGCAGCACGATGCGCCAGAACTTCTGGCCCCAATTGGCGCCGAGCAGGGTCGCCGCCTTGAGCTGGTCCTCGGGCACGCCGAGAATGCCGGCGAGCAGGATCAGGAACATCAGCGGCGTCCATTGCCATATGTCGGCGATCATCACCGCGACCATGGCCAGGGTGGTGTCGCCAAGCCATACAATGTTTATGTCCAAGCCGGTCAGCATGCTCAGAATATGGTTGATCGGCCCGTTGCTCTGGAACAGCATGAAGAACATGTAGCCGGCCACCGCGGGCACCACCATCATCGGTGTCAGCAGGATCGAATAGAACACGCGCTTGCCCGGAAACGAGTCGACGAACAGGACCGCCAGGCCAAGGCCGATCACGAACTCGACCGGCACCACCACGATCAGGATCAGCATGGTGCGGCCGATCGGTTCCCACAGCCGCTCGCTGGTGATCAGTTCGACGTAGTTGTCGAACCAGACGAACGATTCATAGGCGTATATCCAGATGGTGCCATCGCCTGGCGTCCACCAGGTGAGGCTGATGTAAATCTGCATCAGCGCCGGGAAGGCGAAAATGAAGACCAGCAGAAGCTGCGCCGGCAGCGTCATCAAAAGACCGAGTTTGCGACCGCGCGCCGCCAGATCGACGGCGCCGGCGGTGTCTTGGGCGGTGGTGGCGGGCGCGCTCATTGCTTCAACGCCCCAAAGGTGAGACCGCGCACCAAATGTTTCTGAATTATGATCCCGAACACCACCGGCGGGATCGCGGCGATCAGGCCCAAGGCCGCCTTGGCGCCGTACATCGGACCGGTCATGGCGGTGAACAGTTCGTTCATGAACACCGGGATCGTCACCCAGTCCTTGGTCGTCAGGAGCAGGGCGATGAGGAAGTCACTCCAATTCAAAATGAAGACGAACAGGCAAGTGGTGGCCAACGGCGCCTTAACCATCGGCAAGGTGACGTGGTAGAACACCCGCCACGGGCTGCAGCCCTCGACCAGCGCCGCCTCCTCGATCTCGCGCGGTACCTCGTCGAAGAACGTCATCATCAGCCAGAACGCGAACGGCAGGGTGATGATGCCGTAAATCAGCGACAGGCCCCACCAGGTGTCCATCATGCCCAGATAAGTCCACATGATCATGACCGGGATCATCACCGCCATGGGCGGGAACAGGCGAAGCTGCAGCACCGAAAGCGGCAGGTTGCCACCGACCTTGAAGCGCGACACGGCGTAGGCACCCAGCGTGCCCACGGTGACCGCGATCACCGTGCCGAAAAGCGCGGTGACCAGGCTGGCGATCACGGGGCCTACCGCCGTCCGGTCGAGCGATATGATCACGGCCTCGGTTTGTCCGGTGAAGATGTACTCGAAATTGCCGAACGTGGGATTGCGCGGCCACCAGGTCAGTTCCCCGGCCGAAATGGTCCATTCCTCGACCGGCTTGAACGCCATCGAGGCCATCCACGCGATGGGGACCATGGCGACCACCACCGCCAGCAGGATCAGCGCGTAGCGCCCGATCTCGTTGAGCGCACGATTATTGGTCATCGGTAACGACTTTCATCGGTCGGAAGTGGCGCCCGCGCCGCGCGAGCGGGGGAAGGCGCGGGCCGTGTCGGCGAAACCCGCGCCTTCCCTTACTCTTCTTGTTCTTGTCCGCTTAAGCCTTGTCGATGATCGTCGGCCACGCCGCCTTGCTCTTGCGGATCGCGTCGACCATCTTGGTCTCGCCCTTCTTGCGGATGATCTTACGCCACGCCTTGGCCGCGCGCTTCATGGCGTCCTCGGCGCTGATGTCGCCCACCAGGGCCGCCTGAAGCTGTTCGTCGAGCGCATTGTCGAACGCGGTCTGACCGGCGAAATTGATCGTCGGCGCCGAACGCTTGATGGTCTCGCGAATGATCGGCACGTGGTAGTCGTGATAGGTCTCGATGACCAGCGGATCGTCGAAGTTGGCGTTCTGGAACGGATCGAAATAGCCGCCCGGATTGCCCGACATCCAGCTGAAGGTCCGCGTCGAACTGCACCATTGCAGGAACAGGTAGGCGGCTTCCGGATACTTGCTCAGCGCCGAGACCTCGGCGTTGATGTTGTAGTAGATCACGCTGCGCCGCACCAGGTCGTCGCCGAACTGGGTGCCCGGCGGCAGGAACGAGCCCAGCTTGCCGGTCAACGGCGTCGCCGGCGTGCCGTCGGCGTTCATGCGGTCGTTGAACTTGGCAATGTTCGTAAAAGTACTAATCATTGTCGAGCTCAGATCGGCCATGCTGCCGTAGGCTTCCGACCAGGTCCAGCTGAGCGCGTCGCGCGACGCCCATTGCATGCTCTTGACGTGCTCCTCCGCCGCCTGAATGCCTTGTTCGCTGTCGAGCAGGGGATTGCCGTCGTCGTCGAAGAAATAGAGGTTCGGCTTGGCCTTGCTGACGTAGCGGCCGTAGAAGATCGCCAGGCCCCAGAACGGGCTCAGCAGGTTGGTGTGGCCGTTAAGGCCGTCGCGCTTGAAGTGGGCGGAAATGTTGTCGACGTCCTGCCAGGTGCGCGGGTGGCCAAGCTTGGAGCCGAACTTGTCCTCGTAGGCCGCCTGCTCGGCCGGATCGTTGAACAGGTCGGTACGGTAGACCCAGGTCTGGAAATCGCCGTCGAGCGAGACCGTGTAGTACGACCCGTCGTATTTGTAGAGCAGGTCGGCGATCTGCGCGGTCGGCGCGCCGCGCACCGGGTCCGCCCAGTCGGGCTTATATTTGGCGACGAATTCGTCGAGATTGTACGCGCCGCCGGCATTGACCAGGTCGCCGATGCTGTTCCACGCCTGAGTGAACATGTCGTAGGTGCCGGCGCCCGTGGTGACGTCCTGCAAGATCTTGGTCCAGATGTCCTCGGCGCCGGCGCCGGTGATTTCGAACTTGATCCCGGTCTCTTTTTCCCACACGTCGGCCACGGTCGGCGCGCCTTCCGGGAACGGCTTCTTGAACTGGCCGATGGCGCCCGCGTTGAGCAGCATGCTCAGCGAATCCGGCGCCTTGCCTTCGGCCTTGAGCTTCTTGATGCCCTCGATGGCGCGGCCCTCGGACATGTCCTCGTTATATTGGTAGCGTTCGGCGCCGGGGAACCCGGTCGGCCCGCCGGTCATGCCGGGCGCGTAGCCTTCACGGGCGCGGGCCGGCGAAATCAGGTATTTCGGGGCGATGCCGATCGCCGAGGTCAGCGCCACCGCGGTGGCGCCTGTCTTGAGCGCCTGCCTGCGGGTCACGCCCGCCTTTTTACTTCGCTTCATCATGGATCGTTCCTCCCTTTAGATTTCTCGCAAGCGACGTCTCTTCCTGTCGATTTGCGGCCTCTCACGACCGCTTCATTTTAGCCAAATGGCGCCAACACATTGCATTGGTCGGTTGTCCCAACTTCTTAATGCATTTCCCCCAGTAGCTTGGAAGTCTACAAAACCGTTCTCGATTGTCCT
>SMVA01036179.1_pt1 | contig 10233 bp, 9 predicted proteins | sample 2456451 | NCBI WGS metagenome assembly SMVA01 (sample SAMN11095933, study PRJNA526329) | marine sediment metagenome | biome: Marine sediment; feature: Surficial sediment; material: Deep marine sediment; isolation source: Hadal surficial sediment | place: Pacific Ocean | collected 2014-05 | depth 0-1...
AGTGATCGACACCGCATAGATAAGCACGGCGCACGCAGCGGGAGGTGATGTGGTAATAGGGGGTATCTGCAAGCGAGATCAGGGCCTTCCTGGGTCTGGTCATCAGTCAATTCCTTTGTCTGAGGTGACAGAAATCCTACGCCTTCGGATCAACCTGTGTCAAGAACTGAGTGTGTGTCCCTTTGACCCTCCCTTTGACCCTCCTTTAAACCTTCACTGGATATCCATCCCTTATTACATAAGCCTACTCATTTCTGTATTATTATTTCAGTCAAAAAGCGGGATGCGCAAAGTGAGTAGGAAACGCGGAAATCATCATAGAATTTAACCAATTTGAGTGATGTACTGGTAGTGTGGGGTTGTTAGTGTTTATAGCTGGTTTCGATAATACTGAAAAACTGGATATGATTACACATTATGAAGCATTTCGTTTGAGCGAAGATACCGGCTATGATTGATCTCGTATTCGAATGCTAATCACACAAATGGATGGTATTAAATAGAAACCATATGCAAAAAGCGGTAAAAAAAGTACGGGTAGAGTGCGCTGATATTGTGATCGGCATGTATGTATGCGAACTGGATCGGCCCTGGCTGGATTCACCATTTTTGCTACAGGGGTTTTATATTAAAGACCAGCAGGATATCGATACTGTCAGAGAGGTTTGTGAATATGTGTTCGTCGATAAATTATTCAAACGAGATCAGATAACCGCCAACATGCCTACTGCGAGTTCCGCGATATTATCGAGTACCAACGACGCCAGGCCAGTTAAATCAAAGCCGGGTACCAGGATGAGCAAGGCTGCCGACGATAGTAATCGGAATCAGCCGATAAAATCAGAACAAACTATCGAAGATTTTTTTCCGGGCAGGAAGCTCGCTAAATATACCGATACCGTGAGCTGGCGCGGCGAGACCCGCAATGCCAGACGAGCCATTTCGTATCTCTACGATTACATCGTCCAGTTCATGGCGTTAAGCGTAAAAGGTGATCGCCTCAAACTGCAGTACATCGAGAAGGCGGTTCGACCCATGGTAGATTCGGTGATCCGAAATCCAGATGCCTGTCTCTGGTGGGCGACAATGAAACCAGACGCCAACTACACTCACGATGCCTCATTGCGAACCTCGGTATTCGCCGTCGCGCTGGGACGGCAGCTCGGTTTGCCAGAGCAGGACTTATATTCACTGGCGATTGGCGGTTTGTTGTTCGACATCGGCAAATTGCGGCTGGACGACAATATTCTGCAGGCTGATCGTAAACTCACCGCAGAGGAAATGTCCCACATTCAGCGCCATGTCGAGATCGGGTTCAATTTATTAAAGCGCAGTGGTCTGACCGATCCGGATATCATCGATTTCGTCGCATATCACCATGAGCGCTTTGATGGCAGTGGATATCCGCACGGACTCGGCGGTGACATGATTCCGGCATTTGGCCGCATTGCCGGCCTTGTCGATTGTTACAACGCGATCACCAGCAACCGCAGATATGCCAGTATCAAGTCGCCCGCGGAGGCAATAAACCAGCTTTATAAATTGAAGGGAGTTCACTTTCATAAAGATCTGATCGAAGAGTTTATCCAGGCAATTGGTGTTTATCCGGTCGGCGCACTGGTTGAACTGTCCTCTGGCGAAGTCACTATCGTGGTCGCACAATCACGCATCAGGCGCTTGCGGCCCATTGTCTTGATGCTGCTGGATGGTAATAAAAATCCTGTTCCTGAGGGTCGTTACATCGAACTGGAGGAAACCACGCGTAGCGACGACGGACGCAAACTGGATATTATCAAAAACCTGGAACCGAACGCCTACGACATCGACATGGCTGCTATAAAGTTGACCTAGCCTGTTAGTGCCGCCATTCGCTGAATCACCCGCTGACTACTCGAAGCTAAAATTCGATTTTTCAATTAAGAAGTTACCTTCGTGGACGCAAACCAGCTTTACCTGATCTCGGCAGATAGCATTTTATTCGCCCATGCACTGTTTGTCGGCTTTATCGTGATCGGCCTGGTGCTCATCTATGCCGGTAGGCTGATGCACTGGTCATGGATTTGTAATCGCTGGTTTCGAATCCTTCACCTCGTCGCCATCGCTGTCATCGTGTTGCAATCCTGGTTGGGATTAGCCTGCCCACTTACGCAATGGGAAATGGGCCTGCGTGGGCGGGCTGGCGATGCCGTATATGCAGGATCCTTTGTCGCGCACTGGGTGGAATCGCTGCTTTATTATCAAGCCCCGGAATGGCTGTTTGTACTGGTTTATACCCTGTTCGGCACATTGGTGGCCGCTAGTTGGTACTGGGTGCCGCCAAAGAAATAATTCGGCTCGCGGAGGCCATATACAACCGGGGATGCCCTGAGGTTCGATCCGGCGAGCTGCGGGTGGGTAGGCGCCAGGCTTGGAGGGGAATTAATCCGACTTCCAGTCAGATATCCGGTGTACCCGGGCCAGCTGCGCAAGAATCCGGTAATATAGGGTTCTGCGAATATATCGATCTGGACTCATACAGAGATTTCCGGGAATTATTAAATGCCTGTGTCCGAGAACTACCCCATAAGGCTTGCCAGGCGCGGGGACGCCAGGCAAATCGCGATTATGTCGCGAGACCTGATCGAGACAGGGCTGGGCTGGTCCTGGACCCCGGCGCGGGTGGTCCACAGTATCGATAGCAAAAACACCGATGTCATCCTGGCCTACGACAAACAGACCCTGCGGCTCGCGGGATTCGCGATTATGGAATTTCACCGGCAATACGCCCATCTCAACTTGCTGGCGGTGCTGCCGGAAGTTCAGGGTTGCGGTATAGGCAAGAGCCTGGTTGTCTGGTTGGAGCAGGTTGCCCTGGTGGCGGGCATCGGTGTCGTTTATCTGGAAACCCCGACCCGCAATCGGCAAGCGCGTAACTTCTACCGGCGCTTAGCCTATCGGGAGATACAGTCTGTACCCGGCTATTATCAGGGCAGGCGATCCGCCGTGCGTCTGGCGCGGGATCTGTGGCTCACACCGCGCAATGAAAATCCCGGGCATAAAATAAATCAGGCTTTCACTGCTCAGACTGGTCTCGATCCGCATTTGTTTTCGGCGCTCGGCTTTCCCGGAATTTTTACCACTGCCCCTGATCGAACCAGGTTATTCCGTTAGATTCCAACTTCCGTACACCCCGATAAATGCGTTTCAATCAGATTAGCATGCGCTTTATACTAATTATAATGAGTAGGCATCTTCGCAATATCTGGTTTATTGTCGATTATGCCCCAGGGGGCTTGCCCATTTGCATCATTGTATGCTGCTGGACAGGCGTTCACGCATCGACCATCGCTAGGATCCGGGCATCGCGGGGTTGTTAATTTAATACAGGTTGTCGGACACGGTTCAAAGACGGATTCCATGACAGGCGCAGATAAAAAACTTCCTCAAAAATCGAGCAAGGCCGCAATTGACGCGTTTCTGGAAAAAGTCAGTTCAAGCCCGCTTACCCAGTCTGCTGGAGAGCGCGGGCGTTTGATATTTGCGATGGACGCAACTGCCAGTCGTGAGCCCGCCTGGGACCGGGCCTGTCATATTCAGGGCGAGATGTTCAAGCAAACAGCCGCTCTCGGCGGTCTGGATATTCAGCTTTGCTACTACCGGGGATTTGGTGAATTTAAGGCCAGTCAGTGGCTGTCTTCTTCCGATGAGTTGCTAAAACGCATGACAAGAGTGTCTTGCCAGGGTGGTTATACGCAGATTGAAAAAGTACTACGGCAAGCGATAAAGCAGACCAGACAAAAGAAAGTTCAGGCGCTCGTGTTTGTCGGCGATTGCATGGAAGAAGACCTGGACCGGTTGTGCCAGTTTGCGGGTGAGTTGGGAATGCTCGGTGTGCCCGCTTTTCTGTTTCATGAAGGAGCAGATCCTGGCGCACAACGGGCGTTTAAGCAGATCGCGCGGTTAACCCGAGGTGCCTATTGTTCCTTCGACGCCTCCAGCGCCGGACAATTGCGCGACCTGTTGAGAGCAGTCGCCGTCTATGCAGCCGGCGGTCAGTCTGCATTGCAAGATTTCAGTAAAAATCGCAGCGAGATGCTGCGGAAACTAACGCACCAATTGGGCAAGGACTGACCCATGATACGGCTATTACTTTTACTTGGTATTGCCGCTGTTTTGATCATATTTATCCGTTGGCTATTTCGCCAACCCCCTGGTGTTTACTGGCAATGGATAGTGATCCTGCTGGCGATAGGGCTGTTACTGATGGTTGCCACTGGCCGGGCGCATTGGCTGACAGCGGTATTTGCCGCATTGCTCCCGTTTATGCGAACCATTCTTGCTTTGCTCAGCGGTATGCCGCTCCTCAAACGAGTGTTGGCAGGTATGGGCACTGCCCAATCAGCGGCGGAACCGAGTGGCGGACAATCATCTTCCGTGCAAAGTAGATATATACGCATGACCCTGGCACACGATTCAGGTGATATCGATGGAGAGGTTTTAGAAGGACAGTTCAAGGGCCGGGCGCTCAAGCAACTGAGTCTTGAAGAGTTGCTGCAACTGTTGCGCGAATGTCAGGATGATGAAGAGTCCGTTGCCTTGCTACAGGCGTACCTCGACAGGGTGTATGCGGACAAATGGCGACAACAGGCTGGCGCACAGGGGCAACAACAGGCATCCGGCGGATCGGGCGGGATGTCACCCGAAGAGGCGCTACAAATACTGGGATTATCATCAGACGCCGGCGAAAAGGAGATTATCGAAGCCCATCGGCGGCTGATGCAAAAACTACACCCGGACCGTGGCGGATCTGCCTATCTCGCGGCGAAGATTAATCTGGCAAAAGAGACCCTGCTGGCCAGGTAGGGATTTCTTGTCGCAAAGCGCAATTAAATTCTACGCATGATTTGCATCGGCCTCGAATTATGCAAAGCAACACGCGCACCAGGACAGGCGGCTTCCGCTTAGCAGTCGTGCAAAAATTCCGGTTCAACTTCTACATCCGGCTCGGGCCTTAAACGCACACTCGATGCGCCAGGCTTAAGTCGAAATCCTGCGCCTCCCCAAATTGTTGCCTTGCCATGCCCATATTGATGGGGTCCTCTGCTCCAGCCGGTGCGTAGCTCAGCAAATAAAATCTGTGGCAGGTTGAGATCATGGATGAAGCCTTGTGCGCGGGCTTGGGTGGTATACTGTGTGGAGTAACTCGAAACAACGCGGGGCATAAAATGCGGCGGTTTCTCCTTGGACACAGCAGCGGCCGGGACCCAGGTCAACTCATCGATGACTGCCTTTCCCAGATTGGCGAGATACCCTCGCAAGCGAATTTCGGTTTCATCTATGCCACCGACCCGCTGGCATCGGATCTCCAGGGCATCCTCGAAAAGCTTCAGACGGCAACCGGTATCGGGCGCTGGACGGGTACCGTCGGTGTCGGCGTCAGCACGACCGGGCAGGAGTACTACGAAGAACCGGCGCTCGCGCTGATGCTTGCCTCGTTTCCCGAGTCGGCTTTACGTACCGTACCGCTGCAGCGGAACGGGGTTGACGAATTCATCGACAGCGCCAACGACTGGCTGCGGCGGGATCAGTTCCATTTCGGTATCCTGCATGGCGATCCGAGCAATCCCGCGACCCCGGAGTTGATTGCGGAGCTGGCGGCGCGCACCCCGGGCGCCTTTTTCGTGGGCGGGCTGACCTCCTCGAGCGGCCACAACGTCCAGATTGCCGACGGTGTCTTCGCCGGCGGTATTTCCGGCGTGATGTTTAGCAGCGACGTACCGGTGGTAACCGGGCACACCCAGGGCTGTACGCCGATCGCGGACAAACACAGGATCACGGCCTGCGAGCACAACGTCATAATCGAGCTCGACAACCGTCCGGCACTCGAAGTGTTCATGGAGGACGTCGGCGAAGTCATTGCCAAGGATTTGCAACAGGCTGCCGGTTATATCTTCGCGGCAATCCCGATAGCGGGATCGGACACCGGCGATTACATGGTGCGAAACCTCGTGGGCATCGACCCCGATCAAGGCTTCGTCGCCATCGGCGAACTCGTCACCAAGGGCGGGGAAATCATGTTCTGCCGGCGCGACGGCAACAGCGCGCGTGAAGACATGATGCGTATGTTGACCGATATCCGTGGGCGCCTGGGGGCTGATCCCAGGGGCGCCGTTTACTATAGCTGCCTGGGGCGTGGCCGTCATCAGTTCGGCGAGAATTCCGAGGAGCTTAAATTCATTCTCGACGAACTCGGCGACATTCCGCTGGTGGGCTTTTTTGCCAACGGCGAAATTTTTCATAACCGCCTCTACGGGTATACCGGCGTCCTCACGGTTTTCTGCTGAAACCGATTGCCGGAATAACTGGAATGCCTGTTTCAGATGTTGAGTTCGCAGGTTCATCTTCTCTAGAGTGGGGGCAGGATACACTACCCCCATATCTCAAAACTGCCTCTATGGATTCAATTCCGAAATATTTTTACCCGGGTTTACCCGCTAATATTTCCGTAGAGCCACAAAAATCGGCACCTGGGAATGTTGCAAAAAGGGCGGTTAGCCAGGGTTCAGTCTGGTGACTGGAAAGACAGAAAGAGAAGAGACTAAGATGCGAATCTACGGTGACGAACGAAAATTGGACATATTTTCTTTTTATACGGGCCCCAGGGTCATAAAGACAATTGTTTGTCTCGAATTAATCTGCGTGTAACATAGCTTTTATATTTCTTAAATCGCAAGAAATCCAGCCGGTCGGGTACGGGAGAACACGATGAAGAACAAAACCCCAAGCAGGTTCACCAATCCCCACCAGTTCTCCAGAGCCGGTAAATCAATTTTAACCCTGGCCTCTTTTTTCTTACCTTTTCCACATCCTCCGCGTTTGAACTGATCCTGGGCACCAGTCAGCCCGGTACCTTCGATCATCACACGGGCCGGGTTATCTGCCGGATGCTTAACAGCCTGACTGAAGATCTGGATTGCAGGGTCGAACCCGCCGACGATGCCAGCCATGCCGATGCTGCCGTGCACAACCTGACCAATATCCAAAGTGGCTCACTGGATCTGGGTATTGTGAACTCCACCAACCAGGCCAATGCGGTAAACCGAAGCGGTCAGTTTGAGTTTCTCGATATCCGTTATGACAATTTGCGTAGCCTGTTCTCTTTAAATAGTATCCCGTTCACGCTCATCACCTATCAAGGCGCAGGTATTCGCTCCTTTGGGGATCTTCGGGGCAAAACCGTTAACATCGGCAACCGGGGTTCATCGCAACGCGAGATCATGAATTCCCTTCTGGCGGCGTTAAATTGGTCGAAGAACGATTTCAAACTGGTAGAGCAAATTTCCGCGTCACGGTCCCAGGATTCGATGGCATTGTGCCATCGCAATGTGGATGCCATCGTCCGGGTCAGCGTGCATCCTGAGGCTTCGATTCAGCAGGTCGTTAAACTCTGCGACGCAATACTCGTCGATGTTTCAGGGCCGGATATTATGCAGTTTATCGAGCAAAACCCGGCCTATCAGACCATTGACATACCAGCAGGAACCTACGCGTCCAATCCCGCCCCGGTGGCCACATTTGGAGTAAAGGCCACACTGATCACGTCCGCAGAGATGGATGAGGAAACTGTCTATACCATCGTCAGGACAATGTTTGAAAACCTCGATCGTTTGAAAAAAACTCACCCATCTTTCGCATTGCTGACGCCAGCAAGGATGTATACCGGTAGTTTGACGGCACCGCTACACCGGGGCGCCATCAAATACTATCGCGAGAAGGGCTGGATCAAGTAGAGTCAAGGACACTAGCCGAATAAAAAGGGGCAGTGTCGATTGATTGAATTTGCCAACTGAACGCCCGGTCATGGCCGACACCGCCATTCACTTTCATGCTACGGGGTCTTCCTTTGGACACTAATCGGACGTCGCCAGGCTGAATCTGTAGGTCGGCTGTCTCTTTAGTCTGAAGTTCCTATAAGAATTCCCCGCATTATTTCGCCAAAACACTGATATATCGGATCTATTTGCCACTTTTTGCAACACTTGCGTAGCATATGTACCCATGTAATTGTTAATATAATACTGTTTATAAAAGGCCATATCCTGTACAATACAGCCATGTATATCGATATCGTTCCCAACCGGAAATCGCCCCCCGCCATCCTCCTGCGTGAATCCATTCGTCAGGGTAAGAAAATTGTAAAGCGGACCATCGCCAATCTTTCCAGCCTCTCCATCGATCAGGCTCAGGCCATCCGGCGAATTTTGAAGGGCGAGAAACTGATCCAACCAGAAGCATATTTCGATATCCTCAGCTCGCGTGCTCATGGCCATGTGGGCGCGGTTCTGGTTACCATCCAGAAACTGGGGCTCGATAAACTGTTGGGCAGCCGGCGCTGCAAAGAACGGGACCTGGTCATCGCCATGATCGCTTCGCGGATTGTGGGGCCACAAAGCAAACTGGCCTTGTCACGATGTTGGAAGAACACCACACTGGGCGAGTCACTTGGGGTCGACAATGCCGATGAAGACGCACTGTACGCGGCGATGGATTGGCTCTACGAACGCCAGGAACGGATCGAGAAGCGATTGGCTGAGCGACATTTGCAGGAGGGTGGTCGGGTACTGTATGACTTGTCATCCAGTTATTTTGAAGGCACACAATGTCCTCTGGCGAAACGCGGGTACAGTCGTGACCAGAAGAAAGGGAAGCTGCAGGTCAACTACGGGTTACTGACCGATGACCGGGGTTGCCCGATTTCCATCTCAGCCTTCCCTGGCAATACCTCGGATCCCACGACCTTATTGCCTCAGGTCGAGCGCTTACAGGGTGTCTTCAATCTGAAGTCCGTCATTCTGGTAGGAGATCGCGGCATGATCTCACAGAAGCAGGTAGAGGAGCTCAAGGGGTATTCAGGTGTCGATTGGATTACGGCGCTGAAGAGCGGCGCCATACGCAAGTTGATGGACGCTGAAGCGATTCAGCTGGCCTTGTTTGATGAACGTAATCTATTCGAATTTATGCATGCGGATTTTCCCGGAGAAAAGCTGGTTGCCTGTCGCAACCCGGAATTGGCGGCTCGGAGAAAACACAAGCGGGAGGCGTTGCTGACGGCGACGACCGAGGCGCTGGAAAAGATCCGGGGTATGGTGGCGCGAGGTGCGCTCAAAGACGCAGACAAGATTGGTGTACGCGTGGGTCGAGTCATCAATCAATACAAGATGGCCAAGCACTTCACGCTCGAGATTGCAGAGAATCAATTGTGCTTTGAGATCGATGAAGAAAAAGTCCATGCAGAGGCGGCGCTGGATGGCATCTATGTCATTCGAACGTCCGTGGTTGATGCGCTATCGGCCGACGACGTGGTACGTCACTACAAGGCACTCAGTCAGGTAGAGCGGGCCTTTCGTTCCATCAAGACCATGGACCTGGACGTTCGCCCGATTCGCCACTACCAGGAGCAGCGGGTCAGATCACATCTTTTTCTGTGCATGCTCGCCTATTACGTCAAGTGGCACATGATGGAGGCGTGGCGCCCACTTTTGTTTGCCGATGAAGACCAGCAGGCCAAACAGGACAGAGACCCTGTCGCGCCGGCTAAGCGTTCTGCGCCGGCCATCGCCAAAGTACGCAGCAAGCAACTTCAGGACGGATCGCCGGCACATAGCTTTCAATCACTGCTGAGCAACCTGGCGACGATTGTTCGCAATACCTGCCAATGCCGGGACGCGGAAGTGGGCGCGCCCGCTTTTACCATCGATACCCAGGCCACATTGACCCAGCAAAAGGCTTTTCAGTTACTGAAAAAGATCCGATTGTAGACAGGACCGTGTAAGCTATTTTTTTGTATCATATTGATATTATGGGGTTTTTTGACCAGACTAAAAAGGAACTTCAGTTTAGACTACCACCCCGGCAGGGATTGGCTACTAATTGACCGCATATGATGGGTTATCGTTTAGCCTGGCCACGGGCCGGGGCTGTTGACGTGAACGACCGCACGGCGGTATTGTACTACCGAAAGTGACACGTTTTTAAAGACGCCGACGGACATTAACAAAAGTTCATATAAAGTTCATACGAGATTATAAGTACTTGAAAACACTGTATATATAGTGTTTAAATAGCCTGTTCAAGTCCTCTCCTGGGCACCATCTATATAGTTCTTTGATTTTGCATGATTATCTCTCTCTCGAACTACCCCATTTTAGCGGGTGCGCTGTAATACGGCGTCACAAATGGCTCGCTATTTATCCA
>SMVA01044189.1_pt1 | contig 10232 bp, 4 predicted proteins | sample 2456451 | NCBI WGS metagenome assembly SMVA01 (sample SAMN11095933, study PRJNA526329) | marine sediment metagenome | biome: Marine sediment; feature: Surficial sediment; material: Deep marine sediment; isolation source: Hadal surficial sediment | place: Pacific Ocean | collected 2014-05 | depth 0-1...
AGCGCCCGGTAGTACTCCTCGACCAGGTTCCGATAGCCGTCCGGCACCTCGTCTGACCCGGAGAGTGTGGCTCTCCGGTCGCCCTCGCCCTCGACTTCGCGGCGAAGGCCGAACTCCAGGCGTTTGAGTCGATTCAGCATGTCCTCATGCAAGGCGGTGAGGGCCCCAGGGTCGGTGTAGATCCCGTCTTCCTGGAAGCGCTGCAAGGCGTCGAGCACCTCACGGAGATCGTCGGCCGAACGTCCTGCCTCGCTCAGCTGCCTTCGAAGGTCCCGCACCTGGTCGGCCCGCTCGCGGAACTCGGACTGGAACTGGCGGATCTCCTCGGCGGTGAATCGGCGCGGGTCGCCACGGGTGGCGCCGCCCGCCCGGGAATCCGTGAAGCGATCACCGACCCGGCCGTCGTTTCCCCCGGTGCCACCCTGGTTGGCGGCGTTGCCTCCCTGGCCCTGTTGCCCCTCCTGACCCTGACCCTGCTGTCCTTCCTGACCCTCACCCTGCTGACCCTCTTGACCCTGCCCTTGTTGGCCCTGGCCCTGCTGTCCTTCCTGCCCCTGTTGGCCGGGCTCGTTCAGGCGGCGGTCCATGGCCTCCATTCCTCGGACCAGGTCGCGGGTTTCATCGAGTGCCTCCTCGAGCGGGTTGGCTTCGCGTTGGCTCGAGGCTGTGCGGGCGCGTTCGAGTCGATCCCGTAGTGCCTGGAGGTCCCCCTCGATCTGCAGCTCCATGGTCAATGCGGACTGCGGGTCCCACTGCTCGATCGTGCCGCGCGAGTACTGGATCTTCTCCTTCAGCTTCGACTCGCGGATATGGTTTGCGGCTTCGGCGAGGTCTCGCGCGGCCTGGGGATTGTCGGACCGGGCGCTGCTCGCCGCTTCGTCCAGTTGCCGCTCGAGGTTCTTGACGACCTCGTTCATGTGGTCCTTCCGCTCACGGAGGCGGTCGATTTCCGCCTGCCGCTCGGGTGTGCGCTCGGTGGGCAACTGGCGCACGGCGCGCTGGACCTCCCGTTGCTGCTGCTGAAGCTCCTCCACCTGCTCGATCGCGTCCTCCGCGTCCCGCCGCGCCCGCCCCGAACGGGCTTCCTCCAACCGGCTCCGAGCCTCCTCGAGGCGTCGGAGCGCGGAACTCGCCTCGGCGCTCGCTTGGGTTCCGGACGCGGAAGCAGACTGGCGCATCGCCTCGGCGGCTTGCTGAAGGGCCCGGGCCGTCTGCTCGAGCTCCAGGTTGTTGTCCTCACGGGCCAGACGCTGAAGTTGGCGAGCTGCCTCCTCTGTCTCGTCAGCGAGCTCTCGCTGTGCATCGCCCCCGTCTGCTGACCCGCCCTGATTCTGTGCCGTGCGGCGTCGTTGGCGCTCTGCGGCCTGCTCCTGTCTGCGCGCAAGCTCCTGAAGCTTCTCGAGCAATTCGTCGATTTCATTGTCGGCCTGCTGCTGCTGGCCACGCTGCACCGTCTCGTACTGGTTCTTCAGCTTGTCGAGCTCCAACTCGAAAAGGTCGGCGAGATCCTCGGCGGCCTGCTGTCCAGCACCTCCGCCGCCGCCGCCACCCTGCTGCTCCTGGACGAAGCGCTCGTACGTCTCCTCGGCCTGCTGCAGGTAGCGCAGCGCTTCCTGCTCGTCGGGCAGAGCCCCACGCAATTCCTCATCTCCTAGATCCTCTTGGGCCTTCGTCATCGCCTCGAACGCCTTCGGCAAGATCTCCGAGACGTCCCGAAAGCCCTCGGCGGTTTGTGTCAGCCCACGGTTTTCCATGCGCTGAAGCAGCGTCGTCACCTGGTCCTTCAGCCGACCCTGTGCGAGACCGACGCTCACGACGTTTTCGCTGAACTCGTCCTCGCCGTAGGTGCTCTGCTGACGGATCAGGTTGAACGTCGCCGCGATGATCTGCCGCTGCATGTCGGAAAGCGCCGTTTCCGATCCACCACCTCCGCCCCCGCCTCCCCCCTGTTGCTCGGCCTGGCGGTAGGCGCGCTCGAACGGGCGCATGTTCAGGAAGTAGATGTCGCTGAATACGGCGCGGCTGGATCCGACCGACCGGTTGTCGCGAACCATCGCATAGTAGGAGACGAGATCGCCCGGCTCCAGCTCCCACTCCTCGAGGAAGAGGGTGTGACCGACGGACACCTCGCCGAGCGGCGCTCCACTGGCTTCGAATACGGAGATGGTGTCTTCCGGTCCACCGTTGACCGAGTAGACGAGGCGGATGTCAGCGATGCCGTAGTCATCGGTGGCGCTCATCTCCAGATAGACTTCCTCGATCGGAGACGCGGGCATGTCCCGTCCCGGTTCGGAGAAGCGAATCAACGGTTCCTGGTCGGTGAGGATGTCGATCGTGTATTCCGGTGAGGCCGGAACGAGTTCGCCATCGCCCCGGGCGAGCTCGATCGAGTAGAAGCGATTGGCCCCTATGGTGAACCGGACCGACAATGTTCCGTCTTCCTCGAGCGTGAGGTCCTCGGCCGGCTCACCATCGAGGAGTAGCTGCCCTCCCGCCGTGAGCATCGTGGGCTGGATATGGAGCTCCACCAGCGTCCCACGGAGTGCGGCCACGTCGCCTCCGTCCTCGACCACTCTCGCTTGCAGCCCAGTGTAGCTGGGGAAGTAGTACGTCAGGTCCATCTGGTCGACGTAGGGAAGGTCCGCGACGTCGATCCGAAACGTCGGCGACCGGATGCCGGTTGACTCGACGAAATATTCGGTGGGCTCGTTGACTCCGAGCAACATGACCTCGAAGCCATCATCGATGTCGGACAGCATGGTGAGCCGCTGGAACGACTGGTCGGACTCCCCCCTCGTGAAGATCGAGGCGTCGGCCGCCTCGAAGCCGCCGAGGAACGCCGTGACGATCTGATCGGTCCCGCGCGCGATCGTCACGTTGCCGGGGGATACCGAGATCGAATACGGATTGACCTCGCTGGCGTCTACCATCGGAAAGAGGAGCGCAGCGAGCCCCATGCGGAGGTGTGGCGGCCCGAGGAGCAATGCAGCAAGAGTGAGCACGACCAGCGCCGTGAGCGTCCCGGCGACTCGGTAGAGTCCGCCCTTCTCTACGCGCCGTCCGAAGTCGACCCGTCTCGCTTTTTCGATCGCGATCTCGGTGACGCGCTGTGTCAGACCTGGCGACGCGGATCGAGAGCCCTCCTCGAGAACGCTCAAGAAGGAGTGCTCGAGGGACGGCTCGTGCTCCTCCAGGTAGAGGGCGACCTGGGCGTCGGATAGACGCACGAAAAGGGGACGGATCAAGAAGACGTAGATCGACACCGCCAGAGTACCCCACGTCAGGAATCGCAGCGCCACGACCGCCTCCGCGGAGAAGCGCATGCGCTCGAGCCCGAGCGCCGAGAGGAAGAAGACGAGTCCGGTGAGTCCGGCGACCCAGGCGAGGCCTCGCAAGGCGACCCTCGTCCGCCAACGCCAACGCACACTCCGCACCACGCCGAGGAGCCTGTTGCGAGCCAACCGTTTTTCAGATTCCCTCATGTCCCTCTCCCATTGCGGCACCCTTCCAACCTATTGTCGGTCGGTCGGCCTCCGCCATTGATCCATCCCGTCCCGTCCGTCTCGCATTCGCTGTCCCGCCTCTTCCTAACCCGCAACCATGCCCGGGGCTCCCGGGCTCTTCCGTGACACCCAGTTCGAGATCACCGTCTCGGTGATGAACAGCCCGAGCGCCGCCACGAGCAGCCACCGCCACAGCGACTGTCTGCGCTCTTGGTCCTCCATTCGAAGTTCGCTCGCCTGATCGAACCCATCCCCCATCGGAGTCGCCGCCGTCGTAGCCTCGATTTGCAGCACGAGCTCGTTCGGGTCGATCGGTGTCAGGTTCGATTCTTCCAGGTCCACGTTGACGGCGATCACGAACGGGCGTTCTGGATCCGATCCTGGCCGCCGCACCGTGTAGAAGCCGTGCTCGTCGAGCGGCAGGTAACGCGGCCCATCACCCGCGGGCAGCGGTATGTTGGCCCCCGAGGGCGTAAGCGCGACCTGATCGAGTCCCTCGGTCAGGCCGGCGGCTTCGGACGAGACCAGCCCGGCGGTTTCGAGCGCCCTGGGGTCGGCCAGATCCACGACCTGTCCGGCCACGAACCAGGGCACGGCTTCCGCCCGCCCGCCCATGTACTCGGCCAGCCGGTGGACGAAGGGCAGGTACACGGGCTGGAGCGCCAGATCGTTCCAGAAAGCGTCCAGCGAGGTCGTCCAGACGAGAACCTTGCCCCGGCCATAGCTCAGCTCGGCCAGCGCGACCGAGCCGTCGTCGAATCGAGCGAGTGCCGTCGCGGAGTCGGACAGCTCCAGGCGGCGGGCGCGGTAGAAGCGGGCGCCGGTGAAGTCGCCGCTACGCGGCCCTGCGAACACCTCGAACACCGGGTGCTCGTAGTCGAGATAGCCGAGACGACCGCCGCGCCCCTGGATGCGGTCCTCCATAGGGCCGACCGTGCCCGGCAGCATGTCCGCGGCCGACGCGGGCCAGCCGCCGTCTTGACCGAGCGCCACGAGGATGCCGCCACCGGCTTCGACGTAGGCCCGAAGCCGCTCCGCGGAACCCCCGTCGATCTGGACGTCGTTCAGGAAGACCGCGTCCGTGCCTTCCAGGTCCACGGGCCGAACGACGCTCGCCCGTCTCGTGCGCACATCGAAGCGGCCGTCGTCGGAGATCTCGAGCGCGCCTCGGAGATACAAGCTGACGTCGTCTGCGGCCCCGGCACCCTCCACCACGAGTACCCGCAGGGCCGTGCCCGGCGACAGCACGAAATGATGCGCGTTGTCCGCCGTGAGGGCGTCGTCCGGTAACCGGACCGTACCCCGCGTGTGCGGTCGTGACAGGGTGACGGGCTGGAACGTCACAACGGCCGAGGCGTTCGGCTGGAGCATGACGGACCGCGTCTGGATCTCCTGACCGTCCAACTCGAGCGACACCATGACTTCGCGAGTCTCGGCGCCCCCGCGGCGGACGACGCGCGCGGTTGGCGTCACGCGCTCGCGGCCGGCCACGGCCTGACGGGGCAAGGAGACATCGGTGATCATCACGTTGTCCACCGGTTCGTCGCTCCCCAGCAGGATCGGGATCATCCGTGAGCCCGGGGGCAGGTGCACACCCTCGTCACCGGTCCAGCCCGTCCGCTGAAAGTCGGTGAGCAGATAGACCGCGCCGGACGGCAGAGTCGATTCTTCCAGAATGGTTTGTGCGACCTTGAGCGCTGGGCCGTACCGGGTCGAGCCGGAAGAGACCTCGATCGTGTCGAGCGCTCCCCGCAGGCGGACGCGATCGGCAGTGGAGCGTGCAACGACGTTCGCGCCGCGCGCGAAGACGACCAGTGAGGCCCGGTCGAGGGGGCCGAGTGCCGCGAAGATTGCGCGCGCCTCCGTTCGCGCCCGATCGAGCTTGTCGCCGATTGCCATGCTATACGATTGATCGATGAGGACCACGACCTCCCTCGGTCCCGACGCGGCCCCGAGAGCCAGCTCGCTCTGGTCGAGGAAGGGTCGGGCGAACGCCAGGACGAGAAGCGCTAGAGCCAGCGCACGCAGTGAGAGCAGGAACCAGTGCTGGATTCGCCGCCGCCTCTGCTCCTGGTATGGGATCTTTTGCAGGAACATCAGGGACGGGAAGTGCACGACGTTGCGCCGCTGCTTGCGCGTGAGGTGCACGACGATCGGGACGACGACACCCGCGATGCCGAGTAGGAAGAGCGGAACGAGGAAGGCGAGATTCATCGCGCTCTGCTCAGACTTTCACGCGCCAGGAGATACCGAAAAAGGGCCATGTCCAGCGGCTTCGACGTATCGAGCAGCGTGTAGTCGATTCGACTCTCTGCGAAGCGCGTCCGGAGCTCGTCTAGATGTGCCTTCACCATCTGCAGGTAGTCGTCCCTGAGCCTGCCAGGAATGACCGGTATCTGCTCTCCGGTTTCGAGATCCTCGAAGCCCGAAGCCTCCTCGAACGGGAACTCCAGCTCGTACGGGTCCATCACGTGGAAGACGATGACGTCGTGGCCCCGTGCACGCAGCGGCCCCAGAGCGCTCAGAATGACATCGGGGTCCTCGTAAAAATCGGACACGACGACGAGGATGCCCTTTCGGGCGAGCATCTCCGTGATCCGGAGCATCGGCGCCCGGAGGCTTCCCGGCCTTTCAGCTTTCGCCCGATCGAGGGTGTGCAGGATCGTGTCGAGGCGCTTCATCGACGGGGGCACGTAGTCCACGACTTCATGATCGAAGGTGACCAGGCCTATCCGATCGCGCTGCCGACTCGAGAAGAAGGTGAGACACGCGGTGAGGTATCGAGCGTAGTCGAACTTGGTTAGCGAATGACTCCCGTAATTCATCGACGCGGAGACGTCGAGCAGGACCGAGAAGTTGGAGTTCGTGTCGGCCTCGAAGAGCTTTATGTAGTGCCGGTCGGTCCGGGCGTAGAGGCGCCAGTCGATTCTGCGTATATCATCTCCGGGCATGTACGGGCGGTGCTCGGCGAAGTTCGTGCTGAAGCCCAGGAACGGCGATCGATGCAGTCCGGTCAGAAACCCGTCGACGACCGTACGGGCGAGCAACGCGAGATTCCCGATCCGGCCGAGTACGGCGGGATCCAGGAACTGTGTGCCTGCGGCGGAGGTTCGGGTGCGTGCGGTCGCCAAAGTCTGGCCTTACATGCCGGAGGACGGGACGGGCACGTACTCGAGCAGCATATCTACCAATGCGGACGCGGTGGTGCCTTCCGACTCCGCGTGGAAGTTCGTAAGCACGCGGTGCCGCATGACGGGCTGCGCGAGCGACTGGATGTCCTCGAACGTGACGTGGTAACGGCCCTGCGTGAGCGCCCGGGCCTTCGCACCGAGCACCAGGTATTGTGCCGCGCGCGGAGAGGCACCGTACGCGATCCACTTCTTGACGAAGTCGGGGCTGTCGCCGTTCGGGCTGGGGCGGCTCATCCGAACCAGATTCACCGCATAACGGAGAACGGACTCGGAGACCGGAACCCGGCGGATGAGCTCCTGAAACGCGACGAGGTCGGGGCCGGTGACCGCGTGCTTGAATTGCGGATCTTGGTTACCGGTCGTGGTACGGATGACCTCGAGCTCATCTTCCTCGCTGAGGTGATCGATCGCGATCTCGAACATGAAACGATCGAGCTGCGCTTCGGGTAGCGGATACGTGCCCTCGAGTTCGATGGGGTTCTGTGTCGCGAAGACGTAGAACGGCTCGTCGAGTACGTAGGTGCGACCCTGAACCGTGACACGATGCTCCTGCATCGCCTCGAGGAGCGCCGCCTGCGTCTTCGGAGGCGTGCGGTTGATCTCATCGGCCAAGACGATGTTGGCGAAGATCGGACCCGGTGCGAACACCATCGAGCGGCGGCCCGTCTCGGCGTCCTCCTGAATGATGTCCGTTCCGGTGATGTCGGACGGCATCAGGTCCGGCGTGAACTGCATGCGAGAGAACTTCAGATCCACCACCTGCGCGAGCGTGTGGATGAGAAGCGTCTTCGCGAGTCCCGGCACGCCGACAATCAGACTGTTCCCGCCGACGAACAGAGACAGGAGGACCTGGTCGATCACCTCATCCTGTCCGATGATCAGCTTTCTCAATTCGCTGATGATCTGCTCGCGTCCGCTCTTCAACCGGTCGGCCAGGGCGACGTCATCTGCGTCGTCCAGCTTGATTGTTCCGATCGCGTTGTCCACCAAGGTAGGTCTCCGTTAGTGAATCGTGGGCGTGAGCCCGTTGGATTGCTTCCTAATCGACGTCGGATGCGGTCAATGCGTCAAACCATAGACCACATAGTTCACACCGAGCTTGTACGCTTCGTTCGCCAAGTCGATGGGGTAGTACCCCCGATCGGAGAACTCCCAATACTCGGCGATGTCGTTGTTGTGGTTGATGATGACCATGAGTCTCTTGGTCGGGTCGTTGTCTTCGTAGATGCCGTACCAGACGGGATCGCCTCGCCCGTACGGCGGAATCACGTCCTGAGGAATGACCCGGAAGAACGAGTCGAAGATGGCGTGCGTCTCGTCCACCATGACCATGTTCGCGTCCGGGAGGGCGCGCCGAAGTTGAACCTCCAGATTGTTCAGCGTCCACCGGTCGCGGAAGTCGTCCACGATGAGGAAGCCGCCCTTTTGCAAGTACGCCCCGAGGGACTCCACTTCGGCGTTGGACGGGTTCCAGTAGCCGACTTCGACGATGTAGGCGATCGGGAACTTGAAGAGCTCCGGGTCATCCAGCATGAGCACGTTGGTCCCGTCGGTCAGCGCGGGGACGAACGTCGTCTCCTTCAGGATGGACAGGAAATTGCGTTCTGCCCGCGGATAGTCGTGAGCCCACATCGACCCACCTCGCCGGCCGAAGCCCCGGCCGCCCGACGAGTAGCGGATGCGCAGGAAGTGGTAGAGGCCGTCGTACGGGGCGTTCAAATCCGCGGGCGACTGAGGCTCGGAGCTCGAGGCTGCAGGCGCCGCTCCGGCGAGCTGAGGCTCTATGGGGCTCGGGCCGACCTTGGTATCCCTTTCGAGGTGGACGAGTCCCACCGAAAGGCCGGTCGCCGTTCCAACGACGATTGCGACAGCGAGAAAACGTGCGAGGCTCACCGGGTGTCTGCTCCGGTGCTGCCTCGCAACAGGAGCAGGAGCTCGAGCGCGTCCTCGTAGTTCGGCGCGATGCCGAGCGCTCCCATGACTGTGCGGCGGGCGGAGCGCACGTCACCCACGTCATGCTGGGCCACGGCCAGCAGATAGAGCGCCTCTGCCTCGTCGACCGGCTCTAGCGCGACGACCGCGCCACGCTCCCGAACCGCGCCCTCGAGGTTTCCGACTTCGGCGAGAAGGCCGGCGAGGCGCTCGTGCAAGTCGAGCTCGTACGGCCAGATCAGCACGGCCTTGCCTAGGGCGAGGGCGCTCTCGCCCGCCCGGCCCAGCTCGCCCAAGATCTCCGCTTCGGCGAGCAGGGCCGTGTAGTTGGACTCGGACAGCGTGTTGAGGCGCGCCAGCGCCGCTGCAGCGCGCTCGAGATCGCCTCGCTCGCGATGGATCAGGGCCAGGAACCAGTAGGGGCTGTCGGCGCCGCCGTGGCCCGGGAAGATGCGCAGCGCTGCCTGGAACTCTTCTTCCGCTTCGACGTCGCGGCCGTCGCGGAAGAGCATGACGCCGAGGCGCAGACGCGTCAGCAGGTCGCCGGGGTGCGCGCGGGCGAACGTACGCACGGCTGCGAGATCGGCGCTCCGGCCCGGAGGATCTCCGATTTGCACGAGGCCGGCGAGCGGGGAGCGAAAGAGGCTCTTCATGTGGTCTTCGAAGTCGTCGTCGAAGTCCTCGAGCCGTTGGCCCAACACGCTCTCGAAGAGCTGTTCGGTCGTCTCTCCACGGCGGTATCCCTCGAGCATCCGCCGGATGGCGTCGAAGCCATGGCGATCCTCAATGACCTGGAAGACGAGCGACGCCTGGTAATACGAGAAGATGACCTGCTGCGGATAGTCGGGCCGCATGAAGCCGTCGTTCAACTCGCTCACCTTCTTGAGCTCGCCGTCACGTAGAGCCAACAGGAACGGGATGCCTGCCTGGTGCCCCCAGCCCGCGCGCGCCTTGCGCTGTTCATGTACGGCGAGCCCTTCGGAGAACCAGCGTGGGACCCGGTTGTCCGTCATGGCGAGGTGGAACGTGTGCGAAAGCTCGTGCCAGAAGACCGATGCCCAGTTGTAGTCGCCCACCGTACGTGCCTGGGGCGAATCCATCACCAGCACACGGCCGAAGCTCACGCCGAGGGCGCCGAGTCCCGCTTCTCCCAGCGTGCGCACGGAAAAGTCGGCGTGGCTCGGGAAGAACTCCGCTCGGACCGGAAGCGTCGGCTCGACCCCGTACCGTCGGGAGAGACTGTCGAACGCCTCTTCAGCGATCGGGGCGAGGTAGGTCGCGAGGAGATCGGATTCGGTTCCGTGCAGGAAGAGCTCGAAGTGTTCCGTGCGCCGGATCTCGAAGCGTTCGAACGTGTCGAGCAAGTCCAGGCTGTTCTTGAACCACGGATTGAACGGATCGCCTGCGAACGCCCGCTCGAGGTTCGCACGTCCGGCGTCGATGTCGCCGACGCGCAGCTGGTTCATTCCCAGCAGGCCCCACGCTTCCCAGGAAGCAGGATCCAGCTCGACCGCCGCCTGGGCTCGTTCGACCGCCTGATGGTACCGGCGGGTCTGGACGGAGAGCTCGGCAAGGGCCACCTCGAACTCGGCGTAGTGAGGGTTGA
>SMVA01320426.1_pt1 | contig 10231 bp, 8 predicted proteins | sample 2456451 | NCBI WGS metagenome assembly SMVA01 (sample SAMN11095933, study PRJNA526329) | marine sediment metagenome | biome: Marine sediment; feature: Surficial sediment; material: Deep marine sediment; isolation source: Hadal surficial sediment | place: Pacific Ocean | collected 2014-05 | depth 0-1...
ACCGTGACTGCAGAACGCCATCCCGGATCGCGGGTCATGCCCTCGGTCGCAACGGGCTTCACCGACAGCCATTTCACACGCGACCTTGGCATCGCGAGCTACGGCTTCGACCCTATCGTTGTGGCAGAGGCCGAATTTTCCCGGATTCACGGCAATGATGAGCGAGTAAAACTAGCGGCGTTCAGGCGTGGAGTTGGCGATTTCCTGGCGATTATCAGTACTGTCGTTTACGAATGACCGCCAAAGCACAAAATTGCAGCCGTTTGCAGCAGTAATCAGCGAGACAGATTCCTTGCCGATCGTGCGAGCCAGGTCGCAATTTCGCACCTGATAAGAGACAAAATTACCAAATTCGTGAAAAGCACGCTTTTCTGTCCCTGGTATTGGGCGCATTTTATTGTTGAGACTTATCTCTGGCAAAAGCAACAATCCAATGTGGCTACCGACACCGGTTTACGAACGCATCCCGCAATTTTATGTGCTCCTGGGCATGCTGTTTTTCACCAACGGCCTTTATCTCGGCACTGAGTTTGAAATTACGCTCTACTATCTCGCCGCCGGAATACTTTCTTTCTTATATGGCCTTGGCGTATTCGCGATGCGACTGATCCGACGCCAAAGGCAACCCATGGTCATTAACGCACCTGAGGCTTAACCGGCCAAACGAGCAACCCGAACCGGAACGCTACTGTTCGCGAATTGCGACGGACGATCCCTGGTCAGAAGATATTTCGACCAAAGAGTCGCTACCGTAATACTTCATCACCACACTAAAACTAATGAACAAGATGACAATCGCCACGAATAAAACCAGTGGCGTTTCGTAAACGCCAGCCATGACAAAAGCGAGCAAAGTGACGCTACCGGTGATCCCCGCGTAAACGCTTTGTGTTGTCACGTGGTTTATGTGTTCGCAGTCTGCACCGACTGAAGCCAGCACCGTAGTATCCGAAATCGGTGAAATATGGTCACCGAGCAGACCACCGCTCAGTACACCCGCTATCGTCAGATACATCGACGCGTCCAGCTCAAATCCCACCGGCACGGCGATTGCCATCAATATTGCGAACGTACCATAGGACGATCCAGTAGACAGCGAGATAACCGCGCCAAGCAGGAACACGATTGCGGGGAAATATTTCGGTGACACGCTGCCACTGATCAATGCAGAAATATATTCAGCCGTGTGCAAATCCTTGGTGATCGAGCTCAGAGACCACGCCAGGACAAGCACGATGGATATATAAACGAGTGACTCCGCCCCCTCGACGAACGTGCGCAATGACTTGTTGAAGGAAACTGAATTGTAACGATACATCATCACGGCACAGGTTAGCGATGCCGAGAGATAGCCAATGATGAGCGTCGATCGAATATGTATGCCAGTCACACCGTCATGCATGGCGTGCCACGTGATCAGCCCGATAACCAGCGATAACATGACGAACAACGGCACGATGAAAGTACTCAGTCGATCCTCTGTTGCGGGCGGTTTCTCAACCGCTGGCGCATCCTGGCCGGCTTTCGCCTCGGCTGTCGAGTCACTGCTGAGATAAAGCTGTTGCGCACGCAGCATAGGCCCAAATTCCCTGCCGCTGAAAACTACTATCGGCACAGACAACAAAGCAAGGAATGCATAAAACTGATACGGAATGACCTTGATCAGGACCGCGAATGAATTTTCAGTCAGGCCGATTTCGGCGTACGACTTGTCAATCAAACTCATGATGTACGCGCCCCAACCGATGAAGGGAATCAGGATGCTGATGGGTGAGGATGTGGTATCAAGAATGTAGGCGAGTTTTTCCTTGCAGATCTTGAATTCGCGAAATACTGACCGATATAACGGACCAACGATCAGACTGTTACCGGAGTCTGTAAAAAATATTCCCAGGCCTGTCATCCAGGCCAGTATTTGCGCCCGTGCGGGCGTTGAAACTACTTTGGTCATGTGTCGGGCAAACGCTCTTGCACCACCGGAAACATCGAGCATTTTGACAAAACCGCCGATGATCAGGATCACGAGGATTACCTGTACTTGCGTGCCATTGGCAAATTCGGAAAGGACCTGGTTCTCTATCGAGTCCAGGATGGCATAGAACGGATGAAAGTCGGTAATGATCAATGAACCGAACAGAATGCCAACAATCAATGCAAGAATGACATTCCTGCTGTAGATCGCCACAAACACCGTCAAAATCGGTGGGGCAATTGAAAGAATTCCGTATTCATCCATAGTTTTTATTCTTGGTTAGCAGATGAACGGACATACTACGGCATATACAAGTTCATGATTCGACACCCGTTGCCAAATCAGAATCTGTCGGCACGATATGGCCGCAAGTCGATTTGTGGATCGCGCCCGGCAATGAGGTCCGCCGTGATAAGCGCAGTCCGCGGTCCCAGCGTCATGCCCAGATGCTGATGGCCGAACGCATAGATGACCCGGTCACATTGTGTCGCGTAACCTAGTACCGGCAACGAATCCGGCAACGACGGTCGACAACCCATCCAGACCGATTGCTCAGCGGTATCAATTCCCGGCAGCATGCGCTTTACAGCCGGAATGAGACTGCGCACTCGACTGTAGTCCGGTGCGGCATCGAGCCCGGCAAATTCGACCTGGCTTGTCAGGCGTAAACCTTCATCCATTGGCGACAAAACAAAAGAATTATCTGCGCTCATAACCGGACGCGTGAGCAAAGCTGAACTCGATACCGGTAACATGAGATGGTAACCACGTTCCGTGTCGAGCGGCACCCGGTCACCAACCTGCAGGGCAAGATCGCGCGACCACGCGCCGGCTGCGATGACAATCTTTTCTGCTGATAATGAATCTGACTGGTCGTGTATAACAATGTTGTCGGTGCCAATCTCTAGTCGTTCAGCCGCAAACCTTTGCAAACGCCCTCCCCGACTCAGAAACAAATCGACCATACCACGTGTCATTTTCCCTGGATCGATGATTAGTAATCCGTCCCGAACAAGAAGCCCGTGTGTGAATATCGGTGCCAAGCGGGGTTCGAGATCCTGAACTCCAGCCGGATCCAGAATCTCGTAAGGAACGCCCAGCTTATCCATTAATAATCGTGCGAATGCAGTTCGGGAAAACGATGCGTCCGACTCGTATACCTTCAACCAGTCCGCCGGCCGCAGCAAATCAACAAGGCTTGTATCAGATATCAGCGTATACCAGCTATCCGCAGCGGTTTTTGTCAGCGCGTGCAGGTTTTTCGCGTTTGCATATACTCGCGAGCGCCGGCTCTCGTTTAGGAAACGCAGCATCCACGGTAGCGCCCTGGGAAAATAGCTGAGCCTGATCGTAAATGGCGACAATGGTCGGCCGATCATGCGCAAAACGTCAAAGACAATGCCCGGCATGGCGGTTGGAGCACATGAAGCGTTTACTATCGCGCCGGCGTTACCAAATGATGCGCCGGCACATGGCCCTTCCCGATCAATCAAGATTACCTTGTGCCCATCCCGCTGCAGTGCCAGCGCGGTCGTTGCGCCTACAATACCGGCACCGATCACAACGATGTTTTGGCCGGACATCAGGCAGAAAACTTAAAACGAATTTTCACGAATTTGATTATCGGCCGTCCCAGGCGAGACGGGTAGCGGCTGCTTTCAATTTGCGACGATTTTCATCCGTAGGCGGCGGCTCCGACTCGCCAAATATGGCGCGCACCCAATTGCCATCTGTCGGGTTTGGCAACAAGATGAATTTCGTGCCCCAGTCAGCCCGATCGCGTTCCATCAAAGCAAGTCGCTCATCGACATCTTCGACATAGTAATCCCGCTTGTAGTCATTGAGGTTATCACCAAGCAGGACGACAACATTGAAATCCTCAGCAATCTGATTCCTTGCCGGCGTTTTATCCGATGACTCACGAAAAACAAAAAGATGATCTTTATCGGCAAATGGAACATCCAGGTACTTCAATTGGGCCAGCGCATACGCGTAGGTTCGTTCTCCCTGGTTGCGGCTGGTAACATAAAAGACTTCGACGCCCTGCTCGCGGCAATAGTTAAAGAAATCACGAGAACCAGGAACTGCGGTTACGAGGTTATTCGGCAACCACTCGTCCCAGATTGCATCATCAAAGAAATCCTTGTTCTCATTGATAAGATAGCCCCAGTAACTACCAACGTGCAGCATCGTGTTATCCATATCCGTGATGACAGCTAATGGTCGAGCGCCCTCCTTTTGTCGCGATAGCGCATCGTCAAGTCGCATCCGCGCAAGGTTGTAGGCCTGATAACAAAGCGCACGATATTCCGCCGCGGTCTGTTTCCAGGCGACTGCCCACAGCAGACTATTATTGAGTCCTTCAGCATGCGGTTCATCGCCTGCGGCCGCGCCCGGCACAGTGGCGATAACCCCGCCAGCGAGCAAAAGGGTCAGCAATCTTCTTCTTTCCCCGGTCTCGACCTCATTCACCTTATGGTTATTCATCGCATTGTGTCCCCAGGTCCTGCCAGTGTCCTGACAAGTGGAATCCATGTCGCCTGGCGTTATGCAGGCTACCTTCTTGCCTTGCGTTAGTCCAAAAAAAACCGAACCAGCGCAATGGATACAAACTGTTGGTAGTTGGCGACAGTGTTCGTAGCGGCTAATTCAGCGTATCATTTATCGTAATGACCGACTTACCAGCAGGTATGCATCGTTGAAATATCTCGCAAATTTTTTCGTAAATGTAAGGATCGACAACAGCAGACTGATCCGCACATTTGTAGCGCTCGCCACACTGTCTGTGCTTACCGCATGCGGTGGCGGCGGGGGTGGCGGTACGACTACTCCACCGCCACCCCCACCCCCACCGGGTGGTACTGGCTGGCAAATGGGTATGTTCATGCCGGCAAGCACGTTTGCCGGGCAGTGTCAGACGCCCCGTCCTGGAACCGGTGACATGCAAGGCATGACAGTCGATGAAAACAATTTCCTGCGATCATTTAGCGACGACACCTATCTTTGGTACAGCGAAATAACTGATCAGGATCCGGGGCCATTTAATGATCCGATCGCTTATTTCGGCGTCTTGAGAACAACGGCCACGACCGCCTCGGGACAAGACAAAGATAAGTTTCACTTCACGTTCGATACCGAGGAATGGATTCAGCTGTCGCAAAGTGGCGTATCAGCCGGTTACGGTGCCAGCTTCGCAGTTTTGGCCGGAGCGCCACCGAGAGAAATCGTGGTCGCTTATACCGATCCCAATACACCGGCGACCAATCTGCCCATTCCACTGACGCGCGGTGCCACCATTATCTCGGTCGATGGTGCTGCCGTCGTCGATGGTGACCCGGCCGTATTGAATGCCGGATTGTTTCAGGCCAGCGCCGGTGAAACACACGACTTCGAAGTTCTGGACCTCGGTGCGCAGACGAGTCGCACGATCACGATGACCGCGGCAAATATCGCCTCCACACCGGTACAAAATGTTCGTGTCATCGATACGCCCACGGGCCGAATCGGCTACATGCTTTTCAATGATCATATTGCGACGGCAGAAGAAGGCCTGGTCGATGCTGTCAATCAGTTGAATGCGGGACAGGGCATCGATGAACTGGTCCTGGATCTGCGCTACAACGGCGGCGGTTTTTTGGCTATTGCCAGTCAGATGGCGTACATGATCGCCGGATCGGCTCAGACCGCCGGGCGAACATTTGAAACCACTCAATTCAATGACAAGCACACCATCACGGATATTTTCGGTCGCCCGATAACCCCCACGCCGTTTTTTGACGTCACGCTCGGCCCGCCCTTCCCGTTGCCGCCAGGCCAGCCGCTGCCGACGCTTGATTTGTCGCGCGTCTACGTAATCACAAGTTCTGGCACCTGTTCGGCCAGTGAAGCCGTTATGAATGGCCTGCGCGGCATTGGTGTCGAGGTCATTCAGATCGGCTCAACCACTTGCGGCAAACCCTATGGCTTTTTTCCCCAGGACAACTGCGGCACGACCTATTTCACCATCCAGTTTCGCGGTGTAAACGAGATGAACTTTGGTGACTACTCGGATGGATTCGTGCCCTCTGCTGCTGACGATGGACAGGCGAACGTCCTTGGTTGCCCGGTTCAGGACGACTTCACGAAATTGCTTGGCGACCCAACAGAAAATCGACTTGAGGTCGCATTGGCGCATCAAGCCGGTATGGGATGTATTACCCCCGTAGGCGTCGCCTCGGGTGTCTTGAGCAAGACCGGCATACCAATGAATGCTGCCGACGGGATCGTGCCAAAATCACTCTGGCACACCAATCGCATCATGCGACCACGATGACTCGCGCATTGCAGCCTGGGGCACTGATGCTTGCGCTCGTATCATTGCTGGTCGGCTGCCAGACTCTGGCAACGGACGGCGATGTCGCTGCACGGATAACAAGCCCGGATTCTGAGAGTCGCAAAGCGTTGCAGGACGCAGTCAACGACGCACTGAATACGAATGTCATGCTCGCTGACGATGCACTGACCGACAGCAGCGTGCTCACAATCGAGCGCAATCCGCCACGCAGCATGGAAAACCTGAATGCACAGGGACGTAATATGGACATGCCCATGCAGTTTCGGCTGGTGCTCAATGACGGTGACTGCGTGCTCATCTTCACGGCTGACGATTCCCGCCGGAAACTGGCAGACACCAGCTGCGTCGCAGAGTAGCGTCGCTGACGCTGGCGAATCGCGGCTATAGCCGCGAAATCTCAAAATCTATGTTCACTGTCTGAAGCACCGCTGTGCCAGATCACCAATTTTGCTCCTACGGCTCAAAATCTTGACGCAGCGCATATAAATCAACGTCTTATTACTGTTACCTTATGACTCTTCGAGCTCTGCGAGCTCCGGACAGCCCCCGTAGACAATGTTTATACCCGTCAAAGCAGATTTCAAACTGACACGCTTTCCGTACCTGACGGTACTGGTCTGCGTGATCTGCCTTGGTGTGTTCCTTAAGCAGATAAGCGATTGGCAAGCGTACGAAAGCGCGATGGTCGACTTTTGCGATGCACCGCGAAGCAACCTGAAGCGCATGATTTTTCGCGACATCGCCGGCGAGGAAAACGAGATGCCGTGCGTTGATGTGGTCTACTGGATCGCCGAGTCTGACAATGAAAAAGAAACAATCGCCGAAATTGCCGCCGAAGTCGATCCGATCACTGGTTTGACTGCGGATGATTCACGCCTGTACGTAACAAACATGTTGACCGAAGAGCTGAGGAACTATCACATCAAAGTTCCCGAAAACCCCGACGAGGGGCTCGCCTATGAAACAGATTCCTGGAATCCCGTCACCATGCTGACTTCTACGTTCGCCCATGGCAGCTGGTCGCACATCATTTTCAACCTGATCTTCTTTATAGCCTTCGCCGCCGCCGTTGAGGTTCTGATTGGCAGTTTTGCATACATTGTCGCTTTCATCGTGATTGGTCTGGCGGCCGGAATTTTCTCCTCTGTCTCGGGAATGCTCTCCGGCGCGCATTTCACAACGGTGGGCTTGTCCGGCGTCGTCACCGGCATGATAGGACTGTTCGCCTTTTTGCTGCCACATGGCCGCATTCGATGTTATTACTGGTTCGTAATCTTCATCGGCTCCGTTGCAGTGCCGGCCTGGGCCCTGGCGCTCTGGTACATTGGCGGCGACATCTACAAATTATTTGCCTATGACGATCACGGCATCGTCAATGTCATGGCACACGTATCCGGCGGCATCGCCGGCTACCTCTTCGGCCTGGTTTTCCTGCGCGGCCTGCGCTGGCAAATGAAACACCAGCAGGGAGAAATAGATCGCCACGCCCTGATGCCCGGCCGCTGACCCCAAAACAATCCGGGGTCGAACCCACGGCTGCCCCATAAACCCAAGATCGGTGTCCGGATGGAGCATCAAGTTGACTTGAAAAACCCGCAATCGCCCGCTGGCGATGTCCCAAATCCGCAAGAATGCCGGAACATTGCGCCAACGCTTCAGCCCGCGGCCAGGAAACTCGTCTTTATGGGACAGCAGTGGGTCGAACCGAGGGTTTTTTCGAAACATTTCGGTTCGGCCCTGACATTTTTTTCAGGTATGGAGCGGGTGAAGGGAATCGAACCCTCATTCTCAGCTTGGGAAGCTGATGTTCTACCGTTGAACTACACCCGCGAAATCGTAGCAGACCCCGGATTGTACCGATGACCATAGCGTAGTGTCACCACCTGACGGTAGAGGAATTGCAGCGCCAAATACTGGCACTGTGCCCCGGGCATCGCGATCGCAGCGCCTTCGCAATATCAGTCGTTATTTGATATCGTGCGTGCGCGGTAACGCGCGCCGCGCCAACAAAACAATTGATCAACGGGAAAAGATCCACGACTGGACAAAGATACTCTCACGTGTAGGAGCAATACATGAACCACCAATGCCAGCTGCTTTCTTTGCTTATCTCTTTGTCTATGGTGCTCACCGCGCCTGTAGCGATTGCCCAGGATGAAACGGGCAACAAGCCGAATATTGTCGTCATCTGGGGTGACGACATTGGCCAGAGTGATATTAGTGCTTACACACGCGGCTTAATGGGGTTTCAGACACCGAACATAGATCGCGTCGCGAACGAAGGCATGCTTTTTACCGATTACTATGCCGAGCAGAGTTGCACTGCGGGTCGATCGGCATTCATTACTGGTCAAAGCGTATTTCGCACGGGTCTGAGTAAAGTGGGTATGCCTGGTGCGACGGAAGGCATGAACGAGAAAGACCCGACCATCGCCGAACTTCTAAAGCCCCTGGGTTATGCCACCGGCCAGTTTGGTAAAAACCATCTCGGTGACCGGAATGAAATGCTGCCGACCAATCATGGCTTTGACGAGTTCTACGGTAACCTTTATCACCTGAACGCCGAGGAAGAGCCGGAGCATCCGGACTACCCGACCGATCCAGAGTTTCGAAAAAAGTTTGGGCCCCGTGGTGTGATTCACAGTTACTGGAATGACGACGGTGAACTGATTATCGTTGACACAGGCCCGCTTACACGCAAGCGTATGGAAACGATCGACGATGATGTTGCCGATCGCGCTGCACATTTCCTTGATGAGCAGGTCAAGGCAGGTAAGCCCGTCTTTCTTTGGGTGAATTTTACACATATGCATTTTCGCACCCACCCTAAACCCGAGAGCGTGGGTCAGGCGGGGCGTTGGCAAAGCGAATACCACGATACGATGATCGATCATGATCGAAATGTAGGAACTATTCTCGACAAGATTGACGAACTCGGTATTGCCGACAATACAATTGTCATGTACAGCACTGACAACGGCCCGCACATGAATACCTGGCCGGATGCGGGCATGACGCCGTTCCGCAACGAAAAGAATTCAAACTGGGAAGGCGCGTATCGCGTCCCCGCGTTCGTGCGCTGGCCGGGCGTGATAGAACCGGGCTCAGTATCCAACGACATCGTGTCGCACCTGGACTGGATGCCGACGTTTGTAGCCGCAGCAGGTGATTCGGAGGTCAAGCAAAAGTTGCTTAAAGGTCATAGAGCTGGACGCAATGGCCGTACCAGGTACAAGGTTCACCTGGACGGCTACAACCTTTTGCCCAGCTTGAAAGGCGAGGAAGATCATCCCCGTCAGGAATTTTTCTACTTCTCCGACGATGGCGATTTGACTGGGCTGCGCTTCGACAACTGGAAAATCGTGTTCGCGCAGCAACGTGAGGCGGGCACCCTTAGTATCTGGAGTGAGCCCTACACATTTACGCGAATACCGTGGCTGTTTAACCTGCGCACCGATCCTTACGAGCGGGCAACGATTACGTCCAATACCTATTGGGACTGGTACCTTGATCGCGCTTTCCTGCTGATTCCCGCACAGGCCTATGTTGGCGAATTCCTGGAAACCTTCAAGGAGTATCCGCCGCGACAGGAGGCGGCAACGTTTACCATTGATCGGATTCTGGAAAGGCTGACGCCGGCAAGCCATTAAAATGTTTGCAGCCGAATTGCGAACCGGCCGGTTCCGATCGATCGCCCTGATACTTTGGCTGGTATCGGTATCAAGCGCGTGCGTCGGAGAGAATGCGCCACAACAAGAAGTACCCCAGGAGGGAGGCGTGACGAATGCACTGGCTTCCTGGAATCCGGGGCCGGCCCGTAAAGCTATCGAGGACTTTGTCGCCCGAGTCACAACGCCCGGCGAAGCAGGATTCGTGCCCGAGGCCGAGCGCATTGCCGTATTCGACAACGATGGCACGCTCTGGTC
>SMVA01244332.1_pt1 | contig 10230 bp, 7 predicted proteins | sample 2456451 | NCBI WGS metagenome assembly SMVA01 (sample SAMN11095933, study PRJNA526329) | marine sediment metagenome | biome: Marine sediment; feature: Surficial sediment; material: Deep marine sediment; isolation source: Hadal surficial sediment | place: Pacific Ocean | collected 2014-05 | depth 0-1...
TCATCATTGTCGATTTTATCGATATGGCGGATGAAGAACACCGCCGTCAAGTCATGCGTTCGTTTGAGCGGGCGCTGGAACGGGATCACGCCAAAACTACGCTGACTCCCATATCTGCGCTGGGCCTGGTCGAAATGACCCGGAAAAGAACGACTGAAAGCCTCGAGCGGCGCTTGTGTATTCCCTGCCCACATTGCGATGGTCGTGGTAGCGTAAAGAGCACAGAAACGGTTTGCCTGGAGATTTTTCGGGAAATCGTGCGTTCCAGCAGGCAGTTTGAGGCACATAAATTGATGGTGCTGGCATCTTCGCAGGTGGTTGAGAGTATCCTCGATGAGCAGTCTGTAACCATCGCTGAACTCGAAGAACTGACCGGCAAGACCATTCGTTTTCAAACGGAAGACCAATACGCTCAGGAACAATTCGATGTCGTCTTACTCTGAACTTGATAGTAATGATGAGCCTGAAGATTAATTTGCGCCGGGCCAGGACCTTGATCTGGACTGCCATGTCCATTTTAATCATCCTGGCTGCGGTATTGGTGGGTGTCGGTAAATTGTTGATGCCGTACAGCGACCGTTATCAGGACCGCCTGGAAGCCTGGCTTTCCGAAGAGTTCGGGCGCCCGGTCGTGTTGGAAAGCTTCCAAGGTGAATGGAATGCTTTTGGACCGAGATTGACTTTGCACGGAATGAGACTGCTGCCATCGACGCGAAGCGATCCCGGCGAATCTGGAGTCATTGTGATCGAATCCGCTGCATTGGACATCAAGCCATTGAATGCATTGATTCCTGGTCGCCCGCTATACAATTTCCGGGTCATCGGTGCAGATTTACAATTGTTGCGCACGGCTGACGACCGGCTGGAACTTTCCGGTTTCGGTGTCAGCGGCAGGGGTACGGGTGATAGCAGTTCCGGCCTGATGGAACTGGCGAGAGTGGGCGAAGTGATCCTGCAGGACTCCAACCTCGAATACCTGGATGAGAAACACGACATTCACCTTCGGTTTTCTTCAATTAATGGACGGCTGCACATGGATGGGAACGAATTCTCTACCGAAATCCAGGCCAATCTATACGATGCTCGCAGTGAACTCGTTTACGGGGAAGTGGAAGCCACTCTTTTGTTCGTACTGGACGAGAATCAGAAGATGACCCAGGCTGCCTGGCAGGCGTCAGCCCGGGAACTCATGCTGGCTGCCTTGCAGGGCAAGCTTCCGGCTAACCCATTTCTGCCTTTGACCGGCTGGCTCAATGCCGAGTTGTGGGGGGACTGGTCACACAGTGAGGGTCTGCGGATCCAGGGGGTCAGTGACCTGAAGGATGCCCGGTTGGTCAGCAACCATCAGGATCTGGCGATTGACCACCTCAACATGCGTTTCAACTGGCACTTCCGCGAAAAAGGGCGGTGGCGGCTCGATATCGCAGATTTTCTGTTTGAAGGTGAAAATGAGTCATGGACAGCGCCCAATATCTCCCTGGCCCGCAATATCCCGCAAGACATGGGTTTGTGGATCAGTGCAGACCAGTTACCCCTCGGATTTTCCCTTGATGTCACCCGGGATATCATGTCCATTTATGCAACACAGTGGCCCGCCTCGCTGCCCCAGGCCATCTCGGGCCGGGTAGACAACCTGGAACTGATTCTCAATCAATCATGGCAAATCGAATTTGCGCGTGGTTCCTTTACCGGGGTCAGTGTTGCAGCATCGGACCGATTGCCAAGTGTGCAGGGGTTGGACGCTGTCGTTGCGCTGCAGCATGGTTCAGGTAGCATCGATTTGACGGGCTCAAAGATCTCGCTGGATTGGCCGCAGATGTTTGATGAACGTTTGCATTTCACGGTGCCGGCGTGTCATCTCGACCTTGCCTGGGGTGGGCAATGGCAGGCAGTGCTCAACGATTGCAGCCTGGAAAACGAAGATTTTGCGATTACAGGCCACGTGATGATAGCTTCCAATGAAGATAAACCGGCTATCGATGCCAGTATTGTGTTGAGCCGTGGAACGATCAGGGCTTTGGGCTCCTACTGGCCTGAAGCAATTATGAAAGAAAACACCGTGCGCTGGTTGCGCAAGAGCCTGGTGGAGGGTGAGATCATTAGCGGCCGGGCCCAGATGCATGGTGATCTGGACGACTGGCCGTTCCGGCAGGGTGAAGGTCGATTTGAGGCCGTGGCCGAAGTGCGCAACGGGTTGCTGGATTATGTGGTGGGTTGGCCTGAAGCCAGGCGTGTCGATGCCGTGGTCCGTTTCGTGAATACGTCGATGGATATTGAAGGCCGTATCGGGGATATTGGGGGTGTTCCCGTACATTCGGTTCGGGCAAACATTGCCGATATGAAATTGCCGGTGCTGGAAGTAAATTATTCGGCTGACAGCGAATTATCCGAATTGCTGGACTTCATTAAACAGTCACCGATCCAACAGCACATCAATACCGATTTGTCACGCTTCGAATTCAGTGGTCCAGCCAGCACACATGGCGATTTGATATTCCCCCTGGGCCGTTCCAGAGGGGAAATGAGCGTCGATGGCCGAGTCCTTATTCAGCACAATCGTTTCTCGGATCCCGCCAGTGATATTACCTTCGAGAACATAAATGGTGAACTGCAGTACACCCACCGGGGATTCAAGGGCCTGGGCTTGAAGGCCTCTTTCCGGGACCAGCCCGCGACCATCGATGTGATGGCCGATGCCGATCACGAAGAGAAATTCAGGGCTGACGTAAAAGGGCATTTTAGGGTACGTGATGCAATCCCCGGCTTTTTGCTGGAACGCTATTCAGCATTGGCGCAGATCAAGGGAAGCAGTGACTGGGTGGCCTCAATTGTGGTTGGTTCCAAGCAAGGTGGTGATGAATCAGAGACCATTTTACTGCTGCGTTCTGACCTCGATGGTGTCGATCTGAATCTTCCCGCGCCGTTGAACAAATCGGCCGGTGACCGTTGGCCGTTATTGCTTCGCTATCCGCTGAGCGGGGAAAGCAGGTTGCTGGAGATTGAAATTGCCGACCGGGCAACACTGCGCTTCATGTTGTCAGCAGAGTCTGAAATTCCCAAAAGTGCCGTTATTCGAGTCGGTGAGGGAAAATCGGAACTGCCTGCCGACGGATTTATCAGGATTGAAGGAAATCCCAGAAAATTTGACCTTGACGGTTGGGCTGATGTAATCATCGATGAAGCGATTGAAGGCGAAGGCCTGGGTGGCCTGGAGTTGGAAACCGGCCGCCTGACCACTGGGCAGCTGGTATTTCTTGACCGCCTGTTCGACGACGTCACGGTAGAATTCAACATGGTCGAGAATGATTTTAAAGCCAGCTTCAGCGGGGAGGACATCGACGGAAAAGTCAGTTTCACACGCAGGGGTAGTGGGCCGCCGAGCCTTTCAGCCGAGTTCGAACGCCTGGTCTTGGACGTCCCGATTTCATCGGGCATGGAGATGGATTCGGATCCGGCCGAACTGCCCTCTTTGCACCTTTACGCGAAATCATTCCGTTATGCAGGCATTGAATTGGGTGAGACACGAGTAGAGGCTTATCCCACCCCGACCGGGTTTCACTTTGAGAAAGTGGAGGCTGCTTCGGATCAGCTGACCGTGAAAGCGAGCGGAGACTGGTCGCTGGAAGATCAACGGCATCGGTCGAACTTCGACATCCACATGACTTCGGAATCGCTGGGTAGTTTCCTGCAGTCGATGGATATCAGTTCTTCAATGGGCGGGGGGCAGACGATGGTGCGTTTTAGTGCCTGGTGGCCGGGGTCGCCGGCCAAATTTGCGCTGTCACGGCTTAATGGGGAAGTTGAATTCACGGTAGTTCAGGGCAATATTAAGGATGCCAACACTGGGATAGGACGGTTGCTGGGCCTGTTGAGCATCCAGTCACTTCCCAAGAGGCTTGCGCTGGATTTCAGGGATGTGTTCGACTCCGGATTTTCTTTTGACGAAGCCAGCGGAACGTTCGCGCTGGAGAACGGCCTGGCAACCACCGATGACGTGCTATTGAAATCGCCAGCAGCTACGATCACTATGTCGGGGAGTACGAACCTGGTCGATAAACAGTATGATCAGTTGCTGACAATCAAACCCGGCCTGGGAAACACACTTCCCATTATCGGGGTCATCGCAGCCGGTCCAGGTGGGGCTGCTGCAGGGCTGGCTCTGCAGGGATTGTTGCAGGATCAATTGGGGGAAGCCACGCAGGTACAATACAGCGTAAGCGGCAGTTGGGATGAACCCGTCATTGAGCAGGTGAACAAACCGTCTGCGGAGGGTTAAAAGCTATAGATATGAACCGCACAAATATGGCAAGCCAATGACAGATGCGCTCAAACTGGCAGAGCAGCAGTTGCTGTCACCCGGCGGGCTGGACCAGGTGCAGTTGGAACGAGTTCTGGCTCACCTGATGGGGCCGGCAGTTGATGCCGGTGACCTTTATTTTCAGTCCATCAGCCACGAATCGTGGTTGCTCGAGGACGGATTGGTCCGGTCTGGCTCACATTCCGTGGAACAGGGTGTCGGCATCCGGGCCATCAGTGGTGAAAAGACCGGTTTTGCCTACGCGGACGAGATTCTGATGCCCGCCCTGCTGGAAGCGTCTGGTGCAGCGCGGGCAATCGCCCGCCATGGTCAGGAGGGGCAGGTGCAGGCCTGGAGAAAGCAACAGCCTCGGGCCTTGTATGGCGCTGAGGATCCCTTATTGGCACTGGGCGCGGAGGATAAAGTTGACTTGCTGCGGCAGGTTGACAGTTACACACGCTCCATAGACCCGCGCGTCAGCCAGGTGATAGCCAGCCTCGCAGCCACTTATGAGACTATCCTGGTGGCAGCCACCGATGGTACTTTCGCAGCCGATATCCGGCCGCTGGTTCGCCTCAGTGTCAATGTGATAGTGGAACAGGGTGGCAGGCGTGAGCAGGGCAGTGACGGGGGTGGCGGTCGTTTCAATTACAGCGATCTGATCGAAAACAATAGCTGGCAGCGAATGGCGGATGAGGCAGTGCGCCAGGCACTGATCAACCTCGAGGCCGGTCCGGCCCCGGCTGGAACCATGACGGTTGTTCTTGGTCCCGGTTGGCCGGGTATTTTGCTCCATGAAGCGGTGGGGCACGGATTGGAGGGTGATTTCAACCGCAAAGGCACTTCGGCGTTTAGCGGAAGGCTGGGTGAAAAAGTCGCCGCCGATTGTGTCACTGTGGTGGATGACGGAACCATTGAACGGCGCCGTGGTTCCCTGACCATCGACGATGAAGGTACACCAACTGAGCGGACCGTTTTGATTGAAAATGGTGTGCTCAGAACGTATATGCAGGACAAGCTCAACGCTCGCCTGATGAATATGTCGCCTACCGGGAATGGCCGTCGTGAATCGTTCGCGCATTTACCGATGCCACGTATGACCAACACCTTCATGCTGCCTGGCGAGTTTGAGGCTGAAGAGATTATAGCCTCGGTGGACAAGGGTTTGTACGCAGTGAATTTTTCTGGCGGCCAGGTCGATATAACATCGGGACGGTTTGTGTTTTCAGCCAGTGAAGCCTACCTGGTGGAAAACGGAAAAATTACTCGCCCGGTGAAGGGTGCAACGCTGATTGGCAACGGCCCGGATGCCATGACCCGGGTCTCGATGGTGGGCAACGATCTCAAACTCGATGCGGGTATCGGTGTTTGCGGCAAGGAAGGCCAAAGTATTCCAGTGGGTGTGGGTCAGCCCACCCTGCGAATCGACGGTCTGACCGTCGGCGGTACCGAGACATAGCTGAGTATTACAAAAGCGCTGGCAGCGGTTCGTTTTCGTCCATATCGCGCAGCAGGCGAAAAAGGGCGCGGGATGAGGCCGGTGGCTTTCCCCTTGATGCTTCACGTTGAGTATTGCGAATCAGTTGGCGAATGGCCTGGCCATCTGCTTCGTGCCGTTGCTGCAGTAGAATTCCCAGCGCTGCGTCACCCGATTCCAGCAGGAAATCACGCCAGTTTTCCGCCCGATGATGGCGTACCCGCAGCTGCCTGGCTTTGTTCTGGAACGAATCAATGCTTTCCCTGATGGGAGTGGCATCGATCCGCCGGAGCTGCTTGGCGATGAATTGTAATTGCCTTTTGCCGGCGACATGGGAGCGTATTTTCCGGGCCTCTTGCACGGCTTCACGAACGCTTGCTTCCAGTGGCACCTTGGCCAGCTGGGAAGAACTCAAGCTGATCAGTTCAGAAGCAAGAGATTTAACCAGCTGCGCATCACGTTTGCGCTGGCTTTTACTGATAAACTCTATCTCCCGGGAAAGCTTTTCCTTGCGTCCGTTCATTTTCTATCTGAATATTCTCATCCTGTTAAAGAATCCGCTGACCTGTATATGAACTCTTATCTTGCATCCAGATTAATTCAGGGGAAATGGGTTTATGCCTGATCAAACCATGGTAACGCAGTCGCGGCTCGATCGTGAAGCTGAACTCGATGCGCTTGAATCTCACGTGCAGCGGACATTGCGCCGTGCGCGCAAAGCCGGTGCGACCGCTGCTGAAGTTTCCGCCCACACCAGCCAGGGTCTTTCAGTCACGGTCCGCCTGGGAGAAGTGGAAACGCTGGAGCATATGCAGGACCGCGGAATCAATGTCACGGTCTACGTTGGAAAACGCACGGGGCATGCCAGCAGCGCCGACCTGCGTGTCCAGTCCATTGAAGCCTGCGTAGAGCGTGCCATGGAAATTGCCCGGTACACCCAGGAAGACAGTTGTAATGGGTTGGCCGAGACTGGACTGCTTGCAACGGAGTTTCCAGACCTGGACCTGTGGCATCCAAGCAGCGTGGATGCAGATGCGGCAGTAGAAAGGGCGCTCGCCTGCGAAGCGGCCGGGCGTGCTGATAAGAGGATTACAAATTCGGAGGGCGCTTCCTTCAATGCCGGCCTGGGACTGGCTGTCTACGGCAACTCCAATCAGTTCATCGGCAGAAGTACCGGAACGCGTTTCGGGCAGAGCTGCATCCTGCTGGCCGGTAAGGGTGATGGGATGCAGCGAGACTACAGTTATGACAGCCGTCGTAATTTGCAGGACTTGGAATCTCCCGAGCAGACCGGAGCCGAGGCTGCCCGGCGTACCATTCGAAGGTTGAACGCCCGCAAGTTGACCACGGGTGAGATGCTGGTGTTGCTGTCGTCTGAAGTGGCCAAGGGAATGGTCGGTCATCTGATTGGTGCAATTTCCGGTACTGCCTTGTACCGGAATGCGTCTTTTTTGAAAGACACGGTGGGTGAGCAGCTTTTTCCAGGGTGGCTGAATATCCTGGAGCGCCCCCACTTGCTGCGCGGCGCCGGCAGCGCCTCATTCGATGGTGAAGGGGTGATGACCCGGGCCAGAAATATCATCGATGCGGGAGTTCTGCAGGGTTACGTAATGTCCAGCTATTCGGCGCGACGCCTGGGGCTGCAAACAAGCGGAAATTCTGGTGGCGTGAGAAACCTGCTGCTGGAACCGGGTGGCGAGGGCTGTGACGACTTGTTCCGGGAAATGCAAAACGGATTCTACGTAACCGAGGTCATGGGGCAGGGCGTCAACCAGTTAACCGGCGATTATTCGCGCGGCGCAGTAGGATTGCTGGTTGAAAATGGTGAAATTTCCCACGCGGTCGAGGAAGTGACCATCGCGGGAAAACTGCGGGATATTTTCCGCAACGTCGTTGCAGTCGGTAATAATGTAGACACCCGCGGGAACATACATGCGGGGCCGGTGTTGATCAGCGGGATGACTGTAGCCGGCAAGTGAATGTGTTCAAACTCATGCGTGTGGTCGTGCTGCTCAGTATTTTGTTGGTGTTGGTAGCTGGCACCTGGATAACGGAGAAGCGGCTGGCCAGCTGGGATCGCCCGGCCAGGGTGGCCGTTTATCCGATCGTTGCAGACGATGCTGCGATAACGTTGGATTATGCACAAAATATTGACGAGTCAAGTTTCGTGGCTGTAAACGATTTCATGGCGCGCGAATCCATGCCTTATGGAATAACGGTGACTCCGGCTTTTTATTTCGACGTGGCGCAGGTGTCCACCGAGCTTCCGCCGGAAATTCCGGACCGGTTCAGCTCCATGGCCATAGCATGGTGGAGCTTGAAGATGCGCTGGTGGGCCTGGAAAATGGATAACAACGATGACCTGGTCGGGACCGATATTCAAATGTTCATTCTCTATCATGGTGTCAAAACCCACGCTGAATTAGATATTTCCGTCGGTATGCGCAAGGGGCGCTATGGCGTGGTCAACGCTTTTGCCGCGAAGTCGATGAGCTCGCGTAATCTGGTTATTTTCACCCATGAATTAATGCATGTGTTCGGCGCTTCGGATAAGTACATCCGAGCCACCGGAGAGCCCGAATATCCATTTGGGTTTGCAGATCCGGACCAACACCCGGTTTTGCCTCAAAAGCGTGCTGAAATCATGGGCGGCAGAATTCCGTTGAGTTCCACCGTTTCCAAGATGCCCCGGTCTCTCGAACAATGCAAAATCGGTAGGCAGACTGCGGAGGAAATCGGGTTTTTTACACCGTCAATCGATTAGGGCCTGTAGTCACTTGCCGGCTGATCGATGTGAATTGCATGATCCGCATCACATTCCGGTTTTCCACGTCTTGCGGTAGTTATGCTTCATGGTTATGCTTGCGCGCGGCACATGGGATCATTTTATGCGAAGAATACTGCTTGCTGGAAACTGGAAAATGCATGGCTCCACGGAGATGGTTGAGTCGCTGCTAAACGAACTGCTTGTTGCCTCGCAGCAGGAGAGCTCGGTTGATATGGCAGTGTTTCCGCCATTCCCTTACCTGGCGCAGGTTCAGGCGTTGCTGCAGGACAGCAAAATTTCCTGGGGAGCCCAGAATCTAAACCCGGCGGAACAGGGCGCATTCACCGGAGATATTTCCGCTGGCATGCTGGTGGATTTTGATTGCCGCTACGTGCTGGTGGGTCATTCTGAGCGCCGTGCCCTGTTTGGTGAGAGTGACAAAGATGTCGCCATGAGGTTTGCAGCCGCACATCGCTCCGGCCTGGAACCGGTGCTCTGTGTGGGAGAAACGCTGGCAGAAAGGCAAAACGGGGAGACCGAATCCGTGGTGGAACGCCAGCTTGATGCGGTATTGCAAGTCAGTGGGATCGGGGCGTTTGCACGTGCCGTGATTGCCTATGAGCCAGTGTGGGCAATAGGAACCGGCAAGACGGCGACGCCGGGCCAGGCTCAGGCCGTGCATGCATACATACGTAAGAAAATCAGTTCACAGGATGGTATAATAGGCAGTCATATACATATTTTGTACGGCGGCAGTGTGAACGGTTCCAATGCCGCCGATTTATTTGCCCGGGAAGATATAGACGGCGGGCTGGTTGGAGGCGCTTCGTTAACGGCTGAAAATTTCCTGGCGATTCGCGATTCCGCCGCCTGATCGCTTCCTGGCTGGATGGATTTTTTATGCAGGCACTAAATATTTTTCACGTGTTGATCGCCGTCTCGATGGTAGCGTTCATACTGATTCAAAAAGGACAGGGCGCAACGGCCGGGGCCGCTTTTGGAAGCGGTGCTTCGGGAACCGTTTTTGGTGCCAGGGGCGCCGGTACCTTTCTTAGCCGGACCACCTGGGTACTGGCAGGGCTGTTCTGTACCATTAGCCTGGTCATGGCGGTGATGGTTTCACGCACATCGGCCCTGCCTGAAAACGACCTTGGAGTCGTGGGTGCAGGTCAGACTCAGGTAGCGCCGGTCATTGAAAATGATGTGGGGGCCAGCGATGCGAGGGAGGAGGAAGTATCCGTCGGTGCTGACGATTCAGTGGAATCCGATCTGCCATTCATAGACACAGCTGCAGACAGTGTTGACGGCTATGGGGTCCAGACCGGCAGTGCGCTCAACGATTTACCCAGAGATTTACCCGGGGATCTGCCCGTACTGGACACCGAAGTCATTGAAAATACCCAAACAGAAGAAGCCCAGGCCGCCGCAGACAGCTCTTACGGTGAAGAACCGGATACAGACGGTTCCTGATCGGGGGCGCCGAACTCGCCCAAGTGGTGGAATTGGTAGACACGCTATCTTGAGGGGGTAGTGGCGATAGCCGTGCCGGTTCGAGTCCGGCCTTGGGCACCATTTTATTGACGCTTGACGGAGTGCTAGTGTTCCTTCAATGTGATAACTGCGAGTTTAGAGGTTCCCAGATGTTCCAGGACAAGGCGCAGACCGTCGACAATGGCATGTCCTTTTCAA
>SMVA01198868.1_pt1 | contig 10229 bp, 9 predicted proteins | sample 2456451 | NCBI WGS metagenome assembly SMVA01 (sample SAMN11095933, study PRJNA526329) | marine sediment metagenome | biome: Marine sediment; feature: Surficial sediment; material: Deep marine sediment; isolation source: Hadal surficial sediment | place: Pacific Ocean | collected 2014-05 | depth 0-1...
CTCAACACCCTCGAGAAGCTGTATCGCTGTCTGCGTGACGACGGGCCGCGGGTGACGGTGCCCGAGGAATTGGCGAAACAGGCATTGCGTCCGATCGAGCGAATGCTCGAACTTTCCTGACCTCAATTGGGCATTGAAACGACTTACCGTGAATGCGAGACCGGCACGGTGCGGTTTTCGCGGATGGCTCGCCCTTGATTCGAATTCCACTCTAGACCGCACTAGACCGCACTTCGGTGGGATCCAACCAATCAAGGCAGAACGACCTCAGGCTCCTAGTTCGCGCTCGCTCATCGCTCTCGCTCACTTCCGCGAAAACCGCACCGCACCGCCCTCTCACGTTGATGCGAATGCCCAAATTGGGGCTAGACCTCCATTCCTTCGACCGCGAAATCGTCATATCGTTGATGAAGGAAAGGCAGCAACCAGTCACCCGGGACTGGCCGCAGGACGCGACCCGAACTCAACGTGGTGCCCTCGGTGTATTCGAACTTCACGATTCGTCGGACGGGAAGGTCCGCGACCGGGTCGAAAGGAGAATCACGGAGCTCGAGTTCACCGTCGAGACGCCAGACTCGCACAAAGTCATGGCGCCAGTCGAGACGGACGAGCTGGGGATCCTGATCAAAGGCCTTGCCGGGCGTGCAGCCCGGGAAGGCCTTGAAGCAGTAGCCGTACTCCCGGACTTCACGAGGGCCGAGTTCCTCCACACGCGTCGCCCTCACGGCCAAATAGCGAATTCCCATCCTCTCGACCTTCGCGGAGACCCGAGCGCCCTCCCCATCGAACTCCACGTCGGCAAGCTTCTTGGGCTCTCCGAAGCGCTCGCGTCCAACGACTACGGCTTGCTCCGACGTCGTGGGCATCGTCAGAAGGTAGCTGCCCGGCTTGTCGTCGTAGTCGACTCGAACGCCAAAGCTGGCGGATCGAATCTCGATCGTCACGTCCGGCGACACCTGCATGGCCGCGGCGGAAAAAGAGACGCTAACCTCGGACCGAACGCTGGCCTCGAGAGGTTTCGGAACGACCGCCTGCGCTACCTCTGCATCGGTCTCGTATACGCAGCGAATCGAGCGTACGGTGCCCTGCAAGAAATTCGAATCCGAACCCGGCTTGCGTTCTAGATCCCGCATGCTCTTTACGTATCGAACCCGGCCCATCTTGTCCTCGAGCGGACACGCCGCTGTTTATGCTGCCTATGTTGGCGATGTTGGCGATGTTGGCGATGCGAAAAGCGACTTTTCCGGACCAATCCGAGCGACCAGAGGCGCGAGCTTCTCCTGGTCGAAGCCATAGAAGCGGGCAGCGTTGCCGCCGAGCATTGCGCCAATCTCGTCTTCCGGCAATCCGTGAAACGTCTCGAGCATCTGACTCTCGGTGATTGGCCAGGTGCCCTCCGGATGCGGATAATCACTTCCCCACATGATCTGATCGATGCCAATTTCATGGCGCAGCTCCGCCTCGCGTCTTGGCATGCACGAGGCTCCGATCGCGACGTTTCGCGCGAAATACTCGCTCGGCTTCATCGACAGATGGCTGCGGTAATCGCCCAGCTTCTGGGAGTAGTGAGTGACTTCATAACGCTGATCGTGAAGCTTCAGATACTCCGGCACCCAGATGCCCGTGCCTTCGGTAATCGCGACCCTGAGCCTCGGAAATCGTTCGAAGGCGCCGCCCCAGATCATGAACGAGAGAGGTCGAGCCAGATAGAACGGGACCTCCGCCACATACACGCCCATACCGCCTGGCAAATTGACGGATTCCTCACCTTCCGGGACCGGAATCGGCCCGAAATAATCCTCGGTCGGCGCAGGACCCGAGTGAAAATGGATGACGACCTCCAACTCCTGACATACCGACCAGATCGCGTCGTATTTCGGGTGGTGATAGGCGTCGAGGTCGCCCCATAGTACGGGCAGCAAGATTCCGCCGAGGCCGTGTTGCCTGGCCCAGCGAATTTCCTTGACAGCCTCCTCGACATCCCAGAGCGCCGGTACCAAGGCCACACCAAAATGCCGCTCGGGCGCCATCGACACGAACTCAGCAAGCCAGCGGTTGTGTGCCCGCGCTCCGGCCCATTGCAGCTCCGGCACGACATTCGAGACCGGCAGACCCAGGCCCGCGCCGAAGGGCGGCGTATTCTGTTCGGTGATGCCGTCCGGAAAGATCACCTCCGCCGCAATGCCGTCTCCATCCAGGACCTTGATCCGCTCGCCATGATCCCAGGCGCCCGATAGCCCCTGGTCGCGACCGCTGCGCCATTCTTTATTGATGCCATCGATCAAGAAGCGTTTCGCTGCGTTGTTCATCGCCGCGATCTGAATCGGAAGAGCCACGTCGAAGGCTTCGCGGTACTGAGGGTCGAGATACTCCCGATAGGCCTCTGGCAAGAGTCCGGCATGACAGTCTGATGAAATCACGAGAAAACGATCCATGACTATTCCCCATCGCCCGCAGGATTGACCCCAGACGACTCCTCGGCGATCGGGTTCGAGTAGAACTGCCGTGCCCATTTTCGGTACTGCGCGAGATAAGTGTCCGCTTCACATAGAACAGGGCGCTCGCGATAGACCTTGTGCTTCCAGATCGGAAAGTCGTCGTATACGCCCTTTTTCAGGGCGGACATGATTTCCTCCCCGACCACATCGATACAGTTCTTCGTTGCGGTCAACAGCCAGCGCGAATGGACTCGCTTCTCATCGATTGGCGTCGTAGCCGCATAGAGAAGCGAACCCACTCCGGGGATCCCCTTCATCCAGATCGCGTTCAGCCCCAGGCCCCACGAATCCCGAACCAGCGATGTTTTGAACGTACCCGATGGCATCACCCTCTCGCTATGACTCACGATCTGGTAGTGGCGTCCATCCTCGGAGAACGTGATCTGCGAGGGTGGTGTTTCGGGCATGCCATGAACATACTGAAAATGCACGGGATCATTATTGTTCTCGTGCGTCTCCTGGATATGTGCGTCGATTTCGAGCTCGAAATAGGATGGTTCGGACCAATCCTCGTGTGCGATCTCCGGAATCTCCGGAAAATCCCACTCTGGAGGCTTTGCTTCCGCGTGGTACCAGGCCCAGATCAGACCGTTCTTCTCCTGGGTCGGCCAGGGGCGAACCCGCGCCCCACTCGGAATCCGATCGCAGTAGGGAATGTGGCTGCATTCGCCCGATTCACCCTCGAACTGCCAGCCATGAAATGGACATCGGATCGTCTCCGCCATCACGCGACCCCCGTGCCCGATGTGGGCACCGAGATGAGGACAGAAGGCGTCGAGGACCCTGGCGACGCCAGATCGTGTCCGAAAGAGCACCATCTCCTCGCCAAAATACTTGAGGGGTTTCACGTCGCCGGCACGCAGCTCATGGCTCCACGCGATCGCGAACCAGCCGTTGGGGATCGGCAGCTTGTCGTCTTCGAGTGCTCGAACCGCCACTAGTGAGACACCTCCTCGGCCCGAGGCTGGAACGCATCCGCAAGAAATCGCGCCACAGCTTCGGCCTGATGGCGAACGTCGAATCCCTCGAGATTGACGAAGTTGAAAATCAGAACATAGTAGGCGCCGATGATCATCTCGGTCAGCGTCTCGGGAGGGTGTCGCGTCGTCACATCGCCCGCCAGCAGGCCGTCGGCGACGAGCGCGCCCACGGCGTCATGCAGCTTACGCGCGTCGGCGGAGGTGGCACCCGACGCATGAACGACTTGCACGATTGCGGCCACGAGCTCCTTCTCGGGCGGACCCGCAACGGCCATCGTTTCCGCCAGCGCACCAAAGAAGACTTCGAGGCGTTCGCTCGTCGTCCGTCCCCTTTTGCGAGCCACTTCGATCGAAAGCAGCAGATCCTCGACCGCGCTCCTGGCGAGATCCCCCAGTACGCTCCGCTTCGTCGGAAAATAATTGAAGAAGGTCTTCTCGGCGACATCGGCGCTTTCGCAGATTTCGGTCACCCGCGTTGCGTTGAACCCCTGGGTCCTGAAGAGATCGCGCGCTGCCCCGACGATCCGGCTGCGGACCTCCCGCTTGCGACGCTCGCGACGCGTCAGTTCGGTTTGGTTCTCGACCCCCGAATCAGACACGATGGGTCTCCTCCGTTTCGATTCCATCGTCGTCTGCGCCAGCCGAAACCGCTTCCATCCCCGAGCCTGGAGAAATCGATCCCATCTGTGCGATGGAGTCCGCTCGGACTAAAGTTATAGCTGAAAGCCAATTTACAGTCGACTATAAACTTTCGATATCGACCCAGCGAAAAGAATCCACAGACTGCCAAGACGGCCCTGAACTCGCGAGAACCGATCTCCGCGAGGCGTAATCGCTCACGATTCCCGAAGCAACTGCTTCAATGCATCGGGCATCTGACCTGCGCATTCGCCGCCATCGATCACGAACTCGGATCCCGTGCAATACGAACTCTTGTCCGAGGCGACCCAGAGAACGAGGTTCGCCACTTCGTCGGGTCGCCCGATGCGCGGAATCGGCGAGCGATACGCCGGGGACTCCCCCGCCGCCGATTCGGCGCCGTACGGGCGCGTCATCGGCGTTTCGATTCCGCCCGGATGGACGGAGTTGACGCGGATTCCAGAGGGTCCGAACTCGATCGCCGCGACCTTCGTCATCCCGCGAACGGCAAATTTGCTTGCCGTGTAGGAGCACGCACCGCCGACCCCCTGGATGCCAGCCAAGGAGGAGATGTTGACGATCGACCCGCCTCCAGCACGTCGCATCGCCGCCACCGCCGACTTCATACCCAGGAAGGTTCCGGTCTGGTTGATCTTCACCACCAGCTCGTACTCTTCGAGGGAGGTGTGTTCGAGCAAGCCAAAACGGAGGATCCCCGCATTGTTGACGAGGATATCGAGCTTTCCGAAGGCCTCTTCGGTCTTCTCGACGGCCGCTCGCCAATCCGCCTCGCTCGTCACATCGAGATGCACATAGAGAGCGGATTCCCCGATCGCCGCGGCAGTTTTTTCGCCCTCTTCATCGAGTACGTCTCCGAGCACGACTTTCGCACCCTCCGATGCAAAGAGCCGGGCCTCTTCTGCGCCCATCCCGCGAGCCGCACCAGAGATCAGCGCGACCTTTCCCTCGAGTTCACTCGACATCCAGATACTCCTTTGGCCTCGGTCGACGCTAGCACGCAGAGCCATGGATTCAGCGACACCAAGTCGCGCCGATTGGGATAACGTCTCCCATCCAACCGGACGAATTCGATCCAGTCAGCGAGAACTGCCCATGCCCCGAAAAGACGACATCAGGATGAGCCCGGACGAAATCCGCGCCTACCTTCGCGAAGGACATACGATGACCTTCGTGACGAACGGCCCACGCGGATACCCCCATGCGGTAGCGATGTTCTTCGTGATCGATGACGACCTCACGATCCGATTTGCGACCTATGCCAGAAGTCAGAAGGTCAAGAACATCGAGCGCGACCCCAGAGTCACGCTGCTCGTCGAAACCGGAACCGCGTACAGCGAACTCCGCGGCGTCATGATCGAAGGCGACGCCGAGATCACGACGGACCTCGAACAAACCGTCGCAACCATGGTCGAAGCCAACGCCGTCACCGGGAGCCCGCTTCCAGATCTCGAGCAGATCCCGAAAGACGTGAAGCGAAAGATGGCTGGAAAACGTGTGCTCGTACGCATCAAGCCCTCCCGCTTCGTCTCCTGGGATCACGGCAAGCTGCCGAGCAGCAAAACGCCCGAAGGTCTTCGCAAAGCGATCGGTTAGACACCCGATCGGGAGAAGCGAATCCGACTGAACTCGAAGTCCTCGTCGACACAACCCGGGAGCATTGCCAGTCGTGATTCTGGAACACAGGCGACGCAGCGCGGTCCTCGTCTGGGTCATGCTCTTCGCGAGCCTGGCTTCTGCTTCCGCGAATGCTCATCCGCTTGCGCCCGCGCTTCTCGAGCTGAAGGAGAGCGTCTCGGGGGCCGTCGAAGTCCTCTGGAAACGCAGCTCGAAGAGCGCACCGGGAAGCGACATCCAGCCCATCCTACCCGAGGACTGCCCGACCCTCTCCCAGCCGCGCTTCGAGAACCGGGGCGGGGCGGTACTCGTGCGCTGGACGATCGATTGCGGTGAACGAGGTCTCGTCGGTCGCGTGGTTCGAATCGACGGACTCGGTCTGGCTAAAATCGACACGCTCGTGCGCATCGAACTTTCCGACGGACGCCAGATCCAGCGTGTGCTTCGCCGGGGCGAACCCTCGCTGATCATCCCGGCGAGGCCGAGCAAATGGGCCGTCTTCCAGAACCATCTGGCGTTCGGCTTCGATCACATCCTATCCGGCTTCGATCATCTCCTCTTCGTCTTCGGGCTCTTCATGCTCTGCACGAATTCCCGCGCCCTGATCAAGACGATCACTTCCTTTACGGTCGGACATTCGATCACGCTCTGCGTCGCCGCCCTCGGCTATTCGAATCTCCCGCAGGGTCCGATCGAGGTCCTGATCGCCGCCAGTGTGCTCTTGCTCGCGGTCGAACTCGCGCGCGACGAGCCCGAGCCGACACTGATGCGCCGCCATCCCTGGCCGATCGCATCGGTCTTTGGACTCCTGCACGGCATGGGATTCGCCGGGGCGCTACGCGAAGTCGGACTCCCGAACGGTGAAATTCCGATGGCACTCTTCTCTTTCAACATCGGCATCGAATTAGGCCAACTCGTCTTCGTCGCCAGCCTCGTCGCCCTCACCCCGCTCGTCCGACGCCTACCCGTCCCCATCCCGACTCGCGCCGCCATCTACGTGATGGGCTCCCTCGCTGCGTTCTGGATGATCGAACGCGGCTTCGCCATTGGCTAGAGCCAGCGCACGGAATCGTGGGAGCCGAGCAAGACTTCGCGACCACAGAGTTCGCTGCGCATCCCCTCTTCCGCCAGCTCGGGATCCTCGACGACACGGAGTGTCCGGCGATGCTCATCGAAATCACAGACGAGCGCGACCGTCGTGGCTCCATCCCGTGCATGAATCACGCTGTAGCCCGATACGCATGCACGCCCTTCGGCATCGCGCTCGACGGTCATCAAAGCAAGATCGGCTCTGGTTGCCGCTGTCACGGAATCGAAGAGGAAGGGCCGGGTTGGCTCCGGGCCGAGAATGCTGACACCCTGCTTCGTCAGGAGCCCACTGATGGCGGTGACCAGACCTGTGGTTCCGGGATCGTTTCGCAATGCTTCGGCCATCTCGACCCAACTCTGGATCGCGAAGTTGTTGAGTGGACCGCCCGCAAACGTCATTCCGCCGGTCTCGGTCACCGAGCGGCGCAAATCGACGCCGAGTTCGCGCTGTTGCACACGAACGGCTGCGGGAAAGCAGCTGTACAGTTCGAGGTGTTCGATCTCGTCGATTGCAAGACCGACATGTGAAAGCGCCCGCTCGCCCGCGTGCTTGAATCCGGGTGATCGATGCAGATCCCGACGTTCAGAGAGCGTCACCATGTGTTCGCAGTCCACGACTGCGAGCGGGTAGATGAAGCGACGCTCGTCGAGTCCCAGGCGACGGGCCTTTTCGAGCGTACAGAGAATCAGCCCTCCCGCCTGATTGACATTCCATTGGGAAACCAGCGACTTCGTATACGGATACGACAGCATCCGATTCGACTTGCCGGGCGATACGATCGCTTCGGGCGACATCGGTGATCGATTCCAGGCTCTCGGATTCGCAACGGCCACTCGATTGAAGTCGCCCCAGAGCGCACCGAGTTCTGCCCGATGTTCGGCCAGCGACTGACGTTCCTGGTATCGCAGCGCATTGTCGATGATCGCGTACTGGACGGTTGGCGTGACCAGACCGAGATCAATCTCGAAACGACTCATGATCTCGGCGGCGGGCCGAAGAACTCGATCCGGCTGGCTATCGGTCTGGACGGTCACGGGCGCTTCCCGCCCCTGCCGCTGCAGACGCATACTTCGGTCACGTGCCTCGCCGCCCACGATCATCGCGACCTCCGCATGGCCTTCAGCCAACGCCTGGACGGCGCGCCCAAGGATACTCGTCTGCAGGATTCCGATTTCCGCGACCGTACTTCGGACATTGGACGCGCCGAAGCGTTCGGCGAGCAACTTTCCGGGGTTCGAGTAGGCCCAAAATCCCCGTGGCGTCCAGATCGTGTCGACGGCGGCGAGTAGCGCCTTGCTGCCCGCATCCAGAGCCGCTCGCTCGAGTGCAACGGCCATCAAGTCCAGCGGCTCCGAAGCCTCCCTCGGGTCCTCGACCTGTTCTGTCACGGCGCCGACGCCCACAAGGACTGGCGTACGTGGATCGAGACGCATCGAAACACTCCTGCGGAAGGGCATCGGACTGTAGCCCGCAGGACCACGCCCGGGCACCGCCCACCGTCCTCGCCCGAATCTGCACTACAGTCGGCGATCATGAGTAGACCGAAACGACAAGAGCAGGAAGACGCCAAGGAAGAGATCAGCGAGGTCGCGAAGGACATTCTTCGCATGCAGCTGCCAATCAGCATTCCCGGGCTGGGCCATGTGAACATGTACGCGCTGATCGATGACGATGGCGCCGCCCTGATCGACCCGGGCCTCCCCGGGACCGCCACCTGGGACGCGATCCTACATCGACTCAAGCAGGCCGGCCTCGAGCCCCGTCACATCCACACCGTCTTCATCACCCATTCCCACCCCGATCATTTTGGGGGTGCCGTGCGTCTCCACAAGGAGTCGGGCGCAAAAATCATCGCCCATCGGGCCTTTCATTTCGGGGGTCCCTCAAAACAGAAACGCCACACCGGCCATCCTACGCGTCGGCACGCGCATGTACACGGTTCGGACGATCATCACAGCGAAGCGTCGGTCGACGATCTGACCATTCACATGGAGCTGCTCGAGCGTGACCGTCGCCGTGCGCAGAACCCCCTGCGAAACTTCTTCGGCGTCCTCAAGCGCATCACGACGCCTGCCCCATGGAAGGGCCCAACGGAGCGAGCCGAGATGGGGCAGCGACTGCGATGGCTCCGTTTCGCCACCGTGGGTCGCAGCAAATTCCTCCCCACGGTCACCCACCACGTCGAACACGGCGACGTCATCAAGCTGGCCGGCCGGGAATGGTTCGTCCTTCATACGCCGGGCCATACCGCCGATCACATCTGCCTGCATGATCCCGAGACCGGTGCATTCTTGTCTGGCGATCATGTGCTGCCCTCGATTACGCCGCATATCGGTGGCGTTTCGTACCTCCCCGACCCGCTGAAGTCCTTCTTCTATTCCCTCGATCGAGTGGGCGAGATCAGCGGTGTCGAGCTCGCGCTGCCCGCGCACGGCCATCCCTTCTCGGACCTCGCGGGCCGTGCGAACTCCATCAAGCAACATCACCACGAACGACTCGAGGAAATCCGCAACATCGCAAAGGAGATCGGCACCGCCGACGTCAACAGCTTCATGAAGCGACTGTTTCGAGAACGAAGCTGGGGTGACATGGCCGAGAGCGAAACCTACGCGCATCTCGAGCATCTCCGGCTTGCGCGACAAGCAGAGGCATATCGGAACGAGCAGGGCCGTTTGGTCTACGAGCTATAGGGTAGGAACGGGGCCAGACGGTCGCCTTCAATCCGGCTCGTTCTCCGACCCCGGCGTCCGGCGTGTCAGACCGCGGTAGGCTTCCTCTGCCGTGCGACCCTCGTAGAGCACTCCGTAGACCTCCCGCGCGATGGGCAGATCAATCGAGTAGCGCTCGGCAAGTTCCATCGCGACCGCGGTCGTCTTCACACCCTCCGCGACCTGGTTCATCTCCTTGCTGATCTCTTCGATCGTCTTTCCGCGACCAAGCTGCTCACCGACGTGGCGATTGCGGCTTTGGCTACTCGTGCAGGTCGCGACGAGATCGCCGATGCCCGCGAGACCTGCAAAGGTCGCCGGCTCGCCGCCCATCGCCACACCGAGCCGGGTCAATTCGGCGAGACCGCGTGTAATCACGGCGGATCGCGTGTTGTCCCCGACACCGAGGCCATCCCCCATGCCGGTCGCGATCGCGATGACGTTCTTGAGTGCCCCGCCGAGTTCGCAGCCGATGACGTCGCGGTTCGTATACACTCGAAAGACGCCACAGTTGAAGATCCCTTGAAGCTGCTTCGCGAGTTCTGGGTCTTCGACCGCGATCACACTCGCTGCGGCAAATCCAGCCATGATCTCTTTGGCGAGATTCGGTCCCGAAAGCGCACCCGCACGATGCTCGGGTAACACCTCGCGAATCACCTCCGTCATACGCAGGTGCGAG
>SMVA01135238.1_pt1 | contig 10228 bp, 10 predicted proteins | sample 2456451 | NCBI WGS metagenome assembly SMVA01 (sample SAMN11095933, study PRJNA526329) | marine sediment metagenome | biome: Marine sediment; feature: Surficial sediment; material: Deep marine sediment; isolation source: Hadal surficial sediment | place: Pacific Ocean | collected 2014-05 | depth...
TCTCTGATATGATCACCGGCTTTTATCAGGACCGACAGAATTGTGATAGCGGTTAACTGGCCGTTTAGCCCGAAAAAGTTGCCCTTCTTTTATGGTTGGGTGATTTGGTTATTCAGCACCCTGGGATTTCTATTCAGCATTCCCGGCCAGACCATGGGTATGGCCGTTTTCACGGACCCCTTTATAGAAGTATTGGGGATGTCCAGGACAGAGCTGTCATTGGCGTATCTTTTCGGCACCATGGGTTCATCGCTTTTCCTGACACGGGCAGGCCGCTGGTATGACCGATTCGGGGGCAGGGTGATGATTTGTCTCTCGAGTGTCGCGCTCGGTGTTATGGTTTTTTACATCAGTGTGGTTGACTGGATTAGCCAATTTCTGGGTAATTTTGGCTGGGTTACCTTTATACTCATCTTCACGGGTTATTTCGGAGTTCGCTTCTTCGGTCAGGGCGTACTGACCAGTTGCTCTCGAAATGTCATGTTGCTCTGGTTTGTTAAACGTCGTGGCCTTGTCAGTGGTATCAGGGGTGTCTTTGTCTCGTTCGGTTTCTCACTGGCACCATTGGTACTGGCGTGGTTAATAACAGATTTTGGTTGGCGGGGCGCCTTGTGGTTTCTCGCCGGAATTGTCGGAATTGGATTTTCGCTCCTGGCGCTGGTGTTCGTGCGGGATAGTCCGGAGTCCTGCGGCCTGGTTGCCGATGGCGTCATATCGGAATCTGATATCCGCGTGGTGACGGCAGTACCCAGCAAGACTCTGCATGATGCGAGGCGAAGCCCGGTGTTCTGGATCTATAGCTTCAGCCTGGGTATGCATGCCATGTTTGGAACCGCCCTGACCTTTCATGTTGTATCAATATTTGCAGAAGCAGGTAGAGGCAGGGAAGAGGCGTTTGGCTATTTCTTCCCAGCGGCCCTATTCTCTACGATAACCAATATAGTGGCGAGTTGGATGGTTGACTACTTTCCACTGAAACCTTTTCTGATCGTGATGTTAGGCGCGTTTATATTTGGTGCGATCGGGTTGATGAATCTGGACCAGGAATGGGGTTTCTGGATGCTGGCTTCAGGCTTTGGCGCCGGAGGCGGGTTGTGGGGAGTCACTTCCAATCTGGCGTTTATCCGGTTTTTCGGGCCATTGCATCTCGGCGAAATAAGTGGATTGAGTACCTCCCTGACTGTGTTTGCCAGTGCGATTGGGCCAGCGGCATTCAGCCTTGGACTGGATTATTTCGGTAGTTATAACGCTGGCATTCAGTTTTGTTTAGTTTTATTAGTATGTCTTTTTATTGCATCAATTGTTGTCAGGCAGGAGGAAGTATGACGAATTCGGTAGAAGATCTGCACATCAGGCGGGTCCGTCCACTGATAACACCCGCGATACTGGCGGAAGAATACCCGGCAAGTGAAGCTAATTTAACGCTGGTTTCAAAGACCCGCGGAGGAATAGAATCCATTCTGGATGGCAAGGATCCAAGGCGGTTAGTCGTCGTTGGACCCTGTTCCATTCATGATCCGGCTGCCGCAGTAGAGTATGCGACCAGGCTGAAAAAGGAATCAGATTCCCTGCGAAACCTTTTAGTCGTGATGCGGGTCTATTTCGAAAAGCCGAGGACGGTAGTCGGCTGGAAGGGGTTAATAAATGATCCTGATATTGATCGTAGTTTCAACATTAACAAGGGCCTGCGACTCGCGAGGAAATTGTTATTGGATATCTCGAATATTGGTTTACCCTGCGGTACCGAGTTTCTTGATACGACCTTTGGGCAATATTACTCTGACCTGATCAGCTGGGGCGCTATCGGCGCCAGGACAGCTGAAAGCCAGATTCACCGGGAACTGGCCTCAGGTTTATCAATGCCGGTGGGGATCAAAAACAGAACCGACGGTGACCTCCAGGTCGCCATTGATGGCATTCGAGCCGCGGCAGAAAGGCACCTGTTTCCATCACTGACAAAGGATGGCGCTCCTGCGATCTATGAAACCAGCGGCAATAAATATTGCCATCTCATATTAAGGGGTGGTGACAAGACTGGGCCGAATTATGATGTTGAATCAATCGCGCATTCTGAAAAGCTGTTAGAACATCATGGACTACCAGTTAACGTTATTGTTGATTGCAGCCATGGTAATAGTGAGAAAAACCATACCAATCAGGTGAAGGTCGTGGACTCGATTTGTGATTCTATCCGGTCGGGACACGCCTCTATAAAGGGTATGATGTTGGAAAGTCACTTGAACTCCGGTCGCCAGGATTACAATCCGGAAGGTATTGAGTATGGTATTAGCATCACCGATGCATGTTTGTCATTGGCTGAAACCATCCCTTTGCTGCAAAAGCTGGACCGGATTAGCGTGGCGTAGGAGATGTGATGGCCAGCAGCGAGCAAGCCCCGGGTATGGTCAGGACGAATCGTCTTTCTGAATCCGCCTGAGTAATTCCCGGGTCGATGGGTCAAGATTCGCGCCGGAATCATTTTTCAGTAATGAACGAGTCAGGCGCTTTCCAAGCTCGACGCCCCACTGATCGAATGAGTTAATTTCCCAGATTACTCCCTGGACGAAAACCTTGTGTTCATACAGGGCGATTAACATACCAAGAGCATGAGGGCTAAGCTCATCAAGCAACAGGGTATTGCTTGGCTTGTTTCCCGGGTAGCGCTTGTGGATGTCATCATTGGGTTCGCCGGACATGAGTGAACAGGATTGGGCGATCATATTGGTTAATAAAACCTTGTGCTGGAATTGATCTCCCATTCTTTCTATTACTGTTGCAATAAAGTCCACAGGGACAAGTTTGGAGCCCTGGTGTAACAGTTGGAAGAAGGCATGCTGGCCATTGGTACCCGTTTGCCCCCAGATGATGGGGCCTGTTGAGTGCTCTGCAAGTGAGCCATGAATGTTGGCGGATTTTCCATTGCTTTCCATATCGAGCTGCTGCAGGTAAGCAGGCAACTGCGCCAGACGTTGGCAATAGGGGATAATCGCCGCGCTCTGCGCGCCAAGGAAGTTGTTGTACCAGATGCCCATCAGGGCGAGCATTATTGGCATATTTTTTTCAGGTTTCGCGGTCTGGAAATGATCATCCATGGTTTTTGCGCCTTGCAGAAACTGCTGGAAGTTCTTAAAACCTATCGCTATACAGATGCTCAATCCGATGGAAGACCATAGTGAGTATCTGCCGCCTACCCAATCCCAGAACGTCAATATGTTTTTTGATTCAATGCCGAAGTCCAGTGCGTTCTCACGATTTGAAGTGACTGCGATGAAATGCTCAGAGCTTTGCGGGAATTTGATGCTGAGTCTTTGTTTTAGCCATTCCAGTGCGGTTTGTGCATTCAGAATGGTTTCCTGCGTGATAAAAGTCTTGCTGCATACTATAAAGAGTGTGGTCTCTGCGTTCAGTTTTGCCAGCAAACTGTTAATTTCAGCACCATCAACATTGGAGATAAAATGAGATGTTAGTTGTGGATTTGAAAATTCGGTGAGCGCTTCGCAAACCATCCTGGGACCAAGATCCGAGCCACCAATACCAATGTTTACGATATCAGTGATAGATTTACCGGTAATGCCTTTCCAATCTCCGGCGTTGATAGCATCGCTAAACTGCTGCATTTTCCGCAGCTGTTCGTCAACTAGCGTTGCTATTCGATGATTGTCAATCACGACTTCGCTCGCAGGGTTGCGAAGTGCTGTGTGCAGGACTGCTCGATTTTCGGTCGTGTTAATAATCTCACCTTCGAACATGGCCGCTATTCGCCCGGCCAGCACCGAGCCTTCTACCAGTTTTAATAACGCATCCAGAATTTCATTACTAACCCGATTTTTTGATAAATCCAGGTACAGTCCAGGAAGTTTGATCGAGAATCGGTCTAGTCTGTTTGCATCATCAAGAAAATAATCCGAAATCGATTCCTGTTTGTTTGAGACAGCAAGTTGCTGGAGTTTTTTCCATAACGTGGATGAAGTTGGTTGTGCGTGTGGAGAACTCATTAGTCCTTAGTATGATCAATAGGTCGCGTATTATACCAGTCGTATCCTGTCTTTGCCTTTAAGCTCCATTCAGGAAATTCCCGCACCAGGTTTATTCTGTAGCCATTCACCGGAGACAATTTCCAGCCCCACGGGCCTTTCAACGAACCCATTTCTCTTGTAGAAGTCCACCGCGTCATCTGTGAACAGGTAGATATGCTGCCCAGGACAGGCAGCGATTATCATTTCCATCATTTTACTGGCGATGCCCTGATTGCGGTAGACGGATTGGGTCCACACATCGATCACGTAGGCATTACAAATGCCGTCGGAAAGCGCCCGGGCACTGGCTATACACCGGGTTTCGTCTAATACATAGACCTGTACCTGGCTATTTGCAAAAGAGGTTTGCAGTTGCCGGGTCGTCCTGCCGTTATGGAAATCATCAGCGATCAGGTCTGACTTAAAAACCTCCCAGTCGATGTTTTCTGAATTTGTTTCGTATCGAAGGTTCATGGGCTTTGTTCTTTGTCCTTTATGTAACAAAATAGAACAGCTTGCATCTAAGTCAGTATCACGGCTCTCGGCAGTTTACATGAGAACGGTCTCCGCTAGGAAACAGGATAAACGAATGAACAAAGGAAAGTTGGCGCTAATTTTTGTATTGGTGGCTCTGGTTAGTGTATTTATCTATTTTGATATCGACCAGTTTTTAAATCTGCAATATCTCAAATCAGAGCAGGGTGCTTTTGTCTCATATGTGGAACAGAACCCGATGCTTGCTGCACTGATAGCATTTTGCATCTACATTGTGGTGACTGCTGCTTCCTTACCCGGTGCCGCTATTATGACATTGGCAATAGGTGCTACCTTTGGATTGTGGTGGGGACTACTCATCGTCTCTTTTGCCTCGACCATAGGTGCAACGCTGGCGATGCTGGCTGCTCGATTCATCCTTGGTGACCAGGTACAGAGGCGATTTAGCAGACAGTTGAAAGGAATTAACAAGGGCGTGGAGAAGGAAGGTGCCTTCTATCTGTTTACTTTGCGCCTGGTACCGGTCGTTCCATTTTTCGTAATCAACCTGGCCATGGGGCTGACAAAAATATCGGTACCACTCTTTTTTATCGTTAGTCAAGTTGGCATGTTTGCCGGAACCATAGTGTTTGTCAATGCTGGTACCAACTAGCGAAAATTGATTCCTTGTCAGACGTACTCTCGCCAGGATTATTGTTTTCATTCGTATTGCTTGGCATATTTCCCCTGATTGCGAAGAAGCTGGTTGATTTTGCGCGTTCACGAAAGGTGCTGAAAAATTGGGATAAGCCTGCAGCCTTTGATCGCGATGTCATTGTTATCGGAGCAGGCTCTGGCGGCCTGGTGGCGGCGCTGATCGCTGCCACGGTGAAGGCAAAGGTGACACTGATTGAGAAAAATAAAATGGGGGGCGATTGCTTAAATACCGGATGCGTCCCGAGTAAAGCGCTAATCCGCTCAGCGAAGCTGGCATCTGATATGAAACGCGGTGCCAGCCTTGGTTTTAGCGATATGGAGGTGGACTTCAATTTTTCTGATGTCATGGATCGGGTGCAGCGAATAATCAAGCAGATAGAGCCACATGATTCAGTTGAACGATTCGAAAGTCTTGGCGTTGATGTTGAGATAGGTGAAGCCGAGATCCTGTCCCCCTACCTGGTCAGCGTAAACGGCAAGGTTCTCAGCACTCGCAATATCATCATTGCCACCGGTGCCGAACCCTTCATACCGCCAATAAAAAATCTGCATCAGGTCGAGTATTTAACATCCGACAATGTCTGGGATTTACAGGAACAACCTGGGCGCCTGGTGGTTCTGGGTGGCGGTCCTATCGGAACCGAGTTAACGCAGGCCTTCAATCGTCTTGGCAGCCAGGTGACACAGGTTGAGATGTTACCCCAGATTATGACTCGGGAGGATCCGGAGATAGCAGAGATGGTGGCTGCATCCCTGCGAAGTGAGGGCGTTACAGTCCTGGCAGGTTACACCGCGATGGAGGTGCTGGTTGAGGACGGTGAGAAGTATCTGCTCTGTCAAAGTGCTGGTAAAAGTGCCAGTGAAGGCGAGCCGGATAAGAAAATCCCATTCGATGAAATATTGATTGCAGTGGGAAGAAAGGCAAATATTACTGGATTTGGAATTCAGAAGCTGAATGTGGAAATTACCGACAGAGGCACCATTTCAGTCGATGATTATCTGCGAACCAACTACCCTAACATTTACGCGATCGGCGATGTGGCAGGGCCCTATCAGTTTACCCATACCGCTTCACACATGGCGTGGTATGCAACGGTCAATGCGTTGTTCGGCAGTTTCAAAAAATTCAAGGTGGATTATTCGGTGATACCCTGGTCTACATTTTGTACACCTGAAGTTGCCCGTGTCGGGCTTAATGAAACCGAGGCAAAATCGGAACAGATTGAGTACGAGGTCACACGCTATGATGTCGCTGAGCTGGACAGGGCCATTGCCGACGAGGAAGGGCATGGCGTTGTGAAAGTCCTGACGGTTCCCGGAAAAGACAAGATACTCGGGGTGACCATCGCTGCAGATCACGCTGGTGACCTGATTGCTGAATATGTCCTGGCAATGAAACACGGCCTTGGGTTAAACAAGATCCTGGGCACAATTCATATTTACCCGACCCTTGCAGAAATGAATAAATTTGCCGCCAGTGAGTGGCGGAAAAACCACAAGCCAGACTGGGCATTGGATCTCGCAGAAAAATATCATCGCTGGCGCAGAGGCAAGAAACCCGGGACTGAAAATACCTCTACAGAACGCAGGCCTGAGTTAAAATCGTCCTGAAGCTGGTTCTGGCCTGCGTGCATCGTCGGCCGACCTGCTTAATGTCAAAGTGATGTTTTACGATTGCTGTAGTTTCTGGATGAGCGCTTCGATTTCTTCATCAGTCGGTTCCGGTGGCCCGGGAATCTTCTTTGCCACATCGCTGCTAAGTTTAAGCTGCTTCACATAACGCCTGCAGTGCTTGCACATGGTGAGGTGTAATCGAAGGTGAAGTCGTTGCCAGAGCGTCGTCGGACCTTCCAGGTAGTCACTGGCGGTATCGCTGATATCTTTACAAGTAATCACTTCCTTGACTCCTTTCCGGTACGACATTCGCCAGTTGCCTGGAAATGCTCAATGCAACTGAACAGACGATTTCTGGACCGATGCAACAGTACCCGGACATTAGACTCACTGACCTCAAGGATGTTACAGATCTGGGATAGTGAATATCCTTGTTGCTCCCGGAGATTTAAGGTCGCTCCCTGGAGTTCAGGCAGCGATTGAATCAGGAGATCGATACATTGTTTTAATTCGGCGCTCGACAGCAACTCTTCCGGTGAATCTGAATCCCATTCCAGCGGAACCTTATCTCCCCAGCGACCGACATCGTCATATCGCCCTGACAGTGAAGAATCATCCGCCGTTAGCGCTTCCAGGGAAGTGAGCCGATTCTCTTTGCGCAGGCGGGTTTTGGCTTCATTTGAAACAATTCGCAGTAGCCAGGTTTTTAAGCTGCTCCGGCCTTCAAATTTGGGTAGCGCTTTCATGGCTGAAAACCAGGCTTCCTGGACAACCTCATCGGCAAGTTTGTTGCCAACAAAACTGTGAGCCAGGTATAACATGGAGGATTGATACTGCTTTATTGCGTAGCGAAAAGCCGAGTCATCTTTCTTGATCAGGCCTTCGATTAACGATTTTTCTTGTTCGTACATCAGAGATTGTAGGTTACTTGACTGCGCTATTTTATCAGGAAATCGATTCTCTATTCTCGGTTATTTGAAGGCCGAATAGAGACAGCTCTAATATTCAACCGCCGGCAATGATCAGTAACCCTGATCTTGCAAGTTAATCAGGGGGAATGCACTTATCACATTCGGGTTCACAACAGGTGGTGCATCAACGACGAACGATTTATCCAATTCGCTAAACTTTGTGAGTCCGCAAAGCGCAAGTGCTTCGGCAATTTCATGTTTTAAGATTTCCATACAGCGCACAACAGCCGGTGCGCCGCCCGCGGCCATAGCCCATGCTTCAAGGCGACCGAGCCCTACTGCATTCGCGCCCAATGCGATTGCCTTTAAGATATCAGTGCCGCGATAGAATCCCCCGTCAACTGCGATGTCGGCCCGACCATCAACTTCAGCAACAATATCTGGCAGTGCATCCAGTGCACCGACACCCTGATCGAGCTGTCGGCCACCATGGTTTGATACATAGATAACATCGACGCCCAGTTCTAACGCTTTTGCAGCGTCTTCCACCCGGTTAATGCCTTTTAATATCAGTGGAATATCGAACTTCTCCTTGATTCGAGCAACATCGTTCCAGTTCATGCGCGCCTGGTAGGTGAAATCGCCGGTTGATCCTTGTGATGTGGGTATGACCCTTTTGGCAATATCCCTTTCACGGCGACTGACGACAGCGGTATCGACAGTGAGGCAAAAACCGATATAACCACTTCTAATGACGCGTTCTATAATGCCGTCTACCCAGTCTGAATCTCCCCTTAGATAGAGCTGGTATATTTTTGGGGCATCTGAAGCCGCGGCAATTTCTTCCAGTGTTGGCGTGCAAACGGAACTGGCGATACACATGATACCGGCGTCGGCCGCGGCGCTGGCAGCAGCTGCACCTCCGCCTTCATCGAATACCTGAAGAGAACCAATAGGGGCGAGCATGACCGGTATGGAAAGCTGATGCCCCAGGATTGATCCTGATGTGTCTACTGCTGAAACATCGTTAAGCACCCTGGGTTTCAATGCCCTGGAATCTATTGCCAGGCGATTCCTTTTCAACGTGGTTTCTGTTTCTGTTCCACCCACCAGATAATCCCAGTAGGTCTGGTTCAGTTTTAGCCTGGCCGCCTTGACGATTTCGTGAATCGTTCGATAGGGTACATCAGTCATACTGCTCACCATCATCTAATTCTTTTAGCCATAGTAATGATTTGCAGGATTAAAAGAAAAGGTGTACCCGCCATGCACCTGCTCTAAGAGACGCACTTTTAGCTAAATGAAAGCGTCTTTTGACTTCACTTCATCACATAGACCACATGACCACCATGCTTTCGCCACGGGCCCCGCTTCCCCGAATCCAGGCTCCGGTAGACTTGTTCACTAATGGTGATGCCGGGTCCTGCCATGGAAAAAAGGATGTTCGCAGTACTGCCCAGCACATCCTTGATTTTTTCCGGACCGAATCCGCCGACAATGACGTCGCCGGTATGCAGGGCAGCCCGGATGTCAGTTGGCGTCACGTTTTGCGAACGGCAGTAGTCCGGGAAATCATCCCGAATTGCACAGACAGCATCAATCGCTTCACTGCTGCCTGAGGCATCAAACATGGCGAGACAGCCGTCTCCCATATATTTGATGACCTCGCCCCCACACCCGGTGATGTGGGATGAGCAAAGTGAATAATAACCCTCCAGGAAATTGACAGTAGCGACCGTGTCATTGATCCGTTCCATGATATGAGTAAATCTCGCCACGTCAATATTGGCCAGGATTGCGTTCTTTACAGACAGGTGTGAAGGAAGTTCACCAGGTTGCTTGGACATATGTCCTCCTCATGATTTTAGTTCTGCAGCGTGGGTGTCTGTCCCACAGGTCCCTTTTTTATGGAGGGATACCCTATTCGATTGAGGTTGATTGCGGCTAGAGTGGGGGTAACTCCCACAGGTCCCTTTTTTATGGAGGGATACCTTCCGCAGGACCAATTTAGCGCGATTGGATGGAATCGTCCAATCTTAGGTGCGTTCTCATGGATAGCAGCGGCTTATTGACGTGTCCGGCTAACGATGGCCAGCAGCGAATATGATAGTGCTGAGGGCAAGTTATCTTGGATCAAGCCGGTAGATTGTGCGCCCTCGAAGAAACTCAAGCAGAAGGTCCTTGTCTGTCACGATTGTCATTGTTGCAGGATATATTTTATCCCCCAGTTTGATCCTGATATTTGGATCATCTTTCAGGTACTTGTGCCATCGCCTGCCATTAGCGGCATCGATGTACAGATGCTGGTTTTTTACGATGACCCTGAGCCAGACTGAATAGGGGTCTGGGGGTCTAACTTCCAGTTGCAATAAATCAAACTCAGCCGCAAAAGCAAATGAGTCAGCACTGATTTCCTCGCCTTTCAATGTTTTACCGGGCAATGTCAGAAATGCGGTATTGCAGCCAGACAGGGTCACGCTGAGCAGTAAAACAAGA
>SMVA01098764.1_pt1 | contig 10227 bp, 9 predicted proteins | sample 2456451 | NCBI WGS metagenome assembly SMVA01 (sample SAMN11095933, study PRJNA526329) | marine sediment metagenome | biome: Marine sediment; feature: Surficial sediment; material: Deep marine sediment; isolation source: Hadal surficial sediment | place: Pacific Ocean | collected 2014-05 | depth 0-1...
ATCGGCTGCTGCGTAGGCCGCCAACAGGCCCTCGGTCGACGCGGCCGCGGGACCCCATGCTTCGTTCGGGAGAACCTGAGCTGAGGGCGTAGTATCTCCAGCGTTCGGGAGGATCTGAGCTGAGAGCACGGCGTCTCGATCGATGGGCGCGGTCCCGAGAAGAGCAGCGGCGAGGACCGCGGTGAGCACTAGCTGCCGCGTCGAACGTCCGTTCGGGGTGGACTCCATGATGGTCGTCTCCTGATCTGTGATTTCACGTTTGCGTCTGGCTGTACCACGACCAGCCAGGGGAGACGGAGGGTCAGTGATCGGGCGGTCAGCCCCTTGGAGTTTTCTTGGAGTTTTCTCGGAGGTACGACCATTGGGTGACACTTGATCTCAGGGTGGCAACTCTTCCGCACCCTCGCGCATCCATTACCATTGCCGCGATGAACTACGTCTGTCGAATTCCCGCATCCAACAGTACATGACCGAAACGAAGAGCCTGGACATCGAAATCATCCAGCAGAAGATCCAGCAGGAAAGTGCGTTCGTGGAGCGGCTGCTCACCGAGGTAGGCCGCGTCATAGTCGGGCAGGAGCAAATGGTCGAGCGTCTGCTGATCGGTTTGCTCGCTGACGGCCATGTGCTCCTGGAGGGTGTTCCAGGGCTGGCGAAGACCCTCACGGTGCGTACACTCGCCGCGGCGATCGATACGAAGTTTCAACGTCTTCAGTTCACACCGGACCTGCTTCCCGCGGACCTGATCGGGACGCTCATCTACGATCCGAAAGATCAGGAGTTCAAGACGAAGAAGGGCCCGATCTTCGCCAACCTGATTCTGGCCGACGAAATCAACCGCTCGCCGGCCAAGGTGCAGTCCGCGCTCCTGGAGGCGATGGAGGAGCACACGGTCACGATCGGCGAGAACACGTACAAGCTCGACGATCCGTTCTTGGTGCTCGCGACTCAGAATCCGATCGAACAGGAGGGCACGTACCCCCTGCCGGAGGCGCAGATCGATCGCTTCATGCTCAAGCTCTCGGTCGGTTATCCCGACGCCGATGAGGAGCTTCAGATCATGCGGCGCATGTCGAGCGGCGTGCGTGCCGAGGTCAAGCCGGTCGTGAGTCCGGAGGAGATCATACGGGCACGAAAGGCGGTCGAAATGATCTATATGGATCAACAGGTCGAGCGGTACATCGTGAGCTTGGTGCTCGCCACGCGCGATCCCGCGGCGCACGGGCTCAAGGACCTGACTGACCTGATCTCGTTCGGCGCTTCACCCCGAGCGACGATTTGCCTCGCCAAGACCGCTCGTGCACATGCCTTCCTCAACGGCCGAGGATTCGTGACTCCCGACGACGTCAGGGCGATGGGCATGGACGTGCTGCGGCACCGAGTGCTGCTCACCTATGAGGCCGAAGCGGAAGAGGTCACGCCGGAAGAAGTCGTGACACGAATTCTCAACAGCGTAGAGGTTCCGTAGTAAGGGCATGATACCGCGCGAAATACTCAAGCAGGTCCGACGGATCGAGATCTCTACGCGAGGCCTCGTCAACGAGGTCTTGTCGGGAGAATACCACTCGGTCTTCAAGGGTCGCGGCATGAATTTCGCCGAGGTGCGCGAGTACCAGTACGGGGACGACATCCGCTCCATCGACTGGAACGTGACGGCGCGCATGGGCGCTCCTTTCGTGAAGATCTTCGAGGAGGAGCGGGAGCTGACGGTCATGTTGGTGGTCGACGTGAGCGCCTCGGGGGACTTCGGCACGCAAGAGCGGCTGAAGGGTGAGGTGGCGGTAGAGATCTGTGCGCTACTCGCGTTCAGCGCGATCAAGAACCACGACAAGGTCGGGCTGATCATTTTTTCCGATCATGTAGAGAAGTTCGTGCCGCCCAGAAAAGGGAAGCGACATGTGCTGCGCGTCCTCAGAGAACTGCTCTATCACCGGCCCGAGGGGCGCGGTACGGACATCAGGGCCGCGCTCGACTACCTGAACCATGTGCAGAGGAAGAAGGCGGTCACGTTCCTGGTGTCGGACTTCCGTGACGGCGGTTTCGAGAAGTCACTCGCGGTGGCCGGTCGCCGGCACGATCTGATCGCCGTGCGCATCGGCGATCTGCGGGAGAGGGAGATCCCTTCTGTGGGCTTGCTCGAGCTGGAGGATCCAGAGACGGGAGAACGCCTCGTCGTCAACACTTCAAACGCTCGATTCCGGTCCAGCTTCACCGAGCGCTCTCGGGCCGCGCGCCAAGAGCTGGATCGCACGCTGCGCCGAAGCAAGGTAGACGTCATCGACATCGAGACGGGCGAACCTTATGTGCGGCCGCTGATGCGATTTTTTCGAGATCGCCTGCGGCGACGGCGATGAGATCCCGAGCCCGGCTCGCCGGAACTCTCGTGGCCTGCGCGTGGACGGTGGCTGTCGTGCCACTAGCCGCTCAGGACGCCCGCATCAGCAACGACGTCGATACCACGCTGGTGACGGTTGGCGACCGTGTGCGCATGACGGTGACGGTGGAGCACGCCGTAGGTGCTCGAGTCGTGTGGCCCGATTCGCTCGATCTGACACCGTTTGAGGTGCTCGGAGTGGAGGCGATTCCCCCGGCGACTGAGGGTGAGCGCGTGCGCTCGAGCGCCATTCTGACGATGGCTGCTTTCGAGTTGGGCGAGTTGGTCATCCCCAGTTTCGATGTTCAAGTGCTCGGTCCGGGCGAAGCCGTGGAGACGCTGTCCACCGATCGTTTCGGGATCGAGGTGGTGTCCATCGGAGTGGATGAGACCGGTGACATTCGGGATATCCGCGGACCCCTCTGGATCCCCGTTGGCGTTGTGACGGTGAGCCTGTGGATCTTGCTGCTACTCCTGGTGCTCGGAGCGGCCTACGGGCTCTATCGGCGGAGCCGACGGAGCGGGGGAGACGATGTGGAGGAGTCTGGCCCGCCCCCCAGGCCCGCCCACGAAGTGGCGCTCGAGGCGATCGCGAGGGTCGAGGCGTCGCCCATGCTCGAGCGCGGCCAAGTGAAGGAGTACCACATCGAGGTGTCGGAAATCCTGCGTACCTACATCGAAGCACGTTTCCATGTGCGTTCGCTCGAGATGACGACCCGAGAGGTGGTCGATGGACTCCGCGGTGTGGGCGCTCAGGCTCAGTTCGTCGACGGGCTCCGCCGCTTCCTCGACCAGTGCGACATGGTGAAGTTCGCCAAGGTCCGGCCGGTGCTCGAGGCTTCGCGGGAGGTCCTGGAGCTTGGTCGGGAGCTCGTGACCGGTAGCGTACGCGAAGCGACGCCGGACGCCGTAGAGGCGGTCGTCTCCTGATGTTCCGCTTCGAGGATCCCTGGGTGCTGATCCTGTTGGTGCTCGTGCCGCTGACGTACTGGCTCCGCGGGCGTGGTGAACGCCGATCCGGAGCGCTCCGCTTCTCGGCGCTGGACACGGTTCGCCAGACCGGGGCCGGAGTCAGCGCTTGGCTACCCCGAGTGCCGGTCGTGCTGGGCGCGCTTGGGGTCATCGCGGTCATCGTAGCCCTGGCGCGTCCCCAGGCCGGGATCACATCGCAGACCGTGCTGACCGAAGGCGTCGACATCATCATGGCGATGGACGTGTCGAGCTCGATGCTGGCTGAGGATCTGGAGCCGAATCGCTTGAACGCCGCAAAGGTGGTCGCGGCGAATTTCGTCGCGGGCCGCAGCAACGACCGCATTGGTCTCGTAGCCTTCGCGGGTGAAGCGTTCACCCAGGCGCCACTGACCTTGGACTACAGTGTCGTGCAGAGCCTAATCGGCGAGCTGGAGGTTGGCATCATTGAAGACGGTACCGCGGTCGGTATGGGTCTAGCCACGGCGGTGAAGCGGCTACAAGCCTCCGACGCAGAGTCGAAGGTCGTCATTCTCCTTACCGACGGGCGTAGCAATCGGGGCTCGGTCGGACCGGTCACCGCGGCGAGAATGGCGCAGGCGCTGGGCGTAAGAGTGTATACGATCGGTGTCGGCACGAGAGGCACCGCGCCGGTACCGGTAGCCGATCCGCTGCTCGGAACGCGCATGGTGACGATGCGCGTCGACATCGATGAACCGACGCTGCGGGAGATCGCTGAGCTCACGGGTGGGCAGTACTTCCGGGCGACAGACAATGAAAGCCTGGCTTCCATCTACGAGGAAATCGACGCATTGGAGAGGACAGAGATCGCGGTGGAGAATTTCACGCAATACGCCGAGCGGTTTCCGGTTGTTCTGGCGCTCGGACTCCTTCTGCTCCTGATGGAAGTCGGTCTCTCGCAGACCGTGCTTCGCAAGCTGCCGTAGCCATGTCGCGCAAGCTTCCGTAACCATGTTCCGATTCGGCGCCCCCGAGTGGCTTCTGGCCTTTTTCGTAATTCCTGGCATGGTCGCGGCGTACTGGTATGCGGCCTGGAGTCGGCGGAACGCGCTCGCGAGCTTCGGCGACTCTGCGCTAATGGACAGGCTATCTGCATCGGTGAGCATGCCTGCGAGGCGCGCCAAGGCGATCCTGCGGGTCACCACGGTTCTTCTCACGGTCTTTGCGTTGGCGCGCCCTCAGTTCGGGACACGCGTCGAGACGGTGCGAAGCGTTGGTCAGGACATCATGATTGCGGTTGATTTATCCCAATCGATGATGGCGGAAGACGTCGCTCCCAACAGACTCGAACGGGCGCGCCTCGCGATCTTCCGTCTGATGGGGCAGCTGAACGGAGACCGCATCGGACTCGTCGCGTTTGCCGGCTCCGCCTTTGTCCAGAGCCCGCTCACCATCGACTACAGCGCCGCTGCGCTCTTCCTCGGCGCGATGCACCCTGACATCATGCCGGTACAGGGAACCGATCTCGGGGAGGCTGTGCGCGTCTCACTCGACGCGTTGGACGAAGGCGCACGTGACGCTCGCATCCTGATTCTGGTGACCGACGGGGAGGATCACGAGGATCGATTCGCGGAAGAGTTGGCACGCGCGCGCGAGAGCGATGTTCGCGTCTATGTCATCGTATTTGGATCGACAGAAGGCGTGCCGATACCTCTCTATGACGAGCAGGGCCAGCGGGACGGTTTCCTTCGCGACGAGGACGGGAACGTGGTGACGACGAGACTGGGAGAAGAGACACTCGCTGAGTTCGTGAGGCTCGCCGACGCAACGGTGGTCAGGGCGGGTGAAGGCGGCACCGGGTTCGAGGATCTCGTGGACGACATCGCGAGTAGGGATGGTGAGGCCGTGGACGAGCAGCAGATCACACAGTTCGAGGAGCAGTACCAGATCTTCTTGGGGCTCGCACTATTGCTCCTGATGGCCGAGCTGGTGATCTCGGAGCGCAAACGCACGCGTGAGGCATGGTTGGGGAGGTTCGAATGACGAAATCCAAGTGGACGGTCGGCGTCGCAGCGACGCTCCTGCTCATGATCATGCCGAGCCATGGCTCCGCGCAGGCCGGGCGAGACCGCGTCGCCGAGGGGAACCGGCTATACGAGGAAGGCAGGTTCGACGAGGCACACCAGATGTACCTGGAAGCGTTGCGCGAGAGCCCCGAGTCTTCGCTCATCCGCTTCAACTCCGGAAACGCGCTCTACCAGAGCCAAGACTTCCAGCGTGCGATGGAGGCGTATCAGCGGGCGACTGAGTCCGGTGACCCTGAGTTGGCGAGCTCGGCGTGGTACAACCTCGGGAATTCGCTGTATCGAGGGCAGCAGTTGGAGCCGAGCCTCGAGGCATATAAGCAGGCCCTGCGCCTCGATCCGGAAGATGTTGATGCGAAGCACAATCTCGAGCGCGTGCTGGAGCAGATGCAAGAGGAGGAGCAACAGGAAGGCGAGCAACCACAGGATGAGGATCAGCAGGACGAGAACGATCCGGAGCAGGACGAACAGGAGCAAGACCAGCAGCAAGACCAGCAGGGTGAGCAACAGCAGGACGAACAGGACGAACAGGATCAGCAAGACGAGCAGGATCAGCAGGCACCGCCGGAGGGCGAGGATCAGCCGCCCTCCGAAGGCGAGCGGGAGCCCCAGCCGGGTGAGATGACGCCCGAGGAGGCCGAGCGCCTGCTGGACTCCATCCGGGAGGATCCCGGCGACGTCAACCGGAAGCCCGCTGCTGCGCGGGGTCGCAAGCCCAAGAAGGTCTGGTAGTCCGGGTGTCTCCTCTGCACGTATCTCCCCTCGGCCGCCTCCTGTTGCTCGCGCCCGTCGCGCTGTGCACACTCGCGTTGAGTTCCTCGCGCGCGCTCCTGGCTCAGGAGGTGGGCGTGCGTGCGTACCTGACTCCGGGCACCACAGTGGGTGTGGGCCGACAATTCGTGCTCAACCTCGAGATCACGGGCGTGCGCTCGGTCGATCGAGACCCTCTACTCCCGGACATGGCGGCGTTCGCTCAGTACCTGGGCAGCGGCACGTCCACGTCGATGGAGATGTCGGGCGGACGAACGACAGTTGCACTCACAATTCAGTATCGCTTCCAGGCGCTCGTGGAGGGGACGTTCCGGATCGAGCCGCTTCAAGTGGAGGTTGCCGGGCAGACGTACCGTACCGATGCGCTTCCCTTGACCGTGTCCTCCGCCCCCCCAGCACCTGGTGCCTCGGGCGGGAGCGCAGGGGCCAGCGGCATCCCGTCCGCGGATCTGTTCGTGACAGCGGAAGCGTCACGTACGTCGGTATTGGTCGGGGAACCGATCATGGTCGAATATCGGATCTGGACCAGGTTGGACGTCACTTCATTCAGCCTCACGTCCGAGCCGGAGCGCGAGGGCTTCTGGGTCGAAGGGCTTGGACAGATCACGCGACCACAGGTCGAGCAACGAATACGAAACGGGCAGCAGTACACCACCGCCCTGATCCAGCGGGTTGCACTCATCCCGACCGGGCCAGGCCAGCGCACCGTCGAGCCGCTCGGCATCGAGGCGCAGGTACGCGTCCGCCGTAGCATCGACCCACTCGATCGTATCTTCGGGCGGAGTTCGCTGTTCGGAAGGACCACGGTCGTTCCGGCGACCGTGCTCTCCAATTCACTGACCATCGAGGTTGCACCGCTACCTCCGGGGCGCCCGGAACCGTTCAGCGGCGTCGTGGGCTCGCTCGATGTCACTGCCGAAGTCGATCGTGACACCCTGGACGCGAATGATGCGGTTACGCTCACGATTCGCGTCTCGGGCCAGGGCAACATACGGGCGATCCCAGAGCCCGTTCTCGATCTCCCGCGCGACTTCGAGGTCTTCCCGCCCGAGGTCACCGAGTCGGTCGAAGCCTCCGGAGACGGCCTATCCGGCAGCAAGGTCTTCGAGTACGTGCTCATTCCACGCACGCCCGGCGAGCGCACGATCCCGTCTGTGTCGATGGGTTATTTCGACGTCGCCAGCGGGGGCTACCGAACCGCCAGCACGGCGGAGATCTCCCTCGCGGTGACGGGGAAGGTGAACGAGTCTCCGGTGTCACTCCAGCGTTTCGGGGTCACACAACTCCGGGAGGACATCCGCTTCATTCGCCTCGGTGATGGTGCGTTGCGTTCCGTGGAGCGATTCCTCTTCCAGGGTGCCGCGTTCTGGACTCTCTTCCTGCTGCCGATGGCAGCCATGCTAGGGGCGCTGGGGATGCGCCGTCATTGGGATCGACTGGACGGCGACGTAGCCTATGCGCGCGGACGACGCGCCGGACGCGTCGCCAGGAAGCGACTGGCCGAGGCCCAACGCATGGTGCAGGGAGGAGACTCGAGAGCCTTCTTCGCCGAAGTGGCCAAGGCGTTGCGCGGCTTCGTTGCGGATCGATTGAACGTCGCCGAAGCCGGCATGCAGATCGCCGAGCTACGCGTGAGTCTCGCCGAGCGTGGCGCGTCGACGGAGTCGGCGTCCGAATTCCTGGCGTGCCTCGAGCAGTGCGATCGCCAGCGCTTCGCTCCGGTGGCTGCCGAGGTCGAGCAGCGTGTGCAATTCCTCGATCAAGCTGGCGCCGCGATGACGGCGCTGGACGGAGAGCTTCGATGAGGAGGGCGTCGCGTTCACGCTGGGTGGCTGTGGCCCTCGTCGGTGCGTGTGGAGTCATGGGACCGACGACGGCGCCGGCGTCCGCGCAGCAGGAGATCTTCGAAAGGGCCAATCAATTCTATCAAGCAGAGGACTATGCGGCCGCCTTGGAGGCGTACGAGGCTGTGCGAGCCAGCGGCTTCGAGAGCCCAGATCTCCACTACAACCTCGGGAACGCATACTTCAAGACGGGAGAGCTCGGTCGCTCGATCCTGAGCTGGGAACGCGCGCTGAGGCTCTCCCCCGGTCACGAAGACGCTGCAGCGAATCTGGAGCTTGCCGTCCGCCTCAGCGCGGACGACATCGAACCTCTGCCGCGCTTCTGGCTGCTTTCGGCGGTTTCCTGGTGGGTGAACCTGATCCCACGTTCGGCGCTGCTCGTTGTGGTCGGCCTAGCTTGGCTTGCGCTCACAGGTGGGGCGCTCGCGCGGATCCTCGTTCGTGCCGAGCGCTTTCGGCGGCTGGGTGGGTGGGGAATCGCGGCTGGAGCAGTGGCGTTGGCACTACTTGGCTCCAACCTCGCAGTGCGCGAATTCGAGGTTGGTCAGCCGGAACGAGGAGTCATCCTCGCCGAAGCAGTGTCGGTACGCTCGGCGCCGACGGATGATGACGATCTCACCGTCTTCGAAGTTCATGAGGGCACGCGCGTACGCATCGACCAACGTACCGAGCAGTGGGCCGAGATCGTACTCGACGACGGAAAAGTCGGCTGGGTTCCGGTGGGCGTGATGGGGGTTATCTAAGTCTAAGCCCCCCGCTCAGTCGCCCTCGAACTCACACAGTGCGAAGCAGTCACAGCCGAGGGCGCGTAAGCGGTCCGCACCTCCCAGGTCGGGCAGATCGATGACGAAGCAGGCCTCTACGACGTTGCCGCCCACTCCTCGGATCAGCTCGAGCGCGGCTGCGGCGGTGCCTCCCGTGGCGATCAGGTCGTCAACGAGTAGAACGTTGTCGCCGCGCGAGATCGCATGCGCATGCATCTCCATGCGGTCGGTTCCATACTCGAGCTGGTAGTCCGCGCCGACGACTTCACCCGGCAGCTTGCCGGCCTTGCGAATGGCGATGAAACCGACCCCCAACTGATACGCAACGGGGCTACCGAAGATGAAGCCGCGAGCTTCGATTCCCGCCACGAGATCGATTTCCACACCTGAATAGCGCCCAGCCATGCTGTCCACCGCCGTGCGCAACCCGAGAGCGTTCTCCAGCAGGCCGGTGACGTCTCGGAAGAGAATGCCAGGGCGTGGATGGTCCGGGACGGTCCGGATGTAGGATTTGATCGAGTCTTGTGGTGATTCGGGCGCGCGTGGCATCACATGCTCTTCGTTGCGTGAAGGACTTCCTCGGGGGTAGTAACGCCTTGGCGGATCCTTTGCACACCGTCCTCGCGCAGGGTGCACATGCCGTTCGCCTTGGCGATCGCGTCGAGCATCGCGCGATCCTCCCGGGCGAGAAAAGCCTGGCGGAGCGCTTCGTTCACGATGAGCAACTCGAAGACTCCCGTCCTCCCCTTGTAGCCGGTGCCCCGGCAACGCTCGCACCCAGTCCCGAAACGGGTTGTCTCGAGGCCCTCGGCGGCGGGCCCCAGCGTGAGCACTTCCGCCTCGGTGAGATCACGCTCTTCTTCGCAGTTGGTGCATACGCGACGGACGAGTCGCTGCGCCAGGACGCCCTCGAGCGTGTGCACGACGAGATAGTCCGGCACGCCGATGTCCACGAGTCGGTGCATTGCAGACACCGCGTCGATGGTATGTAGCGTCGACAGAACGAGGTGACCCGTCAGCGCCGCGTGCGTGGCGATCTCGGCGGTTTCTCTGTCGCGGATCTCACCGACGAGCAACACGTCCGGATCCTGCCGAATCAAGGAGCGCAGTAACCCTGCGAACGTGAGGCCCGCCTTCCGGTTCACCGAGACCTGGCACACACCGTCGATCGCGAACTCAACCGGGTCCTCGACCGTAAAAATCTTCTCGCGACCCGTGGAGATCCTCCTCAGGACCGCGTGCAGCGTGGTGGACTTACCTGACCCTCCCGGTCCCGTTGCCAGCACCATGCCGTTCGGTCGATCGACGATCTCCATGAGTCGAGTCAAATACTCTCCGTGCAATCCGAGATCCTTCAGGTCGAGGTGGCCCCCGTCCGAGTCCAGCACACGCAGCGCCATGCTTTCGCCATGGAGCGTCGGCACCGTAGAGACTCGGATGTCGATCTCCCGTCCCGCGAA
>SMVA01003066.1_pt1 | contig 10225 bp, 8 predicted proteins | sample 2456451 | NCBI WGS metagenome assembly SMVA01 (sample SAMN11095933, study PRJNA526329) | marine sediment metagenome | biome: Marine sediment; feature: Surficial sediment; material: Deep marine sediment; isolation source: Hadal surficial sediment | place: Pacific Ocean | collected 2014-05 | depth 0-1...
GAATGCGGCGAATGAACAAGAGCAGTTTTTGGAAACTACCCGTAACCGAGTTGGCGACCAAGACACTATGCAAACCCAACTCAGTGATCAGTTTGAAGAAAACGAGATTACCATAGCGGAAAAACGCGAAGTCTTGCGAGATCGCCGTGGTGATTTAAATGAGCTCTTTGGTACGCTTCAGGGTGTCGCCGGTGATTTCATGAACACCTTTAGTAACTCATTGATAAGTGCCCAGTACCCAGGTCGCTCGGAATTCCTGGAAGAATTCATCGAAACGGCAGGAAGTTCTACCGAACAATTGGCGATTGCCGAAATAGAAAGGTTCTGGTATTTCATGCAGTTGGAAATGACCGAATCCGGTAAAGTCGTGCAGTACAGCGGCACGATATCCTTGCCTAGTGGTGAAACAATTAACCGCAGTATTACCCGCATCGGCTCGTTCAATGCCGTTTCTGAAGGTGACTATCTCAGTTACGTGGCTGACATAGGGCATCTTCAGGTGCTTCCACGCCAGCCAACTGGCACGATTATTAATGCAGGAGAAGTTACCGACCGCGCCGCAGAGTTGGAACGCGCCACTACGGGTATAGTCAAAGTAGGTATCGACCCTACTGGTGGTATTGGCGGCCAGGTCATGGCAAACCTAATCAACTTTCCAACCCCGATTGAATATGTGCGAAACAACACCAACCCAATCGTTTACGCCATCATCGGTATCGGTGTGATAGGTATTGTGATGGCACTGATTCGCTCCTTGATTTTGACCACGGTGTCTATGAAGGTAAGCAGGCAGTTGAAGTCGGACAAGCCAATGAAAAACAATCCACTGGGTCGTGTACTGGCGATCGCAGAAAACAATCCAAATGTTGACACTGAGACTTTGGAACTTAAACTTGGAGAGGCCATTTTACAGGAAACACCGGCACTGGAAAGATTTCTAGTTCTCATTAAGATCATTGCAACAGTCGCACCACTAATGGGTCTGCTTGGTACAGTAACTGGTATGATCCAGGTGTTCCAACAAATCACAGTTTACGGCGCCGGTGATCCGACTATCATGGCTGGAGGTATTTCGGTAGCCCTCCTGACCACAGTGCTCGGTATTACTGTCGCAATACCGACAGTTTTGATGCACACCTGGGTAAAAAGTAAGAGTGACACCATCATTCATATTTTGGAAGAACAAGCCACAGGTATGATCGCGGAGAAGGCTGAACAAAAAGTAGCAAGCCAATAACGCTTACTAGCTGATAAAAGGTAACTAGACATGTATTTTACAATGTTAGATTTACTAGATGCCATCAGTACTTTTATGGATCGCGGTGGACCAGTTCTGTGGATTATCGCCGGACTGTTGCTGGTAAAATGGTCATTGGTATTTGAGCGGGTTTGGTATCTCAATACTACCCATAATAAGAACGTCAAAAGTACTCTGGCCGCGTGGAATGCCAGATCCGACACCAAGTCCTGGAGTGCTCACCAGATTCGCACAATGATGATTTCCAAGGTGTCACTGGACATACGCACTACTTTGCCAATGATTGAATCGCTGGTAGTGATTTGCCCTCTACTTGGTCTGATAGGCACGGTGACTGGTATGATCGAAGTTTTTTTCGTGATGGCGATTACCGGTGGTGGTGATGCTAAATCAATGGCCGGCGGGGTATCAAAAGCTACCATTCCAACTATGGCCGGAATGGTAGGCGCACTGTCAGGAATCTTCGCATCGAACTGGTTAAAAACCAGTATCGACCGAGATCTAACGTTGCTTGAAGACCATATGCCTTTGAGCAATTAAGAAGCCATAATGCCAGACGAAATAATAATTAGATGAGAACGATCTTCTTCTATAGAAGGGGTAAAAAATGAAATCAAGTTTAATGAGTAATAGGGACCAGGAGCCACCTGGCGAAATTGATCTCACGCCAATGCTCGACGTGGTTTTTATCCTGTTGATTTTCTTCATTGTAACATCGGTGTTTATTACTGAGGCCGGAATCGATGTAGCTAAACCCGAAGCTTCCACGGCAGAAGCCAAAAACAAGGATCTGATCCTGATCGCTGTAAGCGCTCAAGGGGATATCTGGATTGACGGTGAACAGATCGATCCGCGCTTTATTCGTGCCAGGTTCGAGCTGCGGCTGGCTGAAGCGCCCAATTCATCGCTGGTAATTCAAGCAGATCAGGCAGCAGACAACGAATATTTAATGCTAATACTGGCGGCCGCGCGAGATGCGGATATTACCGATGTTTCCATTGCAGCGGAGGCTTAGAAAATGATAATAATCAGATGGGGCTTGTCTATGATCATGGCCAGCGGCATTACGCTAGGCCTGTTTTACTTCATGCAGATGCTAATTGCTACCGGTGAAGGCCTGGACCAATCGCTAACCATCGTCAGGGTGGTGGATGCCACCATGCCCGATATCGAGCTTGATGTAATCGAAGAAATGGATAGACCTGAACCAATCGAAGAGTTGAACGAACCGCCACCTGACGCCCCAGATAAACAGATCAATCTGGATAGTGGCCCATCGCTGAATATTGTGCGAACTGAAGTGCAATTGGACGCTGGTCTTAATCTGACCAGTGCTTCAATTTCCATTACCGACGGAGATATGCTGCCGCTGGTGAACGTAACACCGCAGTATCCGACCCGCGCCTTGTCTCGAGCTATTCAAGGCTGGTGCCAAATAAGCTTTACCGTCGATGGTAACGGTAACGTAGTCGAAGACAGCATAGTAGTAGTCGATGCCGAGCCATCTGGTATATTTGACCGTACATCTATTAGGGCAGCTCTAAGATTTAAGTTTCAACCTCGAGTGCGGGATGGGGTCGGAGTGCCGGTAGAAAATGTTCAATATGTATTTCGCTATGTTTTGGAGGGATTACAATAATGAACGGAACAGGTAAATTAGGAATACTGTTTGTCGTCGTTGTTTTTTTTGCCAACATTGGCCTCATGGAAATTGCCAGTGCCGGACAGGATGAAAGACAGCCCCCACCAACACGCCGATCAGATGTCCTTACGGAACAGGTATATCGGGCTATTAATGAAATCTCTGAATTGATGAGCCCCGAAGACCCTGATGACGAACCGAATTATGACCAAGCCCTAGAACGACTAGATCGTTTAAGAGATCGTCGCTGGGAACGGATGAACGACTTTGAGAAATCGACAACGCTGAATTTCTATACTAATTATTATCTATCGACAGATAACATCCCCGAAGCCATTCGTATATTCGAGGAATTGCTTACGATTGAAACCCTGCGGGAAGACATACAACTGCGTTCACTCCGCGCTCTTGGACAGTTACTCATGGCTGTGGAAAATTTCGAGCAATCCATCGTTTACTATATGCAGTGGCGAGACGTTTCCTTAGAAGAAGATGATTTGGTGTTTCTTGGGCTGGCAAACAGTCACTATTCGATCGAACAATACAGTCAAGCCGTTCCATACCTGATCGATCATATGGAAATGCTGGCAGATGCTGGCGAAGACATCGCACGTAATAAGTGGGGCTTGTTGAATGTGCTTTATATCGAGCAGGAAGACTATGTCAGCGCACTCGAAATTACTAAAAACATGGTCGTACAATTTGGTGAAATGTCTGATTGGAGGAATCTGTCAGCAATGTATTCATACCTTGAACAGGATTCCAATCGCGTCGGATCATTGTCACTTCGTTACCTTCAACAGATTATGGAATCCGAGACTGAGTACTTGAACCTGGCGCAATCACTCGCTGGTGAAGACGCACCCTACACCGGTGCCAAAATACTACAAGCTGGAATCGATGCAGGAGTCGTGGAAGAAGACGAGGATACCCTGTTTACCCTGATCCAGATGTATCAACTGGCTAGTGAATTTGGCGAAGCGGTTACACCGGCCACCAAGTATGCGGAAATAGTAGAAGGTGGTGATGGTTATGACACCTTGGGGTATGTCTACTATGTGCTGCGTGACTACGAAGCAGCCGCGCAAGCCTTTCGCGACGCAATCGACAAAGGTCAACTAAGTGACGCGGCAGACACTAATCTGTTTTTAGCGCGAGCGCTGGTTGAGTTCGATGAATACGATGAAGCGGCGGCTGCCACAAGGCTTTCAGCCGACCTCGGTGATGAATCTGAGCGCAATGCCGCGAATAGCTATCTTAGATTTATTGAAGGCCAACATGCGCGCTACAACGCTATCCAGGGACGCAAGAATAACGTATTGGATTTTTATATATCATATGATGATTAAAGGAAATCCTTTAAGCGCTTGAAACGCCTAAAATAACCCCCATAACAAAGCCCAGTCACGAAGGCGATTGGGCTTTTTTTATTGCCCACAAAACGTAACAGATAAAGAAATTGTGAGGATTACAGATGCCAGCTAAATCTAAGGCGAAAGCGAAAGCAAAATCAAAAGTAGAGACCAGGGGATTCGAGACAGAAGCAAAACAGTTGCTTCAGTTGATGATTACCTCTCTTTACAGTAACCGTGAGATATTTCTACGTGAGTTGATATCCAATGCCTCCGATGCCGCAGACAAACTACGTTTTGAAGCACTATCAAATCCAAAGTTGCTGGAAACCGAACCTGATCTCAAAGTTCAGATTGATTACGATGCCAAGAAAAACCTTATTTCAGTTTCTGACAATGGCATAGGAATGACCAAGGATGAGGTTATTTCAAACCTGGGAACCATCGCCCGATCCGGAACTGCTCAGTTTCTAGAGTCGCTTAGTGGGGATCAGCAAAAAGATACACAGTTAATTGGACAATTTGGCGTTGGATTTTATTCTTCCTTTATAGTGGCTGATGAAGTGGAAGTGCTCACGCGTAAAGCCGGTGAGGACGAAAAAGAGGCAGTACGTTGGAAATCCACTGGTGAGTCTGATTACTCAATTGAAACCGTAACCAAACCTGAACGAGGTACCACGGTAATTCTGCATTTGAAGAAAGATGCAAAAGAATTTGCTGAGCCATACCGGCTAAAAGGAATCGTCAAGAAGTATGCGGATCACATTTCAATTCCGGTACTGATGGAAAAAACCGAGCTCCCTGGGGATGATTCGGAAACCAATAATAAAAAGAAAACCAAGACAATGTCCAAGGAAAAGGAGTACGAAGCCGTCAATATGGCGAAGGCGTTATGGACTCGTCCTCGTAAAGAGCTGAATGCGGACGAATACAAGGAATTTTACAAACATGTAAGTCATGACTTTGAAGATCCAATGGACTGGAGTCACAATCGAGTTGAAGGGAAGCTGGAATACACTAGCCTTCTTTACCTGCCAACTCGCGCACCGTTTGACCTATGGAACCGGGATGCCGCAAGGGGCTTGAAACTCTATGTGCAGCGTGTATTTATCATGGATGACGCTGAGCAATTTTTGCCCCTTTATTTACGCTTTATAAAAGGCATTGTCGATTCGAACGACATTTCGCTGAATATCTCCCGAGAGATTTTACAAAAAGACCCTGTTGTAGACTCAATGCGTAGTGCGTTAACCAAGCGCGCATTGGCCATGTTGAGTAAATTGCGCAAAAAGGATCCCGAAAAGTACACGGAGTTTTGGAAAGAGTTTGGTCAGGTGTTGAAGGAAGGTCCAGCCGAAGACTTTAGCAACAAGGAAAAAATCGGGGGTTTATTGCAATTCACCACCACGACTTCCGCAGGGGATACACAGGACCAGGGATTGGCAGAATATATTTCCCGCATGAAAGACAATCAGGAAAAAGTGTACTACTTGGTTGCCGAATCGCTTAAAGCAGCACGTACAAGCCCGCACCTCGAAATATTCAAGAAGAAAGGAATTGAAGTTATCCTGATGCATGATCGAATTGACGAGTGGTTGATGGGTTATCTACATGAGTTTGACGGCAAGCAGTTCCAGGACATCGCACGTGGAGAACTGGACCTCGGCAAGTTAGAGGACAGCAAGGATAAGGCAAAGCAGAAAAAAGTAGAGAAGGAGCTGAAGGATTTAGTCGAGCGTGCCAAGGAAACCTTGGGCGAACAGGTACAGGAAGTTCGACTGACCCATCGACTCACCGATTCTCCGGCTTGCCTTGCAGTAGGTGAACACGATATGGGCGAACAGATGCGTAAAATCATGCAGGCATCAGGCCAGGCAGTACCTGATACCAAGCCGATATTTGAGCTTAATCCAGAGCATCCCCTGGTAAACAAACTTGACAAGGAGCCGGACGAAGACAGGTTCGCTGACCTGATTGGCGTGTTATTCGACCAGGCAGCTTTAGCGGAAGGGCGCGAGTTGGCTGATCCAGGTGCCTACAGCCGGCGTTTGAATAAGTTGTTACTGGAGTTGTGTAACTAATCTGGATTGAAAGCGATTGAGTTAGTCAAACCACTGTCAAGTGATTTAGGTTTCTCACGGATTATTGCGCTACCCATTAGTAACCATTAAAGGCCGGAGATTTGGGAATTCACTCTCACGGTGCATGCTTCCGACTCTGTGCGGTATTACCTAAAATTAACTTGTCTGCGCTGCAAGAATCATCAATTATACTTTCTAAAAACAGCCAAGATAGCACTAAGGCACAGCCTGTTATTTATGGTCTCATTATTAGCCACACTATCTCCGCCTGCATAACGAAAAATAACAGACAGCGAATAATGATTAAGAAGGATTCACAAACTAACGGTGCTTTGAGTTGCACCCTAATAATCCCAACTCGAGATCAACTCAGCTTTCTACAAACTTGTATTAATAGTGTGCTGAAGAGTATCCATGACTATAACGTGCAGATCATAATCGTTGATAATAACAGTGAAGAGGATGCCACGAAAAACTATCTGGCAAGCTTGCGGGAAGACTCGAGATTCAAAATACTTATCTGGAACAAACCTTTTAATTTTTCTGCTATCAATAATTTTGCAGCCAAATACAGCTCGAGTGATGTGCTCTGTTTTTTAAATAATGATATTGATGTCATTGATGAATCCTGGTTGGAAAAACTGCTGCCAATTGCCACTAGAAATGACGTTGGCGCTGTGGGATGTGTTTTACAGTACCCCGACGCTACTATTCAGCATGGAGGATCCGCGCTTAATGAAATATTAGTTGCAAAGCATATCGCGGTTGGTAAGCCGTCAAACTATTTAAGCCAACAATCAATTTCCGAGCCATTCGCGGTGGAAGCAGTAACCGCCGCTTGCATGTTTATTAGGAAATCTTTATTTACGCGCCTAGGAGGGTTTAACGCAACAAACCTCTCTGTGACCTTCAGCGACGTTGATCTGTGCCTGCGTATAAGAGAAAAGGGCCTTCCAATCCTCTTACATCCAGACGTGATACTCACCCACCATGAATCGATTTCTAGAAAGAGCGATGAGGAAAATATCAATCGTATACGTGCCATTCGGGAAAAAGCTTACATGTACTATCGCTGGCGTCATAAATTAACCAATTGCTTGCATGAAGCTGAAGTGGGAGAAAAGCAATTAGAGAAGGCAAAACAGAATTCAGCCTTAAAGCTGACACTTGAGGAAATAATCGAACAAGCAACTGATAATTTATTTGACGAAGTCAGCGACGCTATATCCTTTGACAATCGGCTGAGCCTGCGACCACCAAGCGATGAAGTGCAGCAGTATTTTCACGATTTGGAATTAGAAGTCACAAAATTAAAGGAGGTGAAGGCACACGCTAATCAACTGGAGGAGGCACACAGGCTTATTGAAAGCTCAATCTTTTGGCGTATGACCGCACCGTTGCGTTGGCTGAAGGAATCGTTAATGGCGATAGCGCGGTAAAACAAAGGAGAAGCGTTTCTAGAATATGCTAGATATTAGTTTTATAACTAATTGATATAATTATAATAAATATATTATTACGAAACAAAATAGCCAGCACCAGTTATAATCATGATGATCCCATTAATACGATGATTTAGGCAACAACTACAGAGAGAGTCATTGCCCACCAACAAGGCATTAAGTATACTTTCGATGGACCGAAAACGAATTCGAGTAACCTTATCTGAGAAGGAGAGAACCATGGGTTTGAAACGATCTGATCGAAGGGTATTCCTTAAACGCGGGGCCGCGTTGGCTGGAGGTTTAGCTGTGGCAGGGGTAAAGCCCGCCATTGGCCAGACACCCGCATCTGCAGGCAACATCCTGGGCACCGATGAACTGGTCGCCTATGGCAAGCGTTCCCGGTTCGTGACGTCAGAACGCATACCCCACGGCGGCAGGCCGTCACCGGATGCCTTTGGACTCGACTTTCATATTGCCGCTCCGCTTCAAGATTCGGTTGGGGTGATCACCCCATCGTCTCTCCATTATATGGGGACCACGCGTGGTTCTTTCATTCCGGACATCGATCCGGCGGAGCATCGCCTCATGATCCACGGCATGGTGGAGCGTCCGCTAATCTTTACCATGGACGAGTTGAAACGTCTCCCTTCCGTGACTCGCCTTCATTTCGTCGAGTGCGCGGGGAATCGCGCGAATAGCCGTCATACGACAGTACAGGAAACCCATGGGATGACCAGTTGCGCCGAATGGACCGGAGTGCTCCTGTCTACGTTGCTCAACGAGGCCGGCGTACAAGACGGCGGGGACTGGATTGTGGCTGAGGGTATCGAGGAAGTAAAAGGGGCGTCAAGCATTCCAACCTCGAAAGCGATGGACGACTGTCTGATTTGCTACGGCATGAACGGCGAGGCGGTACGTCCCCAGCAAGGTTTCCCATTGCGGCTGTTAGTACCCGGATTCGAAGGAATCCTTTCCGTGAAGTGGCTGAGACGAATCAAGGTAGTAGACCAGTTCTACATGACCTACAACGACTACGGGCATCTTCGTCAGGACTCCGATGACGCTGCACTGAGTATGCAAATTGGACCGAAATCAGTTATCACCTATCCGTCTGGGGGACAACAACTGCCTGGGGCCGGATTTTACGAGGTCAGCGGCTTGGCCTGGTCCGGTGGAGGGGCCGTTAGCAGGGTAGAAGTATCCACCGACGGTGGCCAGACTTGGATAGATGCTGATATTCGTGGAACAGCACATCGCATGGCACATACCCGGTTCAGCTTCAACTGGAATTGGGACGGATCAGCGTGTGAGCTCCAGTCGCGCTGCACCGACGAACTGGGCAGTGTGCAACCGTCGCGAGCTCAAATCACCGAGTACTGGACCCAGCGGGATCAGCCACCTAGAGTGAAAGGCCAGGACAATTCGATTCAACCTTGGAGGATCGAGAGCGATGGTAGTGTTCACAATGCGATTTCTTAGTCTTCTTCTCCCGCTGCTGATGCTCCTGGGAATCTCAGCCCAAGCGCAATCACCCACTTATGGTGTGGGTAGGACCCCAACCCCAGACGAAATTCGGGCCTGGGATATCTCCATCGGTCCTGCCGGAGAGGAACTCCCACCAGGAAGTGGAACGGCCACGGAGGGTGCGCAACTCTACCTGCAGAAAGCGTGCGCTGGATGCCACGGGATAACCGGGTCAGGTGGGCCTGCTCCCAGGTTGATAAAACGCGACGCAGGGCCAGATGCCGACCCCTGGTCATTGGGACGAATACTGCCGATCCGCTCGCCGTACGCGACCACGGTATGGGATTATATCAATCGTGGCATGCCGCTCATGCAAGAAGGAACACTCACAGCCGATGAAGTTTACTCGCTGACGGCCTATCTGCTCTTCATAAATGATCTCATCGAGGAGGATAAGGTACTCGATGCCCAGAGCTTGCCGATGGTGGAGATGCCAAATCGTGAAAACTGGGCTCCGTTACCGGAATGGTGGAAGCCCGGAATGCCAAGGCTATTAGATTACCCTTACTGACCTGCGCGCCGTAACGCTTTCTACGGGCCGAAGAAAATACAGCAAATTCGTGGCGTGTGGAATAACCTGTGGGCTTTTTCTTGAGTTAACTTATTGCCGAAGTGTGACGCAGTTCACACTTTGCTTATGTGTGACACCTTCCGACAACCAAGTTAATTAGACTGTGTTAGTGTTGAGTGAAGGCGATAAATACCAGGAGTAATAGACATGACCAAAATTAAATTGCCACTGGCCGTTCTTTCCATATTTTTTACCGGGTTCTACGCGATTGCAGTAAATGCAGACAACGCATGGGGGAAATATCACTGGGATATTTCTACCTTGGACTCAAAAACAAAACCGCTTAAACTGGGAGACAATTTAACTTTATTCTGGCCTGGGAGCCTCTTAAGCGCAGCATATGATTGGAACC
>SMVA01060372.1_pt1 | contig 10224 bp, 9 predicted proteins | sample 2456451 | NCBI WGS metagenome assembly SMVA01 (sample SAMN11095933, study PRJNA526329) | marine sediment metagenome | biome: Marine sediment; feature: Surficial sediment; material: Deep marine sediment; isolation source: Hadal surficial sediment | place: Pacific Ocean | collected 2014-05 | depth 0-1...
AACTGGCGGAAATCGCCGACCTGGTGGTCGAATGCGCGCCGGCGGCGGCGTTACCGGAAATCGCCCGGGCGGTCCTTGGCGCCGGCAAGAAAATCATGGTGCTGAGTTGCGGTGCGCTGCTCGCCCATCCCGAACTGATCGACCTGGCCGCGCAAACCGGCGGGCAAATCATCGTTCCAACCGGCGCGCTTCTCGGCCTCGATGCGGTTTCGGCGGCCGCCGAAGGAGAAATAAGGTCGGTCCGAATGATCACCCGAAAGCCCATAGAAGGGCTGCTTGGCGCGCCCTACCTGATTGAGAACGGCATCGATATCGCCGGCATTACCGAGCCCTTGCGGGTTTTCCAAGGGTCGGCCCGCCAGGCCGCCAAGGGGTTTCCGGCCAATTTGAATGTCGCCGTCGCGCTGTCTCTTGCCGGGATCGGCGCCGATGAAACGGTGGTCGAAATTTGGGCCGATCCCACGGTGACGCGCAATAGCCATAAAATCATCGTCGAATCCGATGCCGCCAGCTTCGAGATGAGCATCGCCAACATTCCCTCTGAAAACCCCAAGACCGGGCGCATCACGGCACTCAGCGTCATCGCGGCGATTCGAAAACTGACGGCCCCCTTGCGCGTCGGCACCTAGAGTGCAATCCGTCACCAGGGAGGAAGGCATGCTCGAGCTCTATCACGGCGGGACCTCGGTGTGTTCCGTCAAGGTCCGCCTGGTGCTCGCCGAAAAGGGGCTCGATTGGCAGAGCCATTACCTCAGCCTCACCCGCCGGGAACACCAGAGCGAGGCCTACCGCGCCATCAACCCCAACCTCAAGGTGCCGGCGCTGGTCCATGACGGGGAATCGGTCATCGAATCCACAATCATCAACGAATATCTCGAGGACCGCTTCCCGGGGACCCCGCTGCGCCCCACCGACCCCTGCGCCCGGGCCCGCATGCGGCTGTGGACCAAGCAATTGGACGAAGGCGTCCACCTCGCCGCCGGCACCGTCACCTATTGCATCGCCTACCGCTACCGGCGCCTGGCGCTCAGCGAACAGGAGTTCGAAGCCTATCTCGCCAAAAAGCCGGTGCCCGAACACCGCGAGCGCAGCCGCGACCGCATTGTCAACGGTGTCAATTCCAAGCAATTCGCCCCGTCCCTCGCCCGCATGGCGAAAATGATCGCCGACATGGAGACGGCGCTGGCGACCTCCCCATGGCTGGCGGGCGACGACTATTCCCTCGCCGATGCCGGCTTCACGCCCTACGTCAACCGCCTCGACCAACTGCGCCTTAGCCCACTATGGGACGACAGCCCCCGGGTGGCGGACTGGTATGACCGGGTCCGCGCCCGGCCCAGTTGGGAGGTGGCCACGGGCCGGTGGTTCGACGAGACGAGCCTCACCCTGATGGCGGAAAAGGGCGCCGAGGAATGGCCCCGCATCAAGGACATGCTGGCCGCCACCGCCGCTTGAGCCCCCCCGCGCGCGCCCGGAATGCCAAGTCTCAAGGAGAATACGGCTTGATCATCCTATACGGATTGAAGAATTGCGACACCTGCCGCAAGGCACGGAAATGGCTCGCGGCCAACCATATGGCGTATCGCTTCCATGACATCCGCGCCGACGGGCTGACCCGCCAACGGATCGACCGATGGGTCGCGCAACTGGGTTGGCAGGCGGTTCTCAACCGCCGGTCCACCACCTGGCGCGGGATCCCCGAGGCCGAGCGCGCCGATCTCGACGCAGCCGGCGCCGCCGCCCTGATGGCGCGACACCCGACCCTGGTCAAGCGCCCGGTCATGGAGACCGGGGATTCCACCCTGATCGGATTTAGCGAAGACACCGAGGCGGCGCTCAAAGCCACCATCGGTTAGCCCCCGGCCTTAAGTGCCGCGCGGATGGTGGTCTCCAGGGTATCCAGGAACCGCGAGCGGTCGCGTTTGCTAAACGGCGCTGGGCCGCCGGTCACGGTGCCCTGCTCGCGCAACCGGGTCATCAGGTCGCGGGTCGCCAAGACCTGGCCCACGGCCGCCTCGGTGATGGGGTCGCCGTTGGGCCGGAGCACCCGCGCGCCGGCGGCCACGGCCCGCGCCGCCAGTGGAATATCCGCGGTGACGACCACATCGCCGGCGCCGCAGCGCTTAGCGATCCAGTCGTCGGCGGCGTCCGGGCCTTGGCCGACGATCACCGTCTCGACCCGCGGTTCGGCGCGCGGCCGGATGCCGCCATTGGAGACAATAAAGACGGCGATGCCGTGGCGGATTGCGACACGAACCACCTCGTCCTTGACCGGACAGGCATCGGCATCGACGTAGATCGCGGTCATCGGCAAAGCCCTGTCACTACCACGCCCAAGATCACGGCACCATGGATCGCCCGCCGTTCACCGATATCCCCTGGCCGGTCAGATAGGCGGCGTCGGCACTCATCAAGAATCCCACCACGCGGGCTATATCGATGGGCGCGCCGATCCGCCCGAGGGGGATGTTGGCCCCCCGGCCGCGCAATTCATCGACATTGGTCGCCGCCAAGGGCATGGCGGTCTCGGTCACGCCGGGCAGCACCGAATTGACGCGCACATGGGGGGCGAGCTCCAGGGCAAAGGACTTGGTCAGCGATATGATCCCCGCCTTGGTGGCGCAGTACGCGCCGGCCTTGGCATCGCCCTGGAGCCCGTGGCCCGAGGATATGTTGACGATCGCCCCGCGCCCGGATTCGACCATCGCCGGGGCGAAGGCGCGGGTGCACAGGAAGGCGCCGGTCAGGTTGACGGCGATCACCCGGTTCCATTCATCGAGCGGCATCTCCATCAACCGGACCCTGGGGAATATTCCGGCATCGTTGACCAGGCCGAAGGGCGCACCCAAGGCGTCCCGCACCGCCGCCGCCACCGCCGCCACGTCCGATGGGTCGGAAACGTCGCAGCGGAAGTAATGCCCTTCCCCGCCGGCATCCTTGCAAAGCCCCGCGGTTTCCCCGCCGGGTTCGGTGTCGAGCACGGCCACCCGCGCGCCGCGCGCCGCCAGTGTGCAGGCAATCGCCCGGCCGATGCCGCGCGCCGCCCCGGTGACGGCCACCGTGTCGCCGGCCCGCAAGGCCAGCGGTGATTCGGAATCGCTTACGCTCATGTTTCCCTCCTTTTTTTGGCCATGGTTCCCGGCCAAGTTTAGCAGACCCAACCCCGCCCGCCACGGAAGCGGTGACCCTCCCGCCCGGGTGGCCGCCCCTATCGGCGATGGCGCCCCCATCCATTGCGTGGCCGAGGGCATGGCAGGCATGGAGGCACTGCCGTCGCGCTTCACCGCCGAGGGCTGGGCCGATATCGCGCACCTCGATTTCACCAAGATGCCGGTCCTCACCGATCTTATCGCCGGCCACGCCAAGGGCCGGCAAGGGGCCGATGAAGTGACCTGCCTCATCAATAATTTCGGCCTGGGCATTCAGTTCGCGGCGATTGGCGCCTCGGTCCTGGACCGCGCCAAGGAGGCCGGCCTTGGCCACCAACTGCCCACCGAGTGGTTCACCCAAACCGTGCATCCGTGAAAGTATGCAGAGCGGCGGCTGGGTTGGCTGCCTTGCGCTGAGCATGGCTTCAAAAGAAAGATCAAAGGGTCGATAAAACCCATTGTCGGATTCCCCTCCTACGAGTAGTATTTCCCATGGTTCGCCTTATGAATGGGGTTGGCAATGGCGCGAATTACCCGGCAAGAGTAGAACAAGATCACCACGGAGTTAAACCGGCATCCAGCGCCAAGCGAACCCTACGGGCTTCCCGCTCGACGGAAAAAATCGGTTGTGCTCTCTTCCTTCAACATCCGCGCGCTGGGCACCTCCGCCACCCGAACAAAGAAGAAGCAAAAGGGCAGAACTCAAGGAGCCTGGGAATTCCTTGCTCACTATGTCAGCCGTTGCGATTTCGTGGCCATACAGGAAGTGAAAGACGATCTATCGGGCCTCATACGGCTGAAGGACAGCCTCAAGAATTCCGAAAAGTATGCGCTGGTGGTCTCCGACGTCACAGGCGCCAAACCCACCAAAGACACGTCCCAGGAACGACTCGCCTTCCTCTACCGTTGGGACCGGATCGAGAGGACCGAACTGGCCTCGGACATCACCTATGACCGCCGGGCGGTGCTGGAAACGATCTATACGAAACGGAAAGACTTCACGGCGGATTTCGAAGACTACGACAAGCGCATGAGAGACTACCGGCGCAAGGTCCAGGAACACGAGAGTGGTCAGCGGTCAGGGAGGAACCCGAAGCCGCCGGCCTTCGTCATTTCGAACTTGCTCACGTTTATCCGCACGCCCCACGTGGCCTCGTTCCGTATCAAGGGTGTGAACAAGACCACGAACCTTCCCTTCCATGCCGTCAACGCTCATCTTCTTTACGGGGATAAAAGCCGTTCGGCCGCGGAACGGAAAATGGAGTTCGACGCGCTGGTCGATTGGCTGCGTTGGCGAACCAAGTCCGCAAAACGCCTTTATCATAAAAATTTTATTCTATTCGGCGATATGAATCTGGAATTCGAGAAACGTTTCACCAATCTCGACCACGCCGATGACGCGATCAAGGCCATGAACGAGGATATCGGTCGCGGCTACAAGGTAAATTTTCCCTTCCTCGACGTGCCGAGGAAGCGTCAAGACCCACCGGCGGGTGACGGCATGGGGCGCTATATGTCGACCGCGCGCATGACCCAAACCTATGACCAAGTCGGTTTCTTCGGTCGCAACGATGCGCTTCCAGTTCATGACGAAAACGACGACGCAGGGCTGGGCGGCGCCGACGGTTACGATTACGGCGTCTTCGTCTTCGCCGATCTGTTCGCCAAGGCGTTGCACGCCGCGCCCTCATTCCTCGCGGCGCCGAAACCAAAAAGCTTCGTCAGGCGATTCGAGCACGACGTCAGCGACCACCACCCGATCTGGGTGCGCCTGCCGGTCCTAGGGGCATGACCGGGCCCAATGTGGGCCACTCAAAACGGACCGTCCCCGCGTTCTCCAAATCGGCCCAGGCCTCGGCGACGGCGGCGGTACCTTCGTCCAATCTCAGCCGGTCAGGTTTAATCCTGCCTGGAACTAACGTGTGAACCCGGCTACGGTCTCACGGCAGCGCGACAACGCCGAGCCGGCCCAAAATTCGGCCATCCCGACATACTCCGCGACCCGCGATAGGAGCTCAAACCTTGGCCGCATCCAAAACCTTCGATGTCCTCGAGACGACCATCGCCGACATTCACGTGGCCTACCGGTCGGGTGCGTTGAGCGCGCGGCAATTGGTGCAGACCTATCTTGATCGAATCGATGCCTACGACCAGAAAGGGCCGGCCATCAACGCCCTGATCTCGCTCAATCCTCACGCCCTGGAAGAAGCCGAGAAGCTCGATGCCGCGCTCAAGGACTCGGGCCTTGCCGGCCCCTTGCACGGGATTCCCGTCATCATCAAGGACCAGGCCGACGTCAAGGAGATGCCGACCACCTTGGGCTCGGTGCTGTTCGAGGACCACAGGCCGGGCCGCGACGCCTTCGTGGTCGCCAAGCTGAAAGAGGCCGGGGCAATTTTCCTCGGCAAGGCGACCCTAGGCGAGATGGGCGCCGGCGACACCCACGGTTCGCTGTTCGGGTCCACGCGCAACGTCTATGACCTGGAGCGCACCGCGGGCGGATCGTCGGGGGGATCGGCGGCAAGCGTGTCGGCGAATTTTTGCGCCCTCGCCGTGGGCCAAGAAGGCTTTGCCTCGATCCGCCGGCCCGCCATATGGAATGGCGTCGCCGGCATGCGGCCGACCGCGGGGTTGGTGAGCCGGACCGGCGTGTTTGCCGGCTGGCCCTCCACCGCGGGGTCGCTCGGGCCCATGGCGCGCAGTGTCGCGGACTTAGCCGTTCTCCTCGACGCCATGGTCGGCTACGACCCGGACGACCCCCTCACCGCCCACGGCGTCGGCCACGGGCCCGCCAGTTACGCCGATTCCCTCGCCGCTGGCGCGCTGGCCGGCGCGCGCATCGGCATTCTGCGGGAGCCCATGGCGCGAAATTCGGAGCCCGGTTCGGACGATTTCGACATGATCGGCCAAGTGTTCGACAAGGCGGTGGACGACCTGGGTGCTTTGGGCGCGGAAATCGTCGATCCCATCATCATCCCCGACGTCGCGGCGCTGCTGGCCAAACGGGCGGATAACCCAGAGGTCGGCGAACGTGCGTTTCAGGTCTATCTCGCGGGCAGCGCCAATGCGCCCTATGGCTCGCTGGCAGAACTCCTGGCCTCGCCAAAATTCGCCCAGGCATCGCAACACACCCGCGACCGCTTCGCGCGCCTGAAACCGCCAGGGGCGCACTACGATTCCCTCAAGGCGCGCGAGACGTTGATGACCCGGATGTTGCAGGTCATGGCGGATCACCGGCTCGATGCCATCGTCCACAAGGCGGTGGAGCACCAGCCGACACTGATCAGCGACGGCATCAATCCGCCCTATGTCAGCGCCAAGGGCGCGCCGCACATCAACACGTTCTTAGTCTTCGTTCCATCGATCGTCGTGCCCGCGGGATTCACGGCGGACAACCTGCCCGCCGGGATCACCTTCCTGGGCCGCCCCTATGACGACGCCAACATGATCCGCTTCGCCTACGCCTACGAGCAGGCGACCCATCACCGCCGTGCGCCGTCTAGCACACCCTAGGGGGGCTCGCCATAAGCGAGCATGTCCCAGGGGAATGCCGCGGTAAGGCAGTAAAAAACGCGAGCCGGCGAGAACCCAACCATTCAGGATCGAAATATGGCAGGATTGTCTAGAGACCTTTTCCGGGTGACCCTCCTGGGCACGGGAGCCCCGCCACCGGTGTTGAATCGGTTTGGCCCCGCTACCTTGGTCGAGGTTGGGCCTGAGAAGTTCATCTTCGATGCCGGGCGCGGCGCCATGCAGCGGTTGCACCAATTGCAGATCCCCTTCGCCGACATCACCGGCATTTTTCTCACCCACCACCACTCGGACCACGTCGTTGGATTTGTAGACCTTTGGCTTACCGGCTGGATTGGCCGGCCATGGGGCAAACGCAGTGTTCCGCTGAAGGTTTGGGGGCCCGAGGGGACCCGGCAGATGGCAGAGCATCTTCCGCTCGCGTTTGCTACCGATATCCGTGTGCGAAGTGAAAACTACCCCGCCGAAGGCGTGAAACTTGAGGCAACGGAAATATCGGAAGGGTTGGTTTACGACGAGGGCGGCGTAAAGGTGACGGTGTTCAAGGTGGATCACGGCGGTGAAGCGCTCATGGCGTTCGGGTATCGCATCGACTACCGGGGCCACTCGGCGGTGATATCGGGGGATACGACCTTCAACGAAAATCTCATCCGTCACGCCGAGGGAACCGACTTGCTGATTCATGAAGTCACCATGGCAGCGGGCGCCGCGGTGGAAAATGAGGAACTGATCCGGAGAATTGGCAGAAATCATACATTCCCAGAGCAGGCCGGCGAAGTTTTTGCACGCGTCAAGCCCCGGCTCGCGGTCTACACCCATTTGTTGCTCTTCGGCAGCGCACAAGCAGAAGACCTGATCCCCGCCACACGGGCGAAGTACGACGGCCCCCTCGAGGTCGGCGAGGATCTCATGCAGATTGACGTAGGGGAAGACCTCCACATCAAACCATTCGCGCCCTCGGAGGGCGGCTGACCAACCGATCATCACCGGATCGCGATCGGGGACAACAAACACGAAACAAGGTGCAAAGCCCATGCCTGCGAGTTATGAAGCCGACAATCGATTTCCTGGCGGATTGCGGAGGGGAGAGGACTATATCCAAGCCTTGCAAGACGATGGCCGCCGCGTGTTCATCGACGGCGAGGAGGTAAGCGACGTCACCACCCATCCAGCCTTCGCCGAAGCGGTCCATTCAATCGCCAACATTTACGACATCGCCTGTGATCCCGCCAACCGGGAGCTCATGACCTATCCGTCCCCGGCGACGGGGGTGCCCGTCAATCGAAGCTGGCAGCTTCCCCGATCACGAGACGACCTGGTGGCCCGGCGTGGCGCCATCGAAAAGCTTTCGGAATCGAATTTCGGGTTCATGGGCCGCAGCCCCGACCACGTCGCCGGTTTCTTCGTCGGTTGGGCCATGGCCCCGGAAGTGTTTATCGAGGACGGCAACACACGGTTCGCCGATAACCTGGTCAAGTTTTACGAGTTCCTGCGCGATCACGACGGCTACATCACCTACACCATCGTGCCGCCCCAGATCGACCGCTCCAAACCGGCCCATCAGCAGAACCCGCCGGACCTTTACGCCGGCGCGGTCGAAGAACGGGATGACGGCATCGTCATCCGCGGCGCTCAGATGCTCGGCACCGGCACGGCGCTGTCCGATTACGTGCTTCTGAGCACCATCCGGCCCTTGGGCCCGGGGGATGAGAATTTCGCCATCAACGTCGCCATTGCCTGCAACGCGCCGGGCGTCCGCATTTATTCGCGCCGCTCCTATGGCCAAGCGGCGAGCAGCGTTTACGACTACCCCTTGGCGTCACGATTCGACGAAAACGACGCGCTGGTGGTCTACGACAATGTGCTGGTTCCCTGGGATCAGGTGTTCGTCTACAAGAACATCGACATCTGCCGGGATCAATGGTGGGCGACCCCGGCCCACGTGATGGGCAACAATCAGGCCCAGATCCGGTTCACCACCAAGCTCCGCTTCATGGTCGGGGTGGCGCAGCGGATCGCGGAAATGAATAGCGTGGCAGCCCTGCCGCCGGTCCAAGCCCTGCTGGCCGACCTGGCGGTCCAGGCCAGCGCCTACGAAGGATTGGTCGATGCCCAGATCGCCACCGCCACCACCACCGCCAACGGCTACATCGAGCCGGGCCGCCAAGCGCTCTATGCGGCGATGATGATGCAGAGCGAGATCTATCCGAAGATGTTGAACCTGTTGCGAGAGCTGTGCGGCGGCGGCCTGATCCAGCTTCCGTCCAGTGTTGCGGATTTCGCCAATCCGGATATGCGCGCCGATATAGAGCGTTACATCCAATCGCCGGACCATTCGGCGCAAGAAAGGGTCAAGCTGATGAAACTGGCCTGGGATTTGGTAGGATCGGAGTTCGCGGGTCGCCACGACCAATACGAAAAATTCTACGCCGGCGCGCCGTTCGTGGTGAAAATGAACATGTACCGGAACTACGATTTCGCGACAAGCCGCCGCCTGGTGGACGAGGCGCTGGCCGGCTACGACACCACCGGCCGGTTGCCGAAGACGGACTGAACAAACCCAACAAGGGGCGGATCGGCTGGGAAACGCCGCCCCCGGGACAGGGAGTATCAACATGCCCTATCGCGATGTCCGCGCCTACCTCGATGAACTGGCCCGCCGCGAACTCTTGCACGTGATCGATGAGCCGATCGGACGGGACACCGAGCTGGTGTCCCTGGTGCGCCTTCAGTTTCGCGGTCTGCCCGAGGCCCAGCGCAAGGCCTTCTGGTTCCGCAACGTCATCGATTCTACCGGGCGCAAATTCGACGCCTCGGTGGCCCTGGGGGCGCTGGGAAGCTCGCGCGCGGTCTATAGCGCGGCCCTCGGCGTGGCACCGGAGGATATCGCCGCGACCTGGGGCAAGGCCCATGGCAACCCCTTTCCCTCCCGCCCGGTTCCTCGCGACCAGGCGCCGGTCAAGGAAGTCGTGATCAAGGCGCCGGACCTGGGTGACGGTGTCGACCGGTTTCCCCATTTGATTTCCACCCCCGGCTTCGACCCCGCGCCCTTCATCACCGCCGGGGTTTGGGTCACCCGCGATCCGGAGAACGGGGATTACAACCTCGGCATCTATCGTGGGATGATCAAGGCACCCGACCGGATTGGCTGCGCCACCGATGTCTCCACCCAGCACCTGGCCATCCATTGGGAGAAGGCCCGTCGCCTGGGCCGCCCGCTCGAGGCCGCGATATTCATCGGTGGGCCGCCGGCCCTTATGCTGGCGGCGGTCAGCAAGGTTCCCTATGGGGTGGATGAATACGGCCTGGCAGGGGCGCTGAACGGGGAGTCCATCGAGGTCGTCGAAGCGGAAACGGTGGATTTGCTGGTTCCAGCCTTTGCCGAGATCGTTATCGAAGGTGAGATTCGCACCGACATTCTGGAGCCCGAGGCGCCCTTTGGCGAGGCCAGCGGTTATCTCGGCCCCCGCAAGATGGAAAAGGTGTTCGAGGTCCGCGCCATTACCCACCGGCCCGCGCCGGTCTACCAGGGCATCATCAGCGA
>SMVA01089461.1_pt1 | contig 10224 bp, 15 predicted proteins | sample 2456451 | NCBI WGS metagenome assembly SMVA01 (sample SAMN11095933, study PRJNA526329) | marine sediment metagenome | biome: Marine sediment; feature: Surficial sediment; material: Deep marine sediment; isolation source: Hadal surficial sediment | place: Pacific Ocean | collected 2014-05 | depth...
ATTTTATAGAGAATAATTAAACTTTGAGATTTCCACCAGGGTGGGATATAAATATGAAAGTATTCAAATTTGGAGGGGCATCGGTTACGAATGCCGAACGAATAAAGAATTTGGCTTCGGTTATAGAATCAAGTGGCGAAATGGACTTGGTGGTAGTGATTTCGGCCATGGGCAAGATGACAAATGCCCTGGAAGATGTAGTGAACAGTTATTTTGAAGATCGCGATCAGTTCAAAGAAACACAGGATATCGTAATTCGATATCACCTGAAAATCATGCACGATCTTTTTCCTAATGAATCCCATCCCATTTATAAGATAGTGAGGGATCTATTTCAGGAGATGGCCCATTTTTTAAAAACGAATAAATCTTCCAGCCATGCTTTTGTGTACGACCAGGTAGTGAGTTACGGTGAATTTATTTCTACTCACATTGTTTCTGCATATCTCCATTCAGAAAACATAAAAAATACCTGGCTGGATGTTCGTCAATGTATTACGACGAGTGATTATTATCGCAATGCAAGGGTTGATTGGGAAACGACACAGCAGCACATTTCAGAAAAAGTAAATACAAAAGGCATCACTATTACCCAGGGATTTTTAGGGGCAGAACATACCAATAATTTTACGACTACTTTGGGCAGGGAAGGGAGTGATTATACGGCGGCCATCTTCGCATATTGTTTAAATGCTGAAAACGTGACCATCTGGAAAGATGTCCCCGGCATTCTTAATGCAGACCCCCGTCATTTTTCGAAAACCCGATTATTACATCATATTTCATACAGGGAAGCCATCGAGTTAGGATTTTATGGGGCTTCGGTAATTCACCCCAAGACTTTACAGCCTTTGCAGCGAAAGGAAATTCCTCTTTATGTAAAGTCCTTTTTGAATCCAACAGAAGAGGGTACCTGCGTGGGAAAAGGAGTGACGCTGGACCCTATGACCTCATGTTTTATACTGAAAAAGGATCAAATATTGATCTCACTTTCTTCCCTTGACTTTAGCTTTATGATGGAGGACAATATTGGAGATGTGTTCAACTTGCTTCACCGCTATAAAATGAAGGTGGAACTGATACAAAATTCAGCAATAAGTTTTTCGGTTTGTCTTGATGATAAGTATAAAAATCTGCAATCGTTACTCAATAAATTGCGATCTACTTTTAAGGTTAGCTGTTATGAGAGAGTGACCATTTATACGGTGCGACATTCTCAACCAAGTGAAATTAAGGCACTTGTAGAAAATAAAAAAGTGTTGTTGAAACAGGAAAGCGGTGAAACCGTACAGTTGATTGTTCAGGAATAAAATAAATTGCTTTCGCTATCTTTGTCGTTACCACTAATCTCCAATTACCATATGAGTCTTGTCACAGCCAAAGAAGTTGCCCAAGCTATAAAAGTCGATAAACTCGGCTTTTTAGGTACTACCATGGGTTGGTTGTTAATGAAGGTTTTGAAGATCTCTGCCATCAACAAAGTATACGACAAGCACAAGCATTTGAAAGACCTCAATTTTATGAATGCCTTGTTGGGTGAGTTTGAGATCCGATTTGAGATCCCGGAGGAAGACCTTAGACGACTCCCCAAAACAGGGCCATTCATTTCTATTTCGAATCATCCTTTGGGTGGAATCGATGGTATTTTATTACTGAAACTTCTACTAGAACACCGTACCGATTTTAAAATAATAGCTAATTTTCTCTTACATCGCGTCGAACCGATGAAGCCTTATGTTTTGCCGGTTAACCCCTTCGAAACCCATAAGGATGCGAAAAGTAGTTTGATGGGATTTAAGACGGCCTTGCAGCATTTACGAGATGGCCATCCCTTGGGAATTTTCCCTGCCGGTGAAGTTTCTACCTATCGTGATGGTAGATTGGTTGTCGACAAACCCTGGGAGGTTGCAGCTATGAAACTGGTTAAAAAAGCCGAAGTCCCGGTGGTGCCCATTTATTTTCACGCCAAGAACAGTAAGTTGTTTTATCGTTTGGCCAAAATAAGCTATAAGTTGCGTACGGCTAAATTGCCAAGTGAGCTATTAACGCAAAAGGAACGATTGATCAAAGTTCGGATCGGGAATCCGATAAGCATAAAAGACCAATTAGAGCATGAGTCTTTAGACGATTTCACCGAATTTCTTCGGAAGAAGACCTACGTATTATCAAAACCGTTTCAAAAGAAAAAATTACTGGAGAATATTCCGAGGAAATTAAAATTTCCGAAACTACCAAAAAAAATTGCCGGCCCCGTTCCTGTAGAAGTTATGGAAAGGGAAATTAAAGAGCTTCATAGAAATGACAAGCGTCTGTTACAAAGTAAAAATTACGAGGTGTATTTGGCCGCAGCGGAGAACATCCCCAACATTCTTCAAGAGATTGGGAGATTGCGAGAAATAACTTTTAGAGAAGTAGGCGAGGGAACCAACAAGGCTACCGATCTCGATCATTTTGATGCATATTACCACCATATGTTTCTTTGGGACAACCTGGAGAAATGCATAGCAGGAGCTTATCGACTGGGCCTCGGTTCCAAGATTTATAAAAAATACGGAATAGATGGTTTCTATACGCAAAGCCTTTTCCGTTTTGAGCCGGAATTGTATGATATGATGAGTAAGTCGATAGAGATGGGGCGCACATTTATCATCAAAAAATATCAACAAAAACCAATGCCCTTGTTTTTACTTTGGAAAGGAATCGTGCACATTACATTGAGGTTTCCGGAGCACAGGTATCTTATTGGAGGAGTTAGTATAAGCAATAAATTTTCTGAATTTTCCAAATCGTTGATGATCGAATTCATGAAATCGCACTATTACGATCCTTATGTAGCACAGTACATCACCCCAAAGAAGGAATATAAGGTAAAGCTGAAAGATGCGGATAAGGACTTCATCTTTGACGAAAGCAAAGCCGATCTGAACAAATTCGATAAAATAATCGACGAAGTGGAACCCGGCGCATTACGGCTCCCCGTGCTTATTAAAAAATACATCAAACAGAACGCAAAAGTAGTTGCCTTTAATGTAGATCCTCTTTTTAATAATGCCGTTGATGGTTTGATGTACATTCGTATCGCAGATCTACCCGAAAGCACCGTCAAACCTGTAATGGAAGAGTTCCAGGCAGAGTTGGAGAAGAGGTATGCAGATGGAGGGAAGGCCTCGGAAGAAGAATAGCCTTAGCGCTTACCAAACCACTTAGCAATTGCATTTTCTGCCGGTTTAAACCGCGGTGAGAAGTTGGGGCTTTTAGCAGCATAATCGGGGGTACTTCTGGTGTCCCATTGCCAAATATAAATTCCTGCAAACCATTCCTTAAACCATAATTTTTGAAACAGGGCTTCATAGGCAAAGGCCATTTGTTACAGTTATAGCTTGAAAAGTTCATGAATTTGGGCCACATTAAAACCATTTTTGAGCACTAATTTACGGGCCTCACTCTCTTGATCCAACATAGGATTGGTATGGTTAAAATGAATAAAATATATTTTATTTTTTTCTGAAATGGAGAGGCCTTGAAACTTTTTCATACTTTCAATGATGAAAGGGTGTGGAATTTCTGAAATGTCACGGGAATCGATCTCGTCGCCATTAAAAAATGTAGCATCGAGAAAGGCATAATCCACTTGTGAAATGACTTCCGAAATATCAGTATCCCACATTTCCCATTTATCGATATCCGGTATAAAGAGTGCGGTTTTGTTCGGCCCTATGATCCTATATCCTATGGTTTCCGAAAATTCATCTCGATGTGGTACCCTGAATGGAATGATGGCTACATTAGACGATATCTGAACTCTATGGTTGTTTTCCAGGGAAACCAAGTCAATGTTGTTATTAGTCACCAACTGACTCCATGGGCCATTACTCTCTAGAAAATCCTTCATTCTTGGCATGGCATAGACAGGAATGTGGTCTGCATTGGTGGCTTCTTTCCCTAAATACATCAACCCGGAATAGTGACCTATATGGGCGTGAGTGAGGAATATTCCATCGGGTAATTCATCTTCAGAGCCGGAGAATTGCCGCAACATTTTTACTTGAGTGGTGATATCGGGCGTAGCCTCAAAAAGAAATGTTTTTTGACTTTCCGGATCGACAATACCGAGAGAAACTACTTTTCGGTTTGAGATGGGATTACAGAATAGATATGCACAACAATCTTTTTTACAAGCGATATGAGGCGAGCCCGCGTCCTGAATGGTCCCTAGAATTACTAAGGTAGTCTCAGAGCCGGGAAGTGAGGAAACCGAAACGTTTTTAGCCAATAGTTCTTCATGCGGTTTTTCCTTACAACCGAATAAGACAACAACAAGCACAAACAATTTAAGCCATTTCATTCTTTGGGCGTGTAATTTAAGATGGTGAGATATTTGGGCCACGGGCCTACTTCTTCCTTGTACTGTTTGGCCATTACTCTGGAGACCTGGGCTATATGTCCTAAGTCGTGTACGACCCATGCAGCTAAAAGTTGGCTAATCGTTACGGGTCCTAATTCAGGATGATCCCCTACCAATGCCAAGTCGTTTTCGGAAAGATTTCTTGTCTTTAGATAATTGATATTGTCCTTCCGGAGAGTTTTAAAATCGATGAGTAATTCTTTCAGTGTTTTTTCCTTACTCATTTCAAATTGTGCGAAGCGATCATAGGGTTCGAATGTCTTATCTTCAGCATCACTCAAAATGATACCGATGCGTGGAATCCAATCGGTTTTTTCACCGTGAACCAGATGGCCCAATACGTCGAAGGGACTCCAGGTATTTTCACCTTCGTTTTCCATGGTCCAATCTCCGGATAGGCCGTCGAGAAGCGTAATAAGAATTGCAGGTGTCCTTTCGAGAACACTAATGGTTTTTACAAGATCGAATTTCATGGTTGTTTCATATGTAAAGCTAACAATTGACGTGTAGAGGCAAATACCCTTAAAGATATACAATTTCGCGCATTATCCTGTACAATGTTCCTCCTCGCGTGCGGTAGATGGGATTAAAAACGGTATGAAAACTGATCGATTAGTCGTTTCCGTATTTCTTTACAATATCTGAAACGTCCTTGTAACTCTTCCATCGAATTGGTCGCTCAAAATTCTGCCCGGAGATGAGTACTTGAGCATTTGGGTACTTTTCTTTGATCACTTTCCAGGTGGTATCTTCCCAGTAAATGTCTTCGAGTTTTTGCAAGCGAACTCCTTTTAGATCTCCCGAAACCGCTTTGTCGATCAGGGGCCACCAAAGGCTTTCGGTTTCACGGTCCCATAGAATAAAACCGTCCAAACCATCCCAAATTTTGGGATCGAAATAAGTATATCCACTCAAGGCGAAAGTAAATACTTTATCTGAATAGGTGCGTTTGTAAACGGCGCCCAGATCCGCTAGTATGCAGTAGGCTGCAAAAATTGGTTCACCATCAATTACATCGTTTACCACTTCGTGACGAGTAAGATCCCGCACCGAATACGCCTTTATATCATCCCCTTTGTATGCCAATAAAAAACGATCCTCATCTTTCCAGTCTGCATCTGTTACTGTTTCAAAATCGGGTTCCAATAAAGCGGGGAATAGCTCTCTGCCCAAACCATAATGGAATTGCTCTTCCTTCAGGTCCAGGTTATTAATGGTAAAATGCTGGTTGGATTCGCCGCCATAGAGCATTCTATTTCCGTTTTTATCAAAAAATTTACCATTGTTTTTAGCGCTTGGCCGTTGTCCATAATTTACAACTGAGATAAAAAGGAAGAAAATAATTGCAGCATATTTCATAATAGCTATTTTTAGAGAGGTGTTTTTCTTTAGTTGTAGTAATTGACAAATCATTACAAACAGCTATCCAAACAATAATAACCCAATGGCTATTAACGCTGGAAATGCTTGTATAAAAAAGATCTTTTTTGAGGCCGTTGCTGCACCATAAATCCCGGCAATGGAAATACAAGCTAAAAAGAAAAGCGAAACATTTGTTTTCCATGCAAGATCGTCAATAAAATAGGTCCATATAAGCCCTGCAGCCAAAAACCCATTGTACAATCCTTGATTTGCAGCCATGGTTTTGGTGGGTTCGAACAAATCTTTCGGAAAACTTCTAAATACTTTAGGTCCTCTGGTTGTCCAGGCGAACATCTCAAAACCAAGGATATAAATGTGAATCAGGGCGATAAATCCTATTAAAATGCTGGATGCTAGTGCCATTGATTATAGATTGTGTTCAATAAAATTACGGCAATATTCTTTAATTTCATTCCGGACTTTGAGAAAGGCGGCGTGTTTTATTTCCTCGGAACCCTTCACTTTTGAAGGATCAGAAAAATTGTGGTGTGAGCGTCCGGCATTTGGAGCTGTAATAAAAGGACAGTTTTCATCAGCGTGGTCACAAACAGTAATTATATGATCCCAATAAAAGCCTTGATATTCGTCCACATGATTAGAAGAATGATGGGAGATATCGATCCCATCCTCGTTCATGATCGATACCGCATTGGGATTAAGGCCGTGGGGTTCAATACCGGCACTGTAAAAGGTCGCTTTTCCGTTCGCGAAATGCGTTAAATATCCTTGCGCCATTTGGCTTCGGCAGCTATTTCCCGTACAGAGCACTAAAATATTCTTCATAATATTCCCGTTGAGGCGAGTACTTTTTTTTAAATGCAACTTGACATGTTTTGAGTGTAATCCTTCGGCCTTCCGGCACTACTCCTTTTAAAAGAGGATAAATTCTATATTGAAGTTCGACGTTCCAATAATTTATTATCGAACCATTTTCCACCTCGTTGCGCGATCTTTTCTCTCCTGCCCACTATGCGAAAACCGCAATTCAGGTGTAATTGAATACTCGCTTCATTTTCTGGAAAAATGGCGGCTTGTAAACTCCAAAACCCTTCTTTCTCACTTTCGGAAACGAGATATTTCAATAATAATTTTCCAATACCTTTCCCTCTATGCTGTGGAGCAACGTATATAGTATCCTCTGCCACACCACGATAAACGGCTCTGTTTGATACTTTATTCAATGCACACCATGCTACCACTTCGGTCCCGATCAATGCGACAAATCTACATTTTTGCAAGAACTTCTTATCCCATTGTTTCCAAGTGGGGACTTCCGTTTCAAAGGTTGCGATACCGGTTACCAAACACTGGGCATAGATCTTGGAAACCTGGGGATAATGCTCTTTTAGTAGTAATTGGACCATCATTTTTTAGCAGCATACACTCCCTGTTTCACAACAACTTTCTTGTACTGCCACAGCGGCTCTCTCTTTTACGCCATAATCCTCTTTGGCTTTGCAGTCTGTTTTTTCCACGGCTAATTTAATCAGCAGATCGTTGCCATGTAGTTCGAAGTCATTCACAAATAATTGTGCCGTGTGGAACCGATCATTGCTGTATTCAATTTTCACCTCGGCATCCCTATCATAGGATCTCATTTGGTCAACTCTGTTGAGGATACTCGATGCTTTATTGGCAGACATGTATTCGGTTTTCCCTAACTCATCGGGGCTTTCCCATAATTGAATAACGGTCTCATTCCATGCGTCCATGCGGCCTCCGCAATCTACAGATTCGATGTTGATATGCTTTACCTCGGTTATGTGGTAATTGGCACCTACCATTTGACCGGTGGTATATTCAAACAGGAGGGACTTATCTTGATGCGATTTTAATAGGTCTAAAAATTCTTGTGTTTTCATTTTTCTGAATATTTAAGTTAACAACATTTTTGTTCGGTGGTTTCAAAAAAGTCTTGAAACAGATCCTTTAAAGCGGTAAGTCTTTCTTTATTGATGGTATAATATTGACTTTTCCCATCGAAATTACTATCGAGCAAACCCGAATTTCTGATCACCTGCATATGCTGTGAGGTAGTAGGTTGAGATAATTGTATTTTTTCTGAAATGTCCTTGCACAAACATCCGTCACAATCTCCTATATAATTAAGAATGGAGATACGGGCCGGGTGGGAGAGGATTCTCGCCATATCGGCCAGTTGGTTTACGCTATCGGTATGCAAATATCTTTTTGAAACACCCATCGTTATTTACTTCATCTATATATCGCAATATTACGATATTAGATTGAATAAAAAAAGCTTTTGGAAAATTATCTTCCAAAAGCTTTGTGTTTTTAGAACCAGGGTTTCTTATTCGCCTGATAGGTTTCATAGAATTCTTCATCGCTTTTGGTGAGATAAATTATTCCTTCAATCAACCCAACTAAACATACAATTCCAGTTGGAATTGCACACAAAAACCATCCTACAACTCCAATAACTAACATGATAATTCCTTCTTTGTTGTAACCCAGTATAAATTTGTGTACCCCTAAACCTCCTACAACAATTCCTAAAATTCCGGCCAATAATTTTTTGTTCTCACCACTTTTGGTGGCTTCATTCCAGCCTTCTTTAATTTCACTCACCGTTTCCTTGGTTTGGTCTTCTACATTTTTGGGAGCATCATCAGCATCATGTTTTGCACTGTCGTTTTCCTGATTATTAGTTTCTTCGTCTTGGCCTCCTTCGTCTTGGCCTCCTTCATCTTGGCCTCCTTCGTCTTGGCCTCCTTCGTCTTGGCCTCCTTCGTCTTGGCTTCCTTCGTCTTGGCCTCCTTCGTCTTGGCCTCCTTCATCTTGGCCTCCTTCATCTTGGCCTCCTTCATCTTGGCCTCCTTCGTTGTCGTTTTCCTGGTTGCTAGTATCTTCGCTCTGGTTTTCTTCGTTTTGGTTTTCTTCGTTTTGGTTCTCGTCGTTTTGGTTCTCGTCGTTTTGGTTCTCGTCGTTTTGGTTCTCGTCAGACATAATTTATTGGATTTTAGTTGAATTATAAAAATAAGACTTTTTTTTAAACATATACAACTAGAATTCATATACTTATAAACCAGGAATTTTCCTATAAAAAAGCACTATCAATGGGTTCCCAAAGTTCAATCTTGTTGCCTTCGGGGTCCAGTACCCAACCAAATTTCCCATATTCATATTCCTGAATTTCCCCTACTACAGTGACACCTTCCTCTTTCAAGACTTTGAGTAATTCCACTAAATTTTCCACACGAAAATTCATCATAAACTGCTTTTTACTGGGGTTGAAATAATCGGTATCATCCTTAAATGGGCTCCATTGTGTGCTGCATTTATTACCGTCGTCATCCTTCCACCAAAAGGTGCATCCATGGGCATCGGTGTTTAACCCAAGGTGTTGTTTGTACCAATCTTTGAGGGTATCGGGATCTTTGGTTTTGAAGAAAAATCCCCCTAATCCCGTCACTCTATTCTTCATAATTATGTAGTTATTTTTTTACGTTGAAGTATCATCGCAGAGAGTAATGAAATTATAAATCCAATAACAAATACGGTCATGGACATGAGGATGAAACTCATAACCGGGCTCATGAACAGCTCTTTTTGCGATTCCATTTTGACCCGTTCGAGCTCAAATTCAGCTGCGGGTAAGGCCTCTTCTAATTTTGCCAGGCTCCGGGTGTAATATTCTTCAGTAAAATCAGGATTGATGTATTTAATATAGATCACATCCAGGACCCCAAACGCCAGGGCAGTGATAAAGCTTATCGCCAGGCCTAATAACAGGGCTTTACCAAAACTCACTCTGCCATCATTGATCTTATCTCTAAAATGCCTGATTCCGAAGAACACAAAGGACAGGGAAACAACTATGGAGGCATAACCAATAATTTCCCGTACCGAATAGCTCAAGTTCTCCACGATGAGCCAGGAGAGAATAACTAGGATGCAAATACTTGCGGCTCCGTACAATCCGTAACGTAGAATAGCTTTTTTCATAATAATATAGTTTATAGTTTCAGCCAAAACTAAGGCCTTTACCGAAATTGTGGTTCATACTAAAGTACCAAAATCCCTCCTGCTATAGTACTATTTCTTATTTACAAAATGAGGTTCATATCTTTGGCTCTTTGAATGGCTTGAGTCCGACGCTTGGCATCCAACTTCACGTATAAGTTGGAAATATGCGTTTTTACAGTACTTTCAGAAACAAAAAGTTTTTCGGCTATCTCTTTATTGGAGAGTCCTTCTGAGATTTCAACCAATATTTCATATTCACGATTACTAATTCCCAATTCTGAAATTTTCTTATCGTCAATTTTGCCGGATGTATCCAAAATATTTTTTTTCTGAAGACTTTTTTTGTTGAGATAGATACCTATCAAAAAGAAGATCAGGGCAATTCCGGCAATCATAAACTCAATATTTAA
>SMVA01020067.1_pt1 | contig 10218 bp, 9 predicted proteins | sample 2456451 | NCBI WGS metagenome assembly SMVA01 (sample SAMN11095933, study PRJNA526329) | marine sediment metagenome | biome: Marine sediment; feature: Surficial sediment; material: Deep marine sediment; isolation source: Hadal surficial sediment | place: Pacific Ocean | collected 2014-05 | depth 0-1...
TGAATGACCCTTTATGTTGCTCTACCCAACTATAACCGCCATCAATGGAATTTAGTATCTTACCCTGTTGGGTTCCGATCCATAAGGTTAGTGAATCAAAAGATTCAATTGTGTAAAGAGAACCTGTCACGGGTGGTTCTAAAACTTTCCAGGTGCTTCCGCCGTCTTCGGTTTTGAAAATCAGTTTAGTCTGCCAATCGCTTACCCATGCAACCCTTGCATCGGCAGCTTCAATTATTCTGAGGTCTACATAGCCCCCGGGCTCAATCAAACTATCCGGAAAAGTTGTAATAACAGCCCAACCATCTTCATTGAATGGTGGTGGATCCCATTGAATTGGTGTAGGCTCATTTGGTCCCGTTGGTGTATTGTTTTGTTCGCTGCAAGAGATTAAAATTAGTACTAATCCAATAAACAGTAGAATTGGTAAGATTTGAATTTGAGTTTTCATAACTTCATTTTTGCTCATTTTTTATTCGCATTATTATAAATAATAAATAAAAAATGAGGAGAATAGCAAGCACAAAAATAAGTATGTAATAACTCCGGTTTTAATCACAATTATGAGCAACAGAGCAAAGTAAAGAGTATTTAGCAGAAATCAGAAAAAGTTTTTCCGAAAATCAATTTTTCATTTTATAGAGACAAGTATCTCCAATAGTTTTAAATGGCTCTATATTGAAATTGCTTATGTCATTAACTTTTGTTTGAACAGAACGTTCAATAACCATAAACGAATTTTTAAGAAGATATTTATTAGTTAAAATATTCTCCACAACGGAATATATATCGTCCTTAAAAAAAGGGGGATCGGCAATAATAAGATCATATTTACATTCCGGTTGTCTTCCGGAAAATTTATCGGCAGGCATCTTAAAAACAGAACAGTAATTCTCAACTTCAAGGGATTTTATATTATCAACAAGGTTTTGATGGATGATAAAATCTCTTTCAACAAAATGAACTTCTTTTGCTCCCCTGCTAATGCACTCCAGTCCAAGAGATCCTGAACCTGCGTACAGATCTAAAACTTTAATATTTTCAAAATCAATCAAATTGGTTAACAGGTTAAACAGGGTTTCCTTAACCCTGCTGGTCGTTGGTCTGATCAATTTTGATCTGGGGACATTTATCATCCGGCTTTTTAAATAACCGGAAATAATTCTTAATTTCATCTGTTTAAACTTATCCGCCTACGGCGTAATTTTTTATTTTGGTCCCGATGCATTGGGAAACTTGTCTCAATCAAGTTGGACGTGTTTCATAGATTGAATTGATAATGAATATAACTCCAATCGTCATTCAGTAAGAATCCTGTCAATATTTTTCAAATCCAGTTTATATGCAATAACAAGTTTCTGAATGACAGATGTTTACTTTAATTTCCTTTCGCATATCGAATCACCTTTTCATTTACATATATTCATAATTTTTATTTTTATCCCGATGTGTCGGGAAACTTGCAGTATAATCATCTGCTTGCTTGTAAATGTATTTACATGTTCGTTTCATGATGATAAAATAATAAACAGCCTTAGGAATAATTATACAATTCTGTATGCAATTCCCGCTGCCGGAGAGAAAGTGTTAAACCTCTTTAAATAGAGAGGGCTCTCTTTAATTTTTGGAGCTGCAGTTAGTTTATCAAAAGGGTTAAACGCAATAAAATCCAATCCCGTTTCAGCATTCAAAGACTTTACTAAGGATTCAGGAATTCGTTCCCCTGTGATATACGCCGCCTGAATAAGTCCTTTCGTTAAATTTTTTGATTCGAAAGAAGATATTTCATTTTTAACTACCGAAAGAATATCATCAGTATTATTGTATTGATATACCTTTTGGGAGATAGGTTTTCCATCCAGCGATAATATAATTGATAAATTATTTTTTGAGATAAAAATGCTTAAACGGAATCCATTGTTTATATAGGAATTACTCAAAATTAAAGCTCTTTCAGATGACAAATGAACATTATCTATGTGACCAAGTTTAAAATTGTTTTGTTCACATAATTTATTGAATAGTCTCAGATACCTACGCTCAATACCGTACACAATAGCAGTGTTTTTTGTATAGATCATGTTCTTATCAACTTCGAAGAACTGAATAACAATTCCTTCATTTTTTATATGCGGAAACATTACAGAATATTCCCATTTGAATTCTTCTAAGATATCCCGATGCAATAAGGTGTTATCATAAGGCAGTTGTGTAATATGAAACATATCAAGAGGAAGCGAAAAAGAAAGCGTTCTGCTTTTTATTGGTTTTTTTATCCGGATTTCATCCAAAGCTACCTGAAGCAAAGAGAGTATCTTTACGTCCCTATCCGTTTTAAAATTAATAGGTTCAGCAAAAACTATCTCGTTAAGATTGTCTAAACATACTTCACCGTGTGACCCAAATATCTCTACTAATTGTAGCTTTGTGTTAGATATATTTAGTCCGGCGTGAACATTTAATTCAGCCATTTAAGGAATATTACTCCCACGATGCCGTATTTTTAAGTGCCTCATTATCTAAACTCCCTATTGTACCATATCCATCCGGATCTTCAATGTAATAACGGCTCCCAAGAACAATCGATGTATCAACCCTGGTAATTTTACCTCTTCTATTAATAAAGCTATCGATTACAACAGAGGTATCAATCAGTAAAATATATGGAGAAAATGTTTTTGGAGATAATCTTAAACTGTCAGGATTAAATTCTCCACTAGTCAATTTTTTGAACGGATTGTTAACCCTCAGAACCAGTGAATCAAACGCATTTACAAGACTATCTACATATGGAGATTTGATAAAAGAAATTAAAGTATCGATACTATTTGTGTAGCTCCCGCTTTTTCTTTGCCAGATTATTTCAGCTTCCTTTATATTATTCATTCTAAGGCGGGATTCTGTTTTATAGAATTTTTCTGTTTCAACATAATCATGCGGATCAATGATTGCCACTTTAATAAGTATTATAGTTAGTATTGCAATTACAACATATAAAGCTGCATGAATATACCACGGGTCCGATCTGGAATTCATTTTTCCTCCGATCTAATAAAATTTTCAGAATGATGATTCAATATATAAAAACTTTTTAATTTTATTCAACTTCACTTTGCCAATACCTTTTACTTCAAGTATTTCTTCCAAACTCTTAAAATTTCCATTAACATTTCTAAAATCAATAATGTTCAAAGCTGTCTTCTCTCCAATACCGGGCAACCTGGTTAAAGTCTCAAAATCAGCCGTATTAATATTAATGCTTTTTTCTTCAAGTGGTGGAAGTTCTTCCTTTTCATCAAAATTTTTTAATTTAAAACCTAAAATATCACCTTTTGAATCAATTGTATTTTCCTCTCTTTTTTCTTTTTCTTTTCTCAGATTTTCTTCTGCTTGAGATTTATAATGGTTAAAGAGACTATCCTCCTCAGAATAATCATACTCTTTATAATCTTCCTTTGAAGTATCTTTATAAATTTTGATTGATAATCCAATGATAAAACTGATTGTCAAAAAGAGAATTACGTATATTTCAGTCTCTGTAAAACCAATTTTCCTTGAGACTTTTTTGAACATTTAATTCAGCCTTAATTAATTATCAATTACTAAAAATATAGAGATACAAATTTCCGGGGGCAAGTGTCATAGCATAGATTATGCTAAAAGAATTATTTATAAATGAAAACGCTTGAAAAAACTTTTTTCTTCAGCTTTGGAAGAATCTTTAATATTCGGCATTTCTGAAAGCTGCTTAAGGAGGTCTTTTTCTTTTGAATTTATTTTTTGTGGAACAGCAACATTTACTTTTACAATCTGATTTCCAGCGCCTGACGAATTCAGATGTTTGATACCTTTGCCCCTCATTTTCAACAATTTACCCGGTTGGGTGCCAGCATCAATCTTCAGAATAGCTTTGCCGTTTAAAGTAGGCACCTCCACTTCGGCACCAAGAACAGCCTGTGGATAAGTAATGAACAAATTATAAATTATTTCATTTTCCGACCGGACAAAATATTTGTGAGGTATTTCTTCAAATACAACTATTATCGATCCATCTTCACCACCTCTTTTGCCTGCGTTACCTTCTCCCCTCAATGTCATATAACTGCCCTCGTGAACACCTGCCGGAACATTTACATTCAGCATTTTCTCATCCTGATATCTTCCATCACCCATACATTTAGTGCATGGAACATCAATCACTCTTCCTTCACCATCGCAGTTGTGGCACGTTGTAATATTTACAAACTGACCGAAGACCGAACGGGATACCGACTTCACTTCTCCAAGTCCGTTACACACCGGACAGGTTTTAAGTGATGTAGATTTATCAGCACCGGTACCATTGCAGCGGTTGCAGGTAACCTGTTTTTTAATTCTGATTTTTTTTGTTATACCGGAAGCGATTTCTTCGAGAGTTAGTTTTAAATTAATACGAAGATCTGCCCCCGGGCTGCCTGCACCCCTCCTCCTGCCTCGCTGGGTGCTTCCGCCAAAAATATCATCAAATATTGATGATCCACCAAATATATCAGAGAAATGGGAAAAAATATCGTTTACATCAGTAAATCCGGAAGAACCGAAATCACTGGTTCTCACCCCATCATGACCAAAACGATCATACTTAGCTCTTTTCTCATCGTTATTTAAGACATCATAAGCTTCTGCAGCTTCTTTAAACTTTTCCTCCGCTTCTTTATCATCGGGATTTCTATCAGGATGGTACATCATTGCAAGTTTCCGATAGGCTTTTTTAAGCTCCTCTTTGCTGGCATTCCTATCAACATTAAGAACAGAGTAATAATCTCTTTTTGTCATAAAATTTTAGACTTAATTTGAACTTTGTTCATCATTTTCTGTTTCTTCCGCCGCACTGCTTTTTTCCTCACTTACAATTACTTTAGCATGTCTTATTACTTTATCATTATAAGTGTAACCTTTTTCAAGCTCATCAAGAACAGTATGCGATTCAACAGAATCATCAGCTCTTTGCATTAACGCCTCGTGATAATCTACATCAAAGTGCTTTCCAACAGAATCTATTTTTATGACGCCCTGCTCCTGAAAAACTTTCATTAATTTATCGTAAATAAGTTTGATACCTTGTTTAATTGCGTCAATATCCTGTGCATCTTCAATGTGTTGCAATGATCTTTCAAAATCATCTACAACCGGTAAAAGTTTTTTAATAAAAGATTCTGCTGCATAGGTAAGCAAATTCATCTGATCATTTTCTGTTCTTCTTTTATAATTTTCAAATTCTGCAGCTTTTCTTAATAGTTTATCTTTAAATTCCAAAACTTCCGTTTCAAGTTGATTTATTTTTTCTTCATTGCTGATTTCAATTATTTCTTCATTCGATTTTTCATCTTCTATTTCAACTTCTTTCATCTTTTTAGCCTTTTTATTTTTACTCATATTTATTTATTCTCCTAATTATTTAGCCGGGTTTTTTATAAACTCTGATAGCATCGTTGCTATATAATCAACTATTGCAACAACTCTTGAATATTCCATTCGTTTTGGTCCCACAATTCCCAAAGTTCCAACTGATTCACCAAATTTATATTCTTTGCTGATAAAACTATAATTCTGCATTTTTTTATCTTCATTTTCACTTCCAATTGAAATAAAAATTTCATCGGTATCAGCTTCATTAGATTTTTCCATTATGTGGATTATTATATCTTTATTTTCCATCAATTCAATTATACTTTCAAAATTTTCCGGAGTTTCAAACTCAGGCTGCTTAATAATATTACGTGCGCCTGTAATAATTAGCCTGTCGGTCATTCTCTCCTCTTTAAATATTTTATCAACCGAATCGATAAACAAACGTATTACCGGCTTCTGCTTTTCTCCAACGTCTTTAAGACGATCTTTTAGTGTTTTACGAATATCGCTGAATCTTAATCCTGACAATCGTTCATTAAGCAAATTCTGAACAGTTTCTAACTGGGATTGTTTTATATCACTGTTTATTTCGAGTGTAATTGTTTTTACAAGACCTGATTTTATACTGATAACAACCATCAATTTTGTAGATGTTAAACTTATTATTTGTAACTTTTCAAAAATTCCCGAATCTATATTGGGATAGGTAACGCAAGCTAATTGGTTCGTTATTGTGCTTAACAACGAAGAGGCAACCTTGAATACCTGTTCAGTATCAGTAACTTCTTTTTTAAGTGATTTTGCAATTAATCCTTTCTCCGATTTTTTTATTCGCTTTAATTCCATTAAGGAATCAACATAATATCTGTAGCCCTTATCCGTTGGCATTCTGCCAGCTGAAGTGTGCGGACGATTTATATATCCGGATTCCTCTAGATCTGCCATAATATTTCTAACAGTTGCCGGTGAAATTCCCATCTCGTACTTTTTTGCAATATTGCGGGAACCTACGGGCGAGGCAGTAAGAATAAATTGCTGAATCACCGATCGAAGAATGTTTTTTTCTCTTTCGTTTAAGTTTTCTTCGTTATGTTTCATATAATCACTATGTTTTAAAATTATGAGTGTGCAAATATATTAAAATCATCTTAATATTTTTGTCCAAACACATTTACCTGATAGATTTATATCCAATTACTTAATCCGGTGTATGATGAAAATTGTTACGAAATGATTCAAGCTACAAGTATTTACAATACCTTTAAGTATATTCTTTTTGATTAAGAAAATAATAAGTGGTAAATTTTTATTGAAAATTAGTAAAAATAAAAAGGATTTTGGAGAATCTTTTGAATGATACTTATAAAGCATCCGGTGTTGATATTTCGAAGGCTGAAGAAACATTGGGTGGAATTAAGAAATATGTTAAATCAACTTACAATTCAAATGTCCTTTATGATATTAGGCATTTCAGTGGATTATTTCAGTTTGATTCAGATAAATATAAAATACCTGTACTCGTTTCAAGTACAGATGGTGTTGGAACAAAATTAAAAATTGCCATCGAAGCAGGAAAGCATGACACGATTGGACAGGACCTTGTAAATCATTGTGTAAATGATATTGCAGTTAGCGGTGCCGAACCATTATTCTTTTTAGATTATATGGCATTCGGGAAACTTAAACAGAATGTAGCGACGGAAATTGTTAAGGGATTTTCAATTGCCTGCAATGAGAATGATTGTGTACTGATCGGCGGTGAAACTGCGGAAATGCCCGGCATTTATAAAGAGAATGATTATGATATTTCCGGAACAATTGTTGGTGTTGTTGAAAAAGATTCAATCCTTACAGGAAGTAATATTGTAACCGGTGATCTTCTTATAGGATTTCTTTCAAATGGTCTGCACACAAATGGATATTCTTTAGCAAGAAAAGTATTGTTAGAAAAATATAAACTGTCTGAACATATTGATGAATTAAACAGAACTTTGGCAGAAGAAATGTTAAGGGTGCATAAATCATATCTTAATTTAATCCGGGAATTATTATTAACTGTAAATGTAAAAGCATTTGCTCATATAACAGGCGGTGGTATAGTAGGAAATACAACAAGGATAATTCCGGAAGGATTGAATATCAAAATTCATTGGGGAAACTGGGATGTTCCACCTGTTTTCAAACTCATACAGCAGACTGCTAATATTAGCAGCGATGAGATGCGTAAAGTTTTTAACATGGGCATCGGGTTAATTGCGGTTATACCGAACGATCAGGAAGAGATAACAATGCAAGCAGCCAATTCAAAAAGAGAACTTGCAATTGTTGTTGGGAAAGTGGAATAATTTTTTTAATCATACTATCAGATTCACTATTTATGTTAATTGATACTCATGCACATTTATTCTATCCGAATTTTGAAGATGATCTTGAAGAAGTAATTCAAAGAGCTGAAGAAGCGGGAATTGATTTTATTCTTGTACCCGCAACGGATTTACAATCGGCTGAAAAAGTTATAAAGCTTACCGAACAGTATGATATGATCTATGGTGCAGTTGGAATTCATCCGCAGGAAACTAAAGAGTGGAATTCATCATTAGTTGAAGAGATTGAATCTCTGGCAGGACACAATAAAATTGTTGCAATTGGGGAAATTGGGTTAGATTATTATTATGACTACTCACCAAAGGAAAAACAGATTGAAGCATTTAAATCTCAAATTGATCTTGCATTAAAACTGGACTTACCGATAATTGTGCATAACAGGGATTCGGATGAAGATATGATGGAGATAATTGGTAGTTATTGCGGCAGTGGATTGAAAGCACAATTCCATTGTTTCAACGGCTCGCAAAAAGATGCATATGAGTTAATGCACATGGGTTACATGATCTCATTCACAGGAAATATAACCTTTAAAAAAGCAGATGAGCTTAGAGAAATTTTAAAGAACATAAGAATTGATCAAATTCTTTTGGAAACCGACTCTCCATTTTTAACTCCTGTTCCATACAGAGGCAAAAGGAATGAACCTGCTAATGTAAAATTTATTGCTGAACAAGTTGCAGAGGCAAATAATTTAAGTGTTGCTGATGTAGGACGAATTACGTCTTTTAACGCTTTTAGGATTTTCGGTATTGGAAGCAAAACACCCACATCCTTTACATATAAGATCGGGAATTCTTTATACATAAATATTACAAACAGATGTGATTCTCATTGCTCTTTCTGCAGAAGAAAAAGTGATCCGGTTTTAAAAGGTTATAATCTTGGAATGGAAAGAAGTGAAGAACCGGATGCTGAAGTTTATATTAAAGAATTAGGTGATCCAACTAAGTATGAAGAAATAATTTTTTGCGGCTATGGCGAACCAACAATAAGGTGGGATATTGTAAAAGAAATTTCAAAATATGTGAAAGATAATGGCGGTCGTACCAGATTGAATACAAATGGACATGGCAGCCATATTAATAAAAGAAATATAGCCCCTGAATTCAAAGGTTTGATTGATGTAGTTTCTATAAGCTTAAATTCATTTAATGCAAATCAATATGCTAAGCTTATGGGTATTGAAACTGGAATGTTCAACGAAATGGTATCCTTTGCAAAAAATGTGAAGAATTATGTTGAAAAAGTTATTATGACAATTGTGTCTGTTGATGAAGTGGATATTGCAAAAGCAAGGAAAACGGTTGAGGAAAAAATTGGGGCAGAATTTAGAGCCAGACCATATATTTAATTTTAATATAACTTTAGACGCAAGTTTCAGCTTGCTCATTATGTAAAGACAATTGAACTTTAATAATTTTATCCATGACTAATAAGTCTATTCTTTTAATAATTTGCTTCTCCTTAAATCTTATTGCCCAATCTGGCTTAATCAAACTTAAAAATGATATAGATAAAATTGTTGATGATGAATTTTTTGAGCACTCACAAATTGCAATTGAAATTTATGATCTGACAGATGGTATAAGCCTTTATGAGCACAATAATAAATTGCTGCTGCATCCTGCATCAACTATGAAATTGCTTACTACTGCGGCGGCATTATTCTATCTTGGAACAGATTATCAGTTTACAACCGAGCTTTATCACACCGGCGTGATAGAAAGTGCAACTTTGTATGGTGATCTTTTTATTGTAGGCGGTCTCGATCCTGACTTTACAATCGATAACATCGATTCATTAGTTAGTATTATTAATTCACTTGGTATAAAGTATATCACTAAAAATCTCTATGCAGATACATCAGTTAAAGACTCAATTTATTGGGGCAGGGGATGGATGTGGGATGATGACCCTGATCCCGGTGCGCCTTATTTAAGTGCGTTAAATATAAACGATAACGCAATTGTGGTTTTTGTTGATGGGGGTGAAGTTGATTCGGCAGCTTTAATCACTCTCGACCCAAATACAGCTTACTTAACAATAGCAAATAATTGTAAAACAGTTGCATCCCCGGAACCTAATGATTTGGAGATAACAAGAGACTGGCAGAATGACAAGAACACTATTATTGTTAGCGGAAAAGTACGGCAAGGAGTAATAATTGATTCATCCGAACATTCTGAAAAACTAAATTTACTTGAGCCGGATAAATATTTTTTAACGTTGTTCAAAGAGCATTTGGAAGATAATGGGGTAGAGGTAAAAGGTGATATTAAAATAAAAAATCTCCCTGACAATTCTGTTTATCTTAGTTCTATTAAAAGGTCTATAGACACAGTTCTGACTAACATTAATAAAGAAAGTGATAACCTGAGTGCCGAAATGTTATTATATGCGCTTGCACTTAATGATTCGGGTGTACCGGCAATTGCCGAA
>SMVA01068482.1_pt1 | contig 10216 bp, 8 predicted proteins | sample 2456451 | NCBI WGS metagenome assembly SMVA01 (sample SAMN11095933, study PRJNA526329) | marine sediment metagenome | biome: Marine sediment; feature: Surficial sediment; material: Deep marine sediment; isolation source: Hadal surficial sediment | place: Pacific Ocean | collected 2014-05 | depth 0-1...
TTCAATGACATTTCGCCAACTGATGTTTTCACCAAATGTCTCGGCGCTGGCCGCCAGGTCTTCACCGAAAAACAGGAAGGCGTTATACGCCAGTAAGGCATAAATTGAATATTTGAAGAATCTGAAGATATTTTCAGGTTTAAAAAACCCGCTTGCTGGCAGTATGCCGGACCTCAATCTTGACGCCCCGCATTGACGGCATAAAGACACAAAAATTCTGCCGCCAGCATGGCAGCGGCCAGCGCGGTAATTTCGCCGACATCATAGGCCGGTGCGACTTCCATTATATCCATTCCCACTACGTTGATACCGGACAAACCGCGAATAATTTCCAATGCCTGAAATGAGCTCAAACCGCCACAAACCGGCGTACCCGTGCCTGGCGCATATGACGGGTCGAGACAATCAATATCAAAGGTCAGGTAAACCTTGTTATCCCCGACGATTTCCTTGACGCGGGCAGCCGTTGCAGACGGCCCGTTCTCATGGACCCAGCGGGTGTCAAGAATATTAAAACCCATGGGCTCATCATTGGTGGTACGCAATCCAATCTGAACCGAACGTGTGTCATCAACCAGACCTTCTTTGGCGGCATGGTAAAACATCGTGCCGTGATCCAGGCGTTTGGTATTTTCGCTCCAGGTATCGGAGTGGGCATCGAAATGAACCAGCGACAAAGGGCCATGATGGGCGGCATAGGCCTTGAGCACCGGGTAGGTGACAAAATGGTCTCCGCCCAGCACCAGGCTTGCGGCCCCGCCATCCAGGATTCCTTTTATATGCTTTTCAATGTAAGGCACGATGGTTTCGGGCTCACCGGGATCAAACTCACAATCACCGTAATCAACCACCGCCAGACGATCAAAAGGGTCGAAATCCCATGGCCAGGGCCGGGCCCAGGCAATCCCGGGAGTTACCGCTCTGATCGCGCGCGGCCCGAAACGCGCGCCCGGCCGGTTGGTGGTTGCCACATCCAGGGGAATACCGGTTACTGCGACATCTACCCCCTCAAGATCACGGCTATATTTGCGCCGCATAAAACTGAGAGCACCCGCATAGGAAGGCGAGCCCTCGACCGTGCCATACAGCTCGGTGGCCGTAAATGCGTTATCCCAGTTCTTTTCGCGGCCCATCAGGCTGCGCCAACAGCCTCTGCCGTCAGATCAAGACTAAGCCGGGCCTTTTCAATCAATTCGTCAATATGGCTGTGCTCCATCACCAACGGCGGTGAAACAATCATCGAATCACCCACGGGACGCATGACCAGACCGTTGCTAAAGCAAAAATCGCGACACACACCACCCGCGCCCTTATCTTTCGGAAAGCGCTCCCTGGTAGCTTTATCCGCAACGATTTCTATGGCCCCTACAAGGCCGATGCTGCGGGCTTCACCAACTATTGGATGCGTGGCCAAACCCGCCCAGCATTTGTTGAAATACGGTCCTATATCGTCTCTCACCCGCTCAATGATGCCTTCATCCCGCAGAATGCGGATATTTTCAAGTGCGACGGCGCAGGCAGCGGGGTGGCCTGAATAGGTGTAACCATGGGCAAACTCGCCGCCTTTGGCGATCACCACCTCGGCCACCCGGTCAGCTATCAAAACACCGCCCAATGGCAAATATCCTGAAGTGACCCCCTTGGCAAACGGCATCAGGTCTGCCTCGATACCCAGACGAGTAGAACCAAACCACTCACCCAACCTGCCAAACCCTGTGATCACTTCATCGGCGATCAGCAGAATGTCATATTTTCTGCAGATACGCTGAATTTCGGGCCAGTAACTGGCCGGCGGGATAATGACGCCGCCCGCACCCTGTACAGGTTCACCGATAAAGGCCGCGACATTTTCCGCGCCCATTTGCAGGATTTTCTTCTCCAGAAACTGCGCCTGCTGCAAACCAAATTCTTGTTCGGACAGATCGCCCCCCAACTCAAAATAATAGGGCTGTTCAATATGCTCGATTCCCGGCACCATGTAGGCACCGGTCTGTTTATGCATCTCACCCATACCACCAAGGCTACTGGCTGCAATGGTGCTGCCGTGATACGCATTCTTACGGCTGATGATGACTTTCCTTTGCGTTTCACCCAGCAGGTCCCAGTAGCGTCGGACCAACTTCAATACGGTATCGTTGGCTTCGGAGCCGGAGCCGGTAAAAAAAGTGTGATTGAATTGCGGTGGGCTGATTTCGCCCAGCATTGCCGATAATTCAATCGCCGGCGGATGGGCGGTCTGGAAAAAACTGTTGTAGTACGGCAGTTGCTGCATTTGCCGGGTTGCAGCATCAACTAATTCCTGACGGCCATAACCCAGGTTCACACACCAAAGACCGGCCATACCATCAAGGATTTCGTTGCCTTCCGAATCACGGATATACACACCCTCGGCATCGGTGATGATACGGGTACCCTTGTTGCCCAGTTCCTTATGATCGGTGAACGGGTGAATATAGTGCTGGTGGTCCCGCTCCTGCCAGTCACGTGTCAATTTATTTACTGCATTATCCGTATGTATCGCGCTCATCACACACCTCAGTTCACTAGTTGCGATAGCTTCCAACAGTTAGGCTGAATTGTCCACCGGCTTTTCAAGCAAATGATATTATCCGTAAATGAAAACTGGAATAAGCATGCAAACCACACTGCCTTCTTCCTGGTACCAGGACAAGAATATATTTGCATTGGAACGTGAACACATTTTTTTTCGGGAATGGTTATGTGTCGGCAGAGAAGAAGATTTCCCTTCGCCGGGTGATCACCGGGTTCTGGATATCCAGGGTGAAAGCATCATTCTGCTAAGAAACACCGAAGGACTCCTGAAAGCTTTTTACAATGTCTGTCGGCATCGTGGAGCCAGATTGTGCGCTACGAAAGATGCAGAAAAATCCCGGCTAAAGGGTGGCGTAAGCAGCAAATTCATTGTTTGTCCCTACCACGCCTGGAGCTACGACCTGAACGGGCAACTCGTTCGCACACCCCATCTGCCCGACGACTGCGATTTCAATACTGCCGACATCCAGCTGTATCCTGTTGCTGTAGATTGTTGGGAGGGTTTCATCTTTATCCACCTGACGCCTGAAAATGCCAAACCGTTATCTGAACATGTAGCGCATGTGTCTGATCGATTCCGGCGCTATGGCATACGGGATTTACGTGTTGCACGGACCATTCGCTATCAGGCGAAGGCCAACTGGAAAGTGATTTGCGAAAACTATAACGAGTGTTACCACTGTGGCCCGGTGCACCCTGAGCTTTGCCGGATCGTGCCCGCATTCCGCGAAAATGGCAGCGCAAATATCAATTGGGACGAGGGTATTGCCCACCGTGAAGGTGCGATCACCTTTACCGCCAGCGGCACCACCGGGCGACGGACATTTCCGGCCCTCAATGAAGCCGAACGAAGCCGGCATTTCGGTGAATTGATTTACCCCAATATGTTTATCAGCCTGTCTTCGGATCACATTGCCGTATTCGTAATGAAAGCTGACGGCCCGCAACAAACCACGATCGACTGTCATTTCCTGTTCGAACCCTACGAGATGGAGAAAAGCGATTTTGACCCGTCCGATGCAGTAGAATTTTGGGATCTGGTTAACCTCCAGGACTGGGAAATTTGTGAACGGGTGCAGCAGGGTATTTCCTCACGCATGCATGAACATGGCTTTTGCGCACCCATGGAGGACTTGACGCTGGATATTCGCAAGTACGTCAGCGAGCGAATCGGACCTTACCTGGCGGATGGACCGAATGAATCATAAAGGAATTAATTTACCAACATTGATCACCACTTCGGTCGTGCGTGGCTCGCAACAAGGTGAGAGCCACGGCGGCATTTACCTGGTTAATTTTGCACAGGAAAGCGTCGATCAGGTGGTGGACTGGAATACCAGTGAAATTGATTTCAGCGACCGTGGTTGGGACCGTGGCTTGCGTGGCATTGCTTTTTTTTGGCAGTGAGATTTACATCGCCGCCAGCGATGAATTGTTTGTCTACGACCAGGCCTTTGGTGTAAGCCCGGATAATATCGGTATTAAAACAAAGCTGTGTTTGCATAAATCGCGCCCCTGCATTCGCCCTGGCGTTCAGGGATTCAGCCCGCCAATTTTTACGCGGACGGTATGCCCTTGCACCTGTGCCAATGAAAAATTGCTCTCCAGGCTCCGTTGACTCCTCTTCATTCAATGCATTGGCCATACCGATCAATTCACGACCCGTGGTGTCGAATACAGTGGTTGCCGGTATGTGATGCTCTTTTGGTACGCGATGCCACGGGTGAGCAACAAACTGGTCACACCCATTGCACGCATTCCTATCAAGTCGCTTTGCAGGGCAATCCGGTTGCGGTCACGACATGTCAGTACCGGGATCGGGTCAACCCCCCTTCGCAGCAATATAGCGGAAGCGGCGATGGGTGACTTTTGTACCCATGACCACGGGCTATCTGTAATCTGGATGCCATCGACAACGTCACCCAGTACATCGACCTGGCGATTGACATCCGAGGTGGTAGATTCCCGTTTTAGTGTCAGTTCTGCAGAAATCGAAAAATCGTCGCTTTGAACAGCTTCCCTGAATTTTCACAAAACCTACTTACCTGTGATTCAGCACGGGCTCAGAGTTTGCCGCAGCGAGGCCCCGGTAACAAGAAAGAATATGCTGATCGTCAAAATGATGATAAATTCAAACTATGACAAAGTTGACAAGTGCATACATAGGCCTGACCGAAGTACATGAAACCCTGCCGGCGGACTACTATCTGGATAGCGGGCATTATGCGCGCGAATTGAAAGCCATCTGGTACCGCAACTGGATTTATGTATGCCGTAGCGAAATTCTCGACGAGCCGCGCAAGTTTCGTACAGTTGGAATCGGATCACAAAATGTGCTGGTCCTGCGCGATGAAAATGGTGATTTGCAAGCCTTCCACAACACTTGCCGCCACCGTGGTTCAGTCCTTTGCATCGAGTCCGAAGGCACTCTACGGACGAAATCCATCATCTGCCCTTACCATAACTGGTCTTATTCTCTGCAAGGTGAACTGCAGCGCACAACATCAAAACAATGCCCTGCTGGTTTCGATAAACGGGACTACCCACTCTATAAGGTGGTTGTTGATGAATGGAAGGGCTTCATTTTCGTCAACCTGGCGGGAGAAGAAGCTGTGCCGCTGGCCGATTCGTTTCAGGAAGGTTCCTCGAACCTGGACAACTGGCCCATGCAATCATTGAAGCTCGGCCATAGCTATCGAAAAACCATGGCTTGCAACTGGAAGATATTCTGGGAAAATTTCAATGAATGCCTGCACTGCCCCGCTGTCCATCCGGAACTGTGCAAAATCGTTCCTATCTATGGCCGCGGTCAAATGGAACCGGCGGAAAATCCGAACTGGGCCGACCATCAAGACAGCACTGATCCGAAACTGATTGGCGGCATGCGGGAAGGCGCGGAAACCTGGACATTTGACGGTCAGCCGATCGGAAAACCCTTTGCAGGACTAAGTGAGAAGGAGCGGAAAGCCGCACACCATTTCGTCGTCAACCAGCCGTCGATTTTCATCGCCGCACATATCGATTACATAAGGATCGTTCGCCTGCTGCCGCTGGGGCCCGAGAAAACAGAAATGCGGGTCGAGTGGTTGTTTTCCGAAGAAACCCTGGCAGACAAATCCATCGATATTGTAAAAGCCGCCAGTTTTGCAAAAATGGTCATGCAGCAGGATGCCTTCGTATCCGAACTCAACCAAAAAGGCCTGCACTGCATACAGCACAAACAAGGTGTGCTGATGGCCGAAGAATACGACGTACTCAAATTCCAGAATTGGGTGCGCGAGCAATTAAAGAATCCAAGTTAAGGCTTAATCGCCTGCAGATACCAGGACATATATTTCCAGGTGTAATCTTCCATCTGTGACAAGGGGCCGGGCACGTAGTAGCGCGAGTTAACCCCCGCCGCATTGTTTTCAATAATGCGTTTATCTGCCACCGTGGTCACATCCCACAGCCAGATCAGCTTGTCCTTGTCATAGTCTTTGCCTTCCTCGGCATCGCCATTCACCAGCCAGGTGATGTCACATTCGGAGTGATTGAGTGACACCGGTGTGAAGCGGTAGATCACCACGTGGTCGCAATATGCGAGGGCAAATGTCACCGGACCAATCTGGAAATCAGTGGTGCCGCCGTCGTAGCCGGTGATTTCACCCAATAACGGCGCGACCGGTTGACCATCTTCACTGCCGGTAATATGACCCCGCCACAACGGGTACCTTTCATAGGCGAAGTCCGCCCCAAAATCCTCGGCCTCCTGATAAATCTGGTTGACCGAAACATCACTGAGACCGCACTCTGCCGCCTTGCCCATGACCACATCCATCAGGTCTGCCGAGCGCGCATCCGGCTTGGCGAGGCTATGGCCGCGGGTATATTCAGGGTGCGCAGATGCACAGTGATAGCATTCGGTGTAGTTTTCCACCGATAATTTCCAGTTGGCTTTAATCGCATAGGTCTGACGATGAGCCACCTTGGCTTTGTCCAATCGATAGGGGCGCAGGCATTCGCTTAGTGCATCGCGAATCGGTTTGAACGGGGCCGGTTGTTCGGCAAAGTTGATGTAAATCATGCCATCCAGAATCTCGGTATGGATATTCTTTAACGAAATTCCGGATTTATCAAAATCGTCGCCCATATGGGCCGCCGCCCGTAATTTACCGTCCAGTTCATAAACCCAGGCGTGGTAGCGGCAAACCAGCTTCTTCGCGCAGCCCTTGTTTTCAATACACACTCTAGAGCCGCGGTGCCGGCAGACATTTAAAAGTGCGTTGATCTCATTCTCAGCACTCCTGATGATGATGACCGACTCCCCGGAGAACTCAAACAGGAAATAATCACCGACTTTGGGAATCTCACTTGCATGACCAGCATACAACCAGACTTTAAGGTATATTTCCGTAATATCCCGCTCATATATATCCGCGTCAGTGTAGAACGCCTTGTTGAGCGCATTCATGCTGGCTTGTGAATCTATCAGTGTCGTAATTGCCTGTGTATCCATGACTCTTTCCTGTAGTAGATTTTGACTGACTATTCGCTATTGAGCGGTTTTCCACCAGAAACCTGGTTACCGAAATGCTTCGGAAAGGTATCCCGCAGGTAGGTAATGCAGACTTCATAAGCCAGTTCCGGTGTCATTTCAGCGGAGTTGAGCAACAGGTCCAGCCACAAACCCTCGGACATCGCCGACAGGCCGTAGGCTACAAAATCAGCACGGCTTGAATAACCGCCATCCTTGATGATGTCTGCACACAGACTGGTCAATACCTGGCGATACTCCAGATCCCACTCCGCACAAATTTGCCGATAGGTTGGCCGCGAACGACTCTCCCCCCAAAAAGCAAACCAGACCGCCAGCTTGTTGCGTTGACAAATGCGTTTCCCGAAATCCACCCTCACCAATGCAGTTAATTTCTCCACTGCGGTGTCACCACCTTTTCCCAGCGCACCAAACCAGGCAGTCCGATATTCATCCACCACATATCGCAGCGTTTCTTCAAGCAAGCGGTCTTTGCTTTGAAAATGCAGATTGATAATACCCTGACTCAAGCCCGCCTCTTTGGCCACCGTCGACATAGTGGTCACCGACAAACCATTTTTGGCAATGGAACGAATGGTTGCCTTGATCAACTGTTGTTTGCGCTCCTGTTTTGAGGCAGTCCTGCGTTTTGTCCTGGGCTTACTGGCTAGCTGACTCACTCTGTTACCTCTGGCTGGAATTCATACTCGTGAAGGGATCAATTGAACCATTGCATCTAAGCATAAAACCTTGTCGGCATATTTTCAACGAATGAATGATCATTCATTCATTTTTGTAGACAGTTGAGCGGGGGTATGCGAACCTATGGCTTGCTAAAAAACAGCAGTAAGATTTTTATGGGCCGCTCGTTAACACGCTCCAATCAGCATTTTCAAAAAGCCATCGGTCGATTACCACTCGGTGTATCATCGAATTTCCGCTATTGGGGAGAAGATAAAACCATTTATATCAAAAATGGAAAAGGCGGGCGCATTACTGACATTGACTGCAATGAGTACGTCGATTACCGCATGGGATATGGTCCGGGCATACTGGGTTATGCGGATCCACGTGTAGACGAAGCGGCCCGTGAAGGCATGCTGATCGGCGGTGTGTTCGCCCTTTCCACCGAGCTTGAATACACGGTTGCCGAGCGTATTGGCAAAATGGTACCGGCCGCTGAGCTGGTGCGGTTTTCAAATTCCGGCACCGAAGCTGTCATGGCCGCCTTACGTGTGGCCCGCGCCTACACCGGTAAGGATGCACATATCATTGTCGAAGGCGGCTATCACGGCTTGTTCGATGCGGTGCTCTGGTATGCTGATATCGAAGAATGGAACCCTGCTGCCGGTGATCCACCTATCAAAGCCGACAGCGAAGGCGTGCCCCAGATTCTAAAGAAACTTGCCCATTTCACGCCGTTGAACGATGCCAACTACCTGGAAGACCTGCTCAAACGCCACCATCAGGACATCGGCGCATTTCTGATCGAACCCATGATGGGTAACTGCTGCTCAATCACCGCAGACATTGATTACGTGCTGGCTGCCAAGCAACTGTGTGAAAAATACAACGTCGTCATGATTGTTGATGAGGTCAAGACCGGCTTCAGGGTCGCGCGCGGTGGTGTCCAGGAATTGATGGGTTTCAAAGCAGATCTTTGTACCTTTGCCAAGGCGGTGGGCAATGGCTACCCTATTTCGGTATTGGCCGGGCGTGAGGACATCATGCGCAAGATAGGAAATGGCGTGGCCCACGGCGGTACTTATACCTGTCATTCCGTGGCTCTGGCGGCGGCCAATAAAACCCTGGAAATCCTGGATGAAACCGACGCACTGGAAACCATCGCCGCATATGGCAAAGCGATGCAGGATGGTATGAGCCAGATTCTGAAAGCACGGGGTATTCCACACTCCTTTGTTGGCCATCCGGCCATGGGTGGCTTGTTTTTTAAAGAAACCGCGCCGACGAATTACCGCGACTGGCTCAGTTCGGACTATAGTTTTTATGATGAGATGGCAGCCGAACTGCATGAGCTGGGTGTTTTATGCGAACCGGATTCACGCGAGCCCTGGTTTATCTGCGAGGCCCATGCCGCTGATGACAGTCTTGCACACACCTTGAGCGCGTTTGAACAGGCGGTCGATATCACGCTGGAAAAACTGAACACGAAGGCGGCCAACGCCTGAGGAATAAAATGGAGTCGATTCGTTGAAAAAATATGATGCAATTGTGATTGGAGCCGGCCATAACGGCCTCACCAACGCTGCCTATCTTGCCAAGGCGGGACTTGATGTCCTGATGGTTGAGAAAAACGATTACATCGGTGGTGCGACGGTCAGTCGCAACCTGTATGAGGACTGGATTTATTCCAATTGTTCCTATGTCTGCAGCCTGCTACGGCCCGAAATTTACCGCTCACTTAACCTGGCCAAATACGGTCTGCAAGTGGTGCCATACGGGGGCAGCGTCACCATATCAGAAAGTGGCGATTATTTTGGCGGCTATATTGATCATGATGTCTCGCGCCGCGAGATGATGCGCCACAGCCACCGCGATGCCGACGCAGCGGTGCGTTTTGACCGGGACATCATGCGCCAGTGCCGGTTTATTCGTAAATTCCTGCTGCGTACCGCACCGGATCCGACCTCATTCAAACCGCGTGACATGATTGAAATGCTCTACATGGGCAAAGAGTTGTTCAAGCTCGGTGAAGATGTAATCTACGACATGATGCGTTTTTACACCATGAGCATCTCGGAATTTGTAGATGAATATTTCGAGAATCCGCTCATCAAGGCTTCTCTATGCGGTAGCGGCATTATTGGCTCCGCTATGGGTGTCATGTCACCCGGCACAGCTTATGTACTCTTACACCATGCCATGGGCGATGTGGATGGCAGCATGGGCGCCTGGGGTTTCGCCCGCGGTGGCATGGGCGCAATTGCAAAAGCCATGGCCGATTGTTTTGAAGACAACGGTGGTAAAATAACTGCCGGCTCTGGTGTCGAACAAATACTCATTAAAGGCGGCAAGGCTGTCGGCGTTGCACTTGAGAATGGTGACGATTACTACGCCGATGTTGTGGTTTCGAACATGACTTTCCCGCGCACCTTTCTTGAATGTATGGATCCGAATGATCTGGAA
>SMVA01286233.1_pt1 | contig 10216 bp, 10 predicted proteins | sample 2456451 | NCBI WGS metagenome assembly SMVA01 (sample SAMN11095933, study PRJNA526329) | marine sediment metagenome | biome: Marine sediment; feature: Surficial sediment; material: Deep marine sediment; isolation source: Hadal surficial sediment | place: Pacific Ocean | collected 2014-05 | depth...
GACGGCGACGGCAATGCGGTCTCGATGACGGCCAGTATCGAGAACGCCTTTGGCGCCCGGTTGATGGTCCGCGGCTTCCTGCTCAACAACCAGCTGACCGATTTCTCCTTCGCGCCCGCGCGCGACGGCCGGCCGGTGGCCAACCGGGTGGCGCCGGGCAAGCGTCCGCGCAGTTCGATGACCCCGGTCCTCGGCTTCGATCGCGATGGCCGCCTGCTGTTCGCCACCGGCTCGCCGGGCGGCTCGCGGATCATCGGCTATGTGCTGAAATCGGTCATCGCCATGGTCGATTGGGACCTCGACGCCCAGCAGGCGGTCGCCGCCGCCACCATTCTCAACCGCAACGGGGCCACCGAATTGGAGGCCGGGACCGGGCTCGAGGCCATCGCCGCCGCCCTCGAAGCCCGCGGCCACGAAACCCGGATGCGGGTCATGACCAGCGGCCTCCACGCCATCCGGGTTCGCGACGGCGGGCTGGAAGGCGGCGCCGACCCCCGCCGCGAAGGCGTCGCGATCGGCGATTAGGCGCCGGTCTATTCCTGGGGCAGGGTGATCCGAAAGCGGGTCCCGTCGGCACCGCTCGAGACCAGTTCGATGGTGCCGCCGTGGGCGCGCATCAACTCGTCGGAGATGGCCAAGCCGAGCCCGGTACCGCCCGGGCGCGTGGTCCCGGCAAAGGGCTGGAACAGACCCTTCCGGGCCGCCATCGACAGGCCGGGACCGTCGTCGACGATATCGATGGCGATGCCGTCGGCAACCGTCGCCGTTTCGATCGAAATATGGCGCGCGCCCGCCTCGGCCGCGTTCTGGACGATGTTGGTCAGGACGCGGTAAATCTGGTCGCGGTCGGCGGACATTTCGACCGTCGGATCAAGCCGATTGTCCCACTGCGGCGGAACCTCGCCTTCGACGGCGTGCAGCGCGGCACCGACCTCGTCGGCGAGGTCGCGCAGGCCGAACCGCGACTTTTGCACTGGCGGCCCGGCCTCGGTCACGTAATTCAAGGTCTGGACGCTGAGGTTGACGGCCCGGTCGATGGCCGCGACCAACCGCGGCGCGATTCGCTTGACCTCCGGGTCGTCGATGTCGACGAGGCGGTCGGACAACAATTGCGCCGGCGACAGGATGTTGCGGAGGTCGTGGTTGATCTTCGCCACCGCCGCGCCGAGGGCGGCCAGCCGCGCCCGCTCGTGCAGCGATTGGCGCAACGAGGACTGCATGTCGGCGAGGACCTCGACGGCGACGCCGATTTCGTCGCTGCGCCGCGTCGGCTTGATCGTCGATGCCGGGTTCTCCGGGTCGTCGCGAAAGCGCACGATGCTCTCGGTCAACCGCCGCATCGGGTGGACCATCAGCAATTGAAGGCTGAGATAAACCAGGGAGGCGGTGAATATCGAGATCAGGATCGAAAGCTGAAGGATACGGGCCGAGTAATCGTACATCTCGAGCCGCATCGGCGTCTCGTCGATCAGCACCTCGATCGTCGTCCTCGCATCGTGGGGCGAAATGCCGGTCACCATCAGGACCCGGTTCTCGGTCTGGAACAGGGTTTCGAAGCCGCCCACCAGGTATGACATGAAGGTTTGAGTGCCGAGGTCGATTTTGAGGTCCGGCGCGGGCGCGCCACTCATCATGAGGATTCGCGTCGGCTCGCCGGGAGCCCGTAGGACGATCTGCCGCGCCTTGGCCAAACGCAAAATCTTAGCCTCGAGTTCGGGGCCGAGCTCTTGGTCGGGCGTGGCCTCCAGCGTCAGCGTGGCAAGATGGGCACTCTCAATCCGGCTTTCGAGAAAGACCTTGCGATTGCGCCCGACCGACGGCGCGTAGACGAACAGCTCGATCAACATGACGAAAAAAATCGTCAGCACGAGCAGGCGCGCGGACAGGCTCTTGATTGCCGGCGGAAGGCGAAACGTCCTCTCGGTCATGGGACCGAGAATAGCCGCGCTTGGCGGGCCGTGCAAAAGGCAAACTTAGGCGGCGGCCGGGCGGACAAAAGAAAAGGCGGCGCCCGAGACCTGCCCGGACGCCGCCGTCCTCGACCTGCTCAGATCGTCTGCATCAACGAATTAGCTGGCCTTGCAGGGGTTGCACTTGGCCGCGCCGCACGGATTGCACTTCGCCGCGCCGCACGGATTGCACTTCGCCGCGCCGCATGGATTGCACTTCGCCGCGCCGCACGGGTTGCACTTCGCCGCACCGCATTTTGCCTTACACGGGCTACAGCCGGCAATCTGCACCGGCGTGCTGTCCGAGCTTGCCGCCGCCGCCGGAAGCGCAATCGTCCCCGCGGCCAATACGGCAACACTCAGCACCGCAACAGTTTTCCTGATCATTTCCAACGTCTCCTCAGTCTGTGATTTATGATCGCCTACCCTGGCGTGATACCCATGAATGATTGGCTCTCAGCGCCCTCTAGGCGAGTCACTTTGACTAACGCCGAGTCACATTACCGTGAGGCGAATCAGCCGAATCGGGCCAAAAAGCGGACGATTCGGCGCGTTTTTTCACTGAAAAGCGTTGCCGCGTAGAAGCTTCCCGCCGCCCGCTTGCCGACCTCGCCCCGGGTCGGATAGGGCACGATCATGTTGGCGAAATCGCCGATCTTGAGGCCCTTGCCGATGGCCAGCACCCAGGGCTGGATCAGCTCACCGGCATGGGCGCCGACGATCGAGGCCCCCAGCACCCGCCCGCGCTTGGTCGTGATCGCCTTGATCATGCCCGCGGTGTCGCGTTCGGCCTGGGCCCGGTCGTTGTCGGCAAAGGGCCAGCGCAACACCCGGATATCGCCATGGGCCGTCTTCGCCTGATCCTCGGTCAGCCCGACATGGGCCAGTTCGGGATCGGTATAGGTGACCCAGGGCAGCGCCGTGTAATCGACCTTCGCCGGCAGCCGGAACAGCGCATTGCGGACCACGATGCCGGCATGATAATTGGCGGCATGGGTGAATTGCGGGCCGCCGGCGACGTCGCCGACGGCAAAGACCTTGCGATTGGTGGTGCGCAGCCGGCGGTCGACCTGGATGCCCTTGGCGGAATGGGCGATGCCGGCCACGTCGAGGCCGAGTCCGCCGACATTCGGCCGCCGTCCGGCGGCGACCAGAAGATGGCTGGCGGTGATCTTTTCGCCGCCGTCCAGGACCACGGTGAAATCGCCGGCCGCGCCTGAGACGCCGTCGATCTTGACCCCCTCGCGGAGGTCAACGCCTTCGGCGCGCAGCCGCCGCTTGACGATTTCGGTCAATTCCGGATCGTCCTTGCCGAGGATCGTGAAGGCCTCCAGAACGGTCACGCGGGCGCCGAGACGGCGGTGGGCCTGGGCCAATTCGGCACCGATCGGACCGCCACCGATAACGATCAGATGGTCGGGCAGGGTCCGGTTGGCGAAGACCGTCTCATTGGTCAGATAAGGCACCGTGTCGAGGCCGGGGATCGGCGGCGCGGCGGGCGTCGAGCCGGTGGCGACGACGAACCGCCGGGCCCGAACGCGGTGGTCGCCGGCGGCGATCTCGCCGCGCCCGGTGAATGCCGCCCGGGCCTGGATGACGCGGACGCCAAGGCCTTCGAAGCGGTCCACGGAATCGGCCGGCGCAATGGCGTCGATAACGCCCTGGACGTGGTCCTGGACCGCGGGAAAGTCGATCGTGGGCGCGACGGCGGCGATGCCGAAGCGGTCAGCCCGGCGCATGACCTCGGCGGCGTGGGCGGCGGCGATCATCGATTTCGACGGCACACAGCCGTAATTGAGGCAGTCGCCGCCCATCTTTCCGGCTTCGACCAGCACCGTGGCGGCGCCAAGCTGCGCGGCGCCGGCGGCGACCGACAGGCCGGCCGACCCGCCACCAATGACGCAGATATCCGTGTGAATCGTTTCGGTCATTGGGTCGGTTCTTGCCCACGGCGCAACCGCTTGTACAGGATCGGCGCCAGCGACAGGACGGCGAGCCCGAACAGCGGCCACAGGATCTCGGGCTGAAAGACGATCCCGAGATCCGGGTCTTGGCCGCTATCGAGAACCGTGCCGAGGCCGTTGCCGACACTGACAAAGACCACGGTGCCCGGGATGATGCCGAGAAACGTGGCAAGGACATAAACCGTGGGCCGCACATTGAGCAAGGCCGGCACCAGATTGACCAGCCAGAACGGGAACAGCGGAATCAGGCGAAGGAACAGCAGGTAGCAGAAGGCATTGGCCTGGAACCCCTCGCGCATGCGCTGAACCCCGGCGCCGGCCCGCCTGCGCAGCACGTCGCCGAGGGCGGTCTTGGCGGCCAGGAACAATAGGGTGGCGCCGATCGTGGCGCCGACGACGGTCAGGATGCTGCCGGTCGCCGCGCCGAACAGGAATCCCCCGGCCAACGACAGGACGGCGCCGACGGGCAACGAAAAGGCGATCACGACGATATAGCCGACCGCGTAAATCAACGCCGCGATCGCGAAGTTGTCGGTGACGAACGCGGTCAGCAGATCGCGGTGCTCGCGCAACGAATCGAAGGACAGAAAGCTATCCACCCCGACCACGAAGAAGACGACGAGGCCGACGACCAGAACCGCCAGCGGCAGCAGCCGGCCGGGCGAGAAACGGGGTTTTGGGCCGTTGTTCCCCGTGGTCTCTGTCGTCTCGACCTTTGGTTCCGGTGGGGACATCGTGGTTCCGATATTGGCGAGCGGCAAATTATAGAATACGCTGCGAGATGTAAGCGCGTGGGAAATCGCCCACCAGTCAATTCGCCATCACCTTAGTGTGATCGCAAAACCGGCGCTACGGTGTTGGAATCAGCCGCCGGCGGCGGGAAATGCATCGCATTGACTTGCTCGCCCGCAGCCACTATACAGCGGGCCAATTGTCAGCATTGCCGACGACGGAGACCTCCCGTGAAACGTACCTATCAACCGAGCGTGCTGGTGCGCAAGCGCCGCCACGGATTTCGCAGCCGAATGTCGACCGTTGGCGGCCGCCGAGTCCTGGCGCGGCGCCGCGCGAAAGGTCGCAAGCGCCTGTCGGCCTAGAGCCTGCCCGAGACATGACCTCGCCGGTCGGACGTCTTAAGAAGCGTCCACAATTTCTTAAAATTGCGGCCAAGGGGCGGAAATGTGCGATGCCTGGACTGGTACTGCAGGCTTGGTGCCGTGGTGCCGGTGACGCGGAATCGGGGGCCAGGCTTGGCCTTACGGCCAGCCGAAAGGTCGGCAACGCGGTTGCCCGCAACCGGTCGCGGCGGCGGCTTCGCGCGGTCGCGGAATCCGTTCTGCCGGTCGCGGCCGCCGGCTACGACTATGTCCTGATCGCCAGGAAAACGACCCCGGACCGGCCCTTCGCGGCGTTGGTGGGGGATTTGGAGAACGCGTTGAAACGGCTTGATTTATACCGGGCGGATGCAGATTCGATGACGGATAATGGTGAAGGATCGGTGATCCAATGACGGTCATGGCGAAAATCGTGGCGGCGCCGGTCCATGTCTACCGCTGGACCATCGGACCGATGCTGCCCAAGACCTGCCGCTTCGAGCCAAGCTGTTCCCGCTATGCGTTGCACGCGATCGACCGGCACGGGCCGATCGGCGGAAGCTGGCTGACCCTCCGCCGGCTCCTTCGCTGCCACCCCTGGGGCGGATACGGCTATGACCCGGTCCCCGGCGATAACGGCGACAGGGCGGGTCATTAGCCACCATGGACCAACGCAACCTGCTTCTCGCCATTGTCGCGTCGCTCGCGATTATCTTCGGCTTCCAGTTCCTGATGGGCGAGCTGTTTCCCGACCGGAATAAGCCGCGGCAAACGACCGAGACCGGCACGACGACCGGGACCGGAACGACGAGTGGTGACGCGATACCGCGGCCCACGCTTCCCGGTGGCCCGGTCCAGGCGCCGATTGCCGATCGCGCTGGCGTACTGGCCGAATCGCCCCGCATCACGATCGACAATTCGGTGATCGACGGATCGTTGGCCCTGCGCGGCGGGCAGATCGACGACCTCAAGCTCAAGCAATTCCGCGCGACCCTGGACGAGGACAGCCCGGAGGTCACGCTGCTGTCGCCGAAGGGCAGCGAACATCCGTATTACGCCACCGTCGGCTGGGTGGCGGCGGCCGGCGACGACCGGGCGCTACCCGACGGCGATACCCTGTGGCGGGGATCCGGCGGCTCGCTCGGGCCCGGACGGCCGGTGACCCTGACCTGGGATAATGGCGAAGGCCTCGCCTTCACGCGCACGATCTCGGTCGATGACGACTACATGTTCGAGATCACCCAGACCGTCCGCAATACCGGCACCACCTCGGCCACCCTGTTCCCTTACAGTTTCATCTCGCGAATAGACCCGCCGCCGGTGCTCGGCTTCTTCATTCTCCACGAAGGTCCGATCGGCGTCCTCGAGGAGTCCCTGGAGGAAATCGATTACGACGACGTCGAGGACGACGGGACCATCAGTTTTGAAAAGCCCGGGAGCTGGATCGGCATCACCGACAAATACTGGCTGGTCGCGCTGATCCCGGCCGACGGGGCGGACGCGACCGGGCGTTTCAGCCATCGCGTCGTCGATGGCCGCAACCGCTATCAGGCGGACTTTACCGGCAGCGCGCGGGACATCGCGCCGGGCACCTCGATCAGCGTCACCACGCGCCTGTTCGCCGGCGCCAAGAAGGTCGAGCTGCTCGATGCCTATGCCGAACGCTACGACATCGACAAATTCGACCGCGCCATCGATTTCGGCTGGTTCTATTTCCTGACCAAGCCGCTGTTCTACGTGCTGATCTACCTCAACGGACTGATCGGTAATTTCGGTCTCGCCATTCTGTTGCTGACGGTGGCGGTCAAGCTGATCATGTTCCCGCTGGCCAACAAGTCCTACCGCTCGATGAGCCGGATGAAGGCGCTGCAGCCCGAGATCAAGGAACTTCGCGAACGCGTCGGCGACGACAAGCAGCGCCTGAACCAAGAGATGATGGCGCTGTACAAGGAGAAAAAGGTCAGCCCGGCCGCCGGCTGTTTGCCGATCGCGGTCCAGATTCCGGTCTTTTTCGCCCTCTACAAGGTGCTGTTCGTGACCATCGAGATGCGTCACGCGCCGTTCTTCGGTTGGATTCAGGACCTGTCCGCGCCCGATCCGACGACCGTCCTCAACCTTTTCGGGCTGCTCCCGTTCTCGGTCGACGGTTTGCCCTTCGCGGAATACCTGATGATCGGCGCATGGCCGCTGATCATGGGCTTTTCGATGTTCCTGCAGCAGAAACTGAACCCCCAGCCGCCGGACCCGATCCAGGCCAAGATATTCATGTTCCTGCCGATCATCTTCACCTTCCTGCTGGCGCGGTTCCCGTCGGGACTGGTCATCTACTGGGCCTGGAACAACAGCCTGTCGATCGCCCAGCAATGGATCATCATGCGCGGTGTGGCCAAGGCGACCGCCGCGGCGGAGGCCGAGAAAGCCGCGGCCAAGGTGAAGGCGAACAAGGAGAAACTCGACAAGCGCGCCAAGAAGGCGGAAGAAAAGGCCGAGAGCGAGGCCAAAAAAGGCCCCTCCGAGCCGAAAAAGACGACCAGCGCGGCCCGCGGCAAGCACCGGGGCCGCAGCAAGCGCCGCCCGCGCGGCTAGCGGCCTCCACCAGACAGCACGGGGGCGCCCGATGCCACCCACCGACACCGACAACACTGACGACACTGGCGACATCGACGACCTTGAACAGGGCCGATTGCTGTTTGCCCGGGAATGCCTGTTCGTCACCGGGGCCGCCGACCGCGACGGCTTGCCGTCCGGCGACCTGCCCGAGGTCGCCTTCGCGGGCCGCTCCAATGTCGGCAAGTCCAGCCTGCTCAACGCGCTGACCGGCCGCAAGACGCTGGCCCGCACGTCGAACACGCCGGGGCGCACGCGACAGCTCAATTTCTTCGACCTCGGTGGCCGATTGATGCTGGCCGACCTGCCGGGATACGGCTATGCGCGGACCGGGCGCGCCGAGGTTCGCAGCTGGACACGGTTGACCATGGACTACCTGCGCGGCCGCGTCAGCCTGCGCCGGATCTGCCTGCTGATCGACGCGCGTCACGGCCCGAAGCCCCCCGACAAGGAGGTCATGGCGCAACTCGACGCCGCGGCCGTGGTCTATCAGGTCGTCCTGACCAAGGCCGACAAGACCCGCCCGGCGGCGCTCGCTGAATGCCTCGCGGCGACCGCCGGCGTGATCGCCAAACGACCGGCCGCGCACCCGGACATCATCGTGACCAGCGCCGTCAAGGGGACCGGCATCGCCGACCTCCGCGCCGCGCTGGCCGCGCTGGCCGCCCCTGCCGTTATCCGCTAGAGTGCGCCGCCATGACCGAACCGAAGAACATCGGCGAAACCAAGCACTGGCTGCGAACGGCGGAAACGCTGATCGACGCCCTGCCGTATCTGCGCCGTTATGCCGGGCGCCCGTTCGTCATCAAATACGGTGGCCACGCGATGGGCGACGCCCGGCTGGCCCGCGACTTTGCCAACGATATCGTGCTGCTGAAGCAGGTCGGCATCAATCCGATCGTGGTCCACGGCGGCGGCCCTCAGATCGGCGCGATGCTGAAGCGGCTGAACATCGAAAGCAACTTCGTCGACGGCCTGCGGGTCACCGATAAAGCGACCGTGGAAATCGTCGAGATGGTGCTGTCGGGCAAGATCAACAAACAGATCGTTTCCGATATCAACGCCGCCGGCGGCACCGCGATCGGCATCTCGGGCAGGGACGGCAATTTGATCGAGGCGCGCAAGCTGCGCCGCACCCAGCGCGACCCGGACTCGAATATCGAGAAGATTCTCGACCTCGGCTTCGTCGGCGAGCCGCGCCGGATCAACCCGGAATTGCTCGAAGACCTGATCGTTTCAGACATGATCCCGGTGATCGCGCCGATCGGTGCCGGGCCCAACGGCGAGAGCTTCAACATCAACGCCGACACCGTGGCCGGGGCGGTCGCCGAGGCGATGGGCGCGGCGCGGCTGTTCCTGTTGACCGACGTCGCCGGCGTCCTCGACAAGGACGGCGCGCTGATCACCGACCTGACCGTCGACACCGCGCGCGAGCGGATCGCCGACGGCACCATCAGCGGCGGCATGATCCCCAAGATCGAGACCTGCATCTCGGCCGTCGCCGACAACGTCGAGGCGGCGGTCATCCTCGACGGCCGCATCCCCCACGTGATGCTGTTGGAGATCTTCACCTCGCGCGGCATCGGCACCCTGGTCTCGGGGCAATAATGTCCATAAACGGCGACCGCCTCGACCATGTCGAGGTCTGGCTGTTCGACCTCGACAACACGCTGTATCCGGCGTCGTGCCGGCTGTTCGACCAGATCGACCTGCGCATGGGCGCCTTCATCACCGACCTTCTCGGTTGCGACGCCGCCGCGGCGCGGCGCGTCCAGAAGGGCCTGTTCCACCGCTACGGGACGACGATGCGCGGGCTGATGACCGAACACGGGCTCGACCCGGAGACCTTCCTCGCCTTCGTCCACGACATCGACTACAGCCCGGTGCCCGCGATGCCGGGACTCGACGCCGCGCTCGCCGGCCTCGAGGGGCGCAAGATCATCTTCACCAACGGCTCGATCGCCCATGCCGACAACGTGCTGGCGCGGCTCGGCATCGGCCGCCATTTCGAGGCCACCTTCGACATTGCCGCCGCCGATTACACGCCCAAGCCCGACCCGGCCCCCTACCGCCGCCTGATCGAGGTCCACGACGTCGACCCGCGCCGCGCGGCGCTCGTCGAGGACATCGCCCAGAACCTGAAGCCGGCCCACGACATGGGCATGGCCACCATCTGGGTCCGCAACGACAGCGAATTCTCCCGCCTCGGCGCCGACGGCGACCACGTCCACCACACCACCGACAACCTCGAGGCCTGGATCACCGAGCTGGTCGCGGCACGGGAGGCCCGCGTGGGATAGCATCTCGCGCGCCCTCGGTTGACAGCCCGGGTGCCCTGGATCATGGTGCGCGCCGTTGGCTGAATGAAGGTGCTGGACCATGGATATCGATGCCCTAGAGAAGACGATCGACGCGGCCTGGCAATACCGCGACGCGGTCTCGCCGAAGACCACCGGCGCGGTGCGCGACGCCATCGAGGAGACCCTCGACGCGCTCGATTCCGGGCGCCTCCGCGTGGCCGAGCCGCGGGATGGCGGCTGGCATGTCAATCAGTGGGCGAAGATGGCGGTGCTGCTGTCGTTCCGGCTCTACGACTCGGTGC
>SMVA01336830.1_pt1 | contig 10216 bp, 9 predicted proteins | sample 2456451 | NCBI WGS metagenome assembly SMVA01 (sample SAMN11095933, study PRJNA526329) | marine sediment metagenome | biome: Marine sediment; feature: Surficial sediment; material: Deep marine sediment; isolation source: Hadal surficial sediment | place: Pacific Ocean | collected 2014-05 | depth 0-1...
CGGCAGGTCGCCAAGGGGTGTCATCACATCGTTCTCCCAGCGAAATGCCTCCGATCCGTTCGTAGAACTACTGGTGCCCACCACGACCGATCCGTCTGCTGAAACGTCAAAAGCCCTACTAGAAAAAATTCCACCCGGCAGGTCACCGAGGCCTTGGAAGCTGGCTTGTGCAAGCACCACTGCTTGCAAAAGAAAAGTAAAGAAAAAAATAAGTATGAATGAAATATTCTTTTTATAATACATAGTATTAATCCTTCTTTTATTTTATTTCATCAATATCATCTTCTTCACATCAGTATAACTCTGTCCTGAGCTTGACGAAGGATCACCAGCCTGTATTGCAGTCATTCGAGAGGGGGTAATGATCTTTGCAATTATAAATTAAGGTAAATTGTTTGCAATTACAATTCTTATCCTTTTGTTTTTAAGTAACATACATTTTATTTAATCAATAGAAATTTTAAATCGATAATATAGCTGTGGGTCTATTACAACGAATACAGTAACTTATTTCCAATCTAGTATTGTTTATTCTCCAGATTTTTCTGGTGGTGGGAAATGACCTAACTGTGTTAGAAATGCCATGCTATCCCATTCAACCCACATCTCCACAATCTTCCCATCCTCAATACGCAAAATACCGAGAAACTTTAAATCAGCTTTTTTATTTGTCGCTGGGAAAGGACCCATTGCTCCTTTCTGAGTGCCTGAATATGTATGATAACCTGCAACCAGATCTCCTTCAACAATCAGCATCTCTGTGGTAATATGTGAATCAGGAAATGTTTTCAAATCCTCTTTAAGAAATTCTTTGAATTCGTTCAGGCTGCGAATATTGAGATTTGGTGTTGCCTGGCAATGCCTCACTAAATCAGGTGCCATTATTTCATCGAGCAGATCATAATCGCGATCGTTTATTGCATTTATCATCTGAGTAGCTATCTCTTTATTTTTATCCGGTTGTGCAATTAGAGAAGGTACTAAGACAATAGTAAGAACAAGCAAAATTACTAATACGAATCCTCTTTATGTTTGTATTTTTGAGTCTCCTTTTTAATTGTTCGAAAAAAAACTAACAAAACAGTTAGCAAACTATTAATTAACTTACCAAAGCGAGATTATAAAGGATTTTTCCGAAGGGAAATCATCTTCTTTTTTGCAAACTAAGATAAATATTGTGCAAACTCAGTTATTATTAAACAATGAAGAAAAATAAGATTTAACCTTAAATTTGGTGGAAATGTTGTACCACAGGGTCCACGCCATCCGAGAGATAACCGGCTATCCAACCCTCTTCCGGTACTTTCCCTTTAGACATAAGATAAACTTCAGCATGGCAATCGTTACAGCCACCAATTATTGAAAGATAGCGACCAGCTTCTATTTAAGATGATGCAACAATGCGTGGTTTAGAAATTATATCAGAATTGATTTTTACTTCTTCGGATTTACACCCTACAATTACAATTAATCCGACAGTGGCATGCAAGAAGTGGATATCGAAAAACAGCAGAAAAGTGCAAAGGAGACTTCATAATTAATACTCTGGATTTATGTTTATAGTTCTTAGTACTTATTATTCTGTATAATGAATCTTTTCAGTATTATAATATTAAAATATTAATAAATATCATCAAATCAATCAGGAATTTAAGGTGAAGTTTAAATATGTAGGGATAATCAGTTGTAGAGAATTATCAAGAATGGAACTTTTAAAAACTTTATTATAGGCGAGGACTTTTATCGTTTGCACAAAAAAAAAGAAACCGCCTTTTTAGCGGTCTCTTTTATTAAATAGTCCCTCATTACTATTTAATACATTCTCAAATAAACAAAGGAGTATAAGTTTATTTTTTAATTTCTGATTTCACTCTGAATTGGATTGTTAATTTAGCCAAAATATAAAGTGAGTAACTAACAACAACAAAAGCTTCCAATAAATAAATAGACATATGTAATTTCCTTTTTAATCATAATTTACTCCTGTTATACAATCAATGTGCCATTTTTATTTCTTCAAAAACCAGCCTTATCAACAATAATCTTAACATATTTAGTATCATTTAAATATTATGTATTAAAATGGAACTGAATGTTAATTGCAATTCTGCCGAAAGGAGGTGATAAACGCATGTATATTTGGATAATACTATTCATATCTTGCTCAAAGTTTATTTACTTAAACTTATTGAAAGCTGTAAGGAATAAAAACAACATTACCAAGTATAAACCAAAAAATGAGCCCAATAGTATATTGGTTTCTTTAATTTAAAACTGAAAGAGACCGCTATATCAGCGATCACTCATATTAAATAACCCCTCATTGCTATTTAATACCTTTTCAATTAAAAAAGAAATATACTTATTTCTGGACACCCAAACTTGATTTTGAAATAGCCATTAAATTTGAGGCTACATAAATTGCAAGACCTAAAATTATAATCCCAATTAAATAATAAACTATTATAATAATCACCCTTATAATTAATTTTTTATTAAATATACAATCACTATGCCATCAAGATTGCCAATAAAAATAAGGCGAATTCAATGATGAACATTAATTTACATATCAAAAATATATTTTGTATTGAATTGAAACCGCATACAATTGATAAAATTAATAATCTTAACAGATGTAACAAAGAAGAAAGCAATATCAAGGTATCATTTGGATCGAAAAAAACGGTTAATATAAGTTTTGTTTTTTAACTGGAGTTAAACTATTTCAGCACATCCAAATAATTTTTTATCATCACTATACTCAAATATTGAAATCAATCTTTCTTTTATGAACTGTGTATATTTATTATATTTATACGGAATAACAATCGGGAATGAGAATATTGAGCTCAATTTGAAAGCTGAATATTTGTTTGGAATAGATTACGTAGATCATAAAATGATATATTTGATCAGGATTTTGGTGTTAATACTAATATAATTAATAAAGCAGAAGTATAATCTTTCCCGATTCTAATTTCTTATCAAATGTACGCATTAGAATTAGTATAAAATTAATATGAAGCATATTCTTACAGCATCTTACCTCATATTATTTTTCTTTTTTTTTCAGATAGCATCATACTCTCAATCTCCTTACTCACTTAGTACCGGAAGAGAAGTAATAGTATTTGGCAGTGGAATTGCGTTAGGTGTAATTAATATTAGTTTAATTAATAACAAAAAGACCATTAGTGCCGAAGAACTTTCTAATCTTTCAAAGGAAAATTTAAGTGCTTTTGATCGCGGAGCAGTTAATAACTGGTCCCCTGCATCTGCTGAACTTAGTGATGTTCTATTAATTACTGCAATTGCATCACCTCTTTTATTGTTCACCTCTTCAGCAGTGCGTAACGATGTTGGAACTTTTTCAACAATGTATCTTCAGAATATTTTAACTACTTATTCTGTATCCCACCTTCCAAAAGCGTTGATCAGACGTTACAGACCATACGCCTATAATAAAGATATTCCGGATGAAATAAGACAAAATGCTGATGCTACTCACTCATTTTTGTCTGCTCATACATCAGTAGCTTTTGCATCAGCGGTTTTTCTTTCTACAACGTTCGGCAAGTACAATCCCAATTCCAATCTTAAACCTTACATTTGGGCTTCATCGTTATTACTTGCCACTGCAACAGGTTATTTAAGATATACATCGGGTAATCACTTTCCTACCGATATAATTGCAGGTGCACTTATCGGAAGTCTAATAGGCTATTTAATTCCGCTGATACATGAAAATAATGAACTGAATACATCAAATATTCCTGTTAATATTTCATTCAATAAAATTGCAGCAATCAGTTTAAGTTTTTAAAGTTTGATTAAAAAAATTATATTTAATTACATTTTGTTTTATTCCCTGCCTGTTATAATTTGAATCATCTAATCTAAATCACTTAGGATACTTAAATGAAGTTAGTTACCATATTAGGCAGTTTAAATAAAGATGGTTCCTGTGCAAATGCTTTAAAGATCGTTCAAAGTGAATTAGCTCTATCTGATAGAATAGAACTGGTTAAAATTGATCCGAATGATTTTAATCTGCCTTTCCCCGGTCAATCCGATTCAAATTCTGATGCTAAAAATCTCCAGCAACTTTTATCTGATGCTTCGGGAATTATTATTTCCACACCCGAATACCATGGCAGTTTTAGCAGTATAATAAAATTAATTATAGAGAATCTTGGCTTCCCATCAGTGCTTTCAGGTAAACCAATCTCTCTTCTTGGCGTAGCCGGTGGATCTATTGGAGCAATTAAATCGTTAGAACAATTAAGAAGTGTTTGTTCTCATATCGGTGCGATTGTATTGCCAGGTCCTGTATCAATTGCAAATGTACGTTCGGTATTTGATATAAATGGAAACTGTTTAGATGAAAAAATTGAACGAAGATTAAAAACTTTAGCCAATGAAATGATGAGCTATGCAGAAAAACATGTTTGTCCTGAACACCCGCTCGAAGAACAAGTAAGAGAGAATTTATAAATTATTTTTGATGAATATTTTAATTTATTAATAGATTTATAGATGATCATATCTAATATTTCTATTAGTTTATTACTAATAACTATAATGGTTCTATAAAAAGAACCATTTTTTTTAAATAGCTGTTTGAAAATAAATTGGTAAATTTCTATATTGTTATTTCAGTTAATCGATCTAAACCGGAGTATGATTGAGTAAAATTAAAATCACTTCCAGATTATTTTTAATTCTATTATTCTTATCCGTTTTAAGTATAAAGTTATTCTCGCAAACAGTGGAACCGGCTGATACTACAATTCATTACCTTCTAATAGATACACTTCACCACGAATTAGATGACATTGTAGTTACAGGTTCCAGGTCAAATAAAAAAATTATAGATATTCCTTACCCGGTTGTCCGAATCAATAACTCTTTATTTCAATACGATAGAAAGGTTGGAGTCTCTGATGTTTTGCAATCAATCCCGGGAATGTTTTTGCAATCGAGGTACGGTAACCACGATGTACGAATATCAATAAGAGGATTCGGAAGCAGATCGAACTCTGGCATTAGAGGTGTAAGAATTTTGTTAGATGGTATTCCCGAATCAGAACCGGATGGACAAACCAGAATAGAAGCCATCGATTTTAATTCAATTGGAAGGATTGAAATTGTAAAAGGAAACTCATCTTCGCTTTACACAAATGCTCCCGGCGGTGTTGTAAATTTTATAAATGATGTAGATTTTCCAAAATCATTCGCCGTTCAATTTAATCAATTCGGTTCATTCGATTTAAGGAGAAATGGTATTAAAACCGGAATTCGTACAGATAAATATGGGTTTTTGGCTGCTTACAGCTACCAAAATTATAAAGGTTACCGAGAACACAATAATGAATACTGGCATATCTTTAACACTGTTTTAGAAGTTCATCCGGGAGACAATACAAGCTTAAAAATTCTTGGTTATTTTGTAGATGGCTTAATTAAATTACCCGGCTCACTTACAAAAGAAGAATTTGAAGAAGACCCGTTTCAGCCGGACCAGAGACAGGTTGATAGAGATAGTAAAAGGATATCAGCTAAAGGAAGGTTAGGAGTTAGATTCAACACTAAGTTTGGTAGTTCATTAAATAACGAAATTGAAATTACTGCTTACGGAACGATTAAATATTTTCATCGTCCTTCAAGAACTTATAAAATAATTAACAGGAACGGTTTGGGGTTAACAACACATTATGTTAATCGTACTGATATTTTGGGACTTCAAAATGAGTTCTCATTTGGTGCCGATATTTTTCTTCAGCCTGCACGTATAGAATTTTATGATAACATTAATGGTCAGAAGGGTGATCAGCTTTTACAATTACTGGATGAAGGAATTAACAATACCGGTTTTTTTGTATCAGATAATTTTGAACTAATAAAAGACAGAATGTTTGTATTGCTTTCCGGAAGATATGATTACATTGCATATAATATAACAGAAGAAACGCTTCCATCCCGAACCGACGAAAGAACATTTAATGCGTTCACTCCAAAAATTGCATTGAATTATAAGATAACTCCACACATTGCTGTTTACACATCTTTCGGATTAAGTTTTGACAGCCCCGCAAAGAATGAATTGGATCCTTTTGATCCTGCTGAACTGTACAACCAGGAACTTCAGGCGCAAGAATCCAAAAACTTTGAATTAGGAATTAAGGGAAATATAATATCTTCTGATGCTCAATTTTTTAGAATGGTTTTGTTTGAAGCAACTTTTTTTAATATTAATATCAATAATGAAATTGTTCCTTTCGAAGTTTTAGGAGATGTATTTTTCAGAAACGCTGCAGAAACAAACAGGCTGGGATTAGAATTAGGTACACAATTAGAAGTTGTTGATGGATTAAATTTTATATTTTCTTACACTTATTCAAACTTCAGCTACAACTCATATTTTGCAAAGACAATTGATATCGATTCAACCGGCAATACTGTAGAATCGGAAGAGGATTTTTCAGGTAATATTGTTCCAAGTGTTCCCAAACATAATATTTTTATGTCTCTTGCTTACTCATACTTATTTGCCAAGAATTTAAATGGATTCATAAAATTTAGTTATATGGGGGTTAGCGGTCTTTGGGTTGATGATGTAAATTCTGATAAAACTGATGCTTATAACCTGCTAAATTCAGTGTTAGGATTCGATATGAAATTCGGCAACTTTAAACTGTTAGTTTCCGGCGGTGTTAATAATATCTTCGATTTACTTTATGTTGGATTCACAAACACTAATTCCGCAGATAAAAGATTTTATGAAGTTGGCGCACCAAGGAACTATTTTGTATCACTTAATATTGGATATACATTTTAATATATAATTTACAATTTTTTTACCAGTCTAATTTCAATACTGAAAAATTAATCATTAAAAAAGATATTAACCACATTGCAAAATAATATAATATTCTCATCTCTGATCTTACTATTGAGTGCACTTAGTCTATATGTTCGAAATACAACAAACAAAATTTCATCTATAGTAATGGGCAAGAATTATAGAATTTATCCCAGCAATGTAACTCAAACAGAGGTATTCATTGTTAAAAGTCCGGTAGATGAAAATATACTTTTCTCATCAGGCAATACGTTAAACTTCATTCCCCTCTTCATAAGCGAAGGAATTTATGTTACTACAAACGGCGGTAATAGCTGGCAAGGAAGTGATACTTGCCGGGGTGAACCAATCGCATTCCATGGCGGCGATCCCGGAATAAAAATAGATAAAAATGGTACATTTATTATTACACGATTGGGTAGATCTCCATTTGCTGGTTTATACTCACACTTCTCCACTGACAAAGGTCAAACGTGGTCATTTCAAAAAGTAATTTCCACCGATGACTTAGAGCGTGCGACTATCACAACAGATGCTATCGCTACAAGTTCATTTTACGGAAGGTCTTATGCTGCCTGGGTTCGGTTTACAATTCCTTTCTCTGTATGGTTCGCATATTCGGATGACAGTACATAAAGCTGGAGTCCTCCTCAACAAATAATTAGTCCCTCACCAAAAAGCAGAAGCGCCGGGGGAGATATGGCTATCGGGCCAAACGGAGAAGTCTATGTATGTTGGGCTGGATTAATTAATGAATTTCCTGCAAAAGAAATTTTGGTTGGTTTTGCGTCTTCAATTAATGGCGTCGTAGATTGGAATGTTCACGAAAATGCTTTTGATGTAAATGGTACAACCGGTGTCCTTGCAAACAAAGGAAATATAAGAGTAAATGGTTTACCAAGTATTGCAGTTGATACAACTGGCGGACTAAGAAACGGTTAGATATACATTGTAACGGGACAAAAAGATCTCGCCCCGGCTGGTTCCGATCCGGATATAATTTTGAACCGTTCTACTGATGGCGGTCGAACATGGTCTTCGGCAATTAGAGTTAATCAGGATGCAGTAAACAATGGAAAGACTCAATACTTCCCTGCTTTAAATATTAATAGGTTTGGTGGTGTTAACATAATCTTTTACGATGATCGAAATACAACAAATGATTCTTCCGGAGTTTTTCTGGCACGTTCCATAGATGGCGGCGATAGCTGGACTGAGTTTGAAATTAGCGATCATAATTTTAAACCAACTTCTGTTCTTGCAGGTAATCAAGGCGATAATATTGATATCACCTCAACAAGTACCAACCTTTGGCCTGTGTGGATGGATAACTCAACCGGCATCTATCAAATATGGACGGCTCCCATAGAATTCATTACAGTTGATGTTGGGGATTTTACCCCCCCCCTCCGTCATCATTTGAATTAAAACAAAACTATCCGAATCCATTTAATCCAACTACAATAATTGGATATCAGATTGAGGAGCAAGGATTTGTCTCATTAATAGTGTTTGATGCTCTGGGTAACGAATTAATAAAATTAGTTGATGAGCATAAAATTCCAGGCTATTACGAAGTTGATTTCGATAGTATTAACTTATTGAAAAATAAAGACTTATCCTCAGGTATTTACTTTTATAGATTAAGTGTGAATGGCAATTATGATACTAAAAGTATGGTACTAATAAAATGATGTTCATCCGGTATTCTCAACATCTACTAACTTGAGATTTCAATTGGAAAATTAACCAGTTACTTTTGAACGAGTCAAAACGGATTTATGAATTTATCATCAGAAAATCCGAAGGAAGAAAAAATTATAAATTAATTTTATTCTTACAATATTGAAATCAGTAACAACATTATCGAGATTGCTATAGCGATCATATAGTATAGGCTAAATGAATCTCTCAGGCTTTTTTTGAAAAGCGTAATCATATTAAAATATGGCCCTCACCAAGAATTAATTTAATATAGAAAATAACCCTTGAAGTATTAAATAGCAATAGTTGGGGAAAATATTATTCAGTATAAAATTATTAGGTATTTCATAGATGGAACGGAAATAAATAAAGTCCTTTCAGACTATTTAACAAACAATTTAAGGTTTTTTTAGTATGATACTTAAATTACATTTTTCCACTGTATAAACCGTTTACTAAATAACTCACGTTACGCAATATTATGTGAATTGCCACGACTTTTAAGTCGTGGCAAAAAGACACTACGAAAACCGGGCTTTAGCCCATATTATTTTGTTTTTTTTGGACTAAAGTCCAGAACATTGAGGACTTTTTAACCCACGCCCTAAAGGACGTGGCAAGTCAAAAACAGATTTTGCGTAACATGAGTAAATAATATATTAAGGAATGTATTCTCCTTTATGCACAAGATTACATCAAACTAGTTTGACACTGTAATTTTCTTAAATTTCATTTCATACACGGATACTGACGCCATAAAAAAGAATGAAAGGTAAAGAACGATAGATGAAAAAATAGTTAGGTAAACAAAATCTTCATCTATATAACGCATTAACCAAATGGAACCAAATGTAACTAAAATTGAAATGATTGGTTCAATAAGAAAAAATGATTTCCAGAAACCATTTATAATAGAATTAAAATAATATATTATCCCTGTGATAAAGAAGAGAAATGAAAATCCGAAAATATGATTGTGGGTAGTTATCAGCATTTCCGATACTGTTTTAGGAAAGTTTTCAGGAATCTCAAACTCTGCGGTAGTTGTTTCATCAGCATTTCCATTAAATCTTAAGGTCGTCCCTTCCGGGCTAAAATCTGTTGTAAGGTTTAAGTAAGCTAAACCAACAACAACTCCTGCAGCAAGTACAAGTAATATGGTCGTTAAAAAATTTTTTAATGTTTTATCTAACTCTAACAATTTAATATTCATAATTCATCCTTTATCTCTTCATAAAGAAGTAATATTTTTTTGATGCCTTTAGTTACTGAATTTACTGAGATTGTAGCACCACTAATACTGCTTATATCCCAGCCCACTTTAAAATTTGCCTCTATGTTCTTTCCTGTAAACTGTTCAATCCATGCTTTATTTGATACAGCGCCTCCATAAGCCTCCCGGTACTTAATAATATTTGTAGAAATGATATTGCTATTAATATCAATCAAAACAAAAAAGGTAATTGGCATAGATTTGCCGTAAACATTATCCAAAAAACCAAATGCTATAATCTTATCATTAGCTGAGATAGTGTACAAGTAAATGAAATCACCAAAGAATTTCTGTTTTACAATACCCTCCACTTTTTTCTTTATCGTATCTGCTAACTCGAATTTAGAAAATGTGAAATTAACCTCTTCAACAAA
>SMVA01054255.1_pt1 | contig 10215 bp, 14 predicted proteins | sample 2456451 | NCBI WGS metagenome assembly SMVA01 (sample SAMN11095933, study PRJNA526329) | marine sediment metagenome | biome: Marine sediment; feature: Surficial sediment; material: Deep marine sediment; isolation source: Hadal surficial sediment | place: Pacific Ocean | collected 2014-05 | depth...
AAGGCGATCTGCTCGGCGGACACATCCGGCATGCGCAGCATGCGGGCGTCGATGCCAGCCAGGGCGACGGCAGGCATGAGAATGAACAAGAAGGCCGTCATGAGACGTCCACGTACACGCATAGATAGCTCCTCATCAGCCCGGCAGGGCGAATTTGCTCATGTAACCATACGGGAGATGGCGGTGTGGGTTTCAGCCGGCAGGACGTGGGCACGATCCTGCGCTCGCGGGTCACGCCTCCGCCCCCAGTCCCCTATGTCTCAACGATCGGCGGACACAAGAGTTCCCGTGACGGACTCAATTCGCCTGCCCGGGAGGAGATGACTGTGCCGGACGGGGACGCCCCCAGCGCCAGCCCAGGATGCGCCGTGCCAGGGGCGTGAGGCGCGCGCGCATGAACGCATCGGCGGGGCGGCGGCTGGCTTCCCCGAGGGTCGGGTAGGCGTGAATCATGCCCGCCAGATCAGGCAGGCTGATGCCGTGCTTCATGGCGGTCACATATTCGTGGATCCAGTCGCCGGCGCCGGCACCCACCACCGTGGCGCCAAGGATGCGGCCCCTGCGGTCGGCCAGAACCTTCACGAAGCCCTCGGTCACGTCTTCCAGGACGGCTCGATCCAGATCAGCGAGTTCGAACTTGTAGACCGTGAACTCCAGGCCGGTCTCGCGTGCTGAGATCTCATTCTGTCCCACGTGGGCGCATTCGGGATCGGTATAGGTGCACCATGGTATGACCCGGGTATCGAATTTGACCGGCTTGAACGGAATCAGGATATTGCGGATCACAGTCCGCGCCTGGGCGTCGGCCACGTGGGTGAATTTGTAGGGCGAGGCGACATCGCCGATGGCGAAGATATGCTTTCGGGAGGTCTGCAGGGTGGCATCCACCTTGATGCCGTGGCGCGGGTCGTGATCGATACCTGCCGCATCCAGCCCCAGACCTTGAACATTGGGCGCTCTGCCCACCGCCACCAGCAAGGCTCCGAACTCCCGCTGCAGAATCTTGCCCGTGGCCTGCTCCTCGATGGTCACGCGTACCGATCGCGGACCCAGGGAAATCGGTCCGGGCACGATCTCCTTGGCCGCGTGGCCGGTGAGAATTTCGACACCGTCACTGGTCAGAGCGGCGCTGACGATTTCGATGGCGTCGGTGTCTTCCCGGACCAGGAGATGGGGCCGCATCTCGATGATGGTTGTGGGCACGCCCAGCCGGCTCATGGCCTGGGCCATTTCCGTGCCTATGGGGCCACCGCCCATGATGGCCAGCGAGGGTGGGGCCGTGGTCAGGTCATCAAAGAAATTCTCGTTGGTGTAATGCGGTGTCTCCTTGAGTCCGGGGATGGACGGCACCAGCGCGCGGGCGCCGGTGGCGATGACAAAGCGGTCGGCGTACAGCGTCTCGTCCCCCACCTTTACCATCTGAGGCGAAAGGAACACGCCGGACGCGCCATGGTAAACATGCACGCCGAGGCTTTCGAATCGTTCTGGTGAATCGTGCTCAGCCAGTTGGGCGCGGCGCCGGCGCATGCGCTCGAAGACCCGGCCCACATCCACGTCGCCATCCTGGGGTGTGAGGCCGAAGCGATCGGCGTGCCGCTGGAGGTGAGCGACCCGCGCCGAGGCAATCAACGCCTTGGAGGGAACACAGCCTGTATTCAGGCAGTCGCCCCCCATCCGGTCCCGCTCTACCAGAGCGACCCGGGCGCCAAGGCCGGCCAGACCTGCCGCAGCCACAAGGCCGCCGGGGCCACCGCCGATGACCACCACGTTATATTGTGAACTGGATCTGGACATGCCTTGTCTCGCCGCTCCTGGTCCGTCTTAACAGAGGCAAGGATAGCCGTTGTTCCCGGCGGCGGCAGAGATGTTCATCATCGGGGAACAAGGACCGGCGGGACGGGGTTGAGGACAAGGGGGCCTTGCCGCCGCCAGGGAGGATACACGCTGAACAGGTCTTCATACACACGGAAGGGAGGACTGCTGGCCGCCGTCTCCGTTCTGGCCCTGGTTGCCGGTCCATCACTGGCCCTTGCCCAGACCCAGAGCCGGCCCCAGACGCGGCCCCAGTCGGCATCCTCATCATCGCAGCAAGATGAGCGTCCCGAGCCCCAGGTGGAAATGGTCATCGATGGCGATCCGATGATGAGACTCCTGCCCAGGGACGCCATCGAGTCAGTGGACGATCCGGTCATGGTGCCGGCGTCCGCAGCCGGTGAATTCATGCGGGACGAGGAGATGATCCTGGGTGTCTACGACGGCAAGCAGGCCCGTGCCTATTCCACCTGGCACCTGGATCGCCACGAGATTGTCAACGACCACCTGGGGGAGACGCCCATCGCGGCCACCTGGTGACCACTTGCCAATACGGGCGTCGTGTACGTCCGCACGGTGGGTGGGAAAGAAACAACGTTTGGTGTCAGCGGTGCCCTGTGGCGTGATTCTCTGGTGATGTACGACCGGGAGTCCGAAACTTACTGGAGTCAGGTCAACGCCACCGGCATCAGTGGTGAGCATACAGGGGATGTTCTCACCGAGATTCCCTCGGTGGTGACCACCTGGGGCGAGTGGAAGGACCTTCACCCCGAAACCCTGGTTCTCGAGAAGCCGGCCCTTGAGGGCAGCCTCTACGATCGTTACTTTGCCAGTGCTGAGGCCATGGGCGCTTCCGGGCGTGGCGCAAGCGACGACCGTTTGCCGGGGAAAGACCTGGTTGTGGGTGTTCGTGCCGGCGGTGCCGCCTCGGCGGTGCCGCTGGTAACCTTGCGGAAGGAGGGAATACTCACGGGCATGGTGGGTGACACGCCGGTGGTCTGGTTGTCTCTCAGCGAGCAGGGTGCTGCGGCGTATGATCGCCGCCTGGACAACCAGGTCATCGAACTTCAGCGGCAACAAGATGGCAGCTACACGGCCGCAGGATCTGCCTTCGACCCCACCACAGGCGACTTCAGTTCAGGGCCTCTGGCGGGTCAAAATCTGCAGCGGTTGCCGGCCATGCGCGTCTACTGGTATTCGTGGACCTCGTTCCATCCCGGGACGGGCCTTGTGAGGGCGGAGGAATAGAGCCGGTCACGGGAACCGGCCTCTCTGGTGTAAAGTCATAGGGCTTGATGGAACAAGCCATGACCCAGAGCACTGACAACGATCAGCCAACCACCGCGTCCCTGCTGGCACGCCTGCGGGCCGGAGAGGATGCAGCGTTCGAAATCATGGTGCGTGCCCAGGCAAGTCGCCTGCTGCGCGTGGCGCGCCGGTTTTTTGCCTCGGAGGATGATGCCCTCGACGTGGTTCAGGAGGCGTTTCTGGCCGCCTTTCGCAAACTGGATGGTTTTCAGGAAGGCGCCCGGCTTTCCACCTGGCTCCACCGCATCACCGTCAATGCCGCCCTCATGAAACTGCGCTCCCGCCGCCGCCGGCCAGAAGAGCCCATCGACGAGCTTCTGCCTCAGTTCGATGACAGGGGACTCTCCACTCATCTGCCGCGGGAATGGACGGGCCATGCACATGAGTTGTTGGAGCGTGAGGAGGACCGCAAATTCGTGCGCGCCAGTATCCAAAAGCTGCCCGAGTCGTATCGTCTGGTTCTGCTCCTGAGGGACATCGACGAATGGGACACCCGTGAGACGGCCCGCCTGCTGGGCCTGACCACCGGGGCCGTGAAAGTCCGCCTGCATCGTGCGCGTCTTGCCCTGCGGACCCTGCTGGCTGCCCGCTTCGAGGTGGAGGCATCATGAACTGTCGTGACTATGTCGATTTTCTCATGGCTTATGTCAACGACGAGCTTCCGCCTGACCAGGCGGTTGCCTTTCGGCAGCACATCAGCGACTGCCCGCCCTGCATCCACTATCTCGAGACGTACCGCGAGACTCTGGAACTGGAAAAGCAGGCGTACGCGGAGCAGGAGACATTGTTCGAGGAAGCACCGGAGAAACTGGTGAAGGCGATCCTGGCGGCGCGAGGCGAAGACAAGATCTGACGGTCAGCGGGCCGCTGTGATCAGAACCTTGAGGGCGTCGGTCTCTTGTGCCCGCTTGAAGGCTTCGACTCCTTCAGCCAGAGGGTAGCGAGCGGTCACCAGGTCATCCACCTGGATATCGCCCCGGGCCAGCATCTGCAGGGCCGGCGCAAAGGGTCCGCAGCGGGATCCCAGCAACGTGATCTCATCCACCACCAGGGACGACATGTCCAGATCCAGGTGGTCTGCGTAAGTGCTCTTCAGAACCAACGTGCCGCCAGGACGCACCATCCGCCGCGCCATGCGGAAGCCTTCGGGGTTGCCGGTGCATTCGATGACCACATCGAATGAGGCGGATGATGGAGCCTGCGCCGTGGTGTCTCCGGCAGTCAGCAAGGTCGCCGTACCATGCCGCGCCAGCAGATTCAGCTTGGCTCGGTTGCGGCCGGCGACCAGGAGATGGCAACCGGTCAGCGCCAGGGTGCGGGCGATGAGCTGGCCCAGACGCCCTGAGCCGACCACCAGCACTTTCTGTTCGGGCCCCAAGGTCACCTGTTCCTGAATCTGCAGGGCCGCCGCCAGCGGTTCGGTGAAGACGGCGATCTTGTCGGGCAGATCGGCCGGGACCTCATGAAGATTGGTCACAGGCAGAACAAGTTGTTCGGCGAAGACTCCGTGGCGGTTGACGATGCCCAGCACCGTGCGGGTGGGGCAGTGACCCGTTCTGCCGGCGCGGCAGGTGTCGCAGGTGCCACAGGCGGCGTTGATCTCGCCCACAACCCGCCGTCCCGACCACTCACCCTGGCCGTCCTCGACACGGCCCACGAATTCATGGCCCGGAACGCCACGAAAATCGGCATAGCCTCTCAGGAGTTCGAGGTCGGTGCTGCAGATGCCGGCACAGAGCGTGCGCAGGCGCACTTCGCCCGCCGGCGGCTCAGGACGTGGCAGATCCTCCCGCAGGGCCAGACGACCGTTTTCTATCCAGAGCCCCAGCATTCCTTTACCAGGGCAGGGGTGCGCCGTTGCGGTCGTAGAAGCCGCCCGCCTGGGCGATGGTGAAATTGTCCATGGCGCGGGTCATGGAGGCCACGGCTTCCTCGATGGTCAGCGGCGCCCCCACCCCGCCCATGTCGGTGCGCACCCAGCCGGGATGGATCACCACCGCGATGATGCCGTCAGATGCCAGTTCATGGGCCATGTTGCGGGAGGCCATGTTGAGAGCGGTCTTGCTCATACGGTAACCCCAGGATCCGCCGCTGGAGTTGTCGGCGAGAGATCCCATGAGGGATGTCATGTTGATGATGCGGGGTTGATTGCCCTTGCGCAGAAGCGGCCGCAGGGCTCGTGCCATGCGGATGGGCCCCAGGGTGTTGACCTTGATCGACTCCAGACAGTCATCCAGGTCCAGATCGGCCAGGGTGTCGCCCTTGTGCTTGTAAATGCCCGCATTATTCAGCAGGAGATCGGCGGCATCCCAGGTTTCCCCGATCTGCTCACAGGTCCGTACCACCGATTGCTCGTCGGCGACGGTCATATCCAACCGATGCAGGGCGTCGCCATGGTCCGCGGCCAGCTTTGCCAGGCCGTCCGAAGTGGACGCCGAGCGGGCAAGGGCAAAGACATGATGGCCGGCCGCCAGCCATGACCGAGTGAACTCCAGACCCAGTCCGCGGCTGGCTCCTGTGAGAATAATCCGGCGGGGACGCTTGCTGGTCATGATGCAACTCCTCTCAAGGTGAGGATATCAATACGGGCCGGGCGCGCGGGCCGGGAGACTTGCCTCCGTGCGGCATCATGGGCGACCATGACGGCATGGCCCGGGATCCGCACGAAGGCGACGCCGAAGAAGTCGTTCTCCCCATCGAGGACGCCATCGACCTGCATTCCTTTGCACCTCGGGATGTTCCTGATGTTGTGACGTCTTACCTCGAGGCGGCGCGGGAGAAGGGGTACAGCGAAGTGCGCCTCATCCACGGCCGCGGCATCGGCGTGCAGCGCCAGAGGATTCGTTCCCTCCTTGAGGGACATCCGGACGTGGAATCGTTTGCCGACGCTCCCGCAACCCGCGGTGGCTGGGGCGCCACGGTCGTGCGCCTGCGACCTCGCTGAGGCTCCCCAGGCGGATCGGTCTCCTGCTGGAACCTCTTACCCCCGGCTCTATATTCAGCAGAGGGGCCACCCGGTGTGGCGAAGCCGCCAGAGCGCTGGTATACCGCCGGGAGAGCCCCGCGACATCCCGGAGATAACGCTGGGTCATGAACCGGCCCGGAGCGACAGAAGCCGCCCGGGCCGGCGCCGACATGATCCTCGCGGACCTGTCTACCACCCCACCGCCACGCTGAAGCCCGGACGGCTGGAGGAAAGGTGCAGGCCGCCGTACAGGTTGCCGTTGCAGTAGGCGTACGGACGGGACACCGTTCTTCTTTGGTGGTAGACGGGAAAATCGTAGACCTTGTGGTAGTGGTGATGGGGGGCGTAATAAACCCGGCGGCTGTGATAGGGCCGGTAGCGGTTCAACTCGGCCCGCACGACGATTCGCAGCGGCACGGTGAGATAGCTTGGCCGGGCATAGACCCGCCTCTGGGTCCAGGAGGGGGAGACCACGACGCGACGGTACGCGTGATGCCCGTGCTCCACGTAAACCTGCCTGACCGTATGATGGCGATGCTTCCTCCCCGCAAGGCTGTCCTGAGGCAGTGCCAGTCCGATTCCGATGACGAGGCCGGCCACGACCAGTGCGGCTCGCCGGCCATTCAGGAACAGGAAGTTGCGTGTCATCTGCTGTCCGGTGGTCTCGAGTCTGGTTTTCATGGTCGCTCCTTTCTGTTCTTCCCTCTTGCGAAGACCGGGCCAGCCGTGATGTTCCCTCAGCAGAAAAGCTATAAGTCATTTCATATAAAGGCTTTATATCGACAACTGGAGGGCTTAGAGTGAAGTCGTACTGAGCTTCTGGGGTTCCCGGAGTTCGCAGCGTCTCCTGCCGAGGGCAGGGGGACGAGACCCATGTCACCGATTGAGGACGCTCAGGAGGGTTATGCTTCCCGCCTCCGAGCCTCAATCCATGTCGAAGGGATTCCTGGGCTTTGTGTCCGGTTCTGCTGCGGCTTTTTCCAGCGCCTTCTCGAACTTGCGCTGGAGCAGGTCCTTCTGGTCGCGCTCGGACGCCAGGGCTTTGCCGAAGAGTTCATCGCTGGCTTCACGGCGGGCGCGATCTTCCTCGAGTATCTTCTCGAACGATCTGGCCGGTTCTTTCTTCCGGTCCTCGCGCAGGACCACGCCCGTGGCGGCGTCCGCGAGCAGCCTTGTCTTGCAGTTGGGGCAGACAACCTCCACTTCGCCCATGGATCCGGCGATGCGACCCTGAGGATCCGCGTCTTTCCTGTTCCCTGCGCTCATGCGCATCCATTGTGCAACGAGCGTGGGCTATCGTCAACGGCCATGGTAGGATCGGGCCATGTCCCGCTACCAGCGCCATCTCTTCATTTGCGAAAATCGCCGCCCATCAGGGCATCCCAGGGGCTGCTGCGCGGAGCGGGGTTCCGAGGAGGTCCGCTCCGCCTTCAAGAAAGCCCTGAAGGAGCGAGGTCTGGCCGGCCTCGTGCGAGCCAACGCCGCCGGCTGCCTGGATACCTGTGAGCTGGGGGTGACGGTGGTGGTGTACCCCGAAGGGGTCTGGTATGGCGGGGTGAGGGTGGAGGACGTGGAGGAGATTGTCCAGCGTCATGTGGTGGGCGGGAAGGTGGTGGAGCGCCTTCTCCAGCCAGGCGTGGGGCAACTCAACGAGCCGGTTCCCCTGCCCCCGCTCCCCGGCCGCAGCGACCACAAGACCTGAAACGCCGATGTTTTCAGGCTCTGGCCCGCCTCAATCCGACATTCAATTTCCACGATCCCGGGTTTACGCCGGAAGGAATGTCAGACTTGTCAGGCTGCTGAAGTCGGTCGCGTTTTGGCTGCTTCGGCCTTGGCGGCGAGGATCTTCGCCTTGAGCCGCTCTTCACGGCGCTTGCGGCGCCGGCGAATTGTCTGCAGATGGGTTTTCATGGACATGGTTGACTCGTTTCTCTCTAAAGGTTTGTTGGGAATGGCGTTGCGGATTTGAACACACCAAAAACCACGTCAGCGACACGCACATCACCGGCATCGAGACTGTGGGTGTCAAGTCCCGGGATCTTGGTCTGGGCGAGATTCGAGGAGATACGCTTCCAGTTGTATTTCTGCAGGCATTTGGCGGCTGCGTTGGCCACCCGGGTGGAATGACGCCCCTCCTGGGGAACATTCTGCATGGTGATGACACCACTTCGGCTGCGGCGCCAGGTGCGGAAGTAGATGATCCAGTACGGAACCAGAAAACTTGCCGCCAGGTAGGCGGTGCGCACCACCGGGGCCTTGATCAGCGAGAACAGTTCTTCCCGCTCGTCGGGGAACTGGACGTTCTCGTGCAGCAGGATCTCCATCTCGTAGGCGTTATTGAACGCCGTGCATTCGCTGACCCGGATGGCCAGATCGTCCAGTTCCGTGTTGAGTTCTTCGGCCAGGTCGCTCCAGCGCAGCATGCGGCTTTCGGCCTCGGAACGTAGCCGCAGCAGGGCCAGGTGTTCAGGCAGGGTGTAATACGCCGCGGAGTGGGCCGAGATTTCCGTTGGGAAGTACCGTCTCAAGGCGAGACGGACGTTGTCGGGAAGCTTGGAAGCGAATGCGGTGGTTTTGGCCTTGCTGGACGACATCAACAGAACCTCAGGGAAATTCGATCGACTGGCTGAACAGGATGTGCCCCACGCGGGTGAAGCCCGGCTTCATGTGGTGAAGGTCAATGTTGGAGATGCGCTGCCGGACTTCATCGTTGGAAAGCCGCCTCCATCCTCGCATTCCCAGGACGGACTCGGTCACCAGGCGAATTTTCTGAGCCGGGGATCGCTGGGGCCATTCCCATTCGTGCTTCAGGCCGGTCCGGCCGGCGCGCGTGATACGGCGTACACCCATCCACCATGCCGGCGCCAGAAAAGAGGCATGGATCGAGGCAATGCGCACGCCCGTGCGCAGAGTTCCCAGGAGATCCCTGGGATCGTCCGGCAGTTCATAACCGGAGTGGAGAAGGATATCGGCCTGGTAGCAGTTCCCGGTGACATATTCAGTGACATCTTTCACCGAAACATCCAGGGAGGCTTTATCGAAAGCTCGTATCAGTTCTGCAACGCTGCGTTCCCAGCGGAACGAATTGCGCTCTGCCTGGGCGCGACCGCGCAAGAGGCGAACATATTCCGCCTGGATGTAGTAATGCGCCGACGCGGCAGGGATGCCGCGAGGCACGTACATGTCGATGGCGTCGCGCACATCTCGCGGCAGATCGCGCACCGGAACTGCTGCTGACGATCTGGAGTGTCCCATAAAAACTCCTCGTGGCTTAAGGTTGAATAGCCGGAAGTATAACAGATTGAGCGGTTTTCATCCAGAGTGTCCTCTGCAGAGGACACCCAAAAAAACCCCCGGAATAGTCTGGATTTTCAGGAGTATTCTCCGTGTGACCTGACCATCTCGGCCCATCCCGGATGTCAAAGTGTGTCAGATCATCCACTTCCGTCGGCGCGAGGCGGCGTATGATGGGAGTACCCCGGTCGTCCTGAGGGGTGGGAGACGCCTTTGATCATCGAGCGCTACGAAGAGCCCAACTGGCTGTCCAACACCTGGCTTGTGGCGGCCCGCCCCGGCGGGGACGCCCTCCTGGTAGATGCGGGACTGGACGCGGAAACGATCCTCGCTGCCGCCGCGGGACACGATCTCAGGATCAGGATGATCCTGCTCACCCATCACCATCATGATCATGCCGGCCACGCGGCCGAGATCGCCCGCCGCACCGGTGCCGAGGTCGTGGCCCACGAGGCGGAGGTGCCCCTCTTCGGACGGCAGGCGCCGGTCACCCGGGTTGTGGGTGACGGCATCCGCCTGACCTGTGGGAGCCTGTCCATCAAAACGCTTCATATCCCCGGGCATACGGCCGGCCAGCTCGCCTTTCATCTGGAAGGGGTTGGCCTTTTCACCGGCGATACTCTTTTCCGGCGGTCCATCGGCGGCACCATGGCCCCCGGACACACCACCTTCGCCGATCTGCGCCATTCTCTTGTGGAGCGCCTGCTGGCCTTCCCCGATGACGAGCAGGTCTTGCCGGGCCACCGTCTCCCCACCACAGTGGGTGAAGAGCGCGCGGAAAATCCCTTCCTGCGGGTCATGCTGGGGATCGATCCGGAAGGAACGGAGACAGCCGA
>SMVA01390015.1_pt1 | contig 10210 bp, 8 predicted proteins | sample 2456451 | NCBI WGS metagenome assembly SMVA01 (sample SAMN11095933, study PRJNA526329) | marine sediment metagenome | biome: Marine sediment; feature: Surficial sediment; material: Deep marine sediment; isolation source: Hadal surficial sediment | place: Pacific Ocean | collected 2014-05 | depth 0-1...
ACCTGCCCGACAGCCTGTCCCGGGCCGATGCCCGCCAGGACCGCTCTGAGCTTACTTTTGACCTTCGCTATTCGTTCACCCGGGACTCGGGCTTCGGTATTTTCACGGAAATGGAAGGCCTGAGTCTACAGTTTCGCCTGGCTTACAATAATTACGAGACGAACTATGATTTTGCCGAGTTCCAGCGAATACACGGCTATGAGTTTGAAAGCGTGACCGATGACTTTATCGATGCGCGGATTTATCTGGATTATCACTTCTAAGCGAACACAAGACCCCTAGGCGAGTAACGCCCGGCCCGGAATAGACTGCAGCAACTGCCGCGTGTACTCCTGCTGTGGGTTTTCAAATAACTCCCGGCCGGTTCCCTGCTCGACAATTTCACCTTTGAGCAGCACCACGATGCGGTCGGCGATGTGCCGTACCACGGCTAGGTCGTGTGATACAAACAGCATGGTCAGGCCGTACTCTTTGACCAGGTCCAGCATCAGGTCCAGAATTTGCGCCTGTATGGTCACGTCCAGTGCGGATACCGGTTCGTCTGCAACAATAAACTCGGGCCGTGTTGCCAGGGCCCGGCCAATGGCGATGCGCTGGCGCTGGCCGCCGGAAAATTCGTGGGGGTATTTGCGCACAAAGTGACGCGCCAGCCCCACATTGTCCATCAGCTTGAGCACCCCCTGTTCCACGGTTTTCTTGTTTTCGATACCGTGTAACAACAGCGGTTCGGCCAGCGTATCGTAGACCGACATGCGCGGGTTGAGGGAGGCATAGGGGTCCTGGAAAATCATTTGCATGCGACGGCGCATGTTTTTTAGATCGCCGCCGCGCAGTGCCGTGACATCCACGCCGTCAAATTCAACGGTGCCGGACGTGATAGGCACCAGCCGCAGTATGGAGCGCCCCAGGGTCGACTTGCCGCTGCCGGACTCGCCCACCAGTCCCAGAATTTCGCCCTTGCGAATATCCAGGCTGACATCGTTAACGGCCTTGACCGGTTCCTTGTGCTTGCCCTGCCCGAACCAGGTATTTAAATTGCGTATGGAAATAAGCGGTGCGCGTTCACCGCCGTATACTTCTTTAGTACCCGCGGGAATGGCGGCCAGCAATTTGCGCGTATAGGGGTGTTGGGCGTTTTCGAATATACCGGCCCGGTCGCTGTGCTCTACCACTTTGCCGGTTTGCATCACAATAATCTGGTCGGCGATGTCGGCGACCACGGCCAGGTCGTGGCTGATAAAGATCACGCCAATATCGCGCTTCTTTTGCAGGTCGGCCATCAATTGCAGTATTTGCGCCTGAATGGTCACGTCCAGTGCCGTGGTAGGCTCATCGGCAATTAACAGTTTAGGTTCGTTAATAAGCGCCATGGCAATCATTACCCGCTGGCGCATACCGCCGGAAAACTGGTGGGGGTAGTTGTCGATGGTGGATTGCGGGTCGCGCATACCCACTTCCTCTAGCAATTCGATAGCGCGCGCTCTGGCGTCTTTTTTGCTGACGCGCTTGTGATAAATTATGGGCTCCATCAACTGGTCGCCAATGGTCATATAGGGGTTGAGGCAGGTCATGGGGTCCTGGAATATCATGGTGATATCCCGGCCGCGTATTTTGCGTAATTCAGACTCCGACAGCTGTAACAGGTCCTTGCCTTCGAACAGCGCCTCACCCCCCTCAATTTTACCCGGGGGCATGGGAATCAGGCCCAGCAGGCTATAGCAGGCCACCGATTTACCCGAGCCGGACTCGCCGATAATGGCGGTGATTTTTCCAGACTCCACGGTGAAGCTGACATCGTCCACGGCTTTGACTTCACCGTTGCGGGTGTGAAAACTGACTTTGAGGTTTTTAACTTCCAGTAATGGCATCTGTCTTTTTCCCCTTGCGTTAATCTTTCGAGCTGCGCACATCCAGTGCGTCGCGCAGGCCATCGCCCAGGAAGTTGAGGGAGAACAGTGTCAACGACAATGCCGCCCCGGGGAAAATCAGCAGCCAGGGAAACTCTTCCATGGTTTCTGCACCGTAGGAAATCAACAGGCCCCAGGAGGTTTGCGGGGGCTGTATGCCCAGGCCCAGAAAGCTCAAAAAGGCCTCCAACAGCATCACACTGGGAATGGTCAGCGTGGTGTACACGATAACCGGCCCCAGAGCGTTGGGGACTATATGGCGGCGGATAATGGTAGCCGGCCCCAGACCCAGTGATATGGCCGCTTCGACAAATTCCTGTTGTCGCAGCGACTGCACCTGGCTGCGCATAATACGGGCCATGGTCAACCACTCCACCGCGCCTATGGCCAGGAACAACAGAAGCAGGTTGCGTCCAAACACTACCATTAACAGCACGATAAAGATCATAAAGGGCAGGGCGTAGAGGATGTCCACCAGGCGCATCATGGCGGCATCGACCTTGCCACCGGCGTAACCGGCTATGGCCCCGTAGGTTACGCCGATGACCAGAGCCACTGCGGTGGCGACAAACCCCACCGCCAAAGATATTCGCCCGCCGTACATGATCAGCGTCAACAGGTCCCGGCCGAAAATATCCGTGCCCAGCCAGTGCTGGGCAGATGGGGGCGTGGCGCCCAGGTTCAGGTTCTGGGTTTCATAGCTATAGGGGGCTATCCAGGGGGTGAGCAGGGCAATCACAATAAACAGGATTAATACGCCCAGGCCAAACAGGGCCAGGCGGTTTTTCTTCAGCCGGGTCCAGGCATCTTTCCATAAGGAAGTGCCGTGCTCGGCCATGGCGATATCATTGGTGAGCGCGTCTGTGGTGTCCATGCTTGTCATTCTAGTTACTCCCATACTGCGACCGCAGCCTGGGGTTCATCCACGCGGCGAGAATGTCGGAGAGCAGGTTGAACAGGATAATCAGTGTGGACAGGAATACGGTGGTGCCCAAAATCATGGTGTAATCGCGGTTAAAGGCGGCCTGTACATAGAAGCGCCCCAGGCCGGGGATCTGGAAGATGGTTTCTACCACAAAGGAGCCCGCCAGCAAGCCGGCAAAGGCCGGGCCTAAAAATGCCACCACCGGAATCATGCCGCCGCGCAGGGCGTGCTTGATGACCACTTGCCACTCGGGTAGGCCCTTGGCCCGGGCGGTGCGAATATAATCCTGTGACATCACTTCCAGCATGCCGGCACGGCCCAGTCGCGCTATATAGGCGGCGTAGGCGGCACCCAGGGTTAGGCTGGGCAGAATTTTATCACCGGGAATGTCGCCCCAACCCGCCACCGGCAGCCATTCCAGATGAATGCCAAATACCAGGACCAGCAGTGGCCCCAGCAAAAAGGAGGGCATGCAAATACCGATCATGGCAAGGGACATGGGAATGTAATCCTGGGCGGTATTGGGTTTGAGGGCGGCCACCACGCCGGCCAGGCCACCCAGGCACAGGGCGACCAGTAATGCGTAAGCTCCCAACTCGGCGGTGACCGGCAAGCCCGCTGCGATCAATTCGTTTACATCGCGGCCGGGGTATTTAAACGAGGGCCCCAGGTCGCCCCTGGCCAGATCCCCCAGGTAGGCGGTGTACTGTTGAAACAGGGGTAAGTCCAGGCGGTATTGCGCTTCCAGCGCAGCTTTTACCTCGGGCATCACCGCCTTTTCACTGTCAAAGGGCCCACCCGGGGCCGAGCGCACCAGGAAAAAGGTTACCGTGATAACAGCCAGAATAACGGGGATGGCCTGCAATAGCCGTAAACTGATAAATCGCCACATCGTCTAGTGCCCTCCCGGGGTGTTTGTCTCGTCTTGCAGCCACACATACTTGAAGTTGACCGAGTCCATCAGGTTGGATGGCATGCCCTTCACCGAGGGATGGATCAGATGCTTGCTGGTGTAGGTGTAGATAGGAATGATAGGCATCTCTTCCATCATCATGGTTTCGGCCTCCAAAAATATCGCGAAACGCTCTTCCTTGGTTTTGGCCTGGGGCGCTTTTCTCAAGATGAGTTCATCGTAGCGCGGGTTGGCATAGCCGGTATTGTTATTACCGCCGCCTGCGAGGTACAGGTCGAGGAAGTTGTTGGGGTCTACGTAGTCACCAATCCAGCCGCGGCGGGCAATCTGGAAATTCATTTGGGTCACGGAGTCCAGGTATACCTTCCACTCCTGGTTGGCGATGGTGATATCGATGTTGAGGGCGTCTTTCCACATTTGCTGCAGAGCCACCGCAATTTTGCGGTGGCTCTCGCTGGTGTTATAGGTGATTTCCAGCCCGGGCCAACCCTCGCCATTGGGGTAGCCAGCTTCGGCCAGCAGCGCCCTGGCTTTTTCAATATCAAAGTCAAACAGCTTTGGGGGCTGGTAGCCCAGGGTGCCGGGCGGGGTGATGGAGTAGGCGGGGAAGACCGACTTTTGCATAACGGTGTCGGCCAGTGTTTGCCTGTCCACGGCCATGGACAGTGCCTGACGCACTCTCACATCGTCTACCGGGGGCCTGCTGATGTTGATCAGGAAAAAGTAGGTGCCCAGGTAGGGTGCCTGTATATAGGGGCTGTTTTCCATAGCCTGGTAAACGGGAATTTTCTCCAGGGGAATGACCGCGGTGAAGTGCAGTTGTTTGGCGCGGAACATGCGCTCCTCGGAGACGATGTTTTCCGTGGGGTAGAACACGATGCCGTTTAACCGGACCTTGTCTGCGTCCCAGTAGGTGTCGCTCTTAACCATGGTAATACGGCGGTTGAGCAGCCACTCGCTCAGTTTGAAAGCACCGTTACTGACTATGTTTTCCACCCGCGTCCATTTGGTGAAGCGGTCCGTAGCTTTACCAAATTTCTCCAAAGTGGCGCGGTGTACCGCAAAGGTGCTGTAGTGGTCCATTAATTGCAGAAAATAGGGGGTGGGCTCGTTCAGGGTGACTTCGAAGGTGAGCCTGTCCAGCGCCCGGAAACCCAGTTGCTCGGGGTCATCCAGCTTGCCGGTGGCATAGGCCTCGGCGTTGACTATCGGGTACAGCATATAGGCATACAGGTTGGCCATGGCCGGGTTCAGGGCGCGCCGCCAGGACCACACGTAATCTTCCGCAGTCATGGGGTCGCCGTTGGACCAGCGCGCCGCCGGGTTTATGTGAAAGGTGAGTACCCGGCGGTCTTCGCTGAATTCCCAGCTTTCGGCCACCCCGGGTTCGGGCTCCAGGGTATAGGGGTTTTTCACCGCCAGCCCTTCAAACAGGGCGCGAATGAGGTGGTTTTCGGGTACACCGGTGACCACGTGGGGGTCAAGGCCCTGGGGCTCTGAGCCATTGCCGTAGTGAAGGATGCCATCGCGATTGCCGCTGGTGACGTTGGATTCGCCGCCGACACAGGCTGCGAGCAGGGCGATAAAAATTAAAGAAGAGAGCGTTTTCAGATGCTTGACATGCATGGGGAGGGTGCTGATTATTTTGATGCTACAACTCTAGCTTATTGTGGCTGATTTGTCAGAACAACCTGAGGTATCAAGGGCCCGCCTGTATTCCAAAGTGTGAATATGTCGCCTTTACACGTGTGATTATTTACCTTCATTACCGTAGCTCCCAACGGGGCGCGAAAAACCCCGGCGGAGCACCCGGCCCTGCCCGTCACCCCGGATGAATTGGCCGAGATAGCACAGCACAGCCTGGTGGTCGGGGCCGGGTTGGTTTTGAGAACAAGGCATCTGGCAACGCCGCCCTGGTAGCTCAGCTTGCGAGCGGGCTGCAAAGCGTGGGTCATGTCATTGCTTCACCCTGCCAGGCACGTAATCTATTGCAGATGCCGTAGACTTCTGTCGCCCTTGGCCTACACTATAGCTCCTGTATAGCTGGAGAACCGGAAAGTGACAAATCCGAGCAACAATCAACCCCTGGGGGGCAACGAGATGCCCCGTTTTGCCGGCCAGGCCTCTATGTTTCGCCTGCCCACCCAGGCCACCGCCCAGGGTTTGGATATTGCACTGGTGGGTGTGCCGCTGGACATTGGTACCAGCAACCGCGGCGGCAGTCGCTTTGGCCCCCGGGAAATACGTTGTGAGTCGGTGATGGTTCGCCCCTACGGTATGTACACCCGAGCCGCGCCCTTCGATTCATTTCAAATCGCCGATATAGGCGATGTACCCGTCAATACCTTCAATCTCGCCAAGTCCATAGATATTATTGAGTCGTTCTACGACGCCATCTATACCTGCGGAGCGAAGACCGTTTCCATGGGCGGCGATCACACCGTGACCCTACCCATTTTGCGGGCGCTGACCAAAGTACACGGCCCGGTGGCGATGGTTCACGTGGATGCACATGCCGATATTAACGACACCATGTTCGGGGAGAAGGTGTGCCACGGCACTATTTTCAGGCGGGCGGTGGAAGAGAAGCTGATAAACCCGAAAAAGATGTTTCAAATTGGCCTGCGCACTACCGGTTATTCGGCGGAAGACTTTGACTGGTCGCGCAATCAAGGCGCCACTGTGGTGCCAGCGGAAGACTGCTGGCACAAATCCCTGGCCCCTTTGATGGACGACATTCGGGAGAAAATTGGGCCGGATGCGCCGGTGTACCTCAGCTTTGATATAGACGGGCTGGACCCCTCGGTGGCACCGGGCACGGGTACGCCGGAGCCGGGTGGGCTCACCGGCATCCAGGGCATAGAAATTATTCGCGGCTGCTGGGGCCTGAACCTGGTCGGTGCCGACCTGGTGGAGGTATCCCCGCCCTACGACACCACCGGCAATACTTCGTTGCTGGCGGCCAACCTTATTTTTGAAATGCTCTGTTCCTTCCCGGGCTGTGACAGAAGAGAAACACCCAACAATGACTAATCTTGCCGCCGAAGGTTTGCCCGAAGAGATCACGCGGGTTGTCATTAGAAAGAGAAGTGCCAGAGGTGAGGAAACCCGGGCCACGATTAACCAGGCCACTCTGCAAATTATCAAGCGCGATGGCATGCGCGGCGTGCGTCACAGGGCCGTGGCAAAAGAGGCGGGTGTACCGCTGGGGGCTACCACCTACCATTTTAAAAATATAGAAGACCTCATTGTCAGTGCCTTTATTCAGTGGCGGGGTGACGTCCGCAGTATAGACAATCCCATCGTGATGAGGGTGCTGGAATTTGTAGAAAAAAATGCGCGCAGGCTGATGGAATCGCATCAGGGTCGAGAAATCCTGGCCCGGGAAATCTACCGCTTTATGGTGGATTACGAGATTGACCAGATCGAAGCCCACCGGGACGATCGCGTCATTGAATTGGCCTTTTATCACGAGAGTTTATTGGTGGATGAGCTGCGACGCGAGGTTCTCGATTACTGGGAAGCACAGCTGGAAGGTCTTATCGCCGCCTTCGAGGCCATGGGCTCTCCCAGCCCCATAGCCGATGCCCGAATTACCCTGGCCATTTTTCATCAGTTGGAGCGCGAGGCTGTGATGCAGGGTAAAGACCATGACCGAACCCTGCTACTGGCGACGCTACACCGGCATGTATGTCATATTACGGGCGTAGAATTCACCCCCTGACGCCGTTAAATTTGCGACCTATCGGGCAAAATATACAGTTCCACCCGGCGATTTTGTGCCCTGCCGCTGGCGCTGCTATTACTGGCGATGGGCTGGTCAAAGGCCCTACCTTCAGAAAACGAGCGTGAGGAAGACACACCCTGGGTAGCCAGGTAATCCGCTACGCTGCGGGCCCGACGCTCCGACAGGGTCTGGTTATAGGCTTTGCTACCCGTGTTGTCGGTGTGGCCGGTTACGCGCAGCGTGGTGTCATTGTATTTGGCCAACACCTTGCCCACGGAGTTCAGCACGGGGTAGAAGTCTCCGCGCAGGTTGTAGGAGTCTGTTTCAAAGGTAATATTGCCCGGCATAATCAGTCTGATATTGTCTCCCTCGCGGGCCACGCTGACGCCGGTGCCGCGTAATTCTTCGCGCAGTTTTGCCTCCTGCACATCCATATAGGCACCCACGCCGGCGCCTACCAGGCCACAACCCAGGGCGGCATTGCGGGCGTGCTTACTGGAATCGATAGAGCCGATCAGGCCGCAGACCACCGCCGCTCCCGCCCCGTAGGTGGCCGCTTTGCTGGCCTGCTGCTCTCCGGTATAGGGGTTGACGGTACAGGCGGTGACAATCAACGAACTGGCGATGGCGGCAATTTTGAGCATGTTTGGCATTGTTTTTCCCAAGGTTGTGGTTTTGTTTTGGCGGATGTTAGCCCGTCAGTAGGTAGACTGGCCACTCTGAGCGGCTTGCAGCTTTTCTGCCAGACCGACCATCATCGATTGATCCGCTCTCATCAGCCCCGAGATAGGGCGGTCCAGGTCGGCAATGACGAACATAACCATAGAAAAGGACATTGCCAGTGCAAAGCTGGCGATAGAGTTGCGCTTGCTAGATAGACCTGCCGAAAACCCCATGCCTACCATCGACAGTATCAGAATGACATACAGGGCCGCCCAGATATTCGCGGGAATGCGGTTGTGCAAACCCGCGAAAACTCTTTTTTCGTGTAGATCGAAAACGGTGTTTACCGACTGAATCAGTAAGCTGTCCATCACCGTGACTTTTTCTTTTTTAGGTAATTGCTTTACCTCGTTCCAGATGTCCCGCTGTAGTGCCTCCGACTGGCGAATAATTCCGGCAACGGTATCTTGACTACCAAAAGTTGCCCGGGCCGCTGTGTAGCGTGCCAGCAAAGACCTGATATTGCTTCCCTGGGGGTCTGCCACCAGCCCTGCTCTCAGATAGGCTGTGGTAATGGCATTAAACTCTTCGAGCAATAACTGTTTGCGATCGGAAAAATGCCCCGCAGACATGCTAAAGGAAAAAGCCAGAATAAATGCCAGTAACCCCAGGTGGGCACCGGTCATGGAAAAGACCTGGGAGTGGCCGTCTTTTGCCTGGGCATCGCTGCGCAATGCGCCCAGCCGAAACCCCACTTCGTGGGTAACCAGTACCAGGCCTATGGTACTAAGAAGTGCCCCCCACAGGGGCATGCTGTCCATCAGGTCTCTAACCATTGTATTACCGTGAATAAGTGAACTATCGCCCTATGATAGTAAGTGCGATGGGGTCAGGTCTAGTTTTTAGCTCAGCCAGGCCTGTTTTTTTGCGTAAATGCTCAACCAGACCAGGACGCAGGCGATAACTATTACCATAACGGGCATTATCATTGCGCCGGGGCCAAACACCTAGAAAGATTTGCTGATAAAAAAGGCGTGGAACATTTGCACAACAACGCCGGCCAGCGAGGCGGTCACAAAGTAAAAAGCAACACTGCATATTGTAGCGACGTCGATGAAGCGCCCCAAAACTGCGATGAAATGCAGTGTTAGTTGGCATTAATCGTGGTTCTTTCCGTATACTTGGCGGCGACTATCCAAATGTAGATAAACTCATGAAAAATACCCTAAGAAAGACGATCAGCGTGTTGCTGGCCGTACTTGTTTTGAACCTTGCTGTCCCCGCCATAGCCGGCGAGGTCAAGGAGCGGGCGGATATCGCGGCCCAGTACAAGTGGGACCTGAGCGCTATGTATGCATCCAATGAGGCCTGGGAAGCGGATGTTAAAAAACTGCAGGACAAAACACCGGAACTGGTCGCCTTCAAGGGCCGCCTGGCAGAGAGCGGCGAAACCTTACTGGCGGCAATTAAGAAGCAGGAGGAGTTGAACAAGATTCTCGGAAATATCTACGTTTACGCGGGGCTGAAGTCGTTTGAGGATCTGCGTATCAGCGAGAACGGCGCCATGTTTTCCCGCGCACAGTCACTGAACTCCGAACTCAGCGAGGCCGCCGCTTTTTTTAGCCCTGAATTGTTGGCCATTCCTGAGGACAACCTCAAAGCCATGGTGGATAAAACCGAAGGGCTACATATCTACCGCCACTACCTGGATGAAGAGTCCCGCTTGAGAGCCTACACCTTGTCCGAGCCCGAAGAGAAACTGCTGGCTATGGCCAGTGACCCCATGGGGGGGTTTGCCGAGGTGTTCTCCAAGCTGAACAATGCCGATATTAGTTTTGGCGAGATAGAAGACGAAGAGGGCAATATGGTCGAGTTGACCAAGGCTCGATACGGCATTTTTCTGGAGTCCCGTGATCGCCGGGTTCGAAAAGATGCCTGGACTGGCATTTTTCAGAAGTATGAAGAACTGGGCAATACATTGGCAGCCAACTACGATGGCAATGTGAAAACCCGCGTCTTTTTCGCCCGGGCCCGGGGCTATGATTCTGCCCTGCATATGGCGACCTATAACAGTG
>SMVA01432478.1_pt1 | contig 10210 bp, 8 predicted proteins | sample 2456451 | NCBI WGS metagenome assembly SMVA01 (sample SAMN11095933, study PRJNA526329) | marine sediment metagenome | biome: Marine sediment; feature: Surficial sediment; material: Deep marine sediment; isolation source: Hadal surficial sediment | place: Pacific Ocean | collected 2014-05 | depth 0-1...
CGGCGTTTGGCCTGTATCCTTTTCCCGATCACTTTGCTTTTGCTTTACGCCACGCTTTTCTTTGGCCCGGAAATAAAGGGCGCGACCCGATGGCTGCATATTGCTGGTTTTTCTTTGCAACCGGTAGAATTTCTCAAACCCGCGTTTGTGGTTTTCACTGCCTGGATGCTTTCGGAACAGTTCAAAACCCCAGGTTTTCCCGGGCGTAAAATTGCCCTTGGCGGCTTTGCTATTGTCTTGGCCGGTCTCATTTTCCAGCCCGATTTTGGTCAGGCAGTTCTTATTTCCGCGGTCTTTGCGGCACAATTAATTGCCGCCGGACTGCCGCTGTTATGGATCGGCGTGTTTGGCGGTTTGAGCCTTGGCGCGCTTGCGGTCGGCTATTGGCAGGTTCCCCATATTCAGGCCCGCCTGGATGCGTTCCTGAATCCTGAAAGCGTCGATAGTTACCAGATAGACACAGCCCTGAATGCATTCCGTTCGGGCGGTTGGTTTGGCCTTGGCCCAGGTGAGGGCAGCGTAAAAAAAGTTCTTCCCGATGCCCATTCCGATTTTATTTTTGCCGTTGCCGGCGAAGAATTTGGCGCTTTGGCCTGTCTCGGGATATTATTCCTGTTTACCGTGATTGTTGTTCGTGGTCTGTCGCACCTTTTGGAAGAGGAAGACTCGTTTATTGTCTTGGCGGCAAGCGGACTGATTGTCCTTTTCGGAGCGCAGGCGTTAATCAATATCGGCGTCAACCTTGCGGTTATTCCGGCCAAGGGAATGACCTTGCCGTTTATCAGCTATGGCGGTTCCTCGGTGCTGGCGCTGGCACTTTCCATGGGCATGGTGTTGGCCTTGACCCGGCGCAACCGTTTTTTAAAACCGCATGGCGCGCACGCCAGAAGGGGGAGGGGTTAGATGAAACTTAAACCCCTTACCTTTGCTTTGGCTGCGGGCGGCACCGGCGGACATATGTTCCCGGCCGATGCTCTTTGCAAAGAGTTGCAGCGCCGCGGCCATAAAGTTATTCTGATTACCGATAGCCGCGGACAGAAATTCACCAACCTCTTTAAAGGCGTGGAAAGCCACCTGATAGAAAGCGGCACGTTTGCCCGCAATGGCATCATAGGGAAAATTAAAACCCTGGTGGCATTAACCCGGGGGTTCGTGAAAGCCAGCTGGTTATTGATCAAGATCAGCCCCACCGGGGTGGTTGGCTTTGGCGGCTATCCGGTGGTGCCAACCATGACGGCGGCACGGTTCCTGTCGATCCCCTATTGCCTGCACGAACAGAATGCGGTCCTTGGCCGCGCCAATCGCGCCATCGCCGGGGGGGCAAAGGCGATCGCCATTTCGTTTAAAAAAACCAAAAAACTTAAAAAGCGGTTCCTGACCAAAACCTATATCACCGGCAATCCGGTGCGCCAGGAAATCGTTGATCTGGGCACCAAGCCCTATCCCGGTATTGGCGCCGATAATGTTATCCGCCTGTTGGTCATGGGAGGTTCACAAGGCGCCACCATCTTTGCCGATGTCGTACCAGAAGCGCTCGGCATGTTGCCAAAAGCTGTGCGCGATCGATTACAGGTTACCCAGCAATGCCGTGCGGATGATTTAGAACGTGTTGAAGCGGCCTATAAATCCCACAACATTGCTGCCGAAGTCTTTTCCTTTATTGAGGATGTTCCGGCGCGCCTGCTGTGGGCCCATCTGGTCATTGGCCGCGCCGGGGCGACAACGTTGTTTGAGCTAACCGCCGCTGGCCGGCCGGCGATTTTGGTGCCGTTACCCAGTGCTCTGGATGATCACCAAAGCGTCAATGCCGAGGTGTTGGTTTATGCCGGGGCCGCTTGGGTTATCGCGGAAAAAGATTTCACTTCCCCAGAACTTGCCAAGCTGATGCAAAAACTCATGTTGCAGCCAAAACCCTTAAAAAAAGCTGCTGAAGCCGCGCTTGGCCTTGGCTATCCTGAAGCAACCCAGCGGCTTGCAGACCTGGTTGAAGAAATGGTTTTCAAAGGCTACGCCAAGGCGCGCGATAAAGAGCAGGAAAATAATTCCCCTCACACAGACCCGACAGAATTTAGGAGGGTCGCCGCATGAGACAGGTTCCCTTCGATATTGGCACCGTACATTTCACCGGCATCGGCGGCATCGGCATGTCCGGCATTGCCGAAGTAATGCACAACATGGGCTATAAAGTCCAGGGCAGCGACCTTTCGGAAAATGCCAACGTCACGCGCCTTAAAAAAATGGGTATTCCGGTGACCATCGGCCACAGCCCGGAAAACCTGGAAAACGCCAATACGCTGGTGGTTTCCTCGGCCATCAAAGACACCAACCCGGAAATCATTACCGCTACCGAGAAAATGATTCCGATCGTTCCCCGGGCGGAAATGCTGGCGGAATTGATGCGCCTCAAATGGTGTGTCTCGGTGGCGGGTACTCACGGCAAAACCACGACAACATCGATGATTGCAGCGGTTTTGGATGCTGGCGGTTTCGACCCTACCGTAATCAATGGTGGCATTATCAACGCCTATGGCACCAATGCGCGCATTGGCAAAGGCGACTGGATGGTGGTTGAGGCCGATGAAAGCGATGGCACTTTTGTAAGGTTGCCGGCGACGGTGGCGATTGTCACCAACATCGACCCTGAACATCTTGATTATTACGGCACCTTTGAAAAAGAAAAAGAAGCCTTCCTGACTTTCATTGAAAAAGTCCCGTTTTACGGAGTGGCAATTTTATGTTTCGACCATCCGGAAGTTCGGGCGCTGATCCCCGAAGCCTCTAATCGCAAAATAATTACCTATGGCTTTTCCCCCGAGGCTGATGTTCGCATTGAAAACATGGCCAGCAACAAAAATGGCCAGGTTAGCTTTGATGTTTCCTGCACCGCGCGGTTGCGGTGCGGTATCCAGGCCTTCAAGGGCATTACCCTGAATATGCCCGGCCGCCATAATGTCCTGAATGCCACAGCCGCGATCGCGGCGGGGCTTGAATTGGGGATCAATGAAGCGGCCATTCGTGACGCGTTTGCCAACTTTTCCGGGGTTAAACGGCGCTTTACCCAAGTGGGTGAGGTCGGCGGCGTTACCATTATTGATGATTATGCCCACCACCCGGTGGAAATTACTGCGGTCCTGGAAGCGGCCCGTGACATGGCAAAAGGCAAGGTCATTGCCGTGGTTCAACCGCATCGTTATACCCGGCTGGAAAATCTTTTTGAAGAATTTAGCGCTGCCTTCAATGATGCCGATGAAGTGGTGGTGGCCCCGGTTTATGATGCCGGCGAGGCCCCGATTGAAGGGATCAATCACAAAACCTTTGCCGCGGCGATAAAGTTGCGTGGGCACAAGGGCGTCCACACGATTGAGGGCGAGGGCGACCTGGCGGCCATGATTTCCAAAATTTCCGCTAAAGGCGACATGGTGATTTTCCTTGGCGCTGGCAGCATAACCACCTGGGCATACTCCCTGCCAGCGGCCCTTGAAAAGATCGGAGATGGGTCATGATGCTTGCCCACGACATGACCCTTCTGAAAACCCTGCCGCCGGTAAAAGGGGACTATTTTGAAAATGCCCCGCTGGCGAATTTGATCTGGTTTCGCACCGGCGGTCCGGCCGAAGTATTGTTCCGCCCAACGGGGGACAACGACCTGAAAACCTTCTTCGAAGCCCTCGCGCCTGAGGTGCCGGTCACCGTTATCGGCGTCGGCTCAAATTTGCTGGTTCGCGACGGCGGCGTGCGTGGCGTCGTGATAAAACTTGGAAAACCCTTTGGCAACATCACCATAGACGGTGATCTTGTCACCGCCGGGGCTGGCGCGACCGATGTGGCTGTTGCCCATAGCGCCCAGGGGGCCTCGCTTTCAGGCCTTGAATTCCTGAGGGGCGTTCCCGGGACAATCGGGGGCGCTTTACGGATGAATGCAGGCGCTTACGGGGCCGAAGTTGCCGATGTTTTCGTCGCGGCAACCGCGATTGACCGGACCGGTGTTACCCACACCCTTGGGCCCGACGAAATGGGATTTTCGTACCGCCAAACCAATGTGCCGCCAGACTGGATTTTTCTCTCCGGAACATTCCGGGCAATCCCAGGTGATAAAAAAACCATCCAGGAAAAAATGGATGAAATTCAAGCGGCCCGCGAAGCAACCCAGCCGATGCGGGTCAAGACCGGTGGCAGCACCTTCAAAAACCCCGACGGGGAAAAAGCCTGGAAGCTGATAGAGGATGCCGGCTGCCGGGGCTTAAAAATTGGCGCCGCCAAGGTTTCGGAAAAGCATTGCAACTTTTTGATCAATACCGGCGAAGCCAGCGCCAAAAACCTGGAAGATCTTGGCGAGGCGGTGCGCCGCACCGTGCTGAAAAAATCAGGGGTTTCGCTTAAATGGGAAATCGAGCGGATAGGGGATGCGTAGGTGGTAATCAGATCACATAAAAGCCGTATCGGCCTGGCCAGCCAGCGAAGTTTTTCATTTGCCCGACCCGCGCCCCAGGCCCCGCCCCAAGTAATCCGCCGGCGCCATCGCCGCGGCCGCATTCGCATTATCATGAAACAAAGCGCGCTATTTATCGTGTTGGCATTGATCCCGGTCTCAGGCTGGGCCTGGTACCAGGGACACATAGCTTCCGGATGGGAAGGCGCCAAAGCCAAGATGGTTGCCCTGTCTCTGGATGCCGGGTTTGAGCTGGAGCGGGTGCGCGCCACCGGCCAGGTCCGCACCTCCGATGAAGCGATTCTGGAAGCCCTTGGCACCCGGGCCGGGGATGCTTTGTTCGCGATGGACATGACCACCCTAAGCGGGCGCATCGAAACCTTGCCGTGGGTAAGCAAGGCCTCGGTAACCCGCGAATTGCCTAACACCCTGCAAGTCTGGATCGAGGAACGCAAACCCTTCGTGCGGTGGCAAATGGAGGGCAAGTTAATGGTAGTGGATGAAGCAGGCCGCAAAATAATCGGGGCCGATGTCAGTGATTTTTCCAATCTTCCTTTTGTGGTTGGCCCGGGTGCCCCCGAAGCCGCCCGGGACCTGTTCGACCTTTTAGGGAGCCATGAAACACTGGCCCGGCGGGTGGTTTCAGCGATCAGGGTTGGCCAGCGGCGCTGGGACCTGGAATTTGACAACGGCAAGCGGCTGAAATTACCCGAGCCTGGACCGAACTATGGCCCGGCTGAGGCCTGGCAGGCTTTTATCAAGGTGGAAAAGGAACGGGGGGTCATGAATTTGATGGTGGCTACTTTTGATCTCAGGCTTTCTGACCGGGTGGTTTTGAAACTGACGCCCGAGGGTAAAAAGATTTTTGCAAATAAAGACCAAAAAACATGAGTGAAACCGAATATGAGGCTGGACAATTAATATGGCGTTGAAAGACACCAATGGAAAACCCCTGAACGGCGGCCGTTTAGTCGCCGCCCTTGATGTTGGTACCTCCAAGGTGGCGTGCCTGATCGGGCGGGTTGATGATCATGGCGGGCTGGTGGTCAAGGGCATGGGTCATCGGGTTTCCCGGGGCGTCCGGGGCGGTGTAATTCTTGATATGGACCAGGCCTCTTCAGCCATCTGTGCCGCGCTTGATCAGGCCGAGCAGGTAGCCGGCCAAACCATTGAAGATGTCATAGTCAACCTGTCTGCCGGGTCACCGCGCTCGTATATCCTGGATGCTACGGTTCCCTTGAATGGCAGCGGCGTCCAGCAAAGCCATATCGACCTGGCGTTGGGCAAGGTGTCCGAGCGCATTGACCTGGGCAAAAAAACTTTGGTTCATATCTTCCCCGCCTGTTATTCCCTTGATGGCACTTTGGGAGTTAACGAACCGCTTGGCATGTTTGGTGAAAACCTGTCGGTCACGCTGCACGCGGTTGTGGCCTCTTCCGGGCCATTACGCAATCTGGAAACCTGTATCCAACGCGCCCACCTTGAGGTCTCCAGGGTTGTCCTTTCCCCGTATGCCTCAGGTTTGGCGACGCTGGTTGAAGATGAAAAAGAATTGGGTGCGGCCTGCATTGATATGGGCGGGGGTACCACCACGCTTTCCTTATTTGTCAGGGGCCGCATGGTCCATGCCGAGGTTCTGCCAATGGGTGGAGATGAAATCACCCAATCCATAGCGGCTGGGCTGTTGACCCCGATCAATCAGGCCGAGCGCCTGAAGATTTTAAACGGATGTGCCTTTTACACAAAATCGGACGAAGCCGAATTTATTGAAATTCCAAAACTTGGAAATGCCGAGGAAGGCGAACGGACGCTTATTCCCCGCTCTGTCCTGACCAGGGCGATTGAACCGCATATGCAAAATCTTTTTGGAACCATAGCACGCCGCTTCAAGGCCTGCGGGTTTGAAGGATCTAAAGCAAACCGTGTGGTTTTGACCGGCGGCGCCAGCCAGCTGACCGGGGTCAGAGCCTACGCTGAAAATGTATTGGGTAAAGAGGTTAGATTAGGCCGGCCGATTGACGTCAACGGCCTGCCGGAAGCGGCGCGGGCGGCTTCGTTCGCAACTTTGGTGGGGCTTTTGAAATATGTAATCCAGGCCCCTCTGGAGGTTGGTGAAGCGCGAATTCCCAGGTTTTCTCAAACCGGAGAGGTTGGAAAATGGTCGCGCTTGTCGCACTGGCTGAGAGAGAATTTTTAACAATTAAACGAGATTTAAATACGTGAAACACTAAACGATTAACAAAAGGGAGGCGAATATGGCCATCGAATTTACATCACTGGAGTTAACTGAACTGAAACCAAAAGTTGCGGTTATCGGCATCGGCGGCGCCGGCGGAAATGCCGTTAATAATATGGTGGAATCGGAAATCAAGGGGATTGATTTCATTGCCGCCAATACCGATGCCCAAGCCTTGGCGCAATCCCGGGCGAAGCTGAAAATCCAGCTCGGGGTTGAAGTCACCGAAGGTTTAGGGGCCGGGTCTCACCCGGATGTCGGGCGCGCGGCGGCCGAAGAAGCGATTGACCAGATCGAAGACGCCCTGACCGGGTGCCACATGGTTTTTATCACCGCAGGTATGGGCGGCGGTACCGGCACCGGCGCTGCCCCGGTGATCGCCAAAGCCGCCAAGGCCAAGGGTATTTTGACAATCGGGGTAGTCACCAAACCATTTGAATTTGAGGGCAACAGGCGCATGAAGCTGGCCGAAGATGGAATTTACGAATTGCAGCCCTTTGTTGACACGTTGGTTGTGGTTCCAAACCAAAACCTGTTTCGGGTCGCCAATAAACAAACCACGTTTGCCGAAGCTTTTGCGATGGCTGACGATGTTCTTTGTTCGGGCGTCAGCGGCATCACCGATTTGATGATGCAGCCGGGATTGATCAACCTGGATTTTGCCGACATAAAAACCATCATGCAAAACATGGGCACCGCCATGCTCGGCACCGGCGAAGCCACCGGGGAAAACCGGGCACTGGATGCCGCTGAAACTGCAATTTCCAATCCGCTTTTGGAAGAAATGTCCCTGGCCAGCGCCAAGGGGGTTATTATTAACATTACCGGCGGCCCTGACCTGACGTTGTTTGAAGTGGACGAAGCGGCCAATCATATCCGCAAGGAAGTGGATGAAAATGCCAATATCATTGTTGGCTCGGCATTCCGTGACGACCTGAAAGGCAAAATGCGTGTTTCTATTGTTGCCACCGGGGTAACCTATCTGAAAAAATCGCAAACCAAACCCGCCTTTGAAACGATGGAAGGGGATGAGGAAAGCACCAATCTGCATTTTGAAGTTGGTGTAAAGGGTACTGATGAGGCAGAAATAGCCGCAAAACCCGCAAAACCCGCAGAAGCTGTTGTGGAAATCCCGCAACAACCCATCACTGAATTAGAAGAAGAAAACGCTGCCCCCGAGGAAGATATGGCCGGCGAATATCAACCCGAGCCGGTCGGGATTGTCGATGATTTCATCATGCCCGAGGCGGCCGATGTAAAAGACATTGATATACCTGAAGGGGAAGCCGATCCGGCCGCTGAAGATGATTTTATCAACACCCCAAATGAAGGCGAGTTTGCTAACCACGGCTATGCCATGACGGAAATGCATGCCGAGGACGATGATCAGTTTGAGGAAGCTGGCGGCCGCAATCTTTTCCAGGAAAGCCTGGAGTTTGTTGCCGATGAAGAAGACCCGCCCCTGATGGCAGAAAACCAACCAACCGAGCAAAAGAAAAGTCTTTTTGGCCGTATGACAGCCAGCCTTAAAGAGGTGTTCAGGGCGGCTGAAGATCACGGGGCAGAGGTCCACGCCGAACCTTCCATGACCGATTATTCAGCCAAGCCCGATGAAGAAGATATCGATAATATCCTGAACATTGATACGGGAATGGAAGGATTGGAAGAAGACCCGGCTGAAGATCCTGAGGCAGATAACGCAGATCGCAATGAACCAGAAATTGAAACCCGGGAAGAGGATGAAGATCAGTTGTCAATTCCGTCATTCTTGAGGAAACAGGCCTGATCAAACCCGGGAAATTTCTTCCCTGGCGGCCCTAACGGTTAGTGAACGTTCTTGGCCATCGCCGATACCAGGTTGGCAATGGCCTTTTGCACATCCGCGGTCAAGTGTTCCCCTTTAAGGTGGATAGTGGGAACTTTGGTTGTAGTTTCCTTGGTTTTTGGAATTTCACTATCTTTGAAAAAATAATCCAGGTCGGTAAAAAGGATTTTTGAAATCAAAAATAACCGCCCGGCAGTAATGCGGTTCAACCCGGTTTCGTACTTTTGAATCTGCTGATATGAAAGCTCCAGTTTCATTGCCAGTTGATTTTGGGTAAGGGTTAGCTCAGTCCTTCTTTTCCGGATCGCCGCGCCGATAGATTTTTCAATCGTGGTGATATCAAAGGGGTCCTCGGGCCTAACTTTTGATGATTTAATTATTTCACCCTTTTTCTTCATTTAACTGGCCTTTTTTATCCCCAAGTTTTATTGTATGAAGACTCCACAAAACCCCGGATTTTTGAATAATCCAGAGGTTTAAACTATTAAGTTGTAAAAGTATATTAACATACAACACAAAATAGAATTATTCTCGATAGGCAGGAATGAATTTATGCGAAATATATTTTTACAAGTAATTAACAGGCAAAATGCGGGGAAAATTCTCGCCCTTCTTTTGGTGGCGACCTTTGTGACATCCTGTTCAAAGAAAAATCGTGAGGAACGCTATATCGCCCGGGAAGTGGGGACCCTTTATAACCAGGGTAAAACCCATCTTGACCGAAAAAACTATGCCACCGCCGCGGCCTACTTTGATGAGGTAGAGCGCCAGCACCCCTATACCTCCTGGGCCCGGCGGGCGCAGTTAATGTCTGCCTATTCTTATTACCAGGCAAACGATTATGATGAAGCTATTCTGGCTGGAGAACGTTTTATTGCCCTTCATCCCGGGAATTCTTCAGCCCCCTATGCTTTTTACCTGATTGCCATCAGTTATTATGAACAAATCACCGATGTTGGCCGCGACCAGAGAGTGACCGAACAGGCGTTAAACGCTCTCACCCAAGTGGCCCTCAGGTATCCTGACACGGCCTATGCTGAAGATGCTAGGCTGAAGATTGATTTGACCCGGGATCATTTGGCCGGGAAAGAAATGGAAATCGGGCGGTTTTATCAAAGCCACCAGCAATTCCTGCCAGCGTTGATCAGGTTCCGTAATGTGATTGATGAGTACCAAAGCACTACGCATATCGCCGAAGCGCTGCATCGCATGGTCGAAATTTATCTGGCGCTTGGTGTGCTTGAGGAAGCCCAGCAGGTGGGGGCGGTTCTTGGCCATAACTTCCCGACCAGCAAGTGGTATAAATATTCTTACTCTTTGTTGACCGGGGCGGATCTCGATCTTATTGACCCGAGGGATAAAAAATTCCTTGGTATTTTCCTTCAAGGGACGTCCCAGAATTAGGGCCACGGTTAATGCTAAAATCCCTATCTATTCGAAACATTGTTTTGATTGACAACCTGCGGCTGGGTTTTTCTCCGGGGTTGGGAATTTTGACCGGTGAAACCGGCGCTGGCAAGTCCATTTTGCTGGACGCCTTAAGTCTTGCCCTGGGCGGGCGCGCCGATGCCGGACTGGTGCGGCTTGGCGCCGATCAGGGAGCGGTGACGGCAGAATTTGAGCTTGAGCCCAGCCACCCGGCTTTCACCCAGGGCCAAGGTCTCGGGTTGGCGTTTGCCGCGGGAGAAACCCAGATCATTTTGCGCCGGACACTCACCAA
>SMVA01057405.1_pt1 | contig 10208 bp, 8 predicted proteins | sample 2456451 | NCBI WGS metagenome assembly SMVA01 (sample SAMN11095933, study PRJNA526329) | marine sediment metagenome | biome: Marine sediment; feature: Surficial sediment; material: Deep marine sediment; isolation source: Hadal surficial sediment | place: Pacific Ocean | collected 2014-05 | depth 0-1...
AACGCCGATAATGATAAAAAAATCAATGCCACAGGTGTAATTGCATGGAACGTAAGGCAAAACGCGCGCTGATTATCGTCGGGATATTTGCCGGCGCAGCCGGCCTTGCGCTGGGTCTGAGCAAGATGAAACCGCCACCTGAGACCAGGGACATTCCCAACGTGGAACCGCTGGTGTCGGTCTTGCCACTTATAGAGTCGTCTGTGAGTTTCAGGATTGCGAGCCAGGGCACTGTACGGCCGCGCACTGAGACAATATTGAGCGCCGAAGTTGCAGGATCCATCATCAGTATTTCGCCGAAATTTGTCGCTGGCGGCGTATTTGAAAATGGCGAGGAGCTGCTGCGAATTGATCCAACGAATTACTCGGTGGCGGTAGATCAGGCCAAGGCGTTGCTTACGCAGCGGCAGATCGAACACGATGGTGCATTGAAACTGCGTACTCAAGGGTACCGGGCAGAATCGGAGTATGCGTCGGCCGTCGCGGCGCTGGCCGCGGCCAGGGCAGGACTGGTCAAGGCCGAACGAAATCTTGAAAGAACACACATTTCTTTGCCCTATGACGGCATGGTAAAGTCCAAAGAGGCAGACCTCGGGCAGTACGTGAGCCCTGGCACGCGTCTTGGCGTTACGTTCGCGACCGACTACGCTGAGGTGCGTTTGCCGCTGACGGATCAGGACCTGGCATTCATTGACTTGCCCGACGCAGCAGATGTTAGCGGTACCGGCGCAGCGTCAGGACCATTGGTGGATCTTTCCGCCGTGCAAAAAGGACGATTAGCGCACTGGAAGGCGCAAATCGTCAGGACCGAAGGCGTAGTCGACGAAAGGAATCGCGTCACCTACGCAGTCGCCCGCATAGCAGATCCTTATCAGTTGAATTCTGATAAGGGTGATGAATCACCTCTGCCCATCGGTACGTTCGTTGCGGCAGACATCGAAGGTGCGACCGTCGACAATGTCATCCGTGTGCCACGAGGTGCATTGCGAGGCAACAATCAATTGATGTTTATCGATGGCGACAATCGCCTGCGAATCAGAAATGTCGATATCGTGCGCGCGGATGCCGACTACGCCTATCTGCATGGCGGTTCAATCATCGGGGATCGGATCATCACCACAACATTGGAATCACCGATCAACGGCATGAAAGTCAGGACCAGAGATGGTCCGGTCGATACGTCCGACAACGAAGAGCAACAAATTGCGGCCGAAAGCGAGCGCAACTAGAGCATCCGGTCAGGGGCGGGCAGAATGAGTCAACCCGGTGTAACCAAACAGAAAGGCATCATCGCCTGGTTTGCCGCCAATCATGTGGCGGCCAATCTTCTTATGTTCCTGATCATCGCGTTCGGTATTGTTTCCTCCCTTACCATCCGTAAGCAAACGACACCGGATTTCGAATTGAACATGATCCAGGTACGTGTGCCGTATCTCGGTGCTGCCCCACAGGAAGTGGAAGAAGGCGTTGTCATCAAGATTGAGGAAGCGGTGCAGGACATTCCGGGCATCGTTGAAATCAATTCGCGTGCCCGTGAAGGTCTCGGCAGCGTAACGATCGAGGTGGCTTCTGGTGAAGACATCAATGAAATTCTCAACGAGGTCAAAACGAAAGTCGATGCCATCTCGACTTTTCCTGGCCTCACTGAGAAACCGGTCATCTATAAGCAGGAAGTGCCCATTCACGTCGTGTTTCTGACCGTCACCGGTGACCTCGACGAATATGCCAGGAAAGCGATTGCACTTGAGATGCGTGATGAACTCATGCGCTTTCCTTCCGTCAATCAGGTGCAAATCCTTGGTGACCGCGATTACGAGATCAGCATTGAGGTGTCGGAGCACGTCCTCCGTCAATATGGCCTCACGATGAGTGAAATCTCGGAGGCAATCAGGAATTCGTCAATCGACATCCCGGGTGGCTCAATCCGGACCAAAGCTGGCGATATCCTGTTGCGCACCGAGGGACAGGTCTATACAGGTCAGGAATTTGCCGATCTCGTCTTACGCACTTATCCGGATGGAACACGGCTGACGCTCGGCGATGTTGCAAATATCCAGGATGGTTTTGTCGAAACGAACGGTTATGCGCGCTACATGGGACAGCCGTCGGCCTCAATGCGTGTCATGGCGATCGGCCAGCAGAATGAGCTAAAAACTGCGGCTACGGTAAAAGAGTATGTAGCGCGAAAACAGGAGACTATGCCTGAAGGCGTCAACATCGAGGTCTGGGTGGACCGGTCATTCTATTTACAAGACCGTCTGGACATGATGGTCAAGAATATGTTGCAGGGTGCATTCCTTGTCTGCCTGATTCTATCGCTTTTCTTGCGCATGAGAATCGCAGGCTGGGTCATCGTCGGAATTCCCATCGCCTTTTTCGGCGCCATGTGGCTCATGCCTCACGGACCCTGGCCGGTGTCAATAAACACGATTAGCTTGTTCGGATTTATCCTGGTGCTGGGCATTGTCGTCGATGACGCGATCATCATTGGCGAGAGTATTTACACCAAGATACGTGCCGATGGCCATAACCTCGACAATGTGATCAGTGGCGCGCGCCGTGTCGCGATGCCGGCAACATTCGGCGTGTTGACGACGATCGCGGCATTTGCTCCGATGTTGTTTGTCGGAGGTATAGTTGGGCCGTTTTTCGAGGCCCTGTCCGTCGTCGTTATCCTGTGCCTGATATTTTCGCTGATTGAATCCAAATTGATTCTGCCGGCGCATCTTGCCCATGCAAAATTCAAACCGATCGATGAAGAAGATCTGTTCAATCCGCAACGTGAGATCGGGCAACTGGAGCGAATATCGCGCTTCTTTATGAAAATACAGCGCCACGTACAGCATGGCATGCATAAGGTTATTGACGACTGGTATGGGCCGTCGCTCGAAAAGGTACTGCGAAATCGCGGACTGACGTTTAGTATTTTTGCAGCGCTCCTTATCGTCACGATCGGTATCATGAACAGCGGCCTGGTGCGCATTGTTTTGTTTCCCGAAATCCCGAGTGATTTTATCCAGGTGGAAATGAAAATGCAGAACGGCACGGCACCGGAGGTCCGCGACGATGCGATGTCCCGGATCGAGCAAGCCGTTTTTGATATCAATGATGAGTATGTCGCTGCACATCCCGGCGCGGACGATCCAATCGATCATCTGATTGTATTTACCAGCGGAGATACGGGTGGATTCATCTTTGCCGAGCTTTACCGGGGTGAAGACCGGCCACTGACCAGTGACGAATTGATTACCATGTGGCGCGACAACGTTGGTGAGATTGCGGGCATGAAGGAGCTCACTTTCTCTGGCGGTGACCATATCGGAGGTGGTGTGCCGTTGAGTTTTGGTTTGTCCGGCAATAACTACCTTGCCTTGGAGGAGGCGGCTGCAGAACTCGAGGCCAAGCTTCGTGAATATAACGGAGTGTTCGACATTCGCAACACAGCGATCCCCGGCGGTCAGGAAATCCGGCTCGAAATCAAGCCGGAGGCGGAGGCACTTGGACTGACCATGTCGTCACTCGGCCGGCAGGTGCGCCAGGCGTTCTATGGTGAAGAAGCACAACGCATTCAGCGTGGCCAAAACGAACTCAAGGTGATGGTCCGTTATCCGCTCGACGAACGTCGTTCGATCGCAGATCTGGAAAACATGAGAATACGCACGCCCTCCGGTGACGAAGTGCCGTTTGCGTCGGTTGCCGAAGTTTCATTTGGCCAAGCATATTCGAGCATCACGCGCCAGAATCGCAGGCGCACCGTGACTGTGTCTGCCGATGTTGATGAGGAAAACGTCGAACCGGGAGATATTATCAAGGAGATTTCGGAAGATTACATGCCAGGACTGCTGGCACGCTATCCCGGCGTCCAGTACAGCCTCGAAGGAGCGAGTCTCGAAGAACTCGAGTTCATACGCAACATTTCGGTGGCGTCAATCGTCGCATTATTCCTGATCTATGCGCTTATCGCGATACCGCTCCATTCTTACACACAACCGCTGATCATCATGTCGGTGATTCCGTTTGGCCTCATCGGTGCAGTATTTGGTCATATCTTGCTGGGCAAGGCGATTAGCATGTTCTCGTTATTCGGCTTGATCGCATTGTCGGGGGTGGTTGTCAATGACAGCATTATTCTTGTTGATTTCATCAATAGAGCGCGTAGAGCGGGCGTTTCTGCGTACGAGGCCGTGATTACATCGGGCAAGGAGCGCTTTCGCGCGATTATCCTGACGTCGTTGACGACTGCAGCGGGACTGATGCCGATCATGCTCGAAACCAGCCTGCAGGCGCAATTTGTCATTCCGATGGCGATCTCACTGAGCTTCGGTATCATATTCGCGACACTAATCACCTTGTTCCTGATTCCTTCTCTATACCTGCTGCAGGAAGATTTCGGCGATTTGATGACAGCCGGGAAGAACCTGCTGCTAAATAAAGATCCGGAACAGGAAGCAGTCGGGGGCGCGACCGAAGCATCCCGGCGATAAATTTGTTGCAAACGTTCGCCGGCGAGGGCGTTCAGTCACTGACAGTTTTGTACTATTGGCGCGCGGCCGTTTCTCTCAGCGTGGCAAAAACATTGGCGTTCGGACAAAAATTATTGTCGCCTTTCACTTCGCCGGACAGCCAACGCGTTCCAGCATGCTCGTCATGCGCCGCTCTGATGCGGCAGCCATATAGGCCCTTATCGCGACGACTCATAGCATAGTCACGCCGATCATTGATACGCCCACGAATGCCTGAATCATTGAGTTACTCACGGGTCGGTTCTCCTCTTTGTCAACGTAGTCCAACTCAGAAGCCGGAGCGCCACCACAGGAACCGATCCATCGTTAGCCGAGGCAGGGTCCGCCCGGACGACTGATTCACTCGCTAAATGTACGCCGATAGCGAGCGAAACTAAGTACGTACAAACCGATGTTCGTGGATGGAACGGGAGTTTTGCTTATTCGGCCGCCCGAAAACTGTAGAAAAGATTCGTAGGAGCTCGCCCCGGCGAGCGATTGGGTCAATCGGTTTTCCTGGGCATCGATCGCTCGCCGGGGCGAGCTCCTACGAATAGCCTAGAGGGCGGTTAACGTCTCAGAATCGCGAACCACCTCGCAATATTCAAAAGACTCATCAATGACGCCGACACATAAGTAAATGCCGCGGCTTTCAATAACCGTCGCGCATGACGCTTGTCGGCCTGCTTCAGAATATTTCCCTGTTCGAGCATCGGTAGTGCCCGATTAAAGCTGGCATCAATCTCCGTCGGCAATGTGACCAGGTGTACGAGCGTCGATGTACCGAGCGTCATCATGCCGCCCAGGAACATTATGATGCCGAGTCCCGGTACGCGCGTTATGGCCCCGACGAATGGGGATAACATCAGGATCGCCGCGCCCAGTTTCTCGAATTTCTGCGTCGCCTTGACAAGAAGACTGCGATACTTGAGCGGCTTGTAGCCCTCATTATCCTGCACAGCATGTCCCACTTCGTGTGCGGCGACCGTAATCGCGGTCAGCGAGTGACCAGCGTACTTGTCCGGCGTCAGGCGTACTGCCTTGTCATTCGGATCGTAATGATCGCCATCCTTGGTTTCCTCGACTTTGACCGATTGCATGCCGTGCTTGTCCAGCAAATGACGGGCGAGCTGTGCGCCGGTGCCGGAGTAGCGGTCCGCGGGCTTCGAGTACCTGGACAGGACACGCTGTACCCAGACGCCGGGCAGGAAGACGATGCCGAGAATAATCAGGCCGAAGAAAAGCAGGGTCATATCCGCGCATATTACGCGAAATAATTAGGGCCGCGCTGGGGTCTCCTGTGGTATGAAACGGGACTTCGATGGGCATCACCACGGCTATCTGACATGCGGTTCACATACTTGAGCGTTTTCGTTGCTGGTGCAATCCTGGTAATTGCACTGGTATGCGGTTTCTTCGTGGCCAATCGCCCGCAAATCATCACGATCGACGCGGATATCCCGGAGAATTTTCCGGATTCCGGCTTTGCCCACGATGCCTTCGAAATCCTGCTGCAGAGGTATGTCGATGACGATGGCAACGTGGATTTTGATCGCTGGCATCAAAACGTTGCGGATCGGGAGTTACTGGACAGTTATCTTGCTGCTGTCGGTCGCTTCAGTCCCGTAAACGCGCCCGAACGATTCGCCATGAAATCTGATCAACTCGCCTACTGGATGTACGGTTATAACGCCTACGTCATCAAAAGCGTGCTTGATCACTGGCCGATCGAGAGCGTTACCGATGTCAAGGCGCCGATCGAAGCAGTTACCGGATTGGGATTCTTTTACCGACAACGTTTTCACTTTGGTGGCACGCCGCTGAGCCTGTACGCCGTGGAAAACGAGCAAATAAGAAAAGCATTTCATGACCCCCGAATTCATTTCGTTCTTTATTGCGCGTCGGGGAGTTGCCCGGTGTTGCGACCGGAGTTGCCCACCGGTGAAGAATTAGAGCAATTGCTGCAAGAGGCAACGATTGAATTCGTCAGTGATCCGCAGAATGTGCACGTCGATGATGGCAAAAAACAAATAGTCTTATCGGCAATATTCGAAATGTATAGCAGCGATTTCATCAAAGAGTTGACGCGGCGAGGATTGTCCTCGGAGCGTGGGGTGCTCGACTACGTTGCCAGTGTCGCACCGTCGTCCCTGCAGGCAGAATTGAAAAGCGCGGCGGCCTATGAGGTCACATTCGCGGATTACGATTGGGCGATTAGCAAGAAAAAATAGCCCGATCCACCCTATACTGTATTCATTTTCAGCTTGTCGCTCCGACAGAGCCTTTATTGAAGGGCGTGTTCAGCTTTGACTGCCGACCAAATCATACTGTTCGTGCTCCTGTTCTTTGTATTCGTATTCCTGATCTGGGGTCGTTGGCGCTATGATCTCGTCGCTTTTTGCGCCTTGCTGATTGGGCTGCTGGTCGGCGTTGTACCGACAGACCGGGCCTTCTCAGGATTTGGCCATTCGGCGGTTGTCATCATCGCGCTGGTGCTGATCGTCAGTCGGGGATTGTCCAATTCGGGTGCGATCGAACTGCTGGCCCGATTCTTCGTCTCGGGCACCAGGAAGCTTGCTGCTCATATCGGGATCATGTCGACGCTGGCGGCAGTTCTGTCAGCACTGATGAATAACGTGGCGGCGCTCGCACTGCTGATGCCGGTAGATATGCAGGCGGCGGAAAAGGCAAAAAGAAGTCCGGCACTGTCACTGATGCCGCTGTCGTTCGCCACCATTCTCGGCGGCATGATTACCCTGATTGGCACGCCGCCGAATATTGTCGTTGCGGAATTTCGTAATGATGCGTTGGGTGCTCCTTTCAAAATGTTCGATTTCGCACCAGTCGGTATTGCGTGTGCCGCGGTCGGCGTCGCCTTCGTCGCGCTAATCGGTTGGCGCTTGCTGCCAATGGAACGATCCAAGGTGGATTCGGGCAAGGAGTTATTCGATCTCGCCGACTATATCGCCGAACTCAAGGTTGGCGAGGATTCACCTGCCATTGGCAAGAAAGTCAGGGAACTCGATGCCGATGCGGAGAAAAACGATGTCGAGATCGTCGGCCTGGTACGCCAGGGCAGGCGCATGCCCGGGTTGGCGCGAATGGTGGAGGTTAAAGCCGGTGACCTGTTGGTGGTTGAAGCCAACCCGGAAAATATTGAATCGTTGCTCGGTGCGATGGGTCTGGAATTTATCGGCACCGGTGTAAACATGCTCAAGGAAGCACACCTGCACCTGCACGAAGTCGTCGTTCCGGAATCATCACGACTGGCCGGCAGGTCGACTTCATCGATCAGGATGCTGTATCGCTATGGCATTGCTCTGGTCGGCGTATCCCGCCAGGGCCGGCGCTTCAGGGACCACGTCAGGCAACTCACGATCAAGCCGGGTGACGTACTGTTGCTGCTCGGTTCCAACGAGCGTTTGCGGGACGCGACCAATCGCCTGAATTTCCTGCCTTTGAAACACCGCGGTCAGCGCGTCATTCAACGCAGGAAAGCCTGGTTGGCGGTCGGACTTTTTGCGGCCGCGATCTTTGCGGCAAGTATCGGCGCTGTGTACTTGCCGGTGGCCCTGGGCTGCGTCGCGGGTGCATATGTGTTCCTGGACATAGTGCCGATGCGGGATATTTACGACTCCGTTGAATGGCCGGTCATTGTCTTGTTGGGTAGCATGATTCCGATCGGTGCTGCGTTGCAATCAACGGGAGGTACCGTCTTAATCGCAGCGGGCATTGTCGATATTTCGGCGGGGTTTTCGCCGGTCGTGGTTCTGACACTATTAATGATCGTGACGATGAGCCTTTCAGACGTCATGAACAATACGGCGACGGCAGTGATCGCTGCGCCTATTGCACTGGAGATTGCAACGCGTCTGAGCGTTAATCCCGATCCATTCCTGATGGCCGTCGCGGTAGCGGCGTCCAGCGCCTTTCTGACACCCATTGGCCACAAGAACAACACATTGATCATGGGGCCTGGTGGCTACCGATTCGGCGACTACTGGCGCATGGGTTTACCATTGGAAATCCTGGTCATTGGGGTCGCAATACCAATGATACTGTGGGTCTGGCCGATGTAGGCTGCACCATCGAATAAGGAAAACGAAAATGACGGGATACAAACATGTGACCGCTATCGTCCTGGGCGCAGTCGCGTTTTGCGGGGCGAACGCGTCTCTCGCCGCATCAGACTATAAAGTCGTCACAATCATCAGTTCCGATACCCTGGATGCTGCCAGAGAGGCGGCCCCGGAAGATAGGGTCAGTGACCAGCCAATCAAGCACGTGGAATCTGCCGAAGGGAATCTTGGCATCGGCGTCGTTCACCGGCCAGTTATCGCAGCGGGCGGACCGATCAGGGCAATACAGCATCACCAGCAGTCAGAGGTCTACCGCGTCATGGGTGGATCGGGCACCCTCGTGACCAGTGCCGGCATGAGCGAGAGCAGTCCCCTGGATCCTGAGGGCTATGTCGTTACAAACTTGGTCGGGCCTAGCGACACCGGAATCATCACCGACATCGAACATAGCCAGCTGATCGCGGAGGGTGATGTCGTCATCATCCCGGCGGGTGTTGCCCATGGCTTCAGCGAGATTACCGAAGCGATCACCTACATGGTGGTACGTGTCGATCCGGAGAAGCTGGTCGCCTTGAAGTGATTGGCAGCCGCAACAGTATCGACCTGCCACCAATGACTGCCTGGTGACGAAAGCCTAGTGATCGGCCTCGGTCAGGGGTAGCTCCGCTTCTTGCCAGGCGATGTATCCGCCCTCGAGATTGTAAAGGTTGCTGAACCCGAGTTCCTGGAGTGTTTCAAGCGCGCGCGCCGAGCGCCCGTTCGCAGGGTTCCTGGTGCAATGCACGAGGTAGGTCTTGTCCTTGTCCAGCCCCGCAACCATCGTCGCGAAATCATCATTTTGCACGTTGACGTTCATTGCGCCAGTGATGTGTGACATGTCGTATTCAGCCGGCGTGCGCACATCCAGGATCACGGCGTTCTCGTGCTGTGCCACGTACTCCTGCGCGCTATTCACATCGATCTTTGCAACCGTTTCGGCTGACTCATTCCCTGCTTGCACACTTGTCAGTGCCAGAATGCCGGCAAGGAAAGTGAGAACAGACAAACGGAATTTAATCTTGTTCATGTTGGTGTCCTGGATCATCGTAGTGACTATGGACGATTATTCCATAACCAACGCGTCTGCCGGGAAATATGTAAAGTGCTTGTCGCAATTCGCCTGCAACTTGCGTCACAAACTTACATAACTGCCGCCAATCAGGTGCCCGGGCGTAGTCCGGTATTTGGCTATAAAGTACGTCAAAACAATGAGTTAATGAGAATTCCCGGGTAGTGGCAGGTGTTGGCATGGGCCTTGCAGTTATATAAGCAGAGTTCATTAAAAAGTCTTGTTTTGGGCGCTTCATGAAGAGCATAACAAGGCATCTAACAGGGATGGCAGGACAATGAATAACGACATCATACAGGACTGGACTGACACACAGGTCCCACTCAAATTAGGCGACAGCCATGATGTGCGGTACAAGGTTTTCAAGGAAGGCCCGCGGCTGTTCCAGGAAATTCGGGAAATCGACGGTACCCTGATTCGCAAGATGGAATTGCCACAGGGCATGGTGATGAAGAAAATCAGTTACGCAGTGCTGTGCCGCTTTGTGCTGTCGGATGTCGCCACCGCATAGTCTAATTC
>SMVA01353925.1_pt1 | contig 10205 bp, 5 predicted proteins | sample 2456451 | NCBI WGS metagenome assembly SMVA01 (sample SAMN11095933, study PRJNA526329) | marine sediment metagenome | biome: Marine sediment; feature: Surficial sediment; material: Deep marine sediment; isolation source: Hadal surficial sediment | place: Pacific Ocean | collected 2014-05 | depth 0-1...
CCTGACGATCATGTACAACTTCAACGTGATCCGGACCGCGGTTTTGGGCATTGGGTTAGTTGCCCTGTTCGGGCTGGCGTATGTCGCCACGGTCGAATTCGATTGGAATCCCCTGACAGCCGTAGCGAATCACATTGCTCGTTTGGAAGCGGGCGTCACACCCGGCTTCTACATCACGACTGCCTATCTGTTCACGGTTTTGATCGCATCGGAAGTCGCCTGGGCATGGTTGTTCCATCGCGTGGAACTTGACGAATCCTATGTGTACGAACACCGTTTCCTACAAGGATCGACACGTGAACCAATATTCGCAAGGGGAATGAAGCGTGAGACCAAGGACTTGCTCGAAGTCCTGTTGCTTGGCGCTGCCGACATTCAGCACCGCACCAAGAACGGATACAAGCGGTTCAAGAACGTCCCATTTGCATCGCTCTGGCTGGGAACATGGATTGACTCGCTGTTAGATCATCGCCGCAAGGGCGAGATCGATCTGTTGAGCAAGACCGAAGACGACGCCACCCTCGTCCGTGCACAAGACGCTTTTTCCGAGCTAGAGGACGACGAAATGGATGATGGTGACGACAACGGAAGCGTTGAAGCCGACGATGGCGCGGACGATGGCGCCGAAGCGGCCTGATGTGGTGCGGCGTGTGAAAACACGCCGCATTTTTTTTGCAACCGTGGCGGGGCATTCCGCCGAAAGTGGGGCAGGCATCCTGCCTGCCGTGTCACGAACAAATGCGGAATCGCAGGCTGGAAGCCTACGCCACTCGACGACTACGAATCGGGATCCGTCCGCCTGCCAGACACGTAGACATCGCCACCCAATTGTTCGACGGAAATCTCCTGCAGGCCGTGCGCTTCGGACATCATCGCCAGACCAAGTCCTCCAACAGGTGTTAGCGCCTGACTGCCACCGAGCAGCTTTGGCGCGATGAACACGTGCACCTCGTCAATCAATCGGGCATCGAACGCGGTCCCCAAGACTTGGCTGCCACCTTCGATGAGCACATTGGTCATTTGGCGGCGGCCGAGTTCGTCCAGCAATTCGCCAAGACGATCTGCCTGGTTGTTGCCGCGCAATTGAACGACCTCGCAGCCCGCGTCCCGCAGTCGCTGGCATTTTTCTGAATCCGCGGATGTACTTGCGGCGACCAGGACCGGAACGTCGTCGGCCGTTTGGACAAGTTGCGAATCCAGTGATAACGACGCCTTCGTGTCGAGCACTATTCGTACTGCCGCACGGGGACCCGGAGGTCGAGCCGTCAGTAACGGGTCATCTGCCTCAGCCGTACGGCGGCCCACGATAATCGCATCCATCCGGCCTCTTATTTGATGCACGACCGTCCGCGAAGCTGGATTGGAAATCCACTGACTGTTTTCCGAACGACTTGCCAGCTTGCCATCCAGGGTCATTGCCCATTTGGCGATCACCCACGGTCGACCGTACCGCAGGTACTTGAGGTACGGGGCATTGAGCGATTGCGCGCTTGCCGCATCGAGTCCCAAAGCGACCTCGAGTCCGGCGTCTTGCAAGACGTCCAAACCACTCCCATTCACCTTGGGGAATGGATCCCGCATCGCTACGAAAACTCGGCGAATCCCGGCTTGCAGAATCGCCTCGACACACGGTGGCGTTTTGCCTTGATGGCAACATGGTTCAAGCGTGACGTACATCGTAGCGTTCTGGGCAGCTTTGCCCGCGTCGCGGAGCGCTTCGACTTCGGCATGCGGTCCACCGAATCGTTGGTGCCATCCTTGGCCCACTGCTTCGCCGTCCGCGACAATCAAACAACCGACCATCGGATTCGGTTCAACGGCGCCTTGTCCACGCGAGGCCAGGCTCATCGCCTCTGCCATGAACTCGCGGTCTTGCAGCGAGAATTCGTCGGTCATGGTCGAACCCGTCAATCCATACCTGGAACCCACAGTTTCGATTTCTGTGTCTCGTTGCCGGCGGGAGTTGTAGGACCATCGGGCGTCCACAAGCCACCAGCCTCCGGCTGCGCGGGTGTCAATGCGGCAGCTTGCTGCGGAACGGGAGGCCCACCCGCCGGGCTACCGTCCGGCGAAATCACACCGTAGTCGACCAGTAATCGATACAGACCATCGGCCACGCTGGGCTCGTTTATGTGGCGTGATTGAATCACCTGCACCAAATGGTTGCACTTTTCGGTTTCCCGACGACGCAGGCGGAAAGATAATTCCGACAGCAACCATCGCGCGGGCGATTCGTTTCGATCAACCGACTGTGCTTTCGCTTCCTCGACAAGTCCGATGGCGAGGGTCTCATCGGAGCTCGGGCAAGCGTTGATTACCGCTTCATAAAGGTCATTCTTGTCCAATCCCTCGGGTAGCTGGTCGCGTTGGAGAATTTCCCGACCGAATCGGAATACCAAGCCAGATTGGCCCTTCATCGCGGACCGCTGAAAGGCAATATAGAGTTGTTCGTCCTCGAGCTCTTCATGGTTGATCCGAGTTAACTTGACCAGGGACAATTTAAGGACATCCTGGTTCTTGCCGGAGATGATCGGTCGGTTTGGAATTCCCAGTTTGGTTCTTAGTTCGTCAAAGTCAAATCCTTGATTCGCGATGGCAGCTAACTCCAGCCGTAGGATAATGGCCTGTAGTCGGACCTGATACGCATCGTCGCCTGACGTGTCGGCGGGACTTTTACCGTCTAGAATCTGGTGCGGCAGCGTGGTCCACCGTTCGAGCATCACATTGCGATGTTGCGCGACAAGGAATTCTTTCTTCAGCTCGTTCGGCGTGTCGATTGGCAAACGCCAACGCCACACCAAGGCGTCCTCGACCACAGCGACGGAACCTGTCTTCTTCTCTTCGACGATTTCTCCCACCAACTCGCCGGCCACGTCGACGAGAATCTGTTTGCGGTCGTCGAATTCGGCGGTCTTGAGGAGCACCAATTCAACGCGAGCGTCTCGATCGGTCTGTTTGCCGTAGATCATCATGTCTGCGACGACCGAAGGGATCTCCTCGCGTTTGAGGCCTACTCCAGTTTCTGGCAACGGTCGATCCAATAAACAGAATACGGCTTTTGGGGGCGGTTGATCTTCTTTGGCAAGTTGTTGAAGATCGGCGGACACTTGGGAAAACTGCTTGTGCGTCAGGAGCAATTCCATCAACTTTTCCACATCCGGCACGGCAAACGTAACCGTGACCTCATCGACTTCGTCTTCCTCCGAATTGACGTCCAGTATTTGGGCAAATGCTTCTGCCTCAATTGCATCGTCCTGCTCGACACCGTCCATTGCCGCATACGTGTGCCAGGCAGCAACCGCCTTCTCAGTCTGCCCGAGCCAGCCGCGAAAGATCGCCATGTTCTTGACCAACGACGGTTGATCGGCGACCTTGGCCGCGAGCGATTCCAAACTCTCCGTGGCGGCCAGCCAGGCACCGCGCGCGGCCGATTTCAGCGCTGCATTGAACTCGCCGGCCCAAGGCACATCCGGCGGGCATTCGGCAAAAGAATGATCCTCTTTTAGCAGGAGCGGAACTTCTGGAAAACCGTTCAATCGGGTCAGCCATTGAACCGGTTCTTCATCTTGACCACCTGACAAATTCGCCTGCAGGATCCAGTGCCCGCGCGCCGCCACTACGTTTCCTCGCCCTAACATCATCCTGGCGATCAAGCCGACCGCGCTATAGACGGAGGCCGGCAGCTCCTTGTCGACATATTCAAGCGACCGCTGGAGTTTTTCGGACGCAGCTTCGAGATTGTTTTTGGACGCCTCGACAATCGAGGAAAGTGCCAGCGCGACACAGTTGTAGGGCGCGGCTTTTTGGAACGCCGCAATCGTTTCCTCGGCTCCTTCCACGCCACCGAGGCTCAACTGCAAATCGGCTTTCAGAGCCAACAACGCCAAGCGTTCGCCTTTCTCGGCGACTAGCTTTTTGATCTGATCCAGCGCAGCGACACGCTGTTGTCCCTCCACCGCGCGGATGACCTTTTCGAGTTCCGGCACGATGTCCTTCGAACAACAGAATTTGACCTTATCGCCGCTCCCGCAGGGACAAAGTTGATAGGGATCAAGCGCCATAGAAGATTCCTTGCTAAGGGAATGAGGGTCGAAGATATTAGCCGTTGCGGGAGTCGTTGTATCGATTAAACTCTCCGCATCGTATCAGACGGCGTGGCGCTTGACGACGGGTCGTTGATCGCGTCAATCAACCTCTGCACGGACTCGTGCATCGCGCGGGTGAGCTCTGCCGAGGATTGCCGCTGGGGCCCCGTGCCGACTTCGATGGGACTACCAAACTGAATAGAAACCCGACGATGGCCACGTACGTCTGGGTAGTCCCGTGCCAAAATGTCCTCTTCAAACTTGTCGACCGTCTCGGCAATCCGTTCGATCGTCGGATTGTCGGCCAGGTAATCACCTCGATAGCTATACAGTTGCACGGCAAAGAACAGGTCCTCCATGTCCATGCCCAGACGATTGACGACATCGTCTCCTCCGGCAGATCCCGTCTTGAAGCCGTTTAACTTCTTGATCACGGTTTGCCGAAGAGCCTTGACACGTGCCGGCGGTGATTCATCTTTGTGACGAATTGCATGACGCTCTTCCAATTGCAACAGAACGGCTTCCAACAGATGGCGAATCCGATCGCGGAGAAGGCCCTCACGCGTTTGCCCCAGATAGTCGAGCTCCTTCAATGCCAAAGCCGCTTCGGCCAAACGATGAATGCGTTCCACCAACGGCGAGCTCGGGTCGGTTCGAAGAAACAAGCGCTCTTCAATTCGCGCCATGGCTTGCAGAAGATTGGCTCGCGGGTCGCCGAGATACCAAAACTTGATGCCGCAAGGCACGACGACGATCGGCCGCGTAGCGCGTTTGGCCGCTATTAAGGCGATGGCCCCAGCCCCTTCGCGAAACTCCGTGACGAAATCGGTGGTGTGGTAAATATCGCCTTCAGGGAAAATTACCAGCGGATGCGGTTCCTCCTGCAGAATCTGAACAGCCTGCTTGAATGCCTGTCGGTCCGTGCCTTCTCGATCGATGCTGAAACAGCCCAACCGCTGCATCGCCAAACGCTCGAAACGACTTGCCATGCCGAACACTTGCCAGGCTGTCAGAATGTAGAGCGGCAGATTGAGTTGGTCCATCGCCACATACAAACTGGGAGCGTCGTAGTGCGCTGAGTGGTTTGGCGTGATCAAAACACCTTTGCCGTCGTCGAGTGCTTCTCGCACGAAGTGCCCGTCGGTGACGTCAATGGATGCCAGGGATTGTTTCTTTTCCAGCTGCCGTCGACGGTAGCCACGCGACATGCGAACCCACCAAGGGGTCATTTTTGGTTCCCACCAACGGGGTGGCAAACAGTAGGGTTGACGATTCATCGAGAGTGCCTAACGCTCGCTATTAGTGGCCAATAAATTCCGGCAGAGTTTTGGCTCCGCTCTGCGGTCCTCCGACACGAAGCGTCATTTCCAAGCGGGATGTGAAAAGACTGGCATTGCATCATTCGCGAAGGTCAGTTTCATTGTTGAGGTCATTCTTCGGCGTTTTTTGTTTATTGGTCGGGCGGTGTGAGTTGGGTCCGCCCTGAACGAGCTAGATTTTGCCGTTACCAGGGAACGAGGTCAAATCCCTGGCGACGTTCAGGTCGCATCACCACCATTCGCCGCTAGTGCATCGTACCAATTGACACCGCCAGGCAGAAACGTTTTGCTACGTGTTCCAGGCAGCAGAATTCCCATGATTCAAAGAGACTCGAGGCGAGCGAAGCGGTGGACGCATCACCGCAGGCTGCAATTCCATTCTCCAGACTATCCGACGTCACGATGTCGGAAGGAGCACGCATGTTTCGTCATCAGTTCACTCGTTACGCAATTACTGGCATTCTCATGATCGTTGGAAGTTCAGTTGTAGGGGCACCACCGAAAGAGGTGACATCGGTCGAAGGCATTGTCGAATACCGCTTGGACAATGGCCTGCGACTTCTGCTCTTTCCCGATGGTTCGCGACCAACCGTAACGGTGAATTTGACGGTTTTCGTGGGTTCGCGTCACGAAGGCTCGGGTGAAGGGGGAATGGCCCATCTGTTAGAGCATATGGTGTTCAAAGGAACTCCCACCCACGGGAATATCCCAGCCCTGCTGCAGGAACGGGGCGCTCGATTCAATGGGACCACGAATTCCGATCGAACAAACTACTACGAAACGCTACCGGCCGACGGCGAGAATCTGGAAATCGCCCTGCGGCTCGAAGCGGACCGACTGGTCAACAGTCTAATTCGAGGTGAGGATCTGGCATCGGAAATGAGCGTCGTGCGCAGTGAATTTGAACGCTCGGAGAATTCGCCGACAAGTGTCCTCATGCAAAAGATGATGGCTGCCGCCTACGAATGGCACAACTATGGCAAGCCAACTATCGGCAATCGCAGCGACATCGAGCGAGTTCCTGTGGAAAAACTACGTGTCTTTTATAAGAAGTACTACCAGCCCGACAATGTGATGTTGGTGATCGCCGGTCGCTTCGATCGCGACAAAGCGCTCCAGCTGACGCAAAAGTACTTTGGCGAGATTCCACGTCCCACGCGCAAGTTGCCGCGAACCTACACCGAGGAGCCCGCGCAAGATGGCGAGCGGACGGTGGTGTTGCACCGGGTTGGCGAAGTTGGAATGGTCGCGCTGGCCTATCATATTCCAGCGGCCGCACATCCCGATTTCGCATCATTGGATGTGCTCGGAGAAATTTTGACCCGCCCACCGTCAGGCCGATTGTATAAGTCCCTGGTGGAAACCAAGGAGGCCTCCAACGTCTTCGGCGGCGCGATGCCGCAGCATGATCCTGGGATCTTCTTCGTCGGAGCGTCGATCAGACAATCCCAATCCACGGACAACGTCCGTGAGATCATGTTGCGGGACGTCGAGTCGATCACCAGCGGCTCGATTACCGCGGAAGAAGTCGAACGGGCAAAACGAAATCTACTAAACAATCAAGAACGATTGTTGGCGAATAGCAGCCGACTTGCGATCTCGCTGAGTAGTTGGGCTGGGCAAGGAGACTGGCGTTTGTTCTTCTTGCACCGCGACAACGTGGAACAAGTTACGCCGGAGAGCGTACAGGCAGTCGCGACAAAGTACTTGAGAGCTGCGAATCGCACGATGGGGATTTATGTGCCGACCGAAGAAGCAATGCGCGTCGCCATCCCCAAGCGGCCCGATCTCGACACCATCTTCAAGGACTACCGTGGCCGTGAGGCAGTCGCCGCCGGCGAGCAGTTCGATGCCACGCCAGAGAACATCGAAACACGCACGAAACGTCTCACGATCGGTGATATCAAGGTCGCGTTGTTGCCCAAGAAGACGCGTGGCGAACTCGTGAGTCTGCAGCTCACTTTACGTTACGGCAATGAAGATAACCTGCAAGGCATGCAAACGGCCTGCGCGATCTTGCCCGGTCTGATGATTCGCAGCACCCAAAAACTATCCAAACAGGAATTGCAGGACGCATTGGACCAGCACCAGGCACGTCTGTCCGGGTTCGGCGGCACGGGATACGCCACATTCAGTCTCCGTACGAAACGCGAACACCTGGCCGCCACGATCGATCTACTCAGGCAAGTCTTGCGCGAACCTGCTTTGAATGAGCAAGAATTTCAGGTTTTGACGCAACAGCGACTCGCAGGACTCGAACGGGCCAGGACCGATCCGCAGGCTCTGTCGCAAATCGAATTGGCGCGTACCATGTCACCCTATTCACCCGGTGACGTCCGATACACTCCGTCAATTGGTGAACGGTTGGAACGGACGCAGGCCACAAACCTGGCCCATGTAAAACGAGTCTACGACGATTTCCTGGGGGCGGCGGCCGGCGAATTGGTGATGGTCGGTGACTTTGACACCGACGAAGTCCTGCCGCAGCTACGGGAAATCATCGCTGATTGGCAACCCGTGTTGCCGTTTGTCCGCATTCGACGCCCGGCGATCACCACTGTCGAAGGTGGACAACAGGAAATACTGACACCCGACAAAGCCAATGCTGTCTACTACTCGGGTTTCATTTTGCCGATGAATGACCAGGATCCCGATTACCCGGCGCTCGTGATCGCAAACAATATCTTGGGGTCGAGCGGCCTGGCGTCTCGTTTGGGAAACCGCGTGCGTCAAAAGGAAGGCCTGTCGTACAGCATTCGGTCGTCACTGTCTTCAAGCCATCTCGATAAACGCGCCGAATTCGGCATCTACGCAATTTCAAATCCCGGCAACATGAAGAAAGTGATTAAAGCGATCCGCGAAGAATTGCAGTTGCTGGTCGACAAAGGTGTCACGGAGACCGAATTGGAGGAAGCCAAACAAGGATACTTGCAACGACAATCGCTCCGTCGAAACAGTGATCGCGAGTTGACTTCCGTCCTCGCCGACACGCTCGACGCCGACCGTACCATGAAGTTCTACGCGGCTCGCGAAGACGCCATTAAGGCATTGACTGTCGAGTCGGTTCAAGCCGCAATTCGCAAACACTTTCGACCGGAACGGCTGGTGATTGTCACTGCGGGAGATTTTGAAAAGAAAGAGTGAGAAGAAAGGGCGTCCGCCTTTTTTTTATCCTAATCTTAATCTTAATCCGTCGTCACACGCAATTAAGCTCGCGCAGAGGCGCCGAGATCGCAAGGCTGTTGATTCTCCCCTCGGCGCCTGTGCGCGCCATTACCGCGCGCCATTACCGCGCGGCGAGCGATCCCCGTTTTTCGGAAATCTGATTCAGCAACGCCTTTTGGGGATCGGCGAATTTGCGAATTCCTTCGGCCATCAGTACATCTTCCAGTGTTCCAAAGTCGACTTTTTGATCAATCTCTTCCACGAGCGCCGAATTCAGTGGTTCGTTGACTTGATTGGTGAATGTGACATCGCTTTCGCTGATCGCCTGGTTGGTGGCCGGTGGATTCGTCTGAATGTCCGAACCCGCTAATGCACTGATGTATTTTAGGGGGGAATCATCGGGATTCTTGACGCCCGTGCTGGCGAATATCATCTCCTGGTCCAGAGAGACCGGCTTGTCGACCCAGAAATCGCGATTCTCCCGCCAAATTCTCTTGGCGTTCACAATGCCAACTTGTCCTTGTGTCGCAGGCGTCAAGTCCGGGATGTGCTGTTCCGTATAGACGTCTACCCGCGAGACAAAAATGCTATAGACACTCTTGAAGCCTTCCAAGGACGGGCGACGCTGCGCACCGCGCCAGACTGCATCCCGCGCCGCTTGATATTGACGACTCGTAAAGATCAGTGTGACATTCAGAGTAACCCCAGATGCCGCCAACTCTTCCAAGCAAGCCATGCCGCCCTCCGTCGCGGGGACTTTGATCATCCGATTCTCTTGCCCTGCCGACCATTTCTTGCCAAGCTCAAGATATCGGGCAACACGCAGTTCGTGCGTTAGAGGCGTTGCCGGATCCTCAAGCAACGGATCCAATTCAAAGGAAACGAAACCGTCGTTGCCCGCCGTTTCTTTCCATACCGGGAGGAATTCCTGCTGCGCCAGCGAGACAAGGTAGTCGGTCATCTTCCAGGCAATCGTCTCGTCATCGTCGCCAACGGCAATCATGTTCTCGATTTGCGCGTCGAATCGACCGCTCTGAATCAAGTCGGAGACAATGGCCGGATTCGAGGTGGCGCCGGTCACCCCTTGGTCACGCGCCGGCGGGACCAGGACCGGGTCAACCGAGTCCAGCCAGAGTTTTGTCCCGCACTCGACTAGTGAACTTAGCGACGTGCTCATCCTCGGTTCCTTCCTGTAGACACGATGCTGGCCCAAAATGCGCGGAAACAGCATATTTAGTAAGAATAGGGTACCCACACCGAATAGGCGGTGCATGGCGGTTTGTGAGACTGTATCGACAATTCCTTTTGTAGCAAAAGCCGTTCGACCGAAATAGAGGAATGGGGCTGGCCGGGTTTGCGTAGCAATCAGTCGAAAACGCCAGGAAAACCAGCGCCGTTTCGTGAAAGGTTGGCTGTTACGCCGTACCTGTTTGCCGCGGCACTTGGCATGGACGAAAGGGTATAGCCTCGTGTAGATTTTTTGTTTGGGTTGCCCGATGACAGTTGTCTTGACGACTGGGCCGACACTCTGGAATGTTGCTTTCCTATGAAATCGAATTTCTTCTCGCGCAAAACGCCCGTCTTCGGCACTCGTGCCGTGCTCATTTTGTGCATTGTGTTCTTCCTGGCGCCGTTC
>SMVA01203812.1_pt1 | contig 10202 bp, 6 predicted proteins | sample 2456451 | NCBI WGS metagenome assembly SMVA01 (sample SAMN11095933, study PRJNA526329) | marine sediment metagenome | biome: Marine sediment; feature: Surficial sediment; material: Deep marine sediment; isolation source: Hadal surficial sediment | place: Pacific Ocean | collected 2014-05 | depth 0-1...
CGCCAAACGGCATTTCAGCACGCAGTCCCTGCATACGCTGGTGGATCGCGGTTTTCTGACAGAATCCGAGTTGCAGGAACTGAAGGATGGCAGAACCTTCCTGTGGGCGATACGCTATGCCCTGCACCTGCACACAGATCGCGGTGAAGACCGCTTATTGTTTGAATACCAGCAACACATCGCCCGGTATTTTGAGAACACAGGTTCACAGCAATCCGGTAACGCGCAAGGCAATGTCCTGGTTGAGCAATTCATGCAACGCTACTACCGCACCGTCATGCAGTTGGAACGTCTCAATGAAAGCCTGTTGCAGTTGTTCCAGGAAGAATTGCTGTTGCCAAAAACAATGCGATCTGAAGACCTGGGTAGCGATTTCCGTGTCACCCGCGGTTACCTGGAAGCTGCCGATGACGATGTGTTCAGACGCAAGCCGGTGGCCTTGCTGGAGTTGTTTGTCCTGCTGGCAGGGCATGAACAACTCAGGGGCGTACGCGCATCAACCATTCGCCTGATCCGTGACAATCTGCATCGGATAGATGATGCATTCCGCACCAACCCACAGGCCTGGGAGTATTTTTTCGAGTTGTTGTGTCAGCCCAGCGGTGTTTATACGCAGTTACAGCGGATGAACCGTTATGGTGTGCTGGCTGCGTTTATTCCTGAATTCAGCAAAATAACCGGTCGTATGCAGTTTGACCTGTTCCATGTGTACACCGTCGACCAGCATATCTTGTTTGTGGTCAGAAACCTGCGACGCTTTGCCTATGGCAAATATCGCACGGATTTCGCCCACGCCGAAGGAATTTTCCAGCAAATTGATCACCCCGAGATACTGTATCTTGCCGCCTTGTTTCATGATATTGCCAAAGGCCGGGATGGGGATCATTCTATTCTGGGCGCGCAGGATGCATTGGCATTTTGCCAGCACCTGCCTTTGCAGGATGAACACCGGCAACGCGTGGCCTGGCTTGTTGAACAGCACCTGGTCATGTCGCAGACGGCGCAGCGGCGGGATATCACCGATCCTGAAACCATTAACGCTTTTTGTGAAATCGTCGGCGATCAAACACGGCTGGATTACCTGTACCTTTTAACCATCGCCGATATCGCAGCGACCAGCCCCAAGCTGTGGAACAACTGGAAGGACAGTTTGTTATGGGATCTTTATTCAGTGACCTCGGAGGCCCTTGCAGAAGGCGGGGCGAATATGCTGGATCGACGTCAGCAGATTGCAGCATCACGCGAGACTGTAAACGGGGAGTTGATCCGGGCGGGTTTAAACGCGGCAGCGGTAGATGATCTGTGGGACAGTCTGCCAAGGTCAGTGTTTTTGCGTTTTTCCCACGACCAGCTGACCTGGGCAGCCACTCAAATATTGCCTGCGGCTAAACCTGTCATGGTTGCCATCCGCGAAATCAAACGGCAGAACATCAGTGAGTTGCTGGTATATGCGCCCGACTATGATGGTCTTTTTGCTGCCGTGACGGTGGTTATCGATGAAATTGGACTGGATGTGTTGTCAGCACGTGTCATGACCACGTCATGCGGGCAAGGCTTTGATCTGTTCGAGTTGATGGACCCCCACGCACGGGCACTAAACGATGTTGACAGTGGACGTTTGCAGACACGTCTTGTTGAAGTACTGGGACACGCCATGGTGCCGGCACCGGTCGTACGCAGGTTGCCACGCCGCTTACGCCCATTCCGGATCAGGACGCGGGTTCGTTTTTCTGCCGCACGCGGCGGTGACATGACCTTGATAGACGTGTTATGCGCTGATCGACCGGGCTTGTTATCGCAGATTACCACGGCACTTGTGAATTGCGGGGTTCGCATCCATGATGCAAGGATCGTAACCATGGGCGATCGTGTTGAAGACGCATTTATTGTCAGTGATCAGCACAACGCGCCCTTGAGTCGTGAAAAACGCACAGAATTAAAGCAATCATTGGTTGAGACATTAGGATGAGTTCAAATATTACTGATATTCACCGCAGCCTGATCGAGGCGGCATTCGAGCAGCGCGACAGTATTTCCCCGGAATCCGCAGTGCCGGAGTTGGTCGAGGCGATAGAAGCGACGCTGTCCGGGCTGGAGCAAGGTATTTTACGGGTTGCCGAGCCTGCAAATGATGGCTGGCAGGTTAACCAATGGCTGAAGAAGGCCGTGCTGCTCTATTTCCGCATCCGTCACAATGAGGTGATTGATGGTGCTGCGAGCCAATTTTTTGACAAGGTGCCACTTCGTTGGTCAGCAGGCAGTGGCGACGCCATCAGCAAATGCGGTGCACGCATTGTGCCACCGGCCACCGTCAGACGCGGCGCTTTTATCGGTAATGACGCGGTGTTGATGCCCAGTTATGTCAACATCGGTGCCAGGGTTGGCGAGCGAACCATGGTGGATACCTGGGCAACGGTGGGTTCCTGTGCGCAGATCGGCAGTGGTGTGCATCTGTCCGGTGGTGTCGGAATTGGTGGCGTGCTAGAACCACTGCAAGCGACACCGACGATCATCGAGGACGATTGCTTTATTGGTGCACGCTCGGAAGTGGTAGAAGGTGTCATTATCGGTAAGGGCAGCGTGTTGTCCATGGGTGTATATATCAGCCAGAGCACACGCATTTATGATCGTGAAAGCGGTCAGATCATGTTTGGCCGTGTACCGCCGGGTTCAGTGGTGGTGCCGGGCAGCCTGCCGGCCAAAGATGGCAGCCATTCCCTGTACGCGGCCGTCATCGTCAAGCAAGTGGATGAGCAAACACGTTCCAAGACCAGTGTTAACGATCTGCTCAGGGCTGGCAGCCTGGATTGAGATGGGCGCTACACTAGACCTTGCCAGCACACTGATTGATTTACCTTCATTGACGCCCGACGACGCAGGTTGTCAGAAATTACTGGCCGACAGGCTGCAAGCACTGGGGTTTGAAGTCGAGTGGCTGCCTTTTGCTGAGGTCAGCAATGTGCTTTTCACCCATGGCCAAACCGGGCCGTCACTGTGGTTTTTAGGGCATACCGATGTGGTGCCCGCCGGACCCATGGAAGATTGGACATCACCTCCGTTTAAAGCCGAGGTCAGGGACGGTAGATTATTTGGTCGTGGTGCCGCCGATATGAAGGGCGCCGTTGCGGCCATGGTGGTAGCGGCGGAATCTTTTGTCGCCGATAACCCTCGGCACGATGGTCAGATTGGTATCTTGCTGACCAGTGATGAAGAGGGTGTTGCCGTTAACGGTATTACACGTGTCGCGGAAGTCCTCAGGCGGCGCGATGGTGCGCCGCAATATTGCCTGGTCGGTGAGCCCAGCAGCCAGCAGCAGCTGGGTGACACGGTTAGGATAGGGCGGCGTGGTTCCCTGCATGCCCAGTTGCAGATCCATGGTATCCAGGGGCACAGCGCTTTCCCCAAAATGCTGGATAACCCGATTCACCGCATGGCAAAGTTTATTGACGCGCTGACCGGGATGCAGTGGGACCAGGGCGATGAAAACTTTCCGCCGACACATTGCCAGGTGACCAATATTCACGCCGGTACCGGTGCTGCAAACGTCACACCGGGGCACGCAGAAGTCTGGTTCAATATCCGGAACTCGCCTAAATCACCATCGGCTGAAATCAAGCAGCGGGTGAAATACCTGTTAAAGCAACACGATATTTCACGTTATGACATCGATTGGAGCGTATCAGGCGAGCCGTTTCGATCAGAAGCCGGTAAATTGCGGCTGGCCGTGGTTGAGGCTATCCGTCATGAGCTTGAAATTGTGCCTGAATTGAACACCGGGGGCGGGACTTCCGATGGCCGCTTTATTGCACCATTGGGCACCGAAGTGGTAGAACTCGGCCTGCTCAACAGCAGTATCCACAAGGTCGATGAGAACACGGCGGTCGATGATCTTGAAGCCCTCACCGGGATCTACAAACGGATCATGACTCAACTTTTAACAAGCTGATATTTAATCGGAATTATTTATATTGGGTCGTTTAACTGTGATGCCAATGGCTTGATTTCCGGCCCCGTCGACCGCAAATATCCTTTAGCAAAACGCGCTTTGTCGCGTCTGAAATATTAACAGGGATTAACCATGAGAATGGACAAACTGACCAGCAAATTCCAACTGGCACTGGCGGATGCACAGAGTGTGGCGGTGGGGCTGGATCATCAACTGATAGAACCGGGCCACGTGATGGTGGCATTGCTCGACCAGGAAGGCGGCTCGATGCGTCATTTATTGACCAGGGCCGGTGTAAAGGTCAATGCACTGCGTTCACAACTGGGTGAACGGCTCGATAGTTTGCCCAGGGTGACCGGAGCGGCGGGTGAGATAAACCTGTCCAATGACACCATCAAGATGCTGACTGTCACTGACAAACTGGCGCAAAAACGTGATGACCAGTACATTGCCAGCGAGCTGTTTGTACTTGCTGCACTGGATGTTAAAGGTGCGGTTGCCGATATCCTGAAGCAGACTGGCGCCAATCGCGCAGCAATTGAGAAGGCCATTGATGAAATGCGGGGGGGTGAACAGGTCAATGATCCTAATGCTGAGGAAAATCGGCAGGCGCTGGAGAAATACACCATTGATCTGACCGAGCTTGCCGAGCAATCCAAGCTCGACCCGGTGATTGGCCGTGATGAGGAGATCCGTCGTTGCATCCAGGTCCTGCAACGCCGCACCAAGAACAACCCGGTGCTGATGGGTGAGCCCGGCGTGGGCAAAACCGCCATCGTTGAAGGCCTTGCGCAGAGAATTGTGAACCACGAAGTCCCCGAGGGGATGAAGAACAAACGGGTACTGTCACTGGACATGGGTGCACTGATCGCCGGTGCAAAATTTCGCGGTGAATTCGAAGAACGTTTGAAAGCCCTGTTGAATGACCTGGCCAAGCAGGAAGGCAATGTCATCCTGTTTATCGATGAAATTCACACCATTGTCGGTGCCGGTAGGGCCGAAGGCTCGATGGACGCCGGGAATATGCTCAAACCTGCCCTGGCACGCGGTGAATTGCACTGTATCGGCGCCACCACGCTGGATGAATACCGCCAGTACATGGAAAAAGACGCGGCACTGGAGCGTCGATTCCAGAAAGTCTTTGTCGGCGAGCCATCGGTGGAAGACACCATCGCCATTCTGCGTGGGCTACATGAACGCTACGAGGTCCATCATGGTGTGGAAATAACCGATCCTGCGTTGGTGGCTGCAGCAACTCTGTCACACCGTTATATCGCCGACCGGCAATTGCCGGATAAGGCCATCGACCTGATGGACGAAGCGGCCTCGCGTATCCGCATGGAAATTGATTCAAAGCCGGAGAAACTGGATCGTCTGGAACGGCAATTGATCCAGCAAAAAATCCAGCGTGTGGCCCTGCAAAAAGAGAAAGATGACGCGTCCATAAAGCGCTTATCCGAACTGGAAGAAAAAATCGAGGAACTGGAGCGCGAGTTTTCCGACCTCGATGAAATCTGGAAATCAGAAAAAGCCGCAGTGCAGGGCACCACGCATATCAAGGAAGAGCTTGAACGTACCCGCGCCGAACTGGAAACCGCCCGCCGCGCAGGCGACCTTACACGTATGTCCGAACTGCAATACGGTCGCATCCCTGAACTGGAAAAAAACCTGCAGCAGGCTGAAATCGGTGAAAAAGCAGAGTTCAAGCTGCTGCGCACCTCTGTTACAGAGGACGAAATTGCAGAAGTTGTATCACGCTGGACCGGAATTCCGGTGTCACGCATGCTCGAAGGCGAGCGCGAAAAACTTCTGCGCATGGAATCCGCCTTGCACCAACGCGTCATCGGCCAGGATGAGGCAGTTATCGCGGTTTCAAATGCGATTCGACGCTCCCGCGCCGGCTTGTCGGATGCCAACCGGCCCATCGGTTCATTCCTGTTTCTCGGCCCCACCGGTGTCGGAAAAACTGAACTGTGTAAATCGCTGGCAGAATTCATGTTCGATACCGAGGAAGCCATGGTCCGCATCGACATGTCCGAATTCATGGAAAAGCACTCCGTGGCACGCCTGATCGGCGCACCACCGGGCTATGTCGGCTACGAGGAAGGCGGATACCTGACCGAGGCAATCCGTCGTCGGCCCTATTCCGTCATTTTGCTGGATGAAGTGGAGAAGGCCCACGCAGACGTATTCAACATCCTGTTACAGGTGCTCGATGACGGTCGCCTGACCGACGGCCACGGCCGCACGGTGGATTTTCGCAACACTGTCATCGTCATGACATCCAACCTCGGCTCGGACCGCATACAGGACTTGGCTGGCGAAGGCTACGAGGTCATGAAAGCTGCGGTAATGGACGTGGTTGGTCAGCATTTCCGACCCGAATTCATCAACCGCATCGACGACCTGGTGGTATTCCACCCACTGGACCAGGCACAGATCCGTCTGATCGCCGAAATCCAACTCGGCCTGCTCAGAAAGAGACTGCAAAACGCCGGACTGGACCTGGAAATCAGCGATGCAGGTCTGGATCTGCTGGCCGAGGCCGGTTTCGACCCCGTATATGGGGCAAGACCGCTGAAACGAGCCATTCAACACCAGATCGAGAATCCACTGGCGCAGAAAATCCTGGCGGGTGACTTTTCATCCGGTGAGACGGTGAAAGTGGATGTTAAAGATGGCGAGTTTTGTTTTTCAGGGTGATTTATTGAAGTATAAGATTGTTTATTAGAATTCTTTAAGGTTTGCACCATTCGAAGCGTGGGAGGGTGGTCATACCTTCTGAGACACGCTGCAAGTACGTCCATGTAAGCTCGGAGCCAGCATCCCTGCTGGCTACGGTCTCCGAAGGTACAACCACCCTCCTCGCAGCGACTCGGAGGAGGTGAGACCGGATATCGGTCGAGAGGCTGGCCTGGGCCATGGTGTAAATCTCAAAGAATCATTACCAGGCATTCAGCCCTTTCTCCACCCCTGGAAGCAAAACTTGTGGCGATATATGACCATGCATAATGTATTATTCTTTTCAGCTAAATCAAAGGAGTGAAACTGCGTGCTGGAAATTATTCTTGCCGGTGGGTGGCTGATGGTACCGATACTGCTTTGCTCTACGCTTTCGGTCGCCATCATCATTGAACGATTCTGGACTTTACGTAAGAGCAAGGTAACACCCGCTGGTCTTGGCGCGACGGTCGAAGACTGGGCTGTCAAGCACGAGCTGGACCAGCGTCATATCGATCAGTTACGGATAGAATCACCATTGGGTCGCATTTATGCGGCAGCGCTGAACAACCGTAAACGCTCCAGGGAACTGATCAAGGAAGCTGTTGAAGACACCGGCCGCCATGTAGTCCATGATCTGGAGCGATTCCTCAATACACTCGGAACCATTGCCGGTATTTCGCCGTTACTGGGCTTGCTCGGCACCGTCATAGGAATGATCAAGGTATTTTCAGCCATCATGGTCAGTGGTGTCGGCGATGCCAATGTGCTCGCTGGCGGGATTTCAGAAGCATTAATCACCACTGCCGCCGGACTGACAGTTGCCATCCCCAGTTACTTTTTCTACCGATATTTCCGCGGTGCGGTGGCTGAATTCGTCATCACCATGGAACAGAAGGCCATTACACTGATTGAATGCATTGAGCTTGGCAGTGAGGCGTCCGCTGAGTTTACTGTCGGCGAATAAATATAATGCAACTGCGCACCTCAGAACCTGAAGATCCGGATATCAGCCTGACCTCATTGATCGATGTGGTGTTCTTGTTGCTGATATTTTTCATGGTGAGTACCACCTTTGAGCACCAGGCTGTTTTGAAGGTCGACTTGCCGGAGGCCAGCAGTGTCAGTCAGCCTGAACGCCAGGCCGATAGTTTTGAACTGGTGATTGATCACATGGGGCAGTATTACCTCAACGACCGGCAACTGGTGGATGGCAGACCGGCAACCCTGCGTGCCGCTTTCAATGAAGCGGCGGGTGACAAGCGCGACATTCCGATCATTTTGCGCGCAGACGCAGAAGTACCTCACCATTTTGTCGTCACCGCCATGGATGTCATTGCACAACTGGGATTCAGCCGTCTCTCGATCGCAGCCGAACGTATTACAGAAGAATAAGCAGATCCGTGAATATGTCTGAGCAGGCCACATACACACCGGCCATCGTCTATAAGCGGCTGTGGGGCTATACACGCAAATACTGGTGGATGTTCCTGGTGGGCATCATCGGTGTCAGCCTCGATGCCGGTATGCAGGCAATATTCATCAAATTTGTCGAGCCGTTGATCGACCGGGTGTTCGTGGCTAAAGATGCTGAATACGGCCTGTGGCTGGCTGGTGGCATCCTGGTCGTTGTGCTGCTGAGGATCACGGGTCATTTTTCCGGCGTCTATGGCATGGAATGGACCGGTCGGCGGGTGGTGGCAGATTTACGCCAGGAGTTGTTTGACAGTTATTTACGTCTGCCCGCGTCATTCTTTGATCGTAACTCTGCCGGACAGTTGATATCCAAACTAGCCTACAACAGCGAACAGGTAGCCAACGCTGCGACCAAAGCCATAATTTCCGCATTCCGCGATGTGATGCTGCTGGTCTACCTGCTGCTCGTGATGCTCAGCATCAATGCCAAACTGACCGCCGTTATGCTGATGCTGGTGCCGGTTGTGGCGCTGGTTGTGACCATCATCAGTCGCAAATTTCGCAAGATCAGCCGCAATATCCAGGAATCGATGGGTGATGTTGCCCATGTGACCGAGGAAGCGGTGGTGGGGCAGCGGGTGGTCAAGGTCTTCCATGGACAGGAATCCGAGTACAAACGATTTTACCGCGTTAACGAGCGCACCCGGCGGTTACATATGCGGATGGTAGCTACCCACATGCTCAGTTCGTCGATGGTGCAGTTGGCAGCCGGACTTGCAATGGTGATTTTGATGCTGGTTGCCACCCGTCCCGCCATGCTCGATCAAATTACTGCAGGCACCTTTACCTCAATTTTCTTTGCCATGGTTGCGACCATACCGCCACTCAAACGGCTAACCACGGTGCAGGCTCAATTACAAAAGGGTATTGCCGCCGCCGAGAGTATTTTCCTTGTGATTGATACGGAAAAGGAAAAAGACAGCGGTTCAAGAACGGTAGAGCGCGCCAGCGGTGAACTGGTATTTGAAAATGTCAGCTTTGCTTATGAGAACAGTGAAAAACCAATACTGGAAAATATCAGTCTGCGGCTACCCGCCGGCAGTGTTACCGCCCTGGTTGGACATAGCGGCAGTGGAAAGACCACCCTGGCTGGCTTGATACCGCGTTTTTATAATTACCAGCAAGGCCGGATTCTGCTGGATGGTCACGAGCTTGCGGACTACCAACTGGACAATTTGCGTGAGCAGATCGCACTGGTCAGCCAGGAGGTTGTGCTTTTCAACGACACCATCGCCGGCAACATCGCTTACGGTATACTCGCAGGTGCCGACCGTGATGCAATCACCCGTGCCGCACAAGCGGCGCATGCAATGGAATTTATTGAACAGCTGCCGCAAGGCCTTGATACCCGTCTGGGTGAAAGCGGGACATTGCTGTCCGGCGGACAGAGGCAACGATTGGCGATTGCCAGGGCCCTGCTTAAGGACGCACCAATATTAATCCTTGATGAAGCCACTTCAGCACTGGATTCGGAGTCGGAACGGGCCATCCAGGAGGCCCTGAAAGAGGTCATGAAAAACCGTACAACACTGGTCATTGCCCACCGTCTGTCGACCATTGAAAATGCGGACCAGGTGATTGTGCTACGCCGGGGCAAAGTCATTGAACAGGGTACACATGATGAATTACTGGCGCAGAATGGTGCCTACGCCCGACTTTACCAGACGCAATTCGGCGACCAGGAATAAGCGATCAATATTTGATGCGCAATGGCATTGAAAATTATTTACTGAAACATTGGTACAGCGCACACGATCCTCCCTGGTTTTTGCGTATGCTGGAACCGGTCTATCGTGCTGCCTACCGGAATGCGCAGAACAAACAGAAAGCGGTATTTGACGACACCCGCAGCAGCGTACCCGTAGTCGTGGTCGGTAACATTACCGCAGGCGGCAGTGGCAAGACCCCGCTGGTGATTGCGCTTTGTCAGATGGCCAGGGACCTGCACCTCAAAGTCGGAATTGCCAGTACCGGCTATGGCCGGCAGAGCCGCGCAACCATTCTCGTGCAGCCGGATAGTGATAGCAAAACATGCGGGGACGAACCGCTGTTACTGGCA